>WNGG01002334.1_pt1 | contig 21476 bp, 24 predicted proteins | sample 5400661 | NCBI WGS metagenome assembly WNGG01 (sample SAMN13153372, study PRJNA577476) | soil metagenome | isolation source: 100 cm soil or saprolite under Garry oak tree replicate 1 | place: USA:California | collected 2016-06-15
TTCAACGTGAGGGTCACTTTTGGCATATGCTCTCCTGCTGCATGAATAGTCTTATCGGCAGATCTTTTCTTATGGGGAGTTTAGCAGATCATTATGTCTATGTCTAGATGCGTATCAAATACTTTGGAGTAACACCCTGGTAGGATATTCCAAGAATGTGCCATGCGCTCATAGTGCTCACGTAGTTTCAGGAGATACAATTGCTCCTGATGCGCATTCCAGTAGGCCCGGATTCCCTCGAAGCAAGCTGTGCCATAGTGTAGTGCATGTGTCGCCACACTTACTTTGGCTTCGCTCATTGGCACAATGCGCCCTTCGAAGTAGGCATATCCCTCTTCGAGGCTCAGTACTGGTATTTTCGGAGCTTCAGTGGGGGCAGGCCCCACCTCTCCATTTTGTTGCGCTGTTTGGGCTTCAGTCTGGGTCACGAATCTACTCCTTAGTGAGAATGCTGCAGGAGTCTGTTCACACTTTCCTTATCCAGACCGCCAACGAACTTCGTTCTAGCTTCGCTGAGGCGGTCTGCAAGGACTACCCCTGCAGACTTGCTGTATTGCCTTGCCTTATATGGCAGATGGCGTCTCCATACCCGTCTCTGCAATATAGACCAGGTCTGCATCAGTAACATGTTTCTTTTGATCGGCCACAGTGATAAAGCGACGGTAGGCGATCTTGAGCTGTTCAGCCTCGAGTTTATAGCCCAGCTGCCGCAGGCGAGCATCCAAACCATGTCGTCCAGAATGCTTGCCTAGCACCAGTTTCGTATCTGTCCATCCTACGGATTGTGGCGTCATAATCTCATAGGTCATACGGTTTTTCAGCATGCCATCCTGGTGGATACCGGCTTCATGGGCAAAGGCATTTGTCCCCACAACGGCCTTGTTGGGCTGTACAGGAATACCCGTGAGACGGCTTACAAGTTGACTTGCCGCAACAAATTCCTGTGCGTTGATGCGCGTGCCAACGTTACAAAAACAGTCCGGTCGCGTGCGCAATGCCATGACCACTTCTTCCATAGCAGTATTGCCTGCACGCTCACCCAGTCCGTTGATAGTCACCTCGACCTGCCGCGCTCCCGCCTTGATTGCAGCCAAGGTGTTTGACGTTGCCAAACCCAGGTCATTATGGCAATGGGCGCTCATGACAACATCTTCTATACCTGGGACTCGCTCACGCAAATAACGGAACAGCGCCTCGTACTCATGTGGCAATGCATAACCCACAGTATCAGGCACATTGATGGTCGTCGCACCTGACTTGATGGCAGTTTCAAAGACGCGGCAGAGATAGTCCCAATCGCTACGTGTGGCATCCTCTGCTGAAAACTCGACAGTCGGGCAGAGGTTGCGAGCATAGGCAACCATCGCCTTTATCCGCTCAAGGGCTTCCTCATATCCAAGATTCAACTTATACGCGAGGTGAATTCCAGAGGTTGCAAGAAACACATGGATCACTGGCTGATCAGCGTCACGGACGCCCTCCCAGGCGGCATCAATATCACTGATACTGGCACGGGCAAGTCCGGCGATAGCCACATCATGCCCTTTGGTACGTCGGGCAATCTCTTTGACCGCCTCGAGATCACCAGGAGAAGCTGCTGGGAAGCCTGCCTCCATGATATGGACATTGAGGCGCACAAGCTGCTCAGCGACCTGTATCTTCTCTTCAGTGGTCATCGTCGCCCCTGGTGACTGTTCACCGTCACGTAACGTTGTGTCAAAAATCCGAATTACTGCAGGGTCTCCCATTGTATGGTTTCCTCCTTAATCGCCCCTACATTTAAGATTTGGTTTCCGCGATCTGTGGGTTGTTCTTTTCTACAATTTCTGGCTTCTTATTTGGCGCATTCAACCAGGGCATCATTGCACGCAGTTCGCGGCCAACGTGCTCTATCTGGTGCTCAGCATTGGCCCGGCGCATTGCCTGGAAGCTGGGGCGACCAGCCTGGTTCTCAAGAATCCAGCGCGTGGCAAAGCTTCCATTCTGAATCTCTTGCAGTATCCTGCGCATCTCATCGCGCACATGCTGGTCTATGAGGCGCGGACCGGAGACATAGTCGCCGAACTCGGCGGTATCGCTGACAGAGTAGCGCATGAGACTCATCCCACCCTGGTACATCAAGTCAACGATGAGCTTCATCTCATGCATACACTCAAAGTAGGCCAGTTCGGGCTGGTAGCCAGCCTCTACGAGCGTCTCGAAGCCAGCCCGAATCAACGACGTGATCCCACCACAGAGGACAGCTTGCTCGCCAAAGAGATCAGTTTCCGTCTCTTCAGCAATCGTCGTACGCAGCACTCCGGCACGGGTGCAGCCAATGGCGCGTGCATAGGCCAGTGTAATTGCTTCAGCGTTGCCAGTGGCATCCTGGTAGACCGCCCATAGAGCAGGGACGCCCACGCCTTCTGTGAAGAGGCGACGCATCATGTGACCAGGACTCTTAGGCGCCACCATCGCTACATCGACATCAGGCGGCGGGACAATCTGCGAGTAGTGCAGGCTAAAACCATGCGCCGTCATGAGCATTTTGCCAGGAGCTAACCCCGGTCGAATGTCATGCTCAAATACCTCGCGATGATGCTGATCCGGAATCAGGATGATGATGACATCAGCCTGCTCTGCCGCCTCGGCTGGCGTCATGACTTGCAATCCATCGGCCTCTGCTTTCTCGCGGCTCTTGCTATTAGCAGGTAGACCCACTACTACATTGCAACCATTGTCACGCATGTTGAGTGCATGAGCATGCCCCTGACTGCCGTAGCCAACCACGGCCACTCGCTTCCCTTGAATAAGTTCCAGGTTAGCGTCAGCGTCATAGTAAATGTTTGCCATAAATGTTTCCTCCTTTTCTTAAATGCGATCTCTTATCCAGCTGAAAGGATGACCAGGACGGGGACGAGCTCCGTCCCTACATTTCTGTGGCTCCGCGCGCCATCGCCACACAACCAGTACGAGCGATTTCACGGATACCATAACTCTGCAATAAGTTCACGAGCTTCTCCACTTTCTCGCTACTTCCGGTCACTTCCAACGTGACCGTTTCCTGGGTTACATCGATAGTGTGTGCTCCGAAAAGGTGACCCAGTTCGATAATTTCAGCCCGATGAGAAGCTGTGCTGTTCACCCTGATCAGAGCTAATTCACGTGCAACTGCCTGTTCAGATGACAGGTTGACAATATGTCGGACATCAGCAACTTTATGTAGCTGCTCTGCTAGCTGCTCGACTCCTACTTCGGAATCATCCACGACAACTGTGATGCGCGCCACTGCTGGCAGTTCGCTGCGACCAATAGCGAAGTTTTGCACCTTGGCACGACGGCGACGAAGCACACCAACAATGCGGTCAAACGCTCCGTGCCGCTCATCAGCGAAGATGACCAGCGTGTGCGTACGCACAGAACCCTCTGGAGCATCGGACTGGCCCGCTCGTTCGCGAGGAGCAGCAGAATCAGTCATAGTTTGAACTCTCCTTTCGGCCAGATGACCCGTAGGGTAGCTGCGAACCAGCAGCGTTTCTGGCCGCGTAAGATACCTACTCTACAGTTTCTTCGATCATACTGGTAATAGCGGAACCAGGAGCGACCATGGGATAGACGTTCGACTCCGATTCAATGATGAAATCAATAATCACGGTTCCCTCTGTCTCCATGGCCCGGTGAACCGCTGCTTTGACATCCTCGCGCCTCGTGACACATATCCCGGTCAGTCCGTAGGCGGCAGCTAGCTGAACATAGTCAGGGCCAGTTATAGGCGTTTCCGAATAGTTGCCTCCATGGAAAAAATGCTGCCATTGGCGCACCATCCCCAGATAGCCGTTGTTCATGATGGCTACTTTGATCGCAATGCCTTCCTGTCGCAAGGTAGCCAGTTCCTGAATGTTCATCTGGATACCACCGTCACCGGCCACTACCCACACTGGAACATCAGGGATGCCCATTTTGACGCCCATAGCTGCTGGAAGAGCAAAGCCCATGGTGCCAAGCCCTCCGGAGGTAATGTGGCTATTGGGACGTGTCCAGGTATAATGGCGCGCTGTCCACATCTGGTGCTGCCCAACATCGGTGACAATAATGGCTTCTCCATGTGTTTCGGCACGGATCGCATCGAGAATGCTGGGAGGATCGGGATGCTCCTGGTTCCGCTTGATCTTTGCAATACGCTCATCATCCCGAGCCTTCCAACTCCGTATTTCATCGATCCACGCGCTGTAATCACCCGGTTCAACTGCCTCAATGAGTGCAGTCAGAGCAGCTTTGGCATCGGCCACAATCGGTACAGCAGCTACTTTGACCTTATGCATCTCTGAGGGATCAATGTCGATGTGGATGATCCGTGCATGTGGAGCAAACTCGCTCACCTTGCCAGTGACGCGATCATCGAAGCGGAGCCCGATACCGATAATCAAGTCCGCAGCACCAATAGCACGGTTGACATGCGCGGGGCCGTGCATACCTGGCATACCGAGAGCTAGCGGATGGCTTTCAGGGAAAGCACTCAGGCCTAGCAGAGTAGTGATGACAGGAATACTTGTTTTCTCGACGAAAGCCAGTAGCTCCTCACAGGCATTCGATAGGATGACTCCATGACCGGCCATAATAACCGGGTGTTTTGCCTCTGCAATCAGTCGCGCTGCCGAAGCAATGGCTGTAGGCGAAGGTTCTGGTACTTGTGATCCTTCGCTTCGCTCAGGATGACAGATCCTTGAACTGGTAGAGGTTGACGGACAGTAGAGTGTTTTACTAAACTGCACATCTTTGGGAACATCAATGAGTACGGGCCCCGGACGACCAGAACGGGCAAGTCGAAAGGCTTCATGCACTATGTCCGCCAGGTCTTCAACTCTTTGCACCAGAAAATTGTGTTTTGTGATCGGCTGTGTTACACCGATCACATCGGTTTCTTGAAAAGCGTCACGACCGATAAAAGGACGCGCCACCTGTCCAGTGATTGCCACGAGGGGCGTAGAATCCATATATGCCGTTGCAAGGCCTGTGACAAGATTCGTGGCACCGGGGCCACTGGTTGCTACGCAAACACCCACCTTCCCCGTTGCACGGGCATAGCCATCAGCGGCGTGTGCAGCAGCCTGCTCGTGTCGCACCAGTACATGATGAAGGGTGGGGTAAGAAGTGAGTGCATCATAAAATGGCATGATTGCACCACCAGGGTAACCGTAGAGCAATTCAACGCCCTCACGTATTAATGCTCTGCATAGAATGTGGCTGCCCGCGAGTTCGACTACTTCGTCACGCCGCGAGTCCGTTTCCATTCCGACCGATATGTAGGGACGCGGGTTGACACCCCCAGGCTGGCCCCCGTTCGGCTGACCCTGTGCTCCCTCAGGTCGTGAAGTGATCGTTGTAGTTGTCTGCATGGTTCCTCCTCTCAATGGACGATAAATGGTAATAAAAAACGAGAACCGCCCGAACTGGGAGGTCCTCGTTAGGTTACCTGCTTTGGATTGGGCTGCTACATTGCCCCCTTTAATCTCCCTGCGCCATGTTTATAGCTCTAGTCCTATCGTAAGCCTTACCAGACCACTAAGCCCGGTAAGGCCACTAAGGATGAGGCTAATAAGTAGCACAAGGCTGATAAGAAGTAAGGAGGCTACGAGATGTGGCAGCACAAACAAAGAAACCGACGCCAAAACGCCGGTTCCGATAATTATGACGCCTGGAGCAGTAGCCATAGACATGCTATGCGTAGAAGAGGGCATACGGTTCGCGTAGTCCCGACCAGCAAACAGCGCTGGCTGTGTTGATGCGCTCCACGTTGCCGACATAGTTCTACTCCACGTACGTATTTCAATACATGACTCAAAGCGCCGTCTACATCGCTCTCAAGCTACTGCCTTTAAGAGTCTTTCTAGCTCAGTGTTTATTACTAAGCTACACAGCAACCTCGCTGAGCGCTCTGTCATGTTACACTCTTTTTCTGAAGATACACTACTCGTTGCTCGTTTGTCAACCCTTACGCGGTTGAAATTTCTCAGCATGAAGAAAATGAGGGTGAAAATGCCCTACATTTCAACTGTCGCATCGAGCACATGCAATTATATCAGCGAGTAAACCCTGAGCTGTTTGCATGCGTCCGGCTCCTGGTCCTATAATGGTCACCTCTTGGAGCGTATCAGTCTGAATAGTGAGCGCGTTCATTACCCCGTCAACGCGGTCCAGGGGTTCACTTAGCGGCAAGGCCATCGGCTCAACATAGGCCTCAACTTCTTTTCCATCATCACTTGTAAGCAGGCGTAATGAGGCAATCAGCTTGATCCTTTTATGCTGATCGACTACCCTTTGCATCTGCTCCCGAGTTATGCTTGTGATGCCCTGTCGCGCTACCTGACCTGGTTTGAGTGTGTGACCAAATACGAGTGCTGACAAAATGAGTAGTTTGGCCACCGCATCATAGCCCTCGACATCAGCGGAGGGATCAGCTTCAGCATAGCCTTGAGCTTGAGCATCCGCGAGCACTTCAGCATAGTTGCGGCCAGCCTCCATTGCGCTTAAAATATAGTTTGTAGTGCCATTGAGTATGCCGCGAAGGCCGTGTACGTGTGCTCCTGCCATCCCTTCACGAATAGCGCTGATGACGGGTGTGCCCGCCATGACTGTCGATTCTATGCGTAACTGCACGCCGTGCTTATGCGCCAGTGCCAGCAGTTCAGTTGCATGCAGTGCCACCGGCCCTTTGTTCGCAGTGACGACATGCATTCCCTTTGAGAGCGCTGTGCGAATGTGACTTATACCTGGTTCTGCATCCCGCAAATTCGTCGGTGTTACCTCCACCAGTACATCCGCATCGCTAGCACGTAGTCCTTCCAGCGCATTCTCCCAATGTTTAATGCCTGAATGTGCCATGAGGGGACGTTGTGTGGCTGCAAGGTCCAGGAGTGTAGATATATCCAGCCCATCCTCACGATATATGAAGCCAGAGCGAGCATTTGCCACGCTTACAAGGGTTACATCCAGGCCAAACTTTTCCCTTAGCAAGTCTCGTTTAGTAGTGAGTAACTCAGCTAATCCCTGACCAACAACGCCAAAACCAATCATAGAGAGGCGAACGTGTCTCATAAGTACTTCCCTCCACTTTTTTCCTCGAGTTGTAGGATTCATCGAATTCGATTGTAGCATGACCCGCCTTATTTAGCCACTTTCCAGCTTTCCAGCTTTCCAGCTCAAGCCCTTGACATCACTCGATTTTCTTCGGTATACTTGCTAACAACCAGGAAGCACTTCGACAATCGAATATGGAGATCTGCTCTCATCAAGAGAGGTGGAGGGAAACGGCCCGATGAAGCCCGGCAACCCACTTGCAAAGTAGCAGGAAGGGTGCCAATTCCGGCGGAGTGTCAGCCATCCATTTCTCCAATGTCCCGTGACCACGACTAAGGGCCACGTACAGGAGAAATGCAAGCAATATTCCGCAAGATGAGGGGAACGAGCGACGATGCTAGGACCCCTGAGAGATGCAGGGGTTTTTTGTTGTCTTCGCACGCTGGATCTTAATCTTGAAATTAAGAAATAACAACGTTGAAGAGGACGAGTAAGCATCAGGGATGGCTACAGAGAGCTGGCAATGCTGAGAAGCCAGTGCTACACCTGTGCTGAATACCTCCTTGGAGTTGCAGGTCGAACATCTTAGTGGGTAAGTAGACTGAGCCGGATGGCCCCGTTACAGACCAGAGTATTGTGAGAAAGAGAAATAAGTACGCAGAATACCTGCAAAGAGCACTCTTATCATAACACTCATCGAGGTTGATACTGTGAGGTATCAGCAAATCAGGGTGGTACCGCGAAGTCTTTTTACCCCTCGCCCCTATCAGGGTGAGGGTTTTTTTGTTCCTCTTAGTGCCTGGAAGAGTGTGATTGATATGCTGCACTCTTCCAGAGTAATAGTGTCATATTGGAGTAGTCTTATGGAGAGTAATGTGAGTGTCCTTAAGTTTGGCGGAACCTCCGTCGGCAATGGTGAACGCATCCGCCACGTAGTAAATATTCTTGCTCACAAGCGAAATGATCCTGAAGAGGCCTTCCCCATCGTGGTTGTCTCGGCCATGTCGGGAGTAACCGATCAGTTGCTAAGGATTGCTCACTACTCTACTACTCGCCAGCATAAAGAGTGTGAACACGAACTCAGGGCATTAAAACAGAGACATCTAGAGGCAGCAGAGAACGTTGTACACAGCCGCCGAGATCGGCAGGTTCTCTTGCATGACCTGGAGATGGCCTTTTCTGCACTGGAGCAAGATGCTGCAGCCTTACAATCTGCAGCAGAACGAGATGTACCTCTACTGCTTCCTGCTCTAGCTGCCTGGGGAGAACGGCTTTCTGTATTACTTGTGGCTGCTGCCGCTTGTGAGACTGGTGTGCAGGCAAAAGCGGTACGGGAAGAAGTGATCATTACAAACCATCCCACGTGCTCGATACGTTCCTTGCATGCGCCTTCGCCGAAGGCGCATGCTTCTCGTTCGGATGAGCCGAAGGCTAGCCGCGACAACGGCGTTTCCGAACGTCTTCAGAGAAGCCGCGACCCAGCGGCGTTGGCGCATGGCTTCCAAGAATCGCCTGATCGGCACTCTACAAGAGGGGCGGGTTTCCATGAGGAGCCCTTTTACATGGTTGCCCGTGCTGATCCCTTACCTGCAGAGACACGAGCTAATGCTCAAGCGCTCATCCATCCATTGATTGAGCAGCAAATCGTGCCGATTGTAGCAGGTTTCATTGGACGCTCAATCACCGGTTTCGTGACGACACTTGGGCGCAATGGTTCAGACCATTCTGCCTCGGTGATTGGTGCAGCACTGGATTGTGTTGAGGTTTCCATCTATACCGATGTGGACGGCGTGATGACGGCTGACCCTCACATAGTCATGAACGCACGTTTATTACCAAGGCTCTCTTATACAGAGGCCACGCATCTCTCATGGTTTGGTGCCAAAGTGCTTCATCCCCACACCCTTCTTCCTCTCGCGCAGAGGAACATTCCTGTACGGGTGTGCAATACCTTCCGTCCACTCGCACATGGCACAGTGATTGGGCCAGAGGAGACACAACATAGTGGGGCTAGAGCTATTACTGTACGCCACCAGTTGGCATTGATTACGGTAGAGAGCAAAGATATGTTTGGAGCAACGGAGAATGCGGAACAAGTTTTCGCCCTGGCAGCTCACGCGGGAGGGGGAAGGGAGCGTATGTTGAGCGAGGAACGAGCCAACATAGCGATGCGGGAGGGGACGAAGCCTGTCGCTATTTGCTCATCATCCGGCCATCATCTTTCGTTCTTGGTTGAGGAACTGGCGGTAGATTCTGTCGTCGCACTTTTGCAGCAAGAGAGAGGTGCCTGGCGGGTCCTTTGTCGGCGTGGGCTAGCCGCCTGTGCCTGCATTGGCTCCGGTTTCACTACCGACCCTATGAGTTCTGCTCGTGCTATTACCGCTCTGGCACGTGAGCGTATTCCAGTAGTAACACAGGGCACATCGGAGCTTGGTATTATACTGGTCGTGGAAGACCCGGACAGCGAGCGTGCTCTATGTTGCCTGCATCGTGATTTAATCGCACCTGTGATCCCGTTGGTACACCATTCGGTACAGGAAAAGTGCCGAGCCTTTCCTTATCCAGACCGCCAACGAACTTCGTTCTAGCTTCGCTCAGGCGGTCTGCAAGGACTGGTTCTTTAGGAGGTATCAGAGTTATGCATACACAATCGCGTATCCCTGTGGCAGTTTTGGGCGCAACCGGCATGGTTGGTCAGCGCTTCGTTGAGCTACTCCAAGGGCATCCCTGGTTCAAACTGGTCGCTCTTGCCGCATCTGAACAGCACAGCGGTCGTCCCTATGCAGAGGTGACACGCTGGCGGCTTCCTGGTAGCGAGATGCCTGCTTCTGCTGCGGTGCTCCCTATTGTAGCTTGCAAACCGGAAGCATTGCTCGATGTGAACATTGTCTTTTCTGCGTTGCCTGCAGAAGTAGCGGGTGAGATTGAGGCGAATTTTGCCCGCGCTGGTGTGGCAGTTTTCAGTAATGCGAAAACCTATCGTATGGAGGCTGACGTGCCTTTGATCGTGCCAGAAGTAAACGCGGATCATACAGTAGCTATTGTGCAGCAGCGTAAACTTCGGGGCTGGTCTGGCTGTATTGTCACCAATGCCAACTGTTCAGCAACACCATTGGTGATGACGCTCAAGCCTCTTCAGGAAGCGTTTGATGTGCGTAAGGTGCTGGTGACGACGTTACAGGCGATTTCTGGGGCAGGATATCCAGGTTTGCCCTCCTACGATATTCTTGACAACGCCATTCCCTATATTTCTGGAGAAGAGGAAAAGGTGGAGCATGAGACGAGGAAAATGCTTGGAACATGGGAAGAAGGACGGGGATTTACAGATGCACCGATAGCAGTAAGTGCACAATGCACCCGTATTGCTACACGCGAAGGACACTTAGAGTGTGTGAGCGTTGAATTGGAGCACGATGTAAACCCGGCAGAAATTCTCGCAGCGTGGGAAAGCTATACACCTGAGCCTCAGCGACTCAAACTGCCCAGTGCGCCAGAGCGTGCCCTTATCTATCGTCGTGAATCCGATCGACCGCAGACGTTGCTTGATCGGGATGCTGGTTCTGGTATGGCAGTGACTGTTGGGAGGTTGCGGCGCTGCCCGATTCTGAGCTATAAATTTGTGCTGCTTGGGCACAACACGATCCGTGGTGCGGCTGGCGGCTCGATTTTGAATGCAGAACTATGCGTGAGTAAGGGGCTGGTGGAGGTTCTTGCTTGAGCTTAATGCGAACAAACTTGCGGACACAAATCAAGGAGATTCTGCTTGCACGTATTCTGAACGGTGAGTATCAGCCGGGAGATCGGCTCGTCGAAATGCAGATCGCACAGGAGTTTGGTACAAGCCAGGCTCCTGTCCGCGAGTCCTTGCGGGAACTGGAAGCCTTGGGCTTCGTAGAGTCAGAGCCATATCGCGGAACACGCATAAGGGCGGTCACCAAAGCTGAACTGGCTGAGATTTACCCCGTGCGTGCTGCCCTTGAGGAGGTCGCTGCCAGAGCAGCAGCAAAACGTCTCACTGGCAGTGTCGAAGCGCTTGAAGTCGAACTGGCAGCTATGCATCGTGAGGCAAAAAAGGGGAACCTGTATGGGTTGGTACAGCACGATGTCACATTCCACCGCTTGATTGTCGAAGCGTCGGGTAACCGGGTCTTGCAAGATGTCTGGAAGTCCTTGCGCATCGAGGCACGCACACTCATCAGTGCCATTAAAACAGACATGGTACTGCACGAAATTGCTGAGATGCATCGCCCTATACTAGAGGCCCTCGCCGCAGGTGATAGTGAGAGGGCTGGTGCCATCATCCGTCAACACGTCGAGTTCTTTGGTAAGTTGATCCTAAAAGGAGAACCCGTATGACTCGCCTGGTCGATCTATCTATGCCGGTGCATCGTGGAATGGTGACTTTCCCACGCATCCCCCCTCCGACGTTACTCATGTACGAGAGTGCGCGTCAACGGCGAGGTACGGGGAGAGGATAATTCGGGACACATGTATCACACCTTCGCTGACTTGATTGCCTACGCATCGCGGGCGCAGACGCTCTATCCGGGCGAGGTCTTCGGGTCTGGCACTGCTGCCGGTGGTTCTGGCATAGAGCTAGATCGCTGGCTGCAGGAGGGAGACCTCATCGAGATGGAGATTGAAGGCATCGGAATATTGCGGAATCGCATTGGACGAAAAGGAGCATAGCAATGGCATACGTAGTTGCAGCCATCTGGAGAGCGAAAGAGGGTCAGGAAGAAACGATTTTGCGAGTCATTGAGAAGATGACTCCTCTTTCACGAAAAGAACCTGGATGTTTATTCTACCAGGCGCACCGCTCGCCGACGGATCCACGTCTCTTTTTCCTGTATGAACAGTACGTCAACGAAGCGGGGTACGAGGCGCACATGGCAACGCCACACTTCGAGCAGTACGTCAAGGGGGAGGCAATACCTCACCTGGAGAGCCGTGAGCGGGCCTTTTATGAGACCCTGGATTTTTAGAGGAGGTGACTGAAGTTGCCAAGAGTCGTAGACCTCAGTCCACCGGTGCCACAGGGATTTAAGGGGCCTCCCTCAACAAATATCGGCGTGCAGTTTGAAGTACGAACAAAACGGGATGGGTCAGCCTATTGGCAGTCAGGACAGGTCTTCATGAGCCTGCACACTGGGTGCCATGTTGAATCCGCCTTGCACTGTTTTGAGGATGGTGAGTCGATTGACCAGGTCAGTCTGGAGCGAGTGATTGGCAGTGCTGTCGTCCTGGACCTCACTCCCGTTGCTGAGAGAGCCTTGATCGATGTCGCAGACCTGGAGCGGGCGAGTGAGCGGCTGGCGGCCCGGAGCGAAACAATTAAGGTAGGAGACATTCTCCTGCTCCGTACTGACTGGGCACAGCGAGCTATCGGTACGCCCATCTATTTCCCGCAATCACCAGCCCTGACGGAAAACGCTGCTCGCTGGCTCATGGAGAGGCAACCCAATTGCATTGGTTGCGACTTCTTTGAGGAACCGGCTGCTCGGGACCCAGGATGGACGGCAGATCAGTTTGTTGTGCATCGAACGATTCTCGGTGCTGGCATTCCGTTGGTAGAGGGCCTCGTCAATCTCGCGCAACTGCCGCCGCGTTGCCAGTTCTTTGCACCGTTCTATCGTTTCGCTGGTATTGATAGCGCTCTTGCCCGTGCTTTTGCTCTGGTTGGGGATTGAGGAACAATGAAAATGGAGGCACCACTGCGGGTTCATTGGGTTCGACACGGGAAAGTTGCCTCACACCGAGGTGACACCTCCCTGACCGATGAAGGGCGGCGACAGGTGGAAGTCGTTGGAGAGCAGTTCAGTAGAGAACTTGTCTCTGGTGAGGTTGTCTCTCTCTTGCACGCTCCTACGCGACGCACCCGTGAGACTGCTTTCGTGCTGTATAACAGTATAGCGAAAGCACTTGAGGAGGGACGGCATCCGCAGATCGACTTGCTAGCGCCGACCGAACATTGGGCTATACGGAACCCAGATATCTACGTCGCGGGCACTCGCATAGAACTGGTGAGCACCGTTGAGGCAGTGGCCGAGCAACTGCCACCATCTTGCCTCAGTCTGGAGCAGATAGCACAACTGCCCTTCCTGCCCGGCTTTTGGGGAACCCCTGACCGTATCGGCTACTGGGTCAACCCTCCCAATCCGCCAGGAGAGGACGCGGACGCAGTGGCACGGCGTCTGTTGACGTTCGCAGTGAGCCTGCTGGACCTGCCGCGAGTGCGGCCACGACGCTATATCTGTGTGACCCACTCTCCACCGATGCGAGCTTTCCTGCGCCGCTATCTGCTGGGGTATGATCCCGGTGAGCCTGCATATGCCGAATCTGTGGACATGGACTTTGATGGTGATGGCTTGTTGACGATTCGCTATCGCGGAGACCTGAGAAAGATGGCATTATAGCTATATCGGTATCGGGAGGCAACTATGACACTGGATCCCAAGCATCGTAGCCGCAGCATCACAGATGGGCGTGAACGCTCGGGCGCACGAGCCATGCTCAAGGGCATCGGCTTTACCGATAGTGACCTGGCTCGCCCGATCATTGGCGTGGCCAATACCTGGATCGAGACCATGCCCTGCAACTACCACCTGCGCCACCTGGCAGTCAAGGTGAAAGAGGGAATACGGGCGGCTGGCGGAACGCCCATGGAGTTCAATACCATCGCCATCGGCGACGGGGTGACGATGGGCACAGAGGGGATGAAAGCCTCCCTGGTGAGCCGCGAGGTCATTGCCGATTCCATCGAGTTAGTCGGTCGTGGTCACATGTTTGATGCCGTGATTACACTGGTGGGATGCGACAAGACCATACCGGGGGCGGCAATGGCACTGATCCGCCTGAATGTGCCAGGTCTCATCCTGTATGGTGGATCCATCGCGCCAGGACGTTTCAGAGGGAAGGATGTGACGGTTGGCGATGTCTACGAAGCGATTGGGGCACATGCGGCGGGCAAGATGAGCGATGCAGACCTGCGTAAGCTAGAGAACGTGGCCTGCCCTGGAGCGGGTGCCTGCGGCGGGCAATTTACCGCAAATACGATGGCAATGGCACTGGAGTTTCTTGGTCTTTCGTCTATGGGCACGGCGAGCGTTGCTGCCACTGACCCGCGCAAGGATGAAGTAGCGGTCCATTGCGGCCAGCTCATCATGGACAACTTACGACGTGGGGTGGCGCCCCGTGATATTCTGACCCGCCAGGCGTTTGAGAATGCCATCGCTGGTGTGGCTGCCTCCGGTGGTTCCACTAATGCTGTGCTACATCTGCTGGCGCTGGCCCGCGAGGTCGGTGTTCCTCTCACAATTGACGATTTTGATACGGATCAGTAGGCGTACACCTCTGCTTGCAGATCTGAAGCCGGGTGGGCGATATATGGCAGTGGACCTGGATCATGCCGGAGGGGTGCGACTGCTGGCCCAACGGCTGGTCTCTGCTGGCCTGGTTGATGGGAAGCAGATGACTACTAGTGGACGGACCATCGGTGAAGAAGCCAGCATGACGGTGGAGACAGCAGGCCAAGATGTGGTGCGTCCGCTCTCCGATCCGATCAAGCCGAATGGGGGCCTAGTCATCCTCAAAGGGAACCTTGCGCCGGAGGGATGCGTGGTCAAAGTTGCTGGTCACGAGCGACTGTTCCACCGGGGACCTGCGCGTGTCTTCGATCGTGAGGAAGATGCGATGAGCGCGGTAACTCATGGCGAGATCAAGCCGGGTGATGTCGTCGTTATTCGCTACGAAGGTCCACGAGGCGGACCAGGGATGCGTGAGGTGTTAGGGGTCACCGGGGCCATTGTTGGTGCTGGATTGGGCGAGACGGTGGCGCTGCTCACCGATGGCCGGTTCAGCGGGGCAACGCGAGGGCTAATGGTCGGTCATGTCGCGCCCGAAGCAGCAAATGGAGGTCCGATAGCCGCGTTGCAAGAGGGGGACAGCATCATCATCGACATTGAGGCACGCCATCTCGACGTGGAACTCTCAGACGTTGAAATCGCTACCCGCCTGGCGAAATGGACGGAGCCTGCACCGCGCTACACAAGTGGGGTCTTCGCGAAGTACCGGGCCCTGGTTTCGTCGGCCTCAGAGGGGGCTATTACACGACCGAACAGCATTGTGAGATGATACCTATGACGGATACGATTGGTTTCATTGGGCTGGGCATCATGGGCAGGCCCATGGCTCACAACTTACTCAAAGCAGGTTTTCCGCTGATCGTACACAACCGCCATCAAGAGGTGACGGATGGATTGGTCGCAGCAGGTGCGCGGTCAGAGGGCTCTCGACCACGAGAGATCGCGGCATCCTGCGATGTGGTGATCACTATACTACCCGGTCCTTCCCAGGTCGAGGAGGTACTGGTTGGGCCTGATGGGGTCATCGAGGGAGCGCACAAGGGGCTGATCGTCATTGATATGAGCACGATCTCTCCCGTGGTGACCAGGACGCTGGCTGCGCAGCTCGCTGAGCACAGTGTAACCCTGCTCGACGCGCCGGTGAGCGGTGGGGACAAGGGAGCTATCGCTGGCACGCTCTCCATTATGGTGGGTGGTGACGAAGCCGCGTTCAAGCGCGGCTTGCCGATCTTTCAGGCCCTGGGCAAAACGATTGTGCATGTTGTGGAGAGTGGAGCAGGTCAGGTGGTCAAGGCTTGTAATCAGATTGTGGTTGCCCTGGTCATCGAAGCGGTGAGCGAGGCCCTGGTGCTCGGATCGAAGGCGGGAATTGATCCTGCCAAAATCCTCGAGGTGCTGAGCGGAGGGCTTGCTGCCAACCGCTTCATAGAGCTGCGTGGAGCGAGTATGCTTGCCCATGACTTCGCTCCAGGAGGGCGCATCCGCACACACCACAAGGACCTGGGTATTGTTTTAGATCTGGGTCGCTCTCTTGGCGTGTCGCTGCCGGTGACTGCCCTGGTAGACCAGATGTTTGCTTCTCTAGAGATCAGGGGACGTGGCGATCTCGACCACTCTGCCCTGCTTACCTATCTTGAGGATCTCGCCACTCATCGTGTCGGGCAGGCGCAGTCTTGAAGATGTTGCCCATACAACAGCCATTACCTCTCTGGTGGCAATGACTTAAATGCCATACCGAATCCTCTGAAAATAACCTGCCCCACATCGTGGAAGGTTTGACTGGGATCGGAGAGCAGCGTTCCGTCGATCAGAAACTCGCTGGTCGCCGCTTGATTGTCGATGGTCCAGAAGGTCTTGGTGTATAATCCCTCTTTGGGGAAGACTCCGTTCTTCGGGGGCAGCCGGTATGTCCCATCGGCAGCACTCGCATAAGCGAGGTGGGCGACGATCCCCGATGAGGTCGGTTGAGCCTGAACCCACGGAAGCTCGTCAGTGAATGGCACTCCTTGATACACCGGGATCGCTGGACAGGAGGATGGAATAGGAGCGCCCAGCTTGAGTGGTCTGCCAGTATGGGAGGATGGTGACGGCTGCACAGAAGGGGGCGGCGATGGCTGGCTGCTGTGAGCAGAGGGGGATGTGCATCCGACCAGCAATCCCATGAAGCCTATCAGCCAGAGAAGATGTCGTAGCATGCCTGATCGTTGCATGGCTTGATGTCCTTTCGCTTATATCCCTGTATGCTCCAGGTGTCCTGCATGCAAGTATACCCGGAGAAGCTGAAATGGGGCTGAATGCTCCCTTCGGAACGGCACAGGCACTCACGATCTGCACCTGCGCGGGGTCAGCTCCTCGTGAACACTGGGAAGCAGCACCATTAGAGTGCATCATTCCATCTCAATGCCTGTCTCACCATAGAAGCAGGCTGAGTTCACCAAAGCGATGTAAGAGCCAGCTTATTTGTCAAACCACAGGATCAGCGCACGTTTATGGATTTCCAGACGTGGGAAATTCTCTCACCTGTACTGTTCCTCTATGAGAGGATGGAACAATGGATTGTTCTGCCGCTCCCTTGCAGAACCTCAGCCACATGATACCGGTCATTGAAGCAGTAGGGCGATCAAAGGGAGAGGATTCCTTCCTCGAGGCTGGATGCCACGCGAATGTTGCTCTTGAGCCAAGGCAGGATGTCAACAGTAGAGTTCCTACCATCAAGACAGGACGTTGCGGTTATGCCAGGCAGGATGTCGCTTTGAACGCTTTTATGCATGTTCTATCAGGTAGACGAGGGTATTACCTCCTCTCTTTTGGACAAGATTAGCAATCATACATTCTATTTATTAGCGTATTATTTATATATTCATTATACTTAGATGACCAATAAATCAGCCTGGGAAGGGCATTGACGGGGAGACAAAAGAGAGAAAAGAGCGGGAGACGGGGCTCGAACCCGCGACAGCCTGCTTGGAAGGCAGGGTGTCACACTATCGCCGCCCACTTGTCATGAACTGGCTTTATTAGCTCGTGTACACCATACAAACGGAATGTGAGCGGCCCTGACAAAAGATGTCGCGAGCATTTTTTGGTGCCTTCGACAAAAGATGTCGCGTTCTGACGAAGGCAGGATTTCACGAGCTCAGAGCGCTCTAGAATAACTTTACCAGAACTTTTGTGTAAAAACAACAAGAGAGGCAGGAGGTCTACCCACACGCTTTGGCTTTCAGAAGCGGCTGAGCGACCCACCCATCGCAAGTACGTGAACTTCCGCAAGAAGATCGTACGCTCATCGCCAGCCTCCTACGATCAGGCCACTGCCGAAAAGGTATGGCAGATGAGCGCCGAGTTGACCGGTTTAGAACTGAAGAGCCCAAGCTACGAAGCATAATACTCTCATCAGAGCAAGAGAATGTAACAGGATCTTTTATTAGATAGGGTTGACTGTGAGTGGGTGAACTCATCATCCTCTCCTTTCTCGTTGCTCATAAAGCGTCCGGCGTGTAGTCCCTGGACGCAGCCCAAAGCTATGAGCGGGGAAGGGAACTGACTGCATATCAGTTCCTCGTATCGGGCAATGCCATTTAGCTGGTGCCGGGAGCATTGTGGCCCCGGCGCCCCTGTGCGATTTCGAGGTGGTAGCCATCGGGGTCAGGGGTCGCCATTGCCCGCTCCCATGGCTCATCGTGAGGGGGTTCGAGAAAGATGACTCCTCTCCCTTGCAGTTCTGCATACAGCTCATCCAGGTGATCTGTACTCAGCTCAATGTGGATACGCTCACGCAACGTGTGTGTCTGTTCCAACACCTCTGACTTGAGCAGACCCAGTGTGCCTTCGCCCAGCCGCAACAAGGCAAACTGCGGCCCGTATTGTTCGACCTGAAATCCAAATTGCTGGTAGAATTCGACCGAACGTGCGACATCACTGACAGGTAAACTCAGTCCCTCAAATCGGATCGTCTGTGCCATCTCGTCACTCCTCTCCTGTTTGATTGTTCTTCAAAAGTGGACGTGATCAAGGTTGCTCCCTTGTGACAGAGAGCGCTGATCAGCTCTTGATCCTCATCTCTACCTACTCTACAGCGTGTGAGGAATAGGGGTCTATCAAGTTCTTGCTCTTGCGTCCAGACGGCAGTGATATCGCCAGTCCACTTCTCATTGGGACGACTCGCCGGAAAATCCTGATCCGTGCCTCGTTTGGGGCCACTCGTGCTCCAGGTTCACTGGTGGTCGTGGTCGACCGATGATGCCGACGACAAGCGGTCAGACCCCGTTCTCTCTTCAGACGAGCGACCCGCTTGCGGGAACTGGTAATGCCCCGTGCCCGCAATTCGGCATGGATACGTGGACTCCCATACACCTGTCGGCAGGATTGGTAAGCTTCTTGAATGTGCTCTGTGAGTTGGCTATCTTCCTGCTGATGTTTACTCATCGGACGCTTCTTCCAGGCATAATACCCACTCAGCGAGACACCAAGGGTGCCACAGAGCACACTGACAGGATAGTCCTCGCGATGATCTTCAACAACCTGGTACCTCACAGCTGGCCGTGCGAGAAGATGGATACTGTTTTTTTAGCATATCGCCTTCCTGTCGCGTTCTCTCCAGTTCCCGTTTGAGGCGGCGGTTTTCTTCCTCCAACGCAGTCTGGTGCCCACTGCCTGGAAACGCTTCAGGGCCGTGTTCAGCTAACTCCTTGCGCCATTGATGGACCCTCGTGTCAGAGATACCCAACTAACGGGCGGCTTGGGCAATAGGCTTTCCGCTGGTCTGAGCGAGCCGCACCGCCTCTCGCTTGAACTCCTACGTATACGTCTTTTGGACTTCTGGCATGATCCTGCTTCTCCCTCTGGAATAGTATATCCTAAGTTTTCACTACTCCACAAAAGTGAGGGAAGCTCAGAGCGCAGTTGCGGTCTTGGAGGAGAGATCAGTACAGAATCGGAGGAAAAGAGATGCTTGAAACAGACAAAGGAAGATTTCCCGTGAGGCAATGCGGATGGAACCCGCACCCGGTTACGACCTGACGCTCCTGCTTCTGCTCGGTTCTCGTACGATGATAGACACCTTGCACAAGCACCTTGCCGCACGTGGCTACGACGATGTCCGTCCTGCGCACGGTTTCGTTTTCCACCGCCTCGCCCCAGATGGTGCAACTGGGAACGAGCTTGCCGAATTTTTAGACATGACGAAACAAGCGGCGAGCGAGATGGTGGATTATCTTGAGCAGCATGGCTACGTCGTGCGCCAGCCACATCCCACGGACCGGCGCGGAAAAATCGTGACCCTCACGGAGCGCGGCTGGAGTTGTATTCGGGAGACCGAGGCGATCTTGTCCCATCTGGAAGGACAGTGGGCGACAATCATTGGCGCAAAGCGCATGGAAGAGCTAAAGATCGACTTGCGACAACTGGTCACTGTAGCCAATGGCGGATTCTTGCCACAGAAATTTCGCCCAACATGGTAGCACTGCTACGCCCTATGATTGAGCAATGGTTTTTCGTTACTGTTGTTACGCAGCCTTCCCAGAGAAAAATGCAGTCCTACTTTTTTTCCGAAAAGTGCTCGCATCTGCTCATAATCCCAAGCCGCTCCCAAAGATTGACAAAAGAATATCTACTCAGTATACTTTAACTTAGCGATCGCTCACTAATTTGGAGGATGCTCAACACATCTCACCGGGTTTTCACACTTTTTTGAGTGAAAAGATAGAAGACACACGAATGGTGGAGTTGGCGAACTCCTCAAAACGGCATCAGGTGAGCGCTTTCGCAATAACATCGTCGTCGGACTATCAGTTAACCAGATGGAAAACGCAAAGGAGTTTTGATATGGGAGAAACGATGCAGTGGGCAATCGATGGCCAGCGTGGACGCATCAATGTTCGGGAGTGGCCTAACGAGCACGCGCAATGGCTAGCAGTGCTAGCGCATGGCTATGGCGAACATATTGGCCGCTATAACCATGTTGCCGAGGCGTTCCGCCAGGCCGGTGCCGCCGTTGTTGGACCAGATCACCAGGGACACGGAACATCTGAAGGCGAACGCGTGGTGATCGAGGACTTCGAGGATGTGATTACCGATCTGCATACCGTGACGCTGCGAGCCTCAGACAAGTACCACCATCTTCCTGTTGTGCTTATCGGTCACTCAATGGGAGGGATGATTGCAGCACGCTATGGGCAGCGCTACGGCAACGAACTGGCCGCACTCGTCCTCTCTGGGCCTATAGTAGGAGCACGCGCCCTGGTGGAGCAACTGCTCTCGCTGGACCCTATTCCCGACCTTCCTCTCGACCCGAATGCCCTCTCGCGCGACGCCTCGGTGGGCGAAGCTTATGCAAGCGATCCGCTCGTCTGGCACGGCTCCTTCAAACGCCCGATGCTTGCGGCCATGAAACGCGAACTCGACACAATCGACGCCGGGTCATCATATGGGAATCTCCCGCTGTTGTGGATTCATGGCGAGTTGGACCCGCTGATCCCTGTTGCCTCCACTCGTCCTGTGATTGAATTCCTGCGCGGGTCCAGCTTTGAGGAGCATATTTACCTTGGAGCGCAGCACGAGGTTTTTAATGAGATAAACCGTGCTGAAGTGCTTGCTGATGTAGTGTCCTTTGTGCAGCGCATGCTTTTTCAGAAGTAGTAGGCCCTTGAGTATTAACAGAACGGAAAACAACGCTAAGGCTTGACCGCTTTGGGGAAGAGGGAAAACAGCCCTCTCTCACCACCTACTCACTTGCATTTCCGTTTGTAGGATGTCACCAAATTTGTCTCTGAAGGAGACCATTCAAAAATGGGGGCTGGTTAAACTGAAAATGCCAACACCCGGTTTTGAATGGTCTCGATGTCGCCTATGGCGCCAGGGATGATGAAAATCCTGTCTATGAGCTCCCTCGATTGCAGCAGAGAGTTATTTTCGAAGGACAGGCCATTTCTTTCCACTGAGCCACGAAGGGCTTGACAAAATGAAAATAAGTGTATATACTCCTAATTATGAACGAACAGATACATCAACCGAACGCAGCTCAATTGGCTGAGATTGAGGCAACGTGTGCGTGCTCGA
>WNGG01003040.1_pt1 | contig 21475 bp, 23 predicted proteins | sample 5400661 | NCBI WGS metagenome assembly WNGG01 (sample SAMN13153372, study PRJNA577476) | soil metagenome | isolation source: 100 cm soil or saprolite under Garry oak tree replicate 1 | place: USA:California | collected 2016-06-15
CAGATCATCGGGCTGTACCGCCGGGCGCAGGCGCACTCGGACGCGACGATCGACGCGCTGCCGCTTGACGCGCCCGGCCAGGTGCCCTGGTGGCCGGCCGGCCACCGTGACGTGACGCTGCACAATGATCCTGGTGCACATGATCGCCGAGACTGACCGGCACGCCGGGCACGCCGACATCGTCCGGGAGCTCATCGACGGGGCCGCCGGGCTGCGGGACGGCAACGACAACATGGCCCCGGGCGACCAGGCGTGGTGGCAGGAGTACCACGGCCGGCTGGAGCGCGCGGCGCGGCAGGCAGCCGAGCGCTGACCCGCGGCCCGGAGGCAGCGGCTCAGCGGCCGCCCCCGGCGACGTAATCGGCGCGGCGAACCACTCCGGTGACGGCCTCGCCCCGCAGGTACCTGCGCACGTTCTCGGCGGCCAGCCGGGCGGCGGACAGCATGGTCCCCGGCACGATGCTGGAATTGTGCGGGGAGCCCAGCACGTTGAGCAGGTCGAAGAAGGGGTAATCGGGCCGGAACGGGGCTTCCCCGGCAGGCTCCCGCCACCAGGTGTCTATGCCGGCGCTGAACTGCGGGTGCGTGCGCAGGTGCTCATACAGCGCGGCCTGGTCGACGATCGCGCCCCTGGCCACGTTCACCAAGATGGCGGCCGGCTTCATCAGGGCGAGCTCGCGCCCGCCGAGCAGCCCGCGGGTGGCCAGGGTCAGCGGCAGCGAGATCACGAGCACGTCCGCCGCCGCGAGCACCCGGCCCAGGTCAGCCAGGGTGCCCACGAACTCGGCGGGCTCGCTGGTCTGGCCGGTGCGGTTCACCGCGTAGATGCGGGCGCCGAACGCCCGCATCAGCCGCGCCGTGGCGACGCCGATCCCGCCCAGGCCGAGGATGGCGCAGGTCGCGCCGTCCAGGACCAGCGACGGCGCCCACTTGTCGAACTGGCCGGCGGCCAGGGCCGCATGCCGCTGCGGCAGCCGCTTGGCGAGGCTGAGCGTCATCGCCAGCACGTGCTCCGACATCGCCGCCGCGTAGGCGCCGGCGTTGCTGGCCAGCATCAGCCGCTCCGGCACCGCGGAGAAGTCGAGCGCGTCGACGCCGGCCGAAAGCAGCTGGACGAAGCGGAGCCGCGCGGCCTCCCGGAGCGCGCCCGCCGGGACCTCCTTGGCCAGCTCCCAGGCCAGCAGTACGTCGGCGCGCCGCAAGATCTCCGCGCGCTGCGCGTCATCCAGCTCATAGGTGCAGACGATCTCGGCATCGCCCGCCAGGACTTCGGAGTTGATCCGGGCGAACTCCTCGTCCACCGGGTAACTCACCGCTACCAGCCGCTCCAGGGCCATTGGCCACCTTTCCGTCGCGTGACGTCACGCACAGAGCATTCTGCCGTGACCGGGCCAGCGGCGGCGGCGCGCCGGGCCCGGGGTATCATCCGGCGAAGCGCCACCCGCTGTTCCGGCTGGTCACATGCGCCTGAAAGAGCTGCCTGTGCCGGGGGGACGAGATGAGCCTGGAGGATCGTGTGCCTGATCTGCTCGAGTTGCTGAGGCAGGGCCCTGTCGTGTGCGCCGAAGGCTACCTCTTCGAGTGCGAGCGGCGCGGCTACCTCCAGGCGGGGGCGTTCGTTCCCGAGGTCGTGCTTCAGCACCCGGAGGTAGTCGAGGGGCTGCACCGTGAGTTCGTGCACGCCGGCTCCGACGTGGTCGAGGCGTTCACGTACTACGGCCACCGGGAGAAGCTGCGGGTCATCGGCAAGGAGGACATCCTCGAGCCGCTCAACCGGCAGGCCCTGTCCATCGCCGCCCGGGTGGCGCGCGAGACGGGCACGCTGCTGGCCGGCAACGTGTGCAACACGAACGTGTACGAGCCCGGGGCCGCCGCCGAGCGAGCCGTCCGGTCCGCGTTCGATGAGCAGGTGGGCTGGGCGGCCGAGGCCGGCGTGGACTTCGTCATCGCCGAGACCTTCGGCTGGGCAGGCGAGGCGCTGCTCGCCCTGGACGCCATCCGCGCGGCCGGCCTGCCCGCGGTAGTGACCTTCGCCATCCACCGGGAAGGCACCCTGCGCGAGGGAATCACCCCGCCGGAGGCATGCCGCCAGGCGGAGCAGGCCGGGGCGGACGTCGTCGGCCTGAACTGCACGCGCGGCCCGCTGACCATGCTGCCGCTGCTCGGCCCGGTCCGCGAGGCCGTGTCGTGCCCGGTCGCGGCGCTGCCGGTGCCCTACCGGACCACCGAGGCGCAGCCGTCGATGCAGGCCCTGCGCGACCCCGCCCGCGGCGGCGCCCAGGCCTTCCCGGCCGCGCTGGATCCGTTCACCTGCACCCGCGATGAACTCGGCGAGTTCGCCACGGCCGCCCTCGACCTCGGCGCGACGTACCTCGGCATCTGCTGCGGCGCCGGCCCGCATCACGTGCGGGCCGTGGCCGAGGCGGCCGGCAAGGCCCCGCCCGCGTCCCGTTACTCCCCGGACATGTCCAAGCACTCATTCCTCGGCTCGGCTCCCGGCGTCACCCAGAGCTACCGGGAGTACGCACCCAACCTGTAGCGGCACGGGTTGCCGCGGGCTGGGAGGACGTAGTCGTTTTTGACCTGCTGGCCGGAGACCCGAGATGCTGTCTGCACCACGGCATCGGGGCCGGCGCGTCCGGTATCGCCTGCGGCACGATCCGCAACAACTACTTCCAGCCGGCCATGCGCGAGCTCATGGCGCACAACGTGTCGGTGTGGGAGTCCGACCCGGACGCGTTCTCCTACCACCCGGTCGGCTTCCTGCAGGCCGCGCCGGAGGCCATGCACGCCGACGTCGTGCAGATCTACACCGAACAGCAGGCGATCGGATACGACTCGGTCCTGGTCGAGGGGGAGGAGGCCTGCCGGGCCTACATGCTCGACATGTTCGGCGACTGGCAGGCGCCCGGCCTGACCACGGTCCTGCACGAGAAGCAGGGCGGGTATGCCAACAACAAGCGCTCGCTGCAGGGCCTGGAGGCCAAGGCCCGGGCCAACGGCGTCCGGATCGAGCTTGGCACCCAGGTGACCGGCCTGCGGCTGTCCGGCGGCGCGGTCACGGCGGTCGAGACGGACCGCGGGACCATCGCCTGCGACATGCTCATCGTCGCCGCCGGGCCCTGGATCCGCGACTTCTGGGCGATGCTCGGCCTGCCAGACACCGTCGACGTCACCGACACCGGCGGGACCGTCCACCCCGGCCTGCCCATGTGGACCTACTGGGCCCTGCAGGAGGGAACGCTCGAGGTCGATCCGGGCACGTTCACGACCAGCGCCGGCGCCTTCCCGCCCGTGGTGCACGTGGATTCCGACGCCCCGCTGCATGACGACATGGACGGCTCGCTGATCACCGACGCCATGTGGGGAATCTATTTCAAGCCGGACTTCAACTTCGGCGGGGTCCAGGGCGGGAGCGCGCCCTACATCGTCAACCACCCGGCCGGAGAGGTCGCCGTCGACCCCTACGGCCCGGCCAGCCCCGAGTTCGTCGTCGGCGAGGACTTCACCCGGATGTGGACGTCCGGGCTCGCCCACTGCCTGAAGCGGTTCGAGAATCAGCGCCACCTCTACAGCAAGGAACCCTCCGGCGGCATCGGGGCGTTCACCCCGGACAGCTTCCCCGTCTTCGATACCTTCCGCGAGAACGCGTACGTGATCGCCGACTCCAACCATGGCTACAAGATGATCGGCGTGGGCGCGCTGGTGGCCAGGGAACTGCTCGGCGAGCGGCAGGCGCTGCTCGAGCCGTTCCGGTTCTCCCGTTACCGCACCGGCAGGCTGCACCCGGTCAGCAACTCCCCGTTCCCGTGGAGCTGACCGGATAGCAGCCGCGGCGGCACGATCGGGCGCGGGCGCGTGCCCGCGCCGAAGTGGTCCAGGAATCCGGCGCGGTGGTGGACCTTCGCGGCGCGGCGCCGCGCGGCTTAGCGTCGGTACCGTGCACGCCCGCCCGCCCGCCTGGAGGTGACCGCACTCATGTCCGGCCTGTCTAGCGTTGACGTCGTCCTGGCGGCCTTCGACAGCGTGGAGCGCCGCGATGACGCGCGGTTCGCCGGGTTGTGCCAGCCGGACGCGGAGTTCGCCTGGCCGCCGAACCTGCCGTACGGCGGGACCGTCCGCGGGGTCAGCCGGACCGCGCGGGAAGGTGGCTGGTCACGTTCCTGGGACCAGGTGCAGCCCAGCCGGGCCGAGCGGCGGATGGACCCGCGGGTCGTCGCCGCAACCGAGCGGGAGGTGGTCGTGCTGTGGCGGCAGCGCGGCCTCGCCCCGGCCGGGGAGCGCTTCGACAGCGAGGTGCTCGGCCTCTACCGGGTCGCCCGGTCCCGGCTGGCGCGGGCGCAGATGTTCTATTTCGACCCGGCGGGAGCCGCGGCCTTCCTGGCCCGGGCCGGGTCACCCGGCGGGTAGCGGGTGCGCAGGTAGCTGCCCAGGGCGGCGATCGCGTTGCGGTAGCTGTGGCCGGCCGGGCTGCCGTAGCCGATCACCAGGGCCGGGCCGTGCTCGCCCGCCGGGCCGCCGGCGAACCGGTAGTCCGCCAGCCCGGCCAGGGCGATGCCGTGGCGGCGGGCGGCGGCGATCACCTGCAGCTCGCTCGGCCCGCCGGGCGGCAGCCGGACCAGCGCGTGGCCCCCCGCGGCGATGCCGCCGACCCGCAGCGCCGGGGCGTGCGCGGCCAGGGTGGCGATCAGCAGGTCGCGGCGCCGCCGGTAGATACCGCGCATCCGGCGGATGTGCCGGTCGAATGAGCCGGTCTCGATGAACCGGGCCAGCGCGAGCTGCTCCAGCGAGGAAGGGGCCGCGTTGACCGCCTGCGCGCTGCGCACGAGTGATTCCGTCAGATGCGGCGGGACGGCGAGCCAGCCCACCCGCAGCGCGGCGGCGAGGGACTTGCTGGTGGTGCCCGCGTAGATCACCCGGCCCGGGTCGAGTGCCTGCACGGCGCCGACCGGCTGCCGGTCATAACGCAGCTCGCCGTCGTAGTCGTCCTCGATGATGATCCCGCCACCCGAGCACGCCCAGGCCAGCAGCTCGCCGCGTCGCCGGGAGCCGAGGGTGACGCCGAGCGGGAACTGGTGCGCGGGGGTGATCACGACCGCATCGACGGCCAGCGCCGGAAGCGCATCGGTCCGGGCGCCAAGCTCGTCGCATGGCAACCGGGCCGGCTGCAGGCCGGACGCGGTGGCGATCTCGCGCAGCCGCGCCGCGCCGGGGTCCTCGACCGCGACCCGGCTGGCGCCGCGCGCCGCCAGCGCGCGGAATGCCAGGCCCATGCCGTGTCCGGCGCCGGTGCAGACCAGCAGGTGCGCAGCGGTGACCCGGAGCCCGCGGGCGCGGCCCAGGTAGCCGGCCAGCGCCGTGCGCAGTTCCGGCCTGCCCCGCGGATCGGCATAGCCGAACGCCTCATCGGGCGCCTCGGCCAGCACCTTCCGCATCGTCGCGGCCCACTCCCGGCGCGGGAAGCTGGACGGGTCGGCGTGGCCAGGCCGCAGGTCATGCTGCGGCGCCGGCGCCGGCGGCGGTTCTGCCGCCGGCGGCGCCGCGGTCGGCCCGTGGGCCACCCTGGTGCCCTGCCCCTGCCGCGCCAGCAGCCATCCCTCGGCGATCAGCTGCTCGTAGGCCTCCACCACCGTGCCGCGAGCCACGCCCAGATCGCTGGCAAGGCACCGGCTGGACGGCAGCGGATCACCGGGATGCAGCCGGCCGTCCCGGATCGCATCCCGCACCGCATCCCGCAGCTCGGCGCACACCCTCCGGCTGCCGCGATTCAGGACGACGGGGAACTCGAGGCTCGAACTGGTCCAGGAGTTACCGGTCGTGCTGGGCCTCTGCACCGGACCATTGTGACAGCTACCGTCCGGAACCTACGCCTCCCCGGGCGCGTAGGCCGCGAGCTCATCGAGGTACCGAGTCCTGTCCGTCTCCCCGAGCCAGGCGATCGTGAACGCATTGCGGACGATCTGCACGATGTCCTGCTTCGTCAGATCGGCGGCGCCCGCCACGGCGGAGAGGTTCTCGTTCACGTACCCGGGAAAATAGGCGGGGTCGTCCGAGTTCACGGTGACCAGCAGGGACCGCTCCAGCATTTCCCTGATCTCGCGCGCCTTCAGGCCGTCGCTGACGTAGCTGTTCGATATGGGGCAGGCGGTCAGGCCGATCGCAGAATCCCTGAGCCGCTGCACGAGCGCGTCGTCGTCAAGGCAGTTGACGCCGTGGTCGATCCGCTCCACACCGATGTCGTCGAGGCACTGCCAGATGTTCGTGACCGAGTCCTGCTGGTCAACATCGCAGTGCATGGTCAGGTGGTAGCCCTCGTTCCTGGCCCGGTCGAAAACCTCCCTGAACTTGACCGGCGGGTTGCCCTTCTCGTCCGAGTCGAGTCCCACCCCGGCGATGTGGTCCCGGTGCGGGAGGGAGGCTTCCAGGGTCTGCATGGCCGAATCGGCCGGCCGGTCTCTCAGGAAGCACATGATGAGCTGGGTGCGCAGGCCAAGCTCGCTGTCAGCGTCACGCTGGGCCTGGCGGAAGCCACTGAGCACGGTTTCGAACGCAATTCCGCGGCTGGTGTGGGCCTGGGGATCGAAGAAGACCTCGGCATACACGACGTTCTGGGAACGAGCCTTCCGGAAGTACGCCATGGCGAGGTCGTAGAAGTCCTCCTCGGCCTGCAGCACGCTCATGCCCTCGTAATACATGGCGAGGAACGACGGCAGGTCGTCGAAGGTGTAGGCGGCCCGCATCTCGGCGGCGGAGCGGTAAGGAACGTCCATGCGGTTCCTGGCCGCCAGCTGGAACTTGAGTTCAGGTTCCAGGGTGCCCTCGAGATGCACGTGCAACTCGGCCTTGGGCATCCCGCCGATGAAGGACGAGATCTCGGTCATCTTCGTTTCCTCCGGATTCCTCTCGTGACGTCGCGCCGGGGTGCCGGGCCGGCCGCCGCGGCGCCCTGCCGCCTCGTGCCCGGCCGCTGCGCGCCGGTCAGGCCGGCCCGAGAACCGGGCTCGTGACGTTGAGGTTCACGCAATCGATCAGGCCCAGGTCGGTCATCGCGTAGTCAGGTATCGCGGTGACCGACAGGAAGATCATGTACATGAAAGGCGAGGCGAAGGTGCAGCCGAGCCGCGCCGCGGCCGCGTCGAGCCTGGCCTCGGCCGCCGCCATGTCCTCCGGCGGGAGATCCGCCACGATCCCGCCGATGGGCAGCGCGAGCCAGCCGAGGACCTCGCCATCGCCGCCGACCACCACCTGCCCGCCGCCGGCCTCGGCAACATGGTTGACCGCCCGGGCGATGGCCGCCGGATCGGCGCCGATGGCGAGGATGTTGTTGTCGTCGGGTGAGGCTGAGGAGGCCATGGCGCCCTCCCGGAGCCCGAACCCGGAGATGAAGGCCACCGGATGGTGGCCGGTCTTCCCGAACCGCTCCACCACCGTCACGTACAGGACGTCCTGGCCGGGGTCGCACTGGACGACGCCGTCCCGGACCGGCAGGGTCACCTCCCGCCGCTTCCGCACGAACGGGACGTCCTGCGACATCTGCATCGACAGCACGCGAACCGCACCGGACTCCCCGCTCGCGCGGACCTGGAAGTCGGCCGGCTGCACCGCACGGTTCCGGAACGTGCGGAGCAGTCGGCCACTGCGCGGCGGCGGCTCGGGCGGCTGGATCATCTGGCCGTTCGCCGCGGCCGGCCGCCCCTTCGCGATCACCTGTTCCACCCGGAAGGATGCCGGGTCGTCGACGATCAGGATGTCGGCAAGGCGCCCCGGGGAGATGGACCCCACCTGGCCGTCGATCCGGTAGATCTGGGCGCAGTTGATGGTGGCCATCTGGATCGCCTTGAGCGGCTCGATCCCGTGGCCTATCGCCATCCGGACAAGCCGGTCGAGATGGCCCTGGCGGAGCACGTCGTAGGCGGTCACATCGTCGGTGCAGAACCCGACGCGGTCCGTCTTGGCCCCGCCGTCGGTGATCGCCTTGATGTTCTCGTCGAGGAAGTGCGCGACGGAAGACTCCCGCAGCATCACGTACATGCCGTTCCTGAGCTTGTCCAGGGTCTCCGCCGCCGAATAGCACTCGTGGTCGGCCCGGACCCCCGCGCACAGCAGCTCCGAGAGCCGCCGGCCGCCGGCCATGGGCGCGCAGCCAAACACCGGCAGCCGGTTCCTAACCGCCAGGTCCAGCGCCGCCAGCACCTTGTCGTCACGCTCGGTGATGAACTCCTGTACCGTCTCCCAGATGCCCACGCACTCGGGCCAGCCCTGCGCCTCGCGATGCTGCTCGGGACCGAACGTGAACCCCACCGTGGACTCGGGAAACGTATAGGGCATCTTGGCCGGCGCCGCCCAGAACACCGAAAGGGGACTCTGCCCGGCCTCGTCCAGGAACTCGCGGACGCCGTCAAGCCCTGCCACCACGAAGATCTGGTCCAGCCCGGAGATCACGGTCGTCGTGCCGAACGGCACCACGGTGCGGGCGAACATGGTGACGGAGAGCTTGCTGCACTCCAGGTGGATGTGGCCGTCGATCAGGCCGGGGACGAGGTACCGCCCCGCCGCGTCGACGACGGCCGTCTCCCCGCCCAGGTACTCGCCCACGTCGCCGACGGCCACGATGCGCTGGCCGGCCACGGCCACGTCGGCGGGGTAGATCTCCTCGGTGAACACGTTGACGAGGCGGCCGCCCCGCACCACGAGATCAGCGGGACGGGCGGCGGAGGCCGCATCGAGCAGGTCGACGTCCATCGCCGGCTCCCTCCAGGTCAGCGGCGGCGGCCGGCCCTGCCGCCTCCCGCGTGACGCTGCGGCGGGCGAGCAGGGCGGCGGCGCCACCGCCCACCATAGCGACGCGATGCCGGGTCAACGACCCCCGCCGACTGCGGCCTTCCCGCACCGGCCCCCGGTGCGGCGCGGCGGCTCCCCGGCCTGACCGGCGCCGCTGGCTGCCGTTAAAAACGGAATGACGTAACGGTCCAGGCGGGCTACCGTCCCGGCATGACGAGTGTCATCAAGGCCGTTTCCTTCGATGCCGCCGACGCGCGGGCGCTCGCCGCGTTCTGGGCGGCCGCGCTCGGGTCGGACGTGGACGAGGACTCGACCGCGGGCAAGGCGTTCGTGGAAGCGGCCGGCTGGGGCGGGCCGAACATCTGGTTCACCCGGGTCCCCGAGGGCAAGACCGCGAAGAACCGGATCCATTTCGACCTGCGCGCGCCCGGGGCCGTCGCGGACGAGGTGGCCAGGCTGGAGCGGCTCGGGGCGACCGTCTTCGAGCGGCACGAGCACCACACGGTCATGCAGGACCCGGAGGGCAACGAGTTCTGCGTAGAGCCGGGCCCGGGCAGCGCGACGGGCGGCGCCGGCCGGCCGGACAGCCGGTGACGGGCGCGGCCGCGGCGGCCGGCCAGCCGGAGCCGCGGATTGAGGTCGATGGCGCGACCGCCTCGGCCGGGCAGCTGCGCGCGGCGGCGCTGGCTGGCTATGGCCACTTCACTGCGATGCAGGTTCGCGATCGCCGGGTCCGGGGCCTTGACCTGCACCTGGCCCGCCTCGACGGGGCGAACCGGGAGGTGTTCGGCGCGGGCCTGGACGCGGCGCGGGTGCTCGATCACATCCGGCACGCGCTCGGCGACGATACCCGCGACGCATCGGTCCGCGTCTACGTTCGCGAGCTGCGGGATCGCCCGTCGGTCATGGTGACCGTGCGCCCGCCCGGCGGCATGCCCGGCGCGCCGTGGAAGCTCCGGTCCGTGCCCTATCAGCGGTCGCTGGCCCACATCAAGCACCTCGGCGATTTCGGCCAGAGCTACTTCCGGCGGCTGGCCGTGCGCAGCGGATATGACGAGGCGCTGCTGACCGGCCCGGGTGGCGTGATCTCGGAAGGGTCCATCACCAACATCGGGTTCGCTGACGGCGTCGGCATCATCTGGCCCGCCGCACCGGCGCTGCAGGGAATCACCATGCAGCTGCTCAATCTGAGGCTCGCCGATTACGGCCTGCGGCCGCGCAGTGTCCCTGTGCGGCTGTCCGACGTGGGCTCGTTCGCCGCCGTGTTCGTCACCAACGCCCGCGGCATCGCCCCGGCCGGGCAGATTGACGAGCAGGCCGTCCCGGTCGACCCGGCGCTGATGGCGACGCTCCTGAGGGCCTACGATTCGGCCGGCTGGGACCCGATCTGAGCCTCGGCGGCCGGCCTGTCGCCAGCGCTGATCGCTTCCGCCCGCAGACGTCAAGGGGCAAGCCGGACGGCGGCGGTGCGCAGGTTCGGTTCGCTGACCGACTCCTGCACGCAGCGGGCGAACAGCCAGTGCCGTACCCGGTCGGGTTCGAGGCCGAGCAAGCTTGCCATGCGATGGGCGAATCCGGCCGGGTCGGCGGCGAGACGGCCGGGAAAGTTCAGCATGTGCTGGACGGGATCGTAGGCCGGGTCGCCGACGTAGGGCTTGGGGTCGATGACCAGCCAGGGCTCGCGGCTTGCGGCCAGCACGTTGTCATGGTGCAGGTCCGTGCACAGCAGCACCGCGCCCGGCGGTGCCAGCCAGATCCCGGAACATCCGGATCCCGGCGCTGGCAAGGCCCGGATCCAGCTGATCCTCGCCCCGCGCCCTGGCGGCCGCGTACTGCTGCTCGAACTCGCTGGCCCACCGGTCGCACATGGCCTGCAGCGGGCGGAACGGCGAGCCGGCCGGCGGCTCGATCCACACCCGGCGCAGCAGGCCGGCGACGACAGTGTCCTGCTCGTTCTCCGGCAGGGACCGCGCCAGCGGGGTGCCGGGCTCGCAGGCCTCCAGCAGCAGCGCGATCGGGGACCCGGTCGCCGCGGAGTCCAGCAGCCGTACCGTGCCCCGGCCGTCCCACGCCCGCAGCCCGTTATGCGTACACATACAATGCCACTGCCGCTGTAGTAAATGCAATATAGGCGTTCGCGCCTGATGCGATTTCTCGGAGCGCTAAGCTACCCGCCATGCCCGGCCCGCCTACCGTCCGACTGCGCCGGCTCGCCTCAGAGCTGCGCCGACTCCGCGCGGCTGCCGAGCTGACCAGGGAAGAAGTCGCTGAGCGGACTGCCATCGACCGGGCGACGCTGTACCGCCTCGAGACTGCGCGCGCCCGGCCGCAGACCCGAACCCTGCAAACGCTCCTGGACTTGTACGGCGTCAACGACGCTGAGCGAGGCGACCTGCTCGGCCTGGCCCGCGCCGCGGCCAGGCGGGGCTGGCTCAGCCCATATGACCTGCCAGCCCAGTACATGACGTATATCAGCTTCGAGGCCGAGGCCGTGTCCCTGCTCAACTTCGAGTGCTCGCACGTTCCCGGCCTGCTCCAGACCGAGGACTATGCCCGCGCGGCGATCCGGCGCGGGATGCCGGACGGCAGCCGCGAGGACATCGAGAGCCGCGTCCGGGCCCGTATCGGTCGGCAGGAACTCCTGCACGGTGACAAGCTCTTAAAGCTATGGGCGATCGCGGATGAGGCGGTGCTGCGCCGTCTCGTCGGCGGCCGGGCGGTGATGAAGGCCCAGCTTGATCACATCGCCGTGATGGCAGACCTGCCCAACGTCACGTTCCAGGTCATCCCGTTCGGCGCGGGCGCCCACCCGGGCATGAGCGGTGAGTTCGTCATCATGCGCTTCGAGGAGCCAGTCGGCGCGGACGTGGTCTACATCGAAAGCATGGCCGGTGACCTATTCTTGGAGGAGGCCGCCGACGTCAGCCGGTATGCCGCGATGTTTGAGCACCTCCGCGCCCTCGCGCTGCCACCCGATGAATCCGTGGCGCTCGTGCAGGAAGTGGCAGGAGACAAGGAATGATCATGGAGTGGCGCAAGAGCAGCCATAGCGGCACAAACGGCCAGTGCGTCGAGATCGCCGCAACCTCGGGCCAGGTGCTGATCAGGGACTCCAAAGACCGCGAAGGCCCGGTACTGGCCTTCTCCCCCGATGAGTGGCGCGCGTTCGCCGCTGGGGTACGAGACGGTGAGTTCGACCTGAGCTGAGTTGATCGCAGGCCGTTGTATTGACCCCTTCTTGCACCGCAGCGTGGCTGAGTGCGCGATCCCACGCTTGGTGGCCTGCGGGGCTTCTGGAGCGGCGTCATGTCCGGGATCTCACTCCCGGCGCCCGTGGCGGAACCAGGACTGGCATCTTGAGCCACTGGGCATGCGATGGCGGCGGACGAGCGGTCAGGTTCGGTCGTGCCGCCGGGCGCGAAGGACGGTGTCGTGGATGGTGACCGCGCGGCCGTCCGGGTCGGTGGCGGTCCGGCCGGGGGAGGCGTTGGTGACGATGTCCCAGTCGCCGGGATCCAGCAAGCCGGCGATGTCGTCGCCGGTGTAGAACAGCTCGGGCATCGGCGGGCGGGGCATCGTCGTCTGCAGGTCGGAGGGATGATGGCCGACGATGAGCAGCGAGCCGCCCGGGGCGGTGGCCATCGCCAGGCGCCGGAACAGCGCCTGGCGGGATGCGGCCGGCAGGTGCATGTACTGCGCCGACACCAGGTCGTAACGCGCGGGACCGAGATCCCAGGACAGCAGGTCCGCGTGCAGCCAGTCGATTCGCCCGGCGATTTCCGCGCCCGCCTGGGCGGCATGCGCGGCCGCGCGCTCAAGCGCGACGCCGGACAGGTCAACGGCGGTAACCCGCCATCCGCGCCCGGCCAGCCAGATCGCGTCGGCGCCCTCGCCGGCCCCGACGTCGAGCGCCGCGCCGGGGGCGAGGCTTCCGGTCTCGGCCACCAGGTGCGGGTTGGGCTTACCGCTCCACAGGGCGGTATGCGAGCGGTAACGGTCATCCCAGAACGCTTCGCTGAATGGCTCGGACATGTGGATATTGTGCCCGGCGCGGCCCGGGCCCTGAGCCGGCCCGGCTGACTGCGACACGGTGCTGTCACCCACGCCCTAGGGCTGGGCAGAGATACTCGTCGTCCGGCGCGGCTGGCCGCCGCCGCGGTTCGGGCGATTCGTCGCCGACTTCTTGATCGCCTCGCTGCTGCCGGGGCACGGCGGGCACGATGGGCAGGGCGGGCACGGCGGCGGGTCGGCCCAGGAGCACGGCGCCTGACCTGCGGCGCCGTGCTCGTCAGCGGCGGGGCTCGTCCGCTGGCGGCATTCCCGCCCAGGCCGGGCTCGTCGGCCATCGCTCCTGAGATCTTGGAGACTTGCGGGTGCTATCGCCCCGCAAACTCTCCAAGATCACCGCCCGTACCCCCCGATCCGCTCCTTCAGGACCACAGCTCGAATGGCTCGTCGATAGTCTGGCCGGCCAGCAGCTCGGGGAGCAGGCGCGGAAGCTGGCCCGGGTAGAACCGCTCAGCGCTGGCGGCGATGTCGGCGACCGATGACCAGCAGAAGCCGACGTAGTCCTCGACCTCGTAGCTCAGCCGCCCGCTGCCGTCGATGTCGGGCCCGGGGATGTCCAGGCCGACCACGGCGACGACCTCGTGCTGCAGGCGACGCGAGCCGCGGTGCCGGAACGACGCCGTCCGCCGCCACCGGGGCTCGCCTACCTGGCCGGGCGTTACCAGGATGCCCGCCTCCTCGCGCAGCTCGCGCACCGCCGCCTCGACATAGGTCTCGCCGTCGTCGATACCGCCGCCGGGCAGTTCCCACCAGTAGCCCAGCTCGGGAATCGACAGCTCCCTGGTGCGGAAGAGCAGCACCCGGCCGAGCACGTCGCGCACCACCAGGCGGACCGCGTTGCGCTCGGTCACCGGGAGATCTCGGGGCAGATCCAGCACAACGATCAGTAAATCACCGCGGCTACAGGGGGCCGGGCCTGCGGGCACGGGGGAGCGGTCAGAAGGAGGCCTGCAGCAGCTGGCGGGAGGCGGCGATGTGCTCGCGCATGGCCCGCTCAGCCCGCTCGGCGTCGTGGTCCTCGAGGGCGGCGAGCAGGTCCGCGTGCGTGATCATCGTCGCGTGCTGCGCGGGCCGCGACGCCCAGTACGAGCGCCAGAACCGCAGGTTGTGCAATAGCAGGCGGTCGGCCGCGTCCTGCAGCAGCTTGTTGCGCACCATATGCACGAGGAACGCGTGGATCTCGTGATCATCGCGGAGGAACGCCTCGTGGTCGGTGCCCTCGCGGGCCCGGCCGGCGCCCTCCACCAGCTCGCGCAGCGCGGCGAGGTCGGCGGCCGTCGCCCGGCGGGCGGCGATGTGCGCGACCCCGCACTCGATCGCCTCCCTGGCATCGAACATGTCCAGGATGTCGTCGATGCCGAAGGCGGTGACCAGCGTGCTGCGGCGCGGGTGCACGACGACGAAACGGTCCGAGGCCAGCCGGGCGATCGCCTCGCGGACCGGCATCCGGCCGAGCTTGAGCTCGGCCGCCAGGTCCTGCTCGTTGAGCACCGCCCCGGGCGGCAGCCGGAGGTCCAGGATCCTCTCCCGCAGCTGCTCGTAGGCGATATCGCTGCCGCGCGGCTTGCCCGCAAGCACCGTCACGTCCCTGTCCCGTCCCCGGCCCGGCCGCCGTGGTCGGCCTGGCTGTCGTGCCTGGCCCGGCTGTCGTGCCTGGCCTGGCCGGTGAGACCGTACACGCGCCGGGCGTTGCCGCGCAGGATGAGCTCCCCGGCCCGGCGTGCCTCGGCCGCGCTGACGTCGCCGTCGGACACCAGCTCGCCGAGCACGGCGGCGAGCACCCGGCGGCCGTCGTGGGCGCCCGCCCAGTGCAGCTCGGGCACCCGCGCGCCGTCCGAGCTGTACATGAGCTTGGTGGCGGGCGCGGCGCCCACGGCGGCGCGCGCCACCGAGGTCATCTCGGCGACCGAGAGGAACGGGATCGCGAACGACAGGTCGAGGTAGACGTTGCCGTACATGGCGGCCAGGTAGGCGCCCTCCCGGAAGTAAGGCCAGCAGCCGTGCAGCAGCACCACCGGCATGGGCCGGTAGGCGGGCTCCTCGAGCACCTCCCGCAGCTCCAGCGGCGCCGCCGCGCGCAGGTCGGCATCGGGGTCGCCGTAGCCCACGTGGAACTGCACGGGCAGCTCCTGGGCAGCCGCCGCCTCGAAGGCCAGGTGCAGCAGCGTGTCCAGCAGGGGCTGGTAGCCCAGCCGGACCGAGCCGGACCGCGCGGCCTCCTCCCGCGCGCCGGAGTAGGCCGCCGCGACGTCGTCGGCGGGCCAGCGGCGGATGGCCAGGCCGGTGCGGTAGCCGGCGATGCTCTTGAATCCCGCGTACCCGCTCCCGCGCATGTCGGCGAGACGGTGCCGGACCGCCTCGGTCAGCTCGTCGTAGGACGCGCAGCCGGCCACCAGGTCCTGGAAGGCAAGCTCCAGCCGCAGCAGCGTCGCCTGCTCGGCGCCGCTGGCGCGGGCGAACTCCGCGGCGCCGAGCGCGCGGGCCGGATCTGGGTACCCGGTGTCGATCACCGCACCCTCGATGCGGGCGTCCCGGAACAGCGCCGTCACCAGGCCGGCCGTGCCCGCGGCGGCGCGGGCACGGAGCACGTCCGCCTCGGTGGCCGGCACGTCGTGGAACGCCGCCATCCGCCGCAGCAGCCGCCGGTAGAACACCGTCTCCGCCACGTCCTCGGTGCGCATCCGCGGGTCCGGTGACTCGGAGAAGAGCTGCCGCCACTGCGCCACGCCGCCGGGCTGCTCCGCCTCGACGGCGTGGCAGTGGTTGTCCACCACGGCGATGTCGCCCAGCTCGACCGGCGCTGTCATGTCCCGGGGCCTCGCATCGTCAGAACCGGTAGAAATGCTGGCGGGCCTCGAAATCCGCGTCCCGCTCGCTGAACGCCTGCTCCTCGGAGCGGCGCACCGCGAGGTAGCAGCGGGCCAGCAGGCCGCCCATGCTGCCGGTGAGGAACTCGTCCTTTTCCAGCTCGTCGAGGGCGGCGGCCATGGTCGCGGGCAGCGGGCGCACCTTGGCCCGCTCAAGCTCGCCGGGCGACATCCGGACCGGGTCGTGCTCGGCGGGATCCCCCGGGTCGAGCTCCCTGGCCACCCCGTCCAGGCCGCAGGCGAGGAGCGCGCCGAGCGCCAGGTAGGGGTTGGCGCTCGCGTCCGATGACTTGAACTCGATGTTGTAGCTCTGCTCCTCGCGCTGGTAGAACGGCGAGGTCACCCGGAGGGCCGCCTCCTTGTTGTCGAACCCCCAGGCGGTGGTCGCCGACGCCCAGGCGCTGGGCTGGAGCCGCCGGTAGGAGTTGAAGCTCGGCGCGGTCAGCGCGACCAGGGCCGGCAGGTGCTCGGCGACGCCCGCGATGAACTGCCTGCCCAGCCGGGACAGGAACCGGTCCGTGCCCGGGTCGTAGAGCAGGTTGCGCCCGCCCGCGGTGTCCCACAGGCTGAAGTGCACGTGGGCGCCGCTGCCGATCTGATCCGGATACGGCTTGGGCGCGAACGAGGCGATTAGCCCGTGCTGCCAGGCGACTCCGCGCACCGTGTCCCGGAACTTCATCTGCTGGTCGGCGGCTCCCAGGGCATCGGTGTACCGGATCGAGATCTCCCGCTGGCCCGCGCCGTACTCGTTGATCGCCTGCTCGACGGATATGCCCTGCGCATCGAGCGCGTCCACCGTGTCGATCATGACCTGGTCGCCGAGGTCGTGGCCGATGGGGCTGTACACGGGTGCATGGCCGGGGGCGTCGAACGGCACGAACCGGCCGTCCTCGTCACGGGCCAGGTAGTACTCGTTCTCGATCGCGGCCTGCATGGCGATGCCCGCCGCGGCGGCCCGGTCGATCATCTCCTTCAGGTACGACCGCGGGCACGCGCCCCAGCTCTGCCGGTCGTGGCCGAGCTGGTCGCACAGCATGCTGGCGCTCCCGGCGGACCACGGGAGCACGGTGAACGTGCCGGGGTCGGGGACCAGGCGGATCTCGCCGACCGGCTCCATGCCCTCGATGTGCACTATCTGCTCAAGCATGTTGATCGACATCTGGGCGCGGGTCAGGCCGACGCCCTCGACCATCTTGTGCCCGAGCTGGGACACGTGGATCGCCTTGGCCCTGGCCACCCCGCTGACGTCGCAGTACTCGAAGCGAATGAGCTTGACGCCGGCTCCGTGGGCCGCGGCCAGCACCTCACGTTGGTCCATCGCTCGTCCTTCCCATCTAGAGCATCACGTCCCCGCCGTTCGGGCCGAGGGTCTGGCCGGCGTAGTACGCGCCGTCCTGCGATGCCAGCAGCACCGCGGTGGGCGTCACCTCCGCCACCGTGCCGAACCTGCCCATCGGAAGCTCGGCAAGCTTGGCGCTGCGCCACTCCTCGGTCTCGCTGTCCAGCAGCGGGGTCTGAACCGGGCCGGGGGCGATCGCGTTGACGAGCACGCCCCGGTGCGAGACCTCCCTGGCGAGCGCCTTGGTGAGGCCGATGACCCCGGCCTTGCTCGCGGAGTAGTGCGCCACCTCGGCGCCGCCGATCTGCCCGAGCTGGGACGCGATGTTGATCACCCGGCCCCAGCCCCGGTCCAGCATCTGCCCGATCAGCGCGCGGGTGCACAGGAACGTCCCGCGCAGGTTCACGTTAAGCACGCGGTCCCAGTCCGCCACCGGCATGTCGGCCAGCAGCGACTGGGTGAAGATGCCGGCGTTGTTGACCAGCACGTCAGCGCGGGTGAACCGGCCCATCACCTGCTGCGCCATCGCGTCGACGGCCGCCTCGTCGCTCACGTCACAGCGGACGAACAGCGGCTCGCGGCCGCACGCCCTGATGTCCGCGAGCACGCCGGCCGCCCGCTCCCGCGGGGCGCTGTCCACCACCGCCACGTCCGCGCCTTCCCGGGCGAACGCGACCGCGATGCCGTACCCGATGCCGGATGCCGCCCCGGTGACCACCGCGACCCTGTCCTGCAGCTTGCCCATCCCGGCCCTTCCTGCTCCTCAGCCCGCCGCTGCCCAGAGGTCCTGGATCGCCGCGGCCGGCGCCATGTCGAAACGATGCCGCATGAGCAGCATGGACGCCTCGTGCTGCGCCTTGTCATCGCTGCCCACGCAGTCCTCGGCGATCACCACGTAGTGATCGCAGAACATCGCGTCGCGGGCGGTGGACTCGACGCACCCCTCGGTGGTGCAGCCGCCCACGATGACCGTCTCGATGCCGTTGCTGCGCAGCAGCAGCTCCAGGTTCGTGCCCCAGAACGCGCTGGAGCGGTACTTGGGCACGACCAGCTCGCCCGGCAGCGGCTGCAGGTCCGGCACGAACGCGTGCCCCGGCGTGCCGGGGACCGTGTAGCGCAGCGGCGGGCCGCCGCCCCGTGCGGCCTCGTGCATCCGCAGGTTGAACCGGATCTGCGCGGGGGAGTCGCTCATCCGGGCGGGCAGCGCCGTGTTCTGGATGTGCACCACCAGGACCCCGCGCCGCCGCGCCGCCGCGAGCAGCCCCGCCAGCCTCGGCCGCACCCCCGCATACATCGACAGGTCGATGCCCAGCGACGCGAACAGCCCGTCGGCCGCGACGAAGTCCTGCTGCATATCCACCAGAAGCAGGGCCGCTTGCCGCGAGTCGGCCAGCTCATGGAGCTCCGTGCGGACGTCCTTGCCGTCGACCCTGATCAACGTCCGCCCTCGTCCACGGCCCGGATGGCCTGTCGCTGACCCGCCGGGGGTCACTGGTATCGCAGAGATATATCAGTTGGCTACAGGTGATGTAAAGACGGACGTAACGGGATTTCCTTCTGTCATTGCCACCGAAGAGCTTGTGCCGCCGGCGGCCAGGCACCCGTCGTCTCCCGGTTACCGGTAACGTGTGTGGCGGCATGAGGATCGCGGTCATCGGGACAGGCAACATCGGCGGCACGCTGGGCAGGAAGTGGCGCGCAGCCGGACATGACGTCGTGTTCGGTTCGCGGAATCCCTCGGCGGAAGGGCCGGGCGGCGCGCCGGTGGCCGCGGTGGCCGATGCGCTGGCCGACGCGGAGGTGGTGCTGCTGGCGGTGCCAGGCCGGGCAGTAGCCGAGATCGTCGGTTCGCACGGCGCCGCGCTGGCCGGCAAGGTCGTGATCGACGCCGTGAACCGCATCGGCGAGGCCGAGTTCAACAGCCGGGCGCTGATCGCCGCCGCCGCGCCCGACGCCCGGTATGTGCGCGCGTTCAACACGCTCGGGTGGGAGAACTTCGCCGACCCGCTGCCGGGCACAGACCTGTTCTTCGCGGCCGACCCCGCTGCGCGTCCCGTCGCCGAGGAGCTCGTCGGCGCTATCGGGATAGGTCCGGTCTACGTCGGCGACGCCGGCGCAACCGGGACTGTCGATGCGCTCCTGCCGCTCTGGCTCGCGCTGGTGCAGCGTCACGGCGGCAACCGCAAGCTCGCGCTGCGCATCCTGCGGTAGCGCTGCCGGATGGCAGCCGGCGCTGGCACGGGCCGGGGACCAGCATGCGCGGCGGTTTCGCTGCAGGACGCCCGGTGAGGGGAGCGCGCGTGGTTGAGTTCAGTCTCGGAGTGATGGCACGGTCGCGGAAGGAGAGTGAGCGGCGGCTGGCGATCCACCCGCTGCACATCGAGCGGATCGAGGCCGACCTGCTGCGGCGGATCTACCTGGAGCACGGCTATGGCGAGCCCTTCGGCGTACCGGATGAGCGGCTGGCAGGCTATGTCGGTGGCTTGCGCACCCGTGATCAGCTGCTGGCAGGCTGCGATGTCATCCTGCTTCCCAAGCCGCTGCCGCAGGATCTGGCGGAGCTGCGCGAAGGCCAGGTCCTCTGGGGCTGGCCGCATTGTGTCCAGAACGAGGAGATCACCCAGCTGGGCATCGACCGGCGGCTGACCCTTATCGCCTTTGAGGCGATGAACCACTGGTCCGGCGATGGCTCGTTCGGCCTCCATGTCTTCCATAAGAACAACGAGCTGGCCGGCTACTGCTCGGTGCTGCATGCCATGCAGCTCGTCGGGATCACCGGCGAATATGGCCGCCAGCTTCGTGCGGGTGTCATCAGTTTCGGTGCGACCGGCCGGGGCGCGGTGACCGCCCTGAACGCATACGGCGTCAACGACGTCCACATCCTTACCCATCGGGACGTCACCGCCGTTGCCTCGCCGATCCACTCGGCACGCATGGTGCATTTTGAGCGCGACGCTGATAACCCGGCCCGGTGCCACGCCTTGCTCGAAAGCGGCCGGCTGCCGCTGGCTGCCTACCTCGCCGGATTCGACATCGTGGTCAACTGCGTGCTGCAGCACACCCGCGCGCCGCTGATGTTCGTCATCGACGAAGACCTGGCCGCGTTCCCGCCCGGCAGCCTGATCGTCGACGTGTCGTGCGACGCGGGAATGGGATTTAGCTGGGCGCGGCCCACCTCGTTTGCGGATCCGATGTTCACCGTGGGCGGCGGCATCCACTATTACGCCGTGGATCACAGCCCTTCGCTGCTGTGGAACTCCGCCACCTGGGAGATCAGCGAAGCCTTGCTACCCCAGCTGAGGACCGTGCTCGGCGGTCCCGAGGCATGGGTCCGCGATCAGGTCATCCGGAAGGCCGTAGAGATTCGTGATGGCGTCATCCAGAACCCGGACATCTCGACGTTCCAGCACCGTGCGCCGCAGTACCCGCACGCTCGGCTCGGTTAGGACAACGCGCCGGAGTTCGTTTCCGGATCAGCCACTGACGGGCCGTGAGCGCCGGGACGCAGCCGGCTGATCGGACTGCGCGGGCGGGCCCGAGATGGTATCTTCGCCAGTTCCCGGGCGGAGGGAGCTGAGCCGGTGAGACGCTCGTACTCCGCGAAGCGCCGCCCCGCCGGGCCGCTGCGGCGGCGTGCCCGCAGCATGAGCGGCGGGGCCGCGGCAGCGGCCGTGATCGTCGCCTGCTCGCTCATCGCCCCGGCGGCCGGGAACGCGGCCCTGGCGGGCCATCTCGCGCGGGCCGCGCCGGGTGCCCGGCTGCTCGCCGCCGACTCGCACGTGGAGCTGGTACGGCTGGAAGCCCGCGCCGCCCGGCTGTCCCGGCAGTACCGCGGCGAGCTGGTGAACCTCACCGACGCGGAGAACGCCGCCGAGGCGGCCACCGCCCGCGCGGTCGTCCTGCGCCGCCAGCTCGGCAGCGCCCAGCGCCAGATCGCCCGGGTTGCCGCGGCCAGCTACATGGGCGGCGGTACGGATCCCGCGCTCGCGCTGCTGTTCAGCAGCGACCCGCAGCAGATGCTGGACGGGAACGCGACCGTTGAGTACCTCTCCAGGCAGCGCAGCGCCAGGGAGCAGGAACTGCAGCGGCTGGTTGCGGCCGGCGACCGCGCCGGGCAGACTGTCCGGGCCAAGATCGCCAAGCTACGCCAGCTGATCGCCGCGCTGGTCGGCAGGCGGCAGGCGATCGCGCGCCTCATTGCCAAATTCCAGCCCGAGTCGCCGACGATCGGCGGGGATCGCATCACCCCGCGCATGCGGCAGGTGCGGGACGAGGTCGACCGGAGGTTCGGCCCGTTCCCCTCGATCGGCTGCTACCGGCCGGAAAGCTCCGGCGAGCACCCGCTGGGCAGGGCCTGCGACTTCATGCTGAGCACCGGTGGCGTCGTGCCGTCAGCTTCACGGGTGAAGCTGGGCTATGA
>WNGG01014722.1_pt1 | contig 21474 bp, 13 predicted proteins | sample 5400661 | NCBI WGS metagenome assembly WNGG01 (sample SAMN13153372, study PRJNA577476) | soil metagenome | isolation source: 100 cm soil or saprolite under Garry oak tree replicate 1 | place: USA:California | collected 2016-06-15
GCTTCATTTGGAGGGATTTCGCTGACATGGACCGCCGGCGAGAGAGCAAATTCGTGAAATCCGCGGTAAGGCTTTCCGGAGTGGTCTCCGGAGGGCTAGCCTGCATGGTTAGTCCGTTAACTTACCCCCCGGACGGTTAGTTCGGTTGTGGAATTGAATCGCCCATCTCGAATGAAATATTATCTATGGCGTTCCCCCCCCCCCGGTGTTGTGCGCAATGAGCGAACTGTTTTTCAACTGAGAAACGTTGCGCCTCAAGTGAACAGAGTTTCGCAAAGACGGCGCCTTTGGCAGGTCGCTCCTGCAGGATGAGGTTCTGGCGAAGCGCGAAAGTGGTCTTTCCCGTCTCGAATTGCGTTGCAAGAGCGGGACTCGACCGCCAAGGGTGAGTTGCATTGATCACGGTTCTTTTGATACTTTCGGCGTTGAGCATTTTGACGGCTAGCCTCGTTTTTGGCGTCAAGACACGGGGAACTCCAAACGTAATGGGACAAGCGCACCCACCTGGCGAGCTGCCCACATTCCCTCCTATTCCACCTTTTGCGGTCGGCGTTACCCAGGTGACGGCGAGCGGCGTCTCCCAGACTCTCGCCGCCGGAAGGTACAGGAAGATCACAGCCAGCGAAGGGGCGAAGATTATCTTGACAGGAGGGACGTACTACGCCGATCAACTGGTACTGTCCGGAGGGTCCTCTCTTGTCCTGCCCGAGGACGTCAAGACAGTGCTCTTCATAAAATCGCGGTTGGACCTGTCCGAGGGATCGGTAACGAGCCCGAGCCGGAAACCGGCCTTTTTCCAAATCTTCTATGCGGGCGCCACGAAGGCAACCCTGTGCGGATACGGCGGCTTCTGTGGCACGGTGTATGCCCCAAACGCGAAGCTGGAACTGAACAGCGCCAGTGAGTTTTATGGTTCCTTCACAGCGAACTCTCTTACCGCCAGCAGCGGGTCCCATATCCGCTGCACCGAGGGGCTTCTCCGCGACGTACAGAGTACCACGCCCGTCATGACGTGGGCGGGAACGCAGAGGAGTTATTAGATCTTCCTAAGAATGCGCGCTCTGCGTTCTCCTGGAGCGCAGGGATCCTGTTCACCACAAAGACATGAAGACGCGAAGAATCGCAAAGGATTTCTTCGCGTCTTCGCGCCTTGGTGGTGAGATTTTTTTGGTTGCGGCTGGGCTGTGTTCATCGGTGGTTTCATTTCGTAGTGTCTGGGCTGCGATCATAGCTCACGGAGGATCGCACGGACCGGAGAGCCATCGAGCCCCGCGAGTCTCAGCGGCAGGCAGATCAACTCGTAGTCGCCGGGTCGCACGTCAGCCAACCGCGCTCCTTCCAGAATCGCCACGCCGTGCTTCAACAGTAGCTTGTGAGAAAGGAGTGTCTTGCTTTCGAACGCATCAATGGAAGGCGCATCCGTACCTACGAGGCGCAGACCCCTCTTCCCCAGGAATTCCGCTCCATCCTCGCTCAGATAGACAAAACGGGGATCAAAATGCTCCTCCGCCCACCCGATGGTACGCGTCTTGAAAATTACGCGGTCCACCCCCTCCCAGTTCAAACGTTCGAGATCGGGAACCGCAATCACCCGCTCGACTTCCATCGATACGACGCGCGCCGGACCCAGGTACTGTTCGAGGCAGACTGAAGCAATGTCGAGGCCGGAATCATCGAAATGAAAGGGGGCGTCGAGATGAGTGCCCGTGTGGGTACTCATGGTCACCCAAGATACGTTGCAAGAATCGCCTTTGCGGATTTGCATCGTCCAGTTCCGGTGGAATTCCTGGTCCCCCGGCCAAACTGCCATCCCCTCCCGTAGCGTCTGTGAAATGTCGTAGATCCTCATGAATCCCTGTTCGACGGATTGCGGATTGGCGCTTGCAGGATTGCGGATTTAATGGAAAGCCTCGATTACGACAATCCGAAATCCGCAATTCAAAAGGCTCTGGTGTCGACAATCCGGCGGATCTCTTGTACTACCGCCTCGAGTTCTTCGTCCGCCGTGTAGAAATGAGGCGAGATTCGGATCCCTGCGCCGGGCCGAAAATCCACCAGGTACTGACGGCGCACCAACTCGCGCGAAATCTCGTAGGCGTGCGGCGTATTGACCGCGACCGTTCCGCCGCGCCGTTCCGCCTCTTCGGGAACGTTGACGGTAAAACCCTCACCGCGCGCCAGCTCGATCAGCCGGGCCACCTGGCGCCGAGACTTCTCCCGGATCGCCTCGACCCCGATCTTTCCGACAATCTCCAGGCCCGGGCGGGCCCCATAGAGACAGGGAATCTGCGGCGTCCCGTTGAGAAATCGGAAGGCGTCATCGCGAAATTGCATATCTCCGATCTGGAAGGCGAACGGGTCCCGATGCGCCATCCATCCGGTCAAGCGCGGGCACAGCGTCGCGCGCAGCTCGGGCCGCACGTAAAGGAAGGCGGCCCCCGGCCCTCCGCAAAGCCATTTCAAGCAGCCTCCTATCGCAAAATCCACGCCCCATTCTTTCACGTTTACGGGAACCGCCCCCGCGGACTGGTACACATCGAGAACGACATAGGCGCCGGCTTCGCGCGCGCGTCTCACGATGGCCTCGGCATCCATGACGCATGCGGTCCGAAACAAGACGTGGCTCACCGGCACCAGGAGAGTCCGCTCATCGATGGCGTCGAGAAGACGCGAGAGGTCCACGCCGATGCCGTCTTCAGATCTTACGATGCAGATCTCCGCACCTTCGGATTTTTGGGCGTGGCAGAGATACGTCACGGAAGGGAAGTCCATGTCCGTAAGGACGATCTTCCGCCTGGGACCGCGAAAATCGAAACACGAAAGAACGATCGCTTCCGCGATGGTCACGTTCGGATGAAAGGAGACTTCCCCTGGATTTGCGCCAATAATCGGAGCGACCAGATCGCCCATACGGACAGGCATCTCCCACCAGGAATCCGACCACGCCTCGACTCCCCGGCTTGACCACGCGTCGGCATACTCCTTCAAGGCAGTATAGGCCGCTTGGGGCATGGCGCCGAGGGAGTTACTGATCAGGTAGGTGCACTTTTGCAAAATGGGGAATTCCGGCCGCCATTTCAGCAGCATGTCATCCGGCATCATCCCCTCCAATGGAAGGCGAAAATGACCAATGACAAATGACCAATGACCAATGACAAATTGAGGTCAGAAGTTCCGGATGACGAACTGGCATTTGTCATTTTTTCATTTGTCATTTGCCGAAATGTAGCGCCGGCTTCCAGCCGGCATCTCCTTTGTTTACATACCCAGTGCCGGCGAGACGCCGGCGCTACGCGTCTCTGGCGCGGTTGCGGCCATCATCGCCCCCTACTTGGGTGGCACCGGTTTCGAAAAGAAGGAATCGAGAAGATTGTTGCTCAGCGTGATCTTGGTCAGAAAGAGCTGGGATGCCTTCCGGCCGTTGACGAAACCGTCGATGCGAAGAGGAAGTTTTACTCCCTGAACGACGTGCCACTGACTGTACTCTTCCACATTCCTGAGGTGGACTCCTCGTTTGTCCACATCTCGATATTCCACCTTGGCCGGCAATTTACTCAAACGGTCAAAGTAAATCGTGACCGTATCGTTTTCCGGATCCAGAATCTGCACCAACTCGAGGGAAACGTCACCCCCCTCTCCCGGCCCGAGATAGAAGACCTTGTTCTGAGGATCCTTCCAGCGGAAGCGCAGGATGTTGTCCAGGCTGTGCTTGACGAGGTTCTTGAAAGATTTCATCTCGTCCGGCGTGGCGTCGCGAGTGTCCTTCTGCCCCTCCAGGATCCAGCCTTCGTTCTTTTCGAGGTTGAAGACGGTGACATCGCGTTCCTTTTTCTTGTTGCCCAGTTCGTTTCGGCTTTTGTCAGGGAATTTTGTCCAGTCGTTGAATTTGATGAGTCCCGAGGAGTCCCCGTCTCGGTTGAAGAGAAAGTAATTCCCCTCGCTCACCGTATCGGTGACTTTCAAGTAGGTCTCGCCGCCCATGGCCTCGATCGCCTCGCGGAATAGTTTCTGGATCTTTTCCTCGTCCTGCGCCGGCAGCAGAGGAATTAGCAACAGCGCGCACGCCAGAAAATGACAAAGCCGCGCGACAAATTGCGGATTTCGGATTGCGGATTGCGGATTGGGAACCGCCCAAAATCCGCAATCCGCAATCCGCAATCCGCAATCGACGTCAGTTGCCGATGTATTTCGCATAGATGCGCTGCGCCTCATCCGAATTCTGGGTGCCTCGGATAATGCCGCGCCCGTCTCGGAAAAGTGCGATCTCCAGATTGTCTACGTGGGCCCGCAACAGAAACTCGTTGTACTGGACCGGCCCCAATCGCGCGAGGCGTTCGGCGATGGGTTTGAAATCGACCGGCCTGGGACTGCTTCTCCAGATCTGAACGGCGTTGCGGCCGCACAGTGCCTGCGTCCGCCCCTCGTGCGCCCCTTCAAGAAACTCGAATCGCCCCTGGCCGCAGGCAGGGCACCGGCCGTCGCGATTCAGTTGGGACAGGTCCAGTGTCGCAACCCGATTTTCCCATACGTCCACAGTGACAATCTTGCGGTTCACCTGGCGCAGGTTCCCGGTAAGGATTTTCAAGGCCTCCGCGGCCTGCAGGGCGGCAACCAGGTGGACGATCGGCCCTACGACTCCGCTTGTATCACAGGTGGGAGAGCTTCCCGGAGGAGGAAGTTGCTGCAAAACGCAGCGCAGACAAGCGGTCAGGCCCGGCAAGAAAGCCAGGCACAGCCCGTAGCTTCCCACGCATGCGCCGTAGATCCAGGGAATGTTCCATTTCAGGCTGGCATCGTTAAGCAGATAGCGCGTTTCAAAGTTGTCGGTTCCGTCGAGGATCAGGTCCTGTTCTTGAACGAGAGACGCCACCGACAGCGCGTTCACGTCCGCGATTCGCTCCACGATCTCCACGGCGCTATTGATTTCGCGCAGATGCCGCACCGCCGCGACAGCCTTCGGCAATCCCTCCCGGGCATCGGCCTCGGTGTAGAGCGACTGGCGCTGCAGGTTGGACTCGTCCACATAGTCCCTGTCCGCCAGTGTGAGGCATCAACGAGAAGCACGCGCGCACGGCCCAGTTTTTCCTGACCTTCCCGTCCAATGGGCTGGAAGAGAACTTGCCTGGAATATCTTTCCATCGCCATTCTCCGCAGTCTGGTCAATATCGTAGCATAAGCGTCATGCCTGAGCGCTAGTAGCCACAGAGCCACAGAAACACCGAGAAAATCTGTCTCTGTGTCTCCGTGGCTCTGTGGCTAGAATCGGGCTCACAAGCTGATATAATTCGCCGATATGCTCAGGGAGTTGAACCATTCATGAGATTTCCCCGAATCCGCTTTTGGAAGATCGCCGCTGCTCTGGTCAGCATTCCGGCGATTGTCATCGGGATTTTTCTCATCCGCTACTATTTCATTTTCAACCGTATCATGACGGAAAAGCTCGCCAAACACTATACGCTCGGCGACACGCAGATTTTCGCCGGCCCCTCCGTCCTCTATCCGGGAAAGCCTCTGCCGCCCAGTGACCTCGTCACCGCGATCCGGCGCATGGGCTACGTCGAGGAAGAAAAGCCCGGGCGCGCGTCGCTCTCCACTTTCCGGGTTGAGAAGGCGAATCGGATACTCCTTCACAACGAGGCCAATCTGCCTGAAGATGCCAATCGATCCGTGGAAGTGCATTTCTCGGGCAACTCGATCCGTTCGATCGTGGACGCTGATACGCGCGCGCCCTTGAACCGCTTCTCTCTGAAACCCGAACTGTTGAGCAATGTCATCAACAAAAACCGTGAAAAACGCAGGTATGTTTCCTATCGCGATCTGCCGAAGGTGCTTGTCAACGCGGTGCTGGCCTCGGAAGACCGGCGTTTTTTCAGTCACAGCGGCGTCGATCCCATTCGCATTCTCAAGGCCCTGATTATCGACGTCCGCGAGGGCGACACTGTGCAGGGCGCCAGCACGTTAACACAGCAGTTTGTGAAGAACTACTTCCTGACGCCGGAGCGGACCTGGAAGCGTAAGTTGGCGGATGCCTACATGTCGATACTGTTGGAACAGCGCCTCTCCAAGGAGGAGATTTTCGAACTGTACAGCAATGATGTCTATCTCGGGCAGAGGGGGTCCTTCGGCATCGTCGGATTCGGAGAGGCGGCAGAAGCTTACTTTGACAAGAGTGTGAAAGATCTTACGCTGGGGGAAGCGGCTACCTTGGCAGGCATCATTTCTGCGCCCAATCGATACACGCCTATTCGCTATCCCGACAAGACCAAAGCCCGCCGGAACCTTGTTCTGGACGTGATGACCGAGTCCGGGACGATCTCGCGGAAGGAAAGGGACGAGGCCAAGGCCAAACCCCTCGAAGTTAAGCCCAGTTCCGCGTTCAATTACTCGGAGGCTCCCTACTTTGTCGATTACGTTCAGGACATTCTGGTCGATAAGTTTGGCGATCCCGTCCTCACGCGCTCCAACTACAAGATCTACACCAGCCTGGACTTCGGAGTGCAGCAGGCCGCGTTTGAATCGATCCGTGAAGGCCTTGTCGAGCTCGACGCGCACTTCGCGAAGGGGAAAAGAGGAATCCCGCCCGGCACGGTGCAAGCCAGCCTGATCGCCCTGGATCCCAGGAGCGGCCGGATACTTGCAATGGTGGGCGGTCGAAATTACGGAGCCAGCCAGTTCAACCGGATCACACAGTCGAGCCGGCAGCCCGGGAGCATCTTTAAGCCTTTTGTTTACACGGCGGCGCTCGAGACGGCATATGGAAATGCCGAGCCTCTGACCGCGGTCTCCACTGTGCTGGACGAGCCGACCTCCTTCTCATTTGAGGACCTGGTCTACGAGCCCAGAAACTTCAAGGACGAATATCTCGGCCAGGTGACGATGCGGCAGGCGATATCCAAATCGCTGAACGTCGCCACAATCAAATTGGCCGAGAGAGTGGGGTACCCCAAGATCACGGAGCTAGCGCGCCGGCTGGGTCTGAACGAGCAGATCAAGCCTTATCCTGCCATGGCTATCGGCGCCTTCGAGGTGACCCCGATTGAGATGGCGCGAGCCTATACGGCCTTTGCCAACGGCGGCCGCCTCGCCGAGCTTACACCGGTTTTGAAAATCACTGACGGGCAAGCCGGACTGGTTTTTGCGGCAAGTCCAAAGAGCGAGCCGGTTCTCGCGCCTCAAGTGGCATTCATGATCACTTCCCTTTTGGAGTCTGTGGTTAACAATGGCACAGGGGCGGGGGTACGCGCCCGCGGGTTCAACCTGCCCGCCGCGGGCAAAACGGGCACGTCCCATGACGGCTGGTTCGCGGGGTATACGCCGGATCTGCTCTGCATCGTCTGGGTCGGGTTCGACGACAATCGGGAGCTCAACCTTTCCGGGTCCCAGTCTGCGCTGCCAATCTGGACGGCGTTCATGAAACGCGCCGTCACACGATATCCCTCGAGCGGCGAGGGGTTCACGCCGCCGGAAGGGATCGTTCAGGTTGAAATCGACCCGACCACCGGGCTCCTTGCCACAGAACACTGCCTCGACCGGCAGTCAGAGTACTTCATCAAGGGAACAGAACCCGCTATCCAGTGCTACGGTAACAGCTACGAGCAGATGCTCGGCGGGGCCTCCGGCATTTACTCCTCTCCCACTAAAGACTCTCCCAACAGTGCCGATAGTAAGGATGTACTTCCCCCCGAGGAAAAGAGAAAGCCGGCAAACCTGCCTTAGAACATGATTTCGTAAATATGGCAACGTTTATTCCGCCCCAGCGAGGCGAAAGGAAATTAGCCGGGGGTGAGCGAAGCGAATCCCTGGTGGAAGAGGAACAACGATACGCACCCCGGCAGGGGTCGCCGGAGGTCCCAGCGCCGCTGCCGGGGCGCATTTCGTTTGTTGCAATATTCCCGGGGGTTCGCTTGCGCTCACGCGCGGCTAAGCTCCCAGCGCCCTTCCAGGGCGCACTTGCCTCGGATCTTGAAGAATGCTAGTCGGCGACCATGTCACCTTACATCCGAGGCCTAGGTTTCCCGATCCCGTGGAAGCCGACGGTCATTCGATCCGAGAGACATATGTTCTCACCCGGGAGACGGGGGAGATCTGCGCTCGTATTCTGCGCCGGCTCGCCTGTTATGCGGATTCCCAGCCCGGAGGATTCTTCTTCACAGGTGAGCGTGGAGTGGGAAAGACCCACCTCCTTCGCTACCTTGGCACGTTCCTCGAGAATCTATCGGACCCGGAATGGGCTGTGTTTGAACCGTTCCTTCCCGATAACGCCCAACCTCGTGTGCCAGTAAACAGCTTGTTCATAAACATCCCGGAAGACCCCTCCGTCCCGCTGGGGCGTTTTCTGGCGGCGCAATTGCGAACGCCGAAGCCGTCCGCCCCCGGCGTCAGTGAAAAGCCTGAGGCCGACCTTTCAGAAGAAGAGTTTGCCGCCTTGATCCCGGAGGCCGTTTCGGAGCAGGCTATGCGCTCCGTGGGCATGCTGGTTCTGGACAACATCTCCCGGCGTCTCGATCGGATCGCCACTCCCGAGAGTCTGGAGCGGGAATTTCGGCTTCTCAAGATCGTGACGGACAGCTTTGCACCGAGTGGCGTGCTGGTTGTTCTGATAATGGACGAGCAGCATCTCAAGTGGGAAAACGCAACCGGCATACAGTTGACCCTCATGAACAGCCTGGGAGACTCCTGCGACTTTATCTGGCTCAGCCGCAATCATATTGTGGAGATCATCGCTTCGGCGCTGGCGAGCAAGAACGACGGTCAGAAACTGGCAATCCGCGGAATCTTGAATCGGCTACGAAAAAAGCTGCCTTACTTCGGAACGAAGGCGGAAAACTTTATCGACCTTTACCCGATTCACCCCGATGTGTTTTACAGTCTCTTTCGCTTGCGCTCGCTCCTCCCCGGATTCTCCCCTCTGCGTTTTGTCCAGGGCGCCATCGATGCGATGAGCGGAGAGCCTGCGGAGCGTCTCGTCACCCTCGATTTCCTGTTTGATCGCATAGTGGACGATTTGAGGGCGTCCGGCAAATACACATCCTTGCTCTACGCCTATGACCGTCTTCAGCAGGAAATCGTGCCGTTTCTGAAGCCCGCAGTACAAGCCAGGGCCCAGTTGTTGCTGAAGGGAATCGCTTTCCTGTCGATCTGCGAGTCCCAGCCTCCTTCCGTTCGAGCGCTCACCAACTCCCTGTTGATCTATCATGACGCGGATTTCCTGCCGAGCTACAGCATGACCTCGGCCATCCTGATGGAGCTGGAACAAAAGGGGGGGAAATATCTTGTAGCCGAAGGAGAGAAGCAAGACCGCCGCTACCGTCTGCTCGATTCGTCAAACAGACTCGGTTTCCCCACGGCGCGGGACCTTCTGGCGAACGAAGACGAGTTTGCCCTCCAGTTTCCGCTTCTCGTTTATGAGTGGTTGCACAGCGAAATCCCGGATTGGAACCCCGACACCACAGCGCGGGCTTTGCGCAACTCCCAGTCGCTGGTCTCCCCCGCTCCGGGAGAGCTGAATGTCCCAAGGGGATTGGTTTTTTTCAAGAGCATCTTCGACCCGATCTGGTCGCCCGAGGATCTGGTATCGCTTGAAGAGAGTCCATTTCCATGGATCCTGTTGATACTGAGTCCCTTCGAGCGCTTCTACGAATTCGAACAGGCTTTCCGCGAACTGTCCTCCGGCCTGAGCCGGCTGATCATCTGGCACCCGGACATTCCGACCCTCGATGAAACCGGGCAATTACGCAAGCTCGCCGCGGAACGTTATGACCTTGAGTTGAACAGGCCTCCCAAAGCAACGTCCGCAGAGAAGGAGGCTTGGAACAAGGCCAGGCTCGAAGCCGGGGAGATTCTGCAGTCCCTGTATGTTCAGCGCGGGCGCCTGATGACCGCGTCCGTTCAGTTCTCCATCGGGGATGAGATCAAAAAACAGAGGCTCTCCGGTTTCATTGCAGGTCACCTTGTGTTCCTGCAGGATGCTTTCGAAGCCGGACTGGCCGGTTCAGGTCTGCCCCAGGCAGGAGTCGCCGCGCGAGATTTGGAGTCTGAAAGACAATGGCTGCACTGGGCGGCGCTATTGGCCGGCCGGGATGCCATTCGCGACAGCAACCCGGACGAAGCGAAGAAGCAAGTGATCGACTGGTGGACCCACGTAGAATCTTCGGGTCTGGCAGGCGGGCTGGTGGAGCTCCCTGACAGTCTCCTCACCATTCAGTTCTGGGACTACGTGAAGTCTTTTGGGACTTATCTGGAGCTGTTGCGTCCTGCCATGATACGGCTGCGCGAGGGAGATCAGACTTTCGAAGAAACAATGGCCCAGGTGGCGCGATCCTTTAACCTCGAGGAAGACCGTCTGCAAATATGGGAACAGTCGCTTGAGAATCTCCGGGGATTTCTTCGCTGGGTTTCTGGCTTTGAACGAGCTTGCAATTATCTTTATTCCGCCGTTCCTACAGGCCAGCAGGCGCTCGAGCGCATCCGAAGCCAACTCCTGGCTTCTCTGGACCGCCCAGAGCACTTTCTCGATGCGCTTAATCGGGACACCTTCGAGCAGCGGTTCCTCCAGTTCAAGAAGGGCTACGTGGACTATTACTGCAGGGTGCACGACAGTGCCCTGCACATCGCCGGACGAGAGGGGAAAACAGAATCGAAGCTGGACCACGCCGCCCTCCGCAACCTGGAAATGCTTTCGAATCTGCCGTTCGCAGACAAGAACTATCTGAACCGCGTACGAATTATCGGGAAGTGGGTCGAGGCCAACCAATGCCACTTTCCCGTACTCGAAATCCTGGAGAGTTACCCCCGCTGCTATTGCAGCTTCAACCCGGCGGGAAACACCCACCTGCGTGAGTCCGTAACCCAGATGAATGCCATTATCCAGGACGGCGTCCAGTACTTCAGAAATATCCTGCGGCGCTGCAAGACGCGCGTCATCCAGGGACTCAAGACCATGAACGTTGACGACCTCCACGCCCGACAGATTGCCGCCTTGTTAAGCCAACGGCGCATGGTTCCGCTGGAGCCGCGCACGGTCGAAATTTTGAACCGCATTATCCAGAAGAACTCCAAGAGCTTCCAAGCCCAGATCCGTTCCCTTCGTTAGTTAGTTGTTGTAGGCCAGGTTTGGAGTTCAACCTTTAGGCCAGGAGCTGTGCAGGTTAAAGCCTGAACTCTAAGCCACAGGGGTGGTTACTTTGTAATCAGAAAATTGCCCAATACCAGGGCATCCATCTTCGTGGTGGCGAAGCAGTGCAACGCATCCTGCGGAGAGCAGACAATGGGCTCGTTTTCGTTGAAGGAAGTGTTCAGGACCAGCGGTATGCCGGTCCGCCGGCGGAAGGATTCGATCAGATTCCAAAAGCGAGGATTGACGCTGCGCGAAACGGACTGGACCCGGCCCGTGTTGTCCACGTGACGGGTGGCCGGGATATTCGCGCTTCTTTCCGGCCGCACCTTGAACACCATCAGCATAAACGGAGAGGGATACGAGTCTTCAAAGTATTCCTGGACATATTCCTCCAACACGGCCGGAGCAAAAGGCCGGAAACTCTCCCGGTGCTTGATGCGCAGGTTCAAGAGGTCCTTCATCTCAGGCTGGCGCGGGTCCGCAAGGATGCTCCTGTTCCCCAAAGCTCGGGGACCAAACTCCATTCGCCCCTGAAACCAGCCTACAATCTTTCCCGAGGCTATTAATTCTGCGGCGCGCTCTTCCACGTCGTCAGCCCGCTGATAGGAAGCCCCAAAACTTCTAATCGCCTCCTCCAGTTCCGCATCGCTGTATTCCGGCCCCAGATAGGCGTCTCTCATTACGTAGGTGCGGGGATTTCCGAGGAGGGTGTTCCAGATGTAGAAGGCAACACCCAGCGCCGTTCCGCTGTCGCCGGCCGCGGGCTGGATAAAGATCTCCCGAAAAGGAGTTTGCTGCCGGATGAGGCCATTCGCCACGCTGTTATAAGCCACTCCGCCCGCGAGGCACAGATTCGTCGAGCCCGTGTACCGGTGAAGCGCGTTGAGAATTCTGAAGAGATGCGCTTCCAGGCATTTTTGCAGCGAGGCAGCGATGTCCCGGTGGTGCTGGGTGATTTCTTCATGAGGCAGACGCGCAGGGCCGAAAATCTCGGCGAGCTTGTCCGAATAAACTCTGCCGACGTGCGGTTTCCCTTCATCCCAGCTCATCTCGACCCCTCGGGCGTGATGGGTGAAGAAGTCGAGGTTCAGCTGAAAGCCGTGTTCGCCGTCCGGTTTGACAATGCTCATCATCTCGTCCAGGTACCGGGGCTCGCCGTAAGGAGCCAGCGCCATTACCTTTCCCTCATCCCCGTAATTGAGAAATCCGAGATACTGGGTGATGGAGGTATAAAAGAGACCGAGAGAGTGAGGAAACAGCACGGAATCCAGTTTCTCGACGTTTCCTCCCGCGCCGCGACCGAGCATGGTGCTGCAGAAATCACCAAAGCCGTCCACGGAAAGCAGGGCCGCTTCCTGGAAAGGCGAGACCAGGAACGCGCTGGCCATGTGCGCCACGTGGTGCTCCACATTGTGAAATTCCATCTTGAGGTCGGACTCGCGAACGCCAAGGGAGTCCGCCAACACGGTCTGGATATTTCGAATCCTGTCGACGTTGCGCAGACGGTCCAGGCCCTGCTGTGTGAACATGAGACGGTTGTAAAGAACGAAGGTTATCTTGTTGATGAGGTGCGCGCTGGGAACGCGGGAAATTCCGATGTGATCCACTTCCGAAATGGAAATACCCGCACGCCGCAAGCAATACCGGATCGCGTGAGAGGGAAAGCCCGCGGAGTGCTTCATCCGGCTAAACCGCTCCTCTTCGACTGCAGCCACGACGCTCCCGTCCTTGAGAAGAACTGCCGATGCGTCTCCGTGGTAGGCATTTATTCCAAGAATGTAGGTTGCTTTCCCCATCTGTTGCCGCTCCGGTCGACAAGGCCCATTCTAACAGACCTGTATCGTCTCTTGTGAAGGACTACTTGAGAACTCTTTCTGTCAAAGTCATGAATTCGGGCTCTCGTGGCAAAAAAAGATCGTGGCGCGCCCTCCGCGCCTGCCGGGCGTTTGACCCGCGCTCCGTACTCCAAACGAGGCATTATGCGGTAATCGACGGGATGAACGCTGCTAAATTCAGCCCGCCGGGGCGGCTCGCGTCCTGAAGTACCCGATCGTGCGGCGCAAGCCTTCTTCCAAGGACACGGTGGGACTCCATCCCAGGAGCTTTTGAGCCCGGGTGATGTCCGGCCTGCGTACCTTTGGATCATCTTGGGGCAGGGGTTGCTCGAGCTATCGGTCAGATCCAGTACCTTCCGGGCGATCTCCATCACCGTCAGTTCGTGCGGGTTGCCGATGTTTACGGGTTCGTGGACCCCGGGCGATGCCGGAGCCAGGAGCAGCCGCACAATCCCTTCGATTTCGTCGTCCACGTAGCAGAAACTGCGGGTCTGCGCTCCCGTGCCATAAACCGTCAGTGGTTCGCGTCTGAGAGCCTGGACGATAAAATTGGAAACCACGCGACCGTCGTGAGGTCGCATCCGCGGCCCATAGGTGTTGAATATGCGTACTATCCGTGTATCCATGCCGTGCGACCTGTGATACGCCATGGTGAGAGCCTCGGCAAATCTCTTTGCTTCATCATAGACGCCTCGCAGGCCGATTGGATTTACGTTTCCCCAGTACGTCTCGGGCTGGGGGTTCACTAGAGGATCTCCGTAGGTTTCCGAAGTGCTGGCGAGAAGGAAGCGCGCTCCTTTGTCTTTGGCGAGGCCCAGGGTCTTATGAGTCCCCAACGCTCCCACTTTCAGCGTCTTGATTGGATGTTCCAGGTAGTCGCGGGGGCTGGCCGGGGACGCGAAATGCATGACGGCATCCACGTTATCCGCGATAAAGATGTACTCGGTCACGTCGTGCTTGTAGAAACGGAATCGCTCATGACCGAGGAGGTGCGCAATGTTATCGACACTGCCGGTAATAAGGTTGTCGAGGCAGACAACCTCGTGTCCCAGTGCCAGCAGCCGCTCGCACAGGTGGCTTCCCAGAAAGCCTGAACCTCCGGTAATTACTATTCTCATCGGTTCGAGGAATTTCGGATTTCGGATTTCGGATTGCGGATTGTGAAGCCGGTCGTTTTGAAATCCGCAATCCGCAATCTGCAATCCGAAATCGGAAATCCGCAATCGGTCACGGTTTCCCCTTGGCAAGAGACTTATAGTACTCCTCAACGAGCCTCTTGTAGCTCGACGGCGCCTCGTTGTCGTCGGAGTAGAAGTATTTGTCCTTCTGGAGCAGCCGGGCAAGGTCGCGGCCGAGATCGAGCTCCACCTGACGGAGCAGGTCTATAGATTGTTTCAGGCGGGCCGCTTCTTCGGGATCACTGTAGTCGCGGGCAATCTCCATGCGCCGCAGGCTTTCGATGACCTGATCCAGGTTCTGCCCCTGCGTGGAATTACGGTCGAAGAGGCGACGGAGCTCCTGTGCGTCGCCGAGTCGCTGCTGCAGTTCACGCCGCAGCTGACGAGAGTCCTCTCCACCGTACGGGCCGATCCCGATCGGCGGCCCCGAGGAATTGCCGGTCAGCCCCCGCACATCCCCGTTTGGAGAACCGCCCTGCGGATTGGGTTGGTTCTGAGCTTGTTGCCCTTCTCCTCCCTGCGCATTGCCCTGCTGTTTCCCCTGCTGGCCCTGACCCTGTTGCCCTTGTTGTGCCCCTCGCTGCCCAGACTGGTTTGGAGTCTCGCCCTGCTGTTGGCCCTTTTGTCCTCCCTGACTGGCCTGCTGTTGTCCGGGAGTGTTACCCTGTTTGCCCTGGCCTTTCTGCATTGTCCGCAGACGCTGCTGCATCGATTCGAGCCCTTCGGCCAGCTGGCGCGTCTTGCTCACCCTCTCTTCCAACTTGCCTTCGCCCGTCTGTCCGAGACTGTTGCGTGCCGCTTCGAGCTGCTTGTTCAGTTCTTCCAGCCCGCCACGGATGAAGTCTTCCCGTGCCTTGATAAAGTCGTAGTACCCAGCTTCCATGAGCTGGTTACTCTGCAGGATTCGTTCCGGTAGTTTCTTGTCCCGAATAGTCCCCGCTGCCTCGCTGAGCTTGCTGCTTGTCTCGCGCTGAGTCTTTCGAGCCCGTTTGGAAAGATCCTCGATTTGGCCACCCAAGTTCTTCAGGCGGTCGGCCTGAACAGCCTTTCGCTCAGACAGGTCTTCTCGCCGTTTCTGAAACTCCGGCGTTCCCGCATGCTGTTTCTCCTGGGACAGCCGGTCCAGGGCTTCCTGGATTTGCTTCTGCTGTTCGAGAAGCTGCTTCGACTCCTCCGCGGCCCGCTCCAGGCCCTGGTTCAGACCCGCGTCCTGACTTCGCGCAAGGGCACGCCTGGCATCTTCCAGTTGCTGCAGTGCCCGGATCCCTTGGGCGGTGGCTTCCTGGCTGCTCCCCTGCTGGCTTTTGTCCAGAGACTTCTTCATCTCCTGGATGGCCTGCTGGAGCTGGCTGCTGACCCGGTTCAATTCGGGCGAGCTCCGCTCCCGGGAGAGCCGCTGCAGCTGGCGCTGGAGCCGTTCGGCTTCCTCAATCAGCTCTTGCTGGCTCTGGCCTCCCCCTCCGGCGGAGGCGGAAGAGGAGCCCCTCTGGCCGAGCATCCGGTTACGCTCGTTCAGCTGTTGCTGGCGCTGCGCCAGTTCTTTGAGGCGCTGCAGCGCTTCGTCCAGATGCTGGTCACGTGCCTGCTGCTCTCCGCGCTGGATGGTTTCGTACTGGTTCTTGAGCTTGTTGAGCTCCAGCTCAAACAAGTCGGCCAGATCCTCGGCATTCGCCTGCGACCCACCGCTCCCCTGCGTCCCGAGGCTGATCTGGATCTCGCGAAACAGGCTCTCGCCGCGCATGAGTTGCTGAAGCGACTTTTGTTCCGGAGGCAGGGCCTCCGATGGTTTCTGCTCTCCGAGCCGGAGGGCCGCCTGCTCCATCTCGACGACCGCCGCCTTCAGGTAGTCTACCAGTTTCGCAAAAAGAGAACTTACGTCCAGCGCCCCGCGCCGCTGCATGCGGTCGATCAAGCCCTGCGCTTGCGCCTGCAGTCGGCCCTGAACCAGCGCCAGCGATTTCAGGTCGTCCGCATACTCCTTGGAATCCATCTTGTCCTTTTCTCGAATCAGCTTGAACGTGGCGCTGATGATCTCCTTCTGCTGCCGGCTCAACGATTCCTCTGCCTCTCCGCCGCCGCCGGGGCCGGGCGCCGCCTGGGTCTGGGTGTACTTCTGTTCGAAGGGTCGAATCTCGATGAAATAGATATCGGATGAGGACGAACCGGGGCCGGTGACGTTGTTGTTGTCGACGGCCTTGCCGTAGTAGGAAATGACATCGCCCGGCTGCAGGTTGAATTCTTCCAGGAAAAACGTGTGGCCCGAAAGGACGTTCGGTTGAGACGCGGATTTGCCGTCGAAAAGCCTGATGGGCTTTTCCGCCCCGCCGTTGACCGCGTAACGGATCTCGACTTTCGCCACGCCAATATCGTCTTCCGCCTTCACCTCGGCAAAAACCTCTTCGACATTGGTCGCGCGCAAGTCGCGCAAGGGCTTCGTTATCGTTACCTTCGGAGGCACGTCCTCGAGAGCCTCGATCTGATACTCCGAAGACGCCGGATACTGGCGAGCGTCCGCATTTACAAGCTGGACCACGTAGGAACCCGAGCGCCGAAGGTCCAGCGTTCCGGAAAAGGCTTTGTCTCCTGCCGGTGCGAGCGCAAGCGTGGACTGGTTATCAAAGAGAAGCCGTGCGGAACGCGCCGGCTGGTTCAAATGAATATTGAAATCCACCCTGGTCCCCTTCAGGGCGGAAATGTCCCCTCCATCTTCCACTGTCTCAGGAGACATACCGGTATAAGAGGGGAATCGATAGGTGAGCTGAATGCGCTCGACTTTCGGAACATCGACTACCTTGATGGTGAAAGGGGGGGAACGCACTCCCCGGGATTCGACATAGTAACGCAGAGAGGATTGCACGTCGACCAACAGGTAGAGAAAACCGCTCCCGCGCGTTTCCGGTTCCATCGGGAGCGGCGTCCACACCGTCGCGGATTCTGGTTGGGTAAAAAGCTTTACTTCGGGAGAATCAAAGCCGACCAGCTGCGCCCGTATCTGCTGGTCCGTCCCCTTCGCCAGTTCGGTATTCCCGGGCGTCACGAGCACCATCAAAGGCTCGTTGGAAGAGGCTTGGCTCCATCGAATGTAGAGCTTCTGAAAGCCGTAGGGAAAGAAAGACGGACCCCAGCTCAGCAGAACCAGCAACACCAGCAGTGCCCCGGCAGCCAGGCTTCCATGGGTCGCTATGCGCTTGCGATTGACGAAGACCGAAAAGTCCAACCGGTTCGTCTTGTCCAGAGCATCCTTGATCAGCAGATCCAGCATTCCAGCGGAGATGCGATCCCCCCGGCCGAATTCCATAGCCGTAACGAGCCGGTCTTCGAGCTTCGGGTAGCGCTCTTCCACGTACTGCGCCACCTGAACGTCGGACACCCGGCGCCTCAGCGGGAGGTAGAGGAAGCGGACAGCAACAAACACTACAGCGCCTCCGGTCAGAAGGCGCATGGCCCACAGCGCCCCCGGCTTGAAGCCGAACAAGTCCGCTCCCCACACGCTGAGAACGAGCAGAGAGATGCTCGAGGCCAAAAAGAGAGAAACCCCTTTTATCAGGATCTGCGTGCGCCATCTGCGGCGCACCATCCGGATCCTTTCGCGCAAGCTTTCATAGGAATTCATGGGTTCCCCTCCCGATTGCGGACTGCGGATTGCGGATTGCGGATTGCGGATTTGAACAGCCAGTTCCGCAATCCGCAATCCGCAATCCGCAATTCCCCTATTCCCGTTTGAGGGCTAACCGGTTCCCTAGCAGGCCCTCACTCACCAAGAATACCAGAACCGCGGCAAGAAGCAGGCGCCATAATCGCTGCTTCCGCTCCTGCTCCTCCAATGACATGCGTTCGTTCTCAACCGCCGGCCGGGGCGCCCCGGATGCTTCCCTAGGAAGCCAGCCCGCCACAAACTCTTCCACGTTGGCGTGTGCGAGATCCGATTCTTTCGGCACCGGGTTCACGGCAACCGTGATGCTCAGCCGCGGCGAACGGATCTCGTAGAGCCCTATTTTCTCGAGCGTCAGAGCGCTGGCCCCCGGAGCCGCAGGAACGCGCCTCTTGTCGGGGCTCATGACGACGATCGCCTGGTTCAGATCGAAGTCGGCTCTGCCCTGACGCAACGCAGACTCAGCCAGGATCTTTTGCGGCTCGATGGTCTCGCCTACCTCCACCCACCGGCGCCCTTCACGAAGATTTCCCAGGTGCCGCAGGATCTGCTGCCACAACGGCGCAAACACGGCCTTAACCGGGAAATCGTTGTTGCCCGAATCGTCGGCTGGAAAAGCCAGCACCACAACGCGGCCCTTGTCGATGTTCGCTGAAACGACCGCCGGAAGACCGTTATCGAACCGCGCCAGCACTTCACTCCCCTGGGCTGCCTTCAGGCGTGCGTATTTGAAGAATTTCGCCCCGGTGAAGTCCCCGGAATGGGGTTCGCTGAACGGTTTGAAAATCGGATGGTCCATCCGCAGGTCGGTCAGAAGCGCATAGTCGTGGCTCGCCTGGCCCGGCCGCTTTGCTTGCAACGAAGGGTCTTCCATCTGCACGGGAACCCAGGAACCGAAAGTCCGGTTGAAGTCCTCCGCGGTCACCGCCTTTCCGAGGACGACTGCCAGTCCGCCGCCGCCGCGCACGTAATCCTGGAGCTTTTTCTGCAGCGCAGGGCCGCCGCCCGAAGCATCGTTCCAAATGACAAGGCTGCCCGTGAGGGTGCTCACAGACTCGGCCTTCTCAAGGGCGACCGCCGTCAAACGATAAGGGGAAAACGACGAAACGTTCAAGGCGTGAGAAAGAAAGAAGCTGGGAGACCTGCCTCCTTTCGGTTCCGGATTCTCCACGGAAAAGACGGGCGTCTTGCCACGAGCTTCGAGAATCATGCTGAACCGGTTATCGCGGGTGAGATTGGGATCCTCCACTTCGAGAACGACGGGGTGCGCGCCCGCTGTCAGCGCCGGAATTTGAAATTCCACGCCCCGGAGAGCAGAGCGGTCCGCGTCCACGGCTCTTTCCGCCACCACGCGGCCGTCCAGCGACAGGCTTACGCGGATGTTTTTCCGGTCTTCGGTTCCATAGTTCACGACCGTGGCTTTAATCTGGAAGCTTCCGGCGTTGCTTTCGTCCGCATCAAGAACCTTCACCTCGCCAAAAGTCAGGTTGCTGAAGCTGTCAGAGCCGAGATCCACCGGCTTCAGCTCCACGGAAGAGCTCAAGCGAGAATCCTGCTCATCTGCATCCAAACCGCTTTTCTGAAAGTCAGAGATAAGATAGATGATGCGTTTTTCCGCGCCTGCCTCCAGCGCAAGTTTCTCGGCCAATCGGAGCGCCTGGCTATACCTGGTCGACTTTTCGGTCAACTCGACCCCGTTCTCGATCTGTCCCAGCAGCGTGTCCTTGCCGGTCACTATCTGGGATCGTGCGAAAACGCGATCCGAGAACTCCAGAAGCGCGAACTTGTCTCCCACGCTGGCCCTGCGGACGATCTCTGCCGCAGCCTTTTTGGCCCTTTCCCAGCGGTCGCCGTAGGACATGCTCAGAGAGTTGTCCAACAGGATGATGTGCGCCGTCGTGACCTTACCGCCCGCTGCGGACACCTGCGGCATCTCCCGGAACGGGCGCGTGAATGCCAGCGCAAGGAACAAGAAGGCCAGAACTCTCAACAGAAGCAACAACAAATGCCGTAGTTTCTGGTACCGGATCGTCCTTTTGCTGACCTTGCGAAGGTACATGAGCGTGGGGAACTCGATCCTCCGGGCGCGCTCCCTTCTGATCAGGTGCAACAGCACCGGGACCGCCGCCGCGAGCGCCCCCCAAAAGTACAACGGATTCAAGAAGTTCATAAGCTGTTGTGGCACGGGCGTCTCGCCCGTGAAAAAACCCTCCGGAGATATCCAACCCGAATCATGGCCGGGACGGCCAGGCTACGATCAGTAAAGCTGCTGGCGTCTCAGAAGGTAAGCAAAAAGCGCGTGGTCCAACGGCTGCGACGTGTCCAGCAGAGCGAAATCCATTCTGTCCTTCTGACACTCCTTTTCAAAAAAAGCGACCTGGTTCTTCATGATCTTTCTGTATTCCTGCCGGAGGAAATCCGGCACAACGTGCATCTCCGCCCGGGTCTCCATGTCGATAAACTGCGCGCTCTCTTCGAAATCAAAGAGCAGTTCCGAGGGGTCCAGAACCTGGAACACGATGACGTCATTGCCGTGCAGCGCGAGGTGGCGCAGACCATCCATCACCCGTTGAGGTTCATCATAGAGATCCGATATCAGGGCCACGATGCCCCGTTTCCGGATCCGCTCTGAGACGGCAACCAGGGGTTTGAGGAAGTTGCTTTTCTGCGCCGCACTCGTTCTCTCTATCGTGTGCAGCACGGTATTCAAATGACCTATGCTTCCGCGAGCCGGCACGAACTCCCGCACCTGCTCATCGAACGAGATAAAGCCCACACTGTCCCGCTGCTTGAAGGCAAAGTAAGCGAGCGAGGCGGCGACAAACTGGCCGTACTCCAACTTTGGTATCCCCCGGTTTCCGTACTTCATAGACTGACTGCAGTCCAGGATGAGATGGATGCTCGTATTGGTCTCGCCTTCGTACTCCTTAACGAAGAATCGTTCCCGACGGCCGAATACTTTCCAGTCGATCTTGCGGATATCATCACCCGGCCGGTAAGGCCGATACTCGGCGAAGTTAACGCTGAATCCCAGATGCGGTGACCGGTGCAGCCCGGCCACAAATCCCTCGACGACGGTGCGCGCCACGAGCTCCAGACTCGAGATGCGGGTCAGAACCGTCGGGTCGATAAAGCGCGTCGGTTGTGGCAATGCCGGGTGCGCATGAATCATTGTCAGACTCCAGATCAATTGACGATTGTTTGCCGATCGTCAGTCATGATCCGAACGAAAGGAATCCAGAATTCAGAATCCAGAATATCCGGCACACCCCCTCTATTCTGCATTCTGGCTCCTGGATTCTGGATTCCTGACCAATCGTCATTCGTCATTCGTAAATCCTCACAAACCTGACTGAGGCGCAGGAACCGCCTCGAGCAGGCGCCGTATGATTTCCTCAGTTGTGACGCGCTGCGACTCGGCGTGAAAATTGGTGAGGATGCGGTGCCGCATCACCGGATACGCAAGGGCCCGTACGTCCTCAATGGAGACGTTGAATCGGCCGTTCAGCAGCGCCCGGGCCTTGCCTCCCAGGATCAGGTACTGGGACGCGCGCAGACTCGCTCCCCAGTTTACCCACTCCTTTATGAAATCAAGACCACCGTTCTTCGCAGGCCGCGTAGCGCGGGCCAGTGAGACCGCATAGCGCGAGACGTGGTCCGGCACCGGCACGCGGCGAACGAGTTTTTGAAATT
>WNGG01002337.1_pt1 | contig 21470 bp, 21 predicted proteins | sample 5400661 | NCBI WGS metagenome assembly WNGG01 (sample SAMN13153372, study PRJNA577476) | soil metagenome | isolation source: 100 cm soil or saprolite under Garry oak tree replicate 1 | place: USA:California | collected 2016-06-15
GGCGGGCGTGCGGCTGCCGGGAGATGCGTGACCCTCGCGCTCCCGCCCGCGATCGTCGCCGGGGGAGATCGTCCGGCCTCAGAGGCGCGTGCGCTGCTTCGTGCGGGGATCAGACCATCGCGCTGAAGCGCGAATCGTCCCGCAGCGAGTCGAGATCGGTGTCCTTGCCGCCGGCGACGGGGATCGGCTCGATCTCGTCGAGGCGGACGACCTTCAGGCCGACTCCTTCCGCAGCGCCGTGAGCACGATCGGATCGATGCGCGTGAGCCCGTCCACACGTTCCTCGAGGTTGGCCGTTCCCGCCCAGTCGGCGAACGCCCGCTCGAGGTCGCCGGCGTAGCCGAGCTTGGTCAGGCGGTCGCGCAGCTCGCGTGCGAGCGTGTCGTCGACGTCGAGCCAGTCCTCCTGCGGCGTGACGCCGAACAGCTCGCGGTGCAGCGAAAAGAGCCGTCGCAGCTCCGCGATCGGACGCTCGTGGTCGTCGACACGCAGGTCGACGACCGTGTCGGACAGCTTCGCGTAGCCGGCATCCTTCTCGACCAGCAGGAGCGAGGCCGATTGCTGTCCGCGGCGATCGCCTCCCGCGGCCTGCGCGGCGGCGAGGCACTCGATCAGCCGCTCGGCGAGCTCGAGGTGGGAGTTCGACTCGAACGTCGCCGCGAGCGCGTCGACGGTCGCGGCCGAAACGAGGATGTTGCCCTGGGCCGCGTAGCACTCGCCTGTGCGGCCGCCTGCCCATCCGTGACAGGCCTCGCCGGTGAACGTCGCTGCGCGCCCGGTGCCGTCGACGACCCCGACCTGACGTTCCGCACGGGCCTCGTCGGCGGAGGTGAGGGCCTCGACCACCTCCGCCGCCGAGCTGCCTTCGCGCAGCAGGGCGAGCCCGTCCGGGCCGTAGCGCGGGTTCGCATACGACTGCGTCGCGATCGCACCCACGTACGGCTCGGCCCATGGCACGACCGAGCCGACGGCCAGGAACTTGGACTGCACCGCGACTCCCCATTGCGAGGCCGCCAGGTCGCAGGCGACGATCGAATACGTCGCGACGACGTCGCTACGGCCCATACGTGAGCTCACGGAGATCGACGTCGAGCAGATCTCGGTGGTCCGCCGGGACGATCGCGACCGCGACCTCGGGATGGGACAGCGCCTCCTTGATCGCTTCCGCCGTCGCGGCCCGCACGACGATCGGCCGGCCGGCTTCGTGGGCCTCGTGGAGGCTCTCGGTGTCGGACACCTCGTCGAGCACGAGCGCGTCGTCCAGCTCGAGCTCGCCTTCGACGGCGATCTCCGGAACACGCCGGCCGGTGGCGCCGAACCAGCGCTCTCTCACAGCGTGACCGACTCCCCGGGCGCGATCGCGAGCACTTCGACGCCCGGAGCGTGCTGTCTCAGCTGGTCGGGCGTGCCGGCGAGCAGCGGGAACGTTCCGTAATGGCACGGCACGACGCGCTTCACGCCGAGCAGCTCGCAGGCGACGCCCGCCTCGCGCGGGTCCATCGTGAAGTGGCCGCCGATCGGGAGGACGGCGACGTCGGGTGCATAGATGCGCCCGATCAGCTGCATGTCGCCGAACACGCAGGTGTCCCCCGCGAAGTAGACCTTCGTGCCGTTCTCGAGCTCGACGACGATGCCCGTCGCCTCGCCGAGGTACGTCCCGTCGTCGGCTGCGCTCGAGTGGAACGCATTCGTGAGCGTGAACTTGATTCCCTCGGCCTGCACCGTGCCGCCCTTGTTCGGGCCGGGCATGTCGTCCGTCTGCGCGCCCTGTTCCTTGAGCCAGCCCTTCAGCTCCACGAGCGCGACGATCGGCACCGGGCCGAGCTTCTTGCTCAGCTCGACAGTCGAGCCCGTGTGGTCCGAGTGTCCGTGCGTGACGGCGATCACGTCGCAGCGGTCGGGATCCTTCTCCGAGTCCGGACACTTCGGGTTGTCGAACCAGGGGTCGACGTAGACACGCTTTCCGCCCGGCGTCTCGAGGCGGAAGGAGGCGTGCCCGAGCCAGGTCAGTGAGGCGTCAGCCATCGGTCTCCCTTCGTTCTGGTGGAGGCCGCGGAGCGTAAAGGAACGTCCGGCGCCGAGGCGAAGCTTGGCCGGGATGGCCCGCCGAGCGCTTCCGGCCCTGCTCGCGCTGATCGCCCTCGTCGCCGACCTCTCGGGCAGCCACGGCGTCGGCCTCGCGTTCATCCTGGCAGCCATCCCGGCCGCCTTCGCGCTTGCGCTCGAGTGTTACGGCGATGCGCTCGAGGCCCGCTGCGGCGGTCTGCGGCCACTAGCGGCCGCGGGCGCCCTGGCGCTGCTCGTCCTGAGCGCCGCCCTGCGCAGCCCTGCCGTCGTCGGCGGGGTCCCTCGGCTCGCCGTCTCCGCCCTCGTCCTCACGCTGCTGCTGTACGCCGGGGCTCTCCTGGGAGCGCTGCTCGCGCCCACGCCGGCCGCTCGCCACATGCGTGCTCAGGAGCCCGAAGCCGAGCGACTCGCTGCCTAGGTTCGGTTAACCGCACCACAGGACGCCAGCCGCCCGCCCCTGCCCAGCAGGTAGAACCTCAGTGGTGCTCGCCCGTCTCGCCCATGTCGTGCATCGGCGCCGCGCGTTCGTGGTCGCCATGTGGATCGTCCTGACGCTCTTCGGCGCGTTCGCGGCTGCTCGCGTCTCGAGCCGCTGGTTCGAGTCGTTCTCGATCCCGGGCTATTCGGCATACGAGACGAATCAGAAGGTCGTGAAGACGTTTGGCACAGGCGAGCAGGCGCCGTTCGTCGCCGTTTTCCAGTCCAAGGGCGACGTCACCAAGAAGGACCTCCGGCAGGCGATCGCACAGGCGGCTGCGGTCAACCCAGGCTCGCGCGTGAGCTCGTACGCAAACACGCACAGCAACATCTACGTCTCGGCGGATCGCCACACGACGATCGCGGAGATCTATCCGCCGGGGCAGAACACCTTCAGCGGCGACCCCCACATCTCGCGGGTGCGTGCTGCGCTGAAGGCGAACGCCCCCGCCGGCGTCACAGCAAACCTGACCGGACTGCTGCCGCTCGAGAACGCGTCGAGCGGCGGCGGTAACGGGCCGAGCGTGCTCACCGAGGCGCTCATCGGCGGCGGGGGCGCACTGATCATCCTCCTCTTCGTTTTCGGGACTCTGCCCGCGGTCGGGATCCCGCTTGCCATTGCCCTCACGTCGATCCTGAACACGTTCACGCTCGTCTGGTTCCTGACCTATCTCACGGATGTGTCGATCGTCGTGCAGTTCCTGATCGCGCTCGTCGGCCTCGGTGTCGCGATCGACTATGCGTTGCTGATGATCTTCCGCTTCCGCGAGGAGCTCGCATCGGGGGAGGATCTCGAGACGGCCCTGGTCGAGACGATGACCCATGCCGGGCGGTCGGTGATCGTGTCCGGCTCGACCGTCGCCGTCGGTCTGCTGAGCATGGTCATCCTGCCGCTGCCCTTCATCCGCTCGATCGGAATCGGAGGGATGCTCATCCCTGCGGTCTCGGTACTCGTCTCGATCACCCTTCTGCCGGCGCTCCTGTCGTTCCTCGGGCCGCGCATCAACAAGTTGCGAGTGATGCCGAGGCGCTTCGTCGCCGTCAGCGATCCCGAGCGGGGCTGGTGGGGCAGGTGGGCGCAACTCGTCGTTCGGCGCCCCTGGCCCGTCGCCGCGGTCGGTACGGCGATCGTCGCGGTGCTGCTGGTCTTCGGCTTCCAGTTGAATCCGAGCGAGGCGCAGGCAAAAGACTTCCCCGGTAGCGGAGACGCGATCGCAGGGCGGCAGGTCCTCGAGCACGCCGGTATCTCGCCGGGCGCGATCAAGCCGTTCGTCATCCTCACGCCCGCAGCAAAGGTGAGTGACGTCGTCGCACGGGTGCAGAACCTGCCGGGCGTCGAGGGGGCTGTGGCGCCGGCGTCGTGGCGACGCGACGGCCTGGCGCTCGTCGAGGCCATTCCCTCGGCCGACGGCTCCAGCAAGGCCGTACGGGGCACGATCAGCCGCGTCAAGGCGGCACTGCCACCCGGAGCGAGCCTCGGCGGAGTCGCGCCGGAGGACCGTGACTTCGTCCACGCCGTCTACGGGAACTTCCCCTACGTGCTGCTCTTCGTGATCCTTCTGACCTACGTGCTGCTGGCGCGCGCCTTCCGGTCGCTGCTGCTGCCGCTCAAGGCCGTGATCCTGAATCTCGTCTCGCTTGGCTGTGCCTACGGGATCATCGTGTTCATCTTCCAGCAGGGCCACGGCTCGCAGGCGATCTGGAACGTGCCGGCGACGCAGTCGATCATCCCGTGGATCCCGCTGATGATCTTCGCGTTCCTCTTCGGGCTCTCGATGGACTACGAGGTGTTCATGCTCACGCGCATGCGCGAGGCGTACGACGAGACGCGTGACACGCGCCAGGCGATCTCGCGCGGGCTTGCGCGCACGGGCAAGCTCGTCACGAGCGCGGCGCTCGTGCTGATGTTCGCGTTCTTCGTGCTCTCGACGAGCCCGGGCACGGACATCAAGCAATTCGGGATCGGGCTCGCGGCCGGCATCATCTTCGACGCCACGGTGATCCGCGCGCTGCTCGTGCCTGCGCTCGTCCGCCTGATGGGCCGCTGGAACTGGTGGTTGCCTCAGTGGGCGGCACGGCCGCTGCGGACGCGGGCGAGCCAGCCCGTGCCCGAGTCTGCCTAGAGCGGCAGCGCGTTCGAGGCGTGCTTCGCGAGGTCGATCAGCGGCTGCACCGCGAAGAACGACCCGACGGTGACGACGAGGCACGTGAGCACGGCCGCCTGCAGGAGCCCATCTCGCGGCGGTGAGCCGCCGATCGGCGCCAGCTGCAGGTCCTCCGGGCGCCGCATGAACATCGCGCGGACGAGGCCGAGGTAGTAGTAGAGGCTGACGAGCGTCGCGAGCACGCCGACGATCACGAGCCACGTCCAGCCGTGCCGGTAGGCGGCGGCGAAGACGTAGAACTTGCCGACGAAGCCACCGGTGAGCGGGAAGCCGGCAAACCCGAGCATGAACGCCCACATCGAGATTCCGAGCAGCGGACGCTCCCAGCCGAAGCCAGCCATGTTCTCGTAGGTCACGGGGACGCCGAGCTCCCGCTCGCGCGCCGCGACGACGGCGAACGCGCCAAGTGACGTCGCCGCGTACGGGACCAGGTAGTAGAGCAACGCCCGGGCGCCGAGCGCCGAGTCGGCGGCGACGGCCATCAGCATGAAGCCGGCGTGTGAGATGGAGGAGTACGCGAGCATGCGCTTCACGGTTCGCTGCACGAGCGCGGCGAAGTTGCCGATCACGAGCGAGCACACCGCGATCACCGCGAGCGCGACCGTCCAGAGGTGCGCGTTCGCCGGAAAGGCGGTCGTGAGGATGCGCAGCGCGACCACGAGCGCGACCGTCTTCGTCGCCGCCGACATGAACGCCGTCACCGGTGTGGGCGCACCCTCATAGACGTCGGGCGTCCACATGTGGAAGGGCGCCGCGGATGCCTTGAAGCCGAAGCCCGCGACGATCATGGCCAGCCCGAAGACCAGCAGCGCGTCGTGCTGGGCACCGGCCGCGGCGATGCCCGGAAAGTCCAGCCTGCCGCTCGAGCCATACACGAGCGCCGACCCGAACAGGAGCACGGCCGAGCCGAATCCGCCGACCACGAGGTACTTGAGCGCCGCCTCGAGCCCACCGAGCCGGTTGCGGTCGATCGCGCAGAGGATGTACAGGCAGATCGAGAACCATTCGAGCGCCAGGAACAGCGTCATCAGGTTGTTCGCCGCGACGAAGAACGCCATTCCCGCGCCGGCGGCGGCCAACAGCGAGTAGTACTCGCCGACGTGATCCTCCCGCGCGCGCTCGCGGTAGGAGATCGCGGCGGCGAGCAGACCTGAGCCCGCGACGATCATCGTCGCGAGCTCGGCGAGGCGGTCACGCCGGAACGCGTCGGCGACGACGCCGTGTCCGTTCGCCGAGCGCACGTAGAGCGCGACCGCCAAACCGAAGGCGGCGAGGTAGCCGAGTGCGCAGAACGTCGCTGCGAGGTCCTTCCGCCTGGCGCGTGGAACGAGCACTGCGCACAGCAGCGCCAGGGCCGAGGCGAGCAAGAGCGCGTTGACGGGCGCGAGCGCAAACCAGTCGACGTGCGGCCGGTGGATCATCGGAACTGCGCCGCCACGTCCGCCTGGCCGCGATCCCCGCGGAAGGAGTGCTGGCTGATCGCGGCCGGCCACACCGACAGCGCCAGCAGGCACGCGACGAGCGGCACGGTGACTCCGAGCTCTGCCGGTCTCAGGTCGAGTGCCGCGTCCGAGACGGCAGGCCCCGCTTCACGATGCAGCACGGCCGAGATCAGCCGCAGCACGTACATGGCCGCGAGCACGATCGCGACGGCGCCGGCCGCCGCCCAGCCCCAGCCGCGCTGGAAGACGCCGGCGAGGATCAGGAACTCACCCGCGAACGCGGACGACAGCGGCACCGCGAGGGAGATCACCCCGGTCGTCATCAGCACGGTCGCCAAGGCCGGCCGTCCCCGGGCCATCCCCCCGAGCCGGCCGAGCTCACCGGTCAGAGTTCGGCGCTCGACCATGCCGGCAAGCAGGAACAGCGTCGCCGAGAGCAGCCCGTGGTTCACCATCTGCAGGACGGAGCCGTCGAGCCCGAGGTCGTTGACCGCGAAGACGCCCATCGTGATCAGGCCCATCTGGGCGAGCGACGAGTACGCGACCACGCCGCGCAGGTCGGGGGCGCGAAACGCGAGCAGCGAGCCGTAGATCAGCCCGATCGCAGCCAGCGCCAGGATCGGCACGCGGAAGTCGTGCACGGGTTGCGGGAACTTCGCAACGGCGATCCGGAGGAAGCCGTACGCGGCGGCCTTCGAGACGACGCCGGACAGCACGGCGGCGACCTCCGGCGACGATTCCCGGTACGCGTCGGGCAGCCAGCCGTGCAGCGGGAACAGCGGGGCCTTGATCGCAAACGCGGCGACGAAGCCGAGGAAGATCCACTGGCTCGAGCTCTGGCCGATCTGGACGAGATCGAATGTGTGCTGTGACAGGCCGTAGACGACCACCGAGGCGAGCATCAGCAGCGAGCCCGCCATCGTGTAGAGGATGAACTTGAGCGTTGCGCCCATGCGTCCGGGGCCGCCCCAGACGCCGACCAGTACGTAGAGCGGGATCAGCATCGCCTCGAAGAACGCGTAGAAGAGCAGCAGGTCCTGTGCGGAGAAGACGCCGACGATCGCGCCGGTGAGGAAGAGCATCAGGCCCATGTAGGCGCGCGTTCGTTCGCGGCCGACCCAAAACGCGTACGCGATCGCCGCGGCCATCACCACGACGGTGAGGCCGATCAGCCAGACGGAAAAGCCGTAGACGCCGACGTGGTAAGAGACGTTGAGGTCGCTGAACCAGCTGTGCCGGTCGGAGAACTGCAGCCCGCCGCGGGCGAAGTCGTAGCGCACGAGCAGCTGGATCCAGATCCCGATCTCGGCAAGCGCGGCCAGCACCGACAGCGCGCCGGCCGAGAGGGGATTGAGTGGCAGCAGCCACACGATCAGCGCGGCCGCGAGCGGCAGGACGATCAGCAGGGTGATCACGGCAGAGTCACTTGACGGCCACGAAGACGACGGCGAGGACGGCGACGCTGGAGGCGATCGCCAGGGCGTAGGTGCGCAGGAGCCCCGTCTGCGCGCGCGCGACGAGACCGCCGAGGTCGCGTGTGTCGTCGCCGAGGTCGCGCCCGCTCTCGGCGATCAGCGGCTCGACACCGCGGCGCAGAATGCCCGCGAGGAACACCGCGGGTGCGTAGAAGAGGGCGTCGTACAGCTCGTCGAAGTAGAACTTCCGCTCGAGCGTGCGCTGCGAGAACGCCAGGCGGGGCACGGCGACGCGACGTGCGCCGTACAGCAGCCACGCGACCGTGATCCCGGCCAGGCCCAGCACGAACGCAAGCGCGCTCGAGATCGCCTCCTGCCAGCTCGTCGGGCTGACGACCGGTTCGGCGACCGTCTGCAGCCACGTCTCGACGGGATGCCAGACCGGCGCGAACTGCAGCCACCCTCCGATCACGGAGAGAACGGCGAGCACGCCGACCGTCGAGGCCATCGACACGCCGACCACGTCCCGGCGCAGCGCATGGAAGTGCTCGCGCACGAACGCGCTCGGCTCACCCCAGAAGACGAGGAAGAACATGCGGAACGTGTAGAGGCCGGTCAGGAACGTGCCGGCGAGCCCCACGACCCAGAGGACGTAGCCATAGGCGCCGTGGTCCATCGCCGCGGCGAGGATCGAGTCCTTCGAGAAGAAGCCTGCGAACGGCGGGATGCCGACGAGGGCGAGCGCCCCGATCAGGAAGGCCCAGTACGTGCGCGGCATCAACGTGCGGAGGCCGCCCATCCTGCGCATGTCCTGTTCCGCAGCGAGCGCGTGGATCATGATCCCGGCGGCCATGAACAGCAGCGCCTTGAAGAAGGCGTGCGTCAGTAGGTGGAACATCCCGTTCGCGTACGCCCCAAGGCCCACGCCGAGGAACATGTAGCCGATCTGGGACATCGTCGAGTACGCGATCACGCGCTTGATGTCGACCTGGACGAGCGCGATCAGCCCGGCGAGCAGGAGCGTCGCCGCGCCGAGGCCGGCGGCGAGGTCCGCGATCTTCGGCGCCTGCTCGAAGATCGCGTGCGTGCGCACGATCAGGTAGACGCCGGCGGTCACCATCGTCGCGGCATGGATGAGGGCGCTGACCGGCGTGGGCCCCTCCATCGCGTCGGGGAGCCACGTCTGCAGAGGCAGCTGCGCCGACTTGGCGACGGCGCCGCCGAGCAGGCCGAGCGCGACCAGGTTCGCGACGGTCGAGCTGTATTGGCCACCGAGGATCCCGAACTCGAGCGAGTGGCCTTTCTTGATCAGCAGGAAGAAGGCGAGCGCCATCGTCGCGTCGCCGATCGCGTTCATCACGAACGCCTTCTTCGCCGCGGCGATCGCGCTCGGCCGGTCGTGCCAGAAGCCGATCAGCAGGTACGAGGAGAGGCCGACCATCCCCCAGCCCGCAAGCAGGAGCAGCAGGTTGCCGCCCTGTACGAGCAGCAACATCGAGAACACGAACAGCGACATGTAGGCGAAGTAGCGACGCTCCTCGACGTCGCCGTCCATGTAGCCGATCGAGTAGGCGACGATCAGCGCCCCGACCCCGGCGACGACGAGCATCATGAACACGGACAGCGGGTCGATCAGCACCTCTAGCCCCGAGCGGTACGAGCCCCCGGTCAGCCACAACCACGCCGTCGAGACGACCTGACGCTGACTGCCGTCGCGTCCGAGCAGGCCGATGAACGTGGCCAGCGCGCCGCCGAACGCGACGAAGCACGACAGCGTCGCGAGGTAGCCGGCGGCGCGCCGCGTCAGGCGTTGACCGCCGAGCGTGATCAGCGCCGCGGCCGCAAGCGGCGAAAGCAGGCAGATCCAGGCGCCGTAGATCAACCGCGGAGGGTGTTGAGCCGGTCGACGTCGAGCGTCACGCGCTTGCGGTTGAGCGCCACGATCAGGCCGAGCCCGACGACGACCTCGGCTGCCGCCACGGCCATCACGGCGAGAGCGAAGATCTGGCCGCTGCCGTCACCGAGGTTGCGGGCGAAGCCGATCAGGGCGAGGTTCGCGCCGTTGAGCATGATCTCCAGCGACAGCAGCACGATCAGCGGGTTCCGGCGGAGGAGGACGCCGAGCGAGCCGGTGCCGAAGAGGAACGCGGCGACACTGAGGTACCAGGCGACGCCGGGGCCAATCACAGGGAAGGCACCTCGTCTGCCCCCCGGCGCGAGTGCGCGCCGAGGATGACGCCGCCGATCGCCGCGACGAGCAGGACGATCGACGTGATCTCGAAGGCGAGCAGGTGGTCGGTCAGGAAGAGGCGGCCGATCTCGGCGGGACTCCCGAACGCCGCACCGACGTGCTCGGAGTGCGCGAGGTGGCCGCTCGCCTTCAGGCCGATCACGACGATGATCTCGACGAGCAGCGCGCCGGCGGCCAGCACGGCGCCGACCGCTTGCCAGGTCGGGCCGCCCATCCACGGTGACTCGCTGTGCGGCCCGATGTACGCGATCACGAACAGGAACATCACCATCACTGCGCCCGCGTAGACGAGCACCTGCGCGGCGGCGACGAACTCCGCCGACAGCAGCAGGTAGAGGACGGCGAGCGAGCCGAGGTTCCCGATCAGGGCCAGCGCCGAATAGAACGGGTTCGAGAACGAGACGACGGCGATGCCGGAGCCGAGGCACGCGAACGCGGCCACGACCCACACCGCCCAGACGAGCACGTTGCCGACCGAGGCGACGATCACGAATGCGCCTGGTAGTAGGGGATCGGCGTGTCGTAGAGGTCGGGATCGGCGACCGGGACGCGCTTGACGGGCTCGGCGAGCAGCATGTCCTTCGTGTAGATGAGGTCGTCGCGCGAGTACTCCGAGATCTCGTACTCGTTGCCGAGCGTGATCGCGTCGAACGGACACGCGAGCTCGCAGTAGCCGCAGAAGATGCAGCGGCTCATGTTGATCTCGTAGATGCGCGCGTACCGCTCGCCCGCCGAGACGCGGTTGTCGGCCGTGTTCTCGGCCGCGACGACGCGGATGCAGTCCGCCGGGCACGCCGCCGCGCAGAGCGAGCAGCCGACGCACTTCTCCAGCCCGTTCTCGTACCGGTGGAGCCGGTGGCGGCCGCGGAAGCGCGGGTACACCGGACGCTTGTACTCCGGGTATTGCTGCGTGATCGGCTTCTTGAACAGCTGCCGGAACGTGACGGCGAAACCCTTGACGCTGTCGAGCGGCTGCGGCACTAGATCCAGACCACCAGGAGGGCGGTGATGACGGCGTTGATCGTCGCGACCGGCAGCAGCACCTTCCAGCCGAAGCGCATCAACTGGTCGTAGCGGAGACGCGGCACCGACGCGCGGATCCAGATGAACGCCGACACGAACAGGAAGACCTTGAGCAGGAACCAGATCGGCCCGAGCGGCGCGTAGGGCCCGTGCCAGCCGCCGAAGAAGAGCGTCACGGCCAGCGCGGAGAGCGTGATCATGTTGATGTACTCCGCCGTCTGGAACAGGCCCCAGCGCATGCCGCTGTACTCGGTGTGGTAGCCGGCCACGAGCTCCGTGTCGGCTTCCGGCAGGTCGAACGGCGGCCGGCTCGTCTCGGCGATCAGCGCGAACAGGAAGACGAGCAGGCCCGCGAACTGCGGGATGAAGAACCAGATCGTCGCGCCCTGCTTGTTGACGATGTCGACGAGGTTGAGCGACTGGCCCATCAGGACGACGCCGAGCACCGACAGCGCGAGCGAGACCTCATAGGAGACGAGCTGCGCGCACGTCCGCATCGAGCCGAGCAGCGAGTACTTCGACTCCGACGCCCAGCCGCCGATGATCGCCCCGTACACCCCGAGCGAGCCGAGGGCGAAGATCAGGATCAGCGCGATCGACACGTTCGCGATCTCCCCGTTGACGTGGTAGCGCCAGATCTGCCAGCCCGCACCGAACGGGATCACCGCGAACGCGGCGAGGGCGGTGAACATCGAGATGATCGGCGCCGCGATGTAGAGCGGATCGCGCGCGGCGACCGGGAAGAAGCTTTCCTTGCGGACGAGCTTGATCAGGTCGGCGAACGGTTGCAGCAGGCCGAACGGGCCGGCGCGGTTCGGGCCATAGCGATTCTGCATGCGCCCGAGCAGTTTCCGCTCGAGCCACGTCGTGTACGCGAACGCGACCATGACGAGGTTCACGATCACCGCCGCCTTGATCAGCGAGATCCACCAGGGCTCGGTCACTTGGCGAGCTCCACGGTCGGTTGCAGGTCGCCGGCGTGCTGGTCGGCGATGCGCACGACCCCGGCGCGCAGCTCGCGGTTGAGGCGCGCGCGTAACGTGACGGACGTGCCGTTCGAGCGCACCGTCACCTCGTCGCCTGGGCGGATGTCGCGCGTGCGCGCGTCGTGCTCGGAGAGCTCGACCTCGGCGTCGGGCCGCTGGAAGCTGAGCTCGGGCGTACGCTCGACCGCCGGGCCGGAGAACAGCGGCCGGTAGCGGACGAGCCGCAGGCCTTCGGGCCGGGCCGGCTCGGGCGTGGTCTCGACGGCGGCGGGCGTTCCCGTCGTACGCGGCAGCGCGGCGCGCTCGCCGACCTCGCCGAACGGGATGCCTCCGAACGCGATCCCGGACACCTCCTCGAAGACGGCAGATGGATACGGCGAGATCGAAACGCCGAAGCGCTCGGCCAGCCGCGCAATCCATGCGAGCTCGTCGGGCGCGGGCGGGATGACGGCGCGGCGGAGACGCTGGACGCGGCCTTCGAGGTTCACGTACGTGCCGTCGCGTTCGAGATAGCTCGTTCCCGGCAGGACGAGATCTGCCCAGCCGGCGGCGAGGCCGTGGAACATCGAGATCACGAGCACGCGCTCGGCCTGCTCGGCCAGCGCGCGCACGATGGGGTTCGCGGCCGCCTCGTCGCCGGAGACGATCAGCAGGCCGATCGGATCGGGATTCGTCGGTTCGGTGTCAGCGGCGGCGGCCCACGCATCGGAGACACCGCGCGCATTCGCCGTCTCGGGGAGATAGAAGGCGCCGGCTGCGCCGAGCCTTTGCGCAAGCGCCGCCACCGTCGCGCCGGCGTGTCCGCCCGGGCCCGACCAGATCAGGATCGCGTTGTCGGCGCCGCGCACGGCGACCTCGTCGAGCTCGTACAGCACGCGCGCGCCGTTGCGCGTCGCCTGTTTGAGCCACAGCTCGACGATCGGGGCTCGTTCAATGACGGGCGCGTCGCCGAGCACGGCGATCACGTCGGCGCGGGCGAGCGCAGACAGCGGCAGGCGGTGCGAGTCGAGCGCATCGGAGACTTCCTCCGGCAGCACGGCGGTGTGCGCGTCGAGCCCCTGTCGCAGCAACTTCGCGAGCGCGTAGGCCTGCTCGACGGTCTCGGAGCCGGAGAGCGCGGTGACGATGCGGCCGCCGGCGTCCCGCAGCAGCCGTTCGGCCTCGTCGAGCGCCCGCTCCCAGGAGACCTCCTCGAACCCGCGCCGGCGGACGCGGAGCAGGGGATCGCGCAGGCGATCGTCCGCCTCGAGGTGCCGGTACGCGAAGCGGCCCTTGTCGCAGAGCCAGCCCTGGTCGACGTCGTAGTGGTTGCGCGAGAGGATGCGCTTCACCTTTCCCTCCCGCGTCGTCGCGTTGACGTTGCAGCCGACGGGGCACAGGCCGCAGACGGTGGGCACGTCCTGGATCTCCCACGGGCGGGCCTCGAAGCGATACGTCGTGGAGGTCAGCGCGCCGACCGGGCACAGCTCGATCACGTTGCCGCTGAAGGGCGCGCGGTACGGCTCGTCTTCGAACGTCGCGATCTGCGTCTGCGAGCCTCGGTTGACGGCCACGAGCTGCCCATCCTCCGCGACGAGCTCGCTGAAGCGCGTGCAGCGGTAGCAGAGGATGCAGCGTTCGCGGTCGAGCGCGATCAGCGGTGAGATCGGGATCGGCTTGTCGAACGTCCGCTTCGGGAACGTCATGCGCGTGTTGCCGGGCCCGTACCGGAACGTGAGGTCCTGCAGCGGGCACTCGCCGCCCTTGTCGCAGACGGGGCAGTCCAGCGGGTGGTTGACGAGGAGGAACTCGAGCGTCGCGTTCTGCGCCTCGGCTGCCGTCTCCGACGTGAGCGCCGTTCGCACGACCATGCCGTCTTGCGCCTGCAGCGTGCACGCCGCCTGCGGTTTCGGCGGGCCCGGCTCGATCATGCACAGGCACATCCGGCAGGCACCGACGGGCGGCCCGAGCCGCGGCTCGTAGCAGAAGACGGGAATCTCGATCCCGGCCGCGAGCGCAGCCTCGACGAGCCCGATCCCCTTCGGAACCTCGACGGCGACGCAGTCGATCGTCAGCCTGACGAGCTCGGGGGCGCTCACCGAAAACCACCTTGTGGCTCAGAGCCACAAGCGCGGTTGCTCCGGCCCCGGCGTCGCATGGACGCCCGCTCGTGAGGACTTAGTGGCTCAGAGCCACGAGGTTGGACAGGTCTGTTCATGCCGGCACCGTGGCGACCGGGGAATGGGTGTGCATGGCCACCGGTGCGAGGACGTTGTGGAGCGGTGACGAGTCGCCGAACGGACAGCCCACTTCGTCGATGTGGGCTTGGAACTCGGGACGGAACTTGTCCACGTAGCTTGCGACGGCGATCGCGGCGGTCTCACCGAGCGGGCACAGGCACTTGCCGTTGATGCGGTCGCAGACGTCGAGGAGGAGGTCGAGCTCGTGTTGCTCGGCCTCGCCGGCCTCGAGCCGTCGCAGGATCTGCGTCATCCAACGCGTGCCCTCGCGGCAGGGCGTGCACTTGCCGCAGGACTCGTGCTCGTAGAACTCCGAGATGCGGATGCCCAGCTGCACCATGCAGCAGCGGTCGTCGAGCACGACGACGCCGGCCGAGCCCATCGCGGTCTTGAGCGCGAGCAGCGAGTTGAAGTCGTAGCCGACGTCGATCTCGTCGTACCGCAGGATCACGGTCGACGAGCCCCCGGGGATCACGGCCTTGAGCTCGCGGCCACCCGTAACGCCGCCGCCGAGCCCGTAGATCAGCTCGCGCACGCTCGTGCCGTTCTCGATCTCGTAGTTCCCGGGCCGCTCGACGTGCCCGGAGATCGAGACGACGCGCGTGCCGCGCGAGTCCGGCACGCCGAGCTTCGCGTACTCCGCGCCGCCCAGCTCGATGATCGGCGGCACCGTCGCCACCGTCTCGACGTTGTTGACGACCGTCGGCGAGGCGTACAGGCCCTGGGTCGCCGGGTAGGGCGGTTTCGTGCGTGGTTGCCCGCGCTTGCCCTCCAGCGACTCGAGCAGCGCCGTCTCCTCGCCGCAGATGTACGCGCCGGCGCCGCGGTGCACGACGATCGCGACGCCGCCGAGGATGTCGTCGCGCGAGCCGAGCTCGTCGAGCGCCGCGCTCAGCACCTCGTATGGCCCCGTGTACTCGCCGCGGATGTAGATGAAGACATGGACGGACTCGACGGCGTGCGCGGTGATCAGGCAGCCCTCGATGAAGCGGTGCGGAACCCGCGCCATGATCTCGTTGTCCTTGAAGCTCCCCGGCTCCGACTCGTCGGCGTTGACGACGAGGTAGTGAGGGTTCGGGTTCTGGTCCGGCTTCGGGATGAACGCCCACTTGCGACCGGTCGGGAAGAACGCACCGCCGCGGCCGCGCAGCTCCGACGCGACGAGCTCGTCGATGACGGCCTGCGGCGTCATCGCGCGCGCCTTGGCGAGCGCGCCGTAACCGCCGCCGTCCTCGTATTCGGCGAGCTTCGTCAGGTCGCGGTCGGCGGCGCCGCCCAGCACGAGCTCAGTCGCCATCGCGCAGCTCCTGCACGATTCCTGCGACGTCGTCCGGTTTCACGTGCGTGCGGTAGTGATGGTCGACGGAGACGATCGTCGCCCAGCCGCAGCCGCCTAGGCACTCGATCGGGCGCACTGTGACGGCCCCGTCCGGAGTCGTCTCGCCGGCGGAGATGCCGAGCTCCTCTTCGAACGCCTCCAGAACCTGCTGCGCGCCGACGAGCGCGCACGAGACGTTGGTGCACACCTCGACCATGTGCCGCCCGACGGGAGCGAGATGCAGCATGTCGTAGAAAGACGCGACCGCCTCGCACACCGCCGGTGTCGTCCCCAAGGCGTCCGCGCATTCGCGCAGAGCCTCCGGCGACAGGTAGCCGTGCTTTTCCTGCGCGAGTTGCAGCGCGGGCAGCGTCGCAGAGTGCCAGTCGGGATAGCGCTCTTTCAGCTTCTGCACCTCTTGCTGGAAGTTCATGAACATTCCTCCGCCGAAGGCGGACTTGATCTCCCGAGCGAAGCGAAGGGACTAACCCTCACCCGCGAAACGTGCGTAGCACTTTTCGCGGTATTCATCGATCGACCTCGCCCATGACGGTGTCGAGCGAGCCGACGATCGCGATCAGGTCGGCCACGAGCGCGTTGCGCATGCAGGTCGCCGTCGCCTCCAGCGCGACGAACGACGGCGCGCGGAACTTGACGCGCCACGGCTTCGGGCCGCCGTCCGACACGACGTAGCACCCGAGCTCGCCTCGCGGCGACTCCACCGTGACGTAGATCTCGCCCTCGGGAACGCGGTAGCCCTCGGTGACGATCTTGAAGTGGTGGATGAGGGACTCCATCGACGTGTGAAGCTCCTCGCGCGGGGGGAGCACGACCTTGCGGTCATCCACGATCCACGGCCCGCCGGGCATCCGCCGCAGCGCCTGGTCGACGATGCGCACCGACTCGCGCATCTCCTCCATCCGCACGCGGTAGCGCGCGTAGACGTCGCCCTCCTGGCGGACGGGCACGCGGAAGTCGACCTTGTCGTACGCGAGGTACGGCTGCTCGCGCCGCAGGTCCCAGTCGACGCCCGACGCGCGCAGCACCGGGCCGGACTGGCCCAGCGCGATCGCATCGTCCGCAGACAGCAGGCCGAGGCCCTGCGTCCGCTCGAGCCAGATCTGGCTGCGGTCCACGAGCGCCTCGTACTCGTCGATCGCCTTCGGCATCGTCTCGACGAACGTCGCGCACTCGCCGAAGAAGCCGGGCGGGATGTCCTCGGCAAGCCCGCCGGCCTGGAAGTAGCGCGTGTGCATGCGCGCCCCGCCGACGAGCTCGAACAGGTCGAGGATCCGGTCGCGCTCGCGGAAGCAGTACCAGAACATCGAGATCGCTCCGAGCTCGAGCGCGGCTGTGCCGAGCCAGACGAGATGCGAGTGGATGCGTGTCAGCTCGCAGAGCAGCATCCGCATCCACGTCGCGCGCGGCGGCACCTCGAGCTCCAACAGCTGCTCGATCGCGAGGACGAAGACGAGCTCGTTGTACTGGAACGAGAGGTAGTCGATCCGCCCGGGATACGTGATCGCCTTCCACCACGTCTTCTGCTCCATGTTCTTCTCGAAACCCGTGTGCAGATAGCCGATCACCGCGGCCAGGCCGACGACCTCTTCGCCGTCGAGGTCGACGACGAGCCGGAGGACGCCGTGCGTCGAGGGATGGTTCGGGCCGAAGTTGACGGTCATGATGTCGTCCGAGGTGCGAAGCTCAGCTGGAACCTGCAGCACGCTGGGAGTCGGCGAGGGGATGCGCGTGCCCTCGTAGATCCGGGGGCGTTCCGGCGCGATCGCCACTTACTCTTCTCCGGAGAAGCGCACCGGCTCGCCGCCGATCGGATAGTCCTTGCGGAGCGGGTGCCCTTCCCAGTCGTCGTCCATCAGGATGCGGCGCGGGTTCGGATGGCCGTCGAAGCGGATCCCGAACAGGTCCCAGGCCTCGCGCTCATGCCAGTCCGCCGTCGGCCAGACTCCGACGACGCTCGGCACCGCCTCGCCGTCGTCGACCCAGACCTGAAGCCGCACGCGCACCGCGCCGCCCGCGCGCAGCGCAAGCAGGTGGTAGCTGACGGAGAAGCGGCGCGCCTTCGGGCGCGGCAGTCGCTGGAACCCCTGCGTGGAGGGCTTGTTCAGATCGCGGCCGCCGGCCGTGCCGATGTAGCCCGACACGCCCTTGCCGCCCCAGCCGAGGTAATCGGTCGCTGCGACGTCGGAGAGGAAGTCGAAGCCGAGCTCGTCCCGCAGGTGCCGGGCGGCTTCGGGCAGGCGCGGCGCATCGACGACGACCGTCGTCTCGCCCTTGGCCTCGCGGATCTCGACGAGCCCGGGAACACGGTTGAAGTTCAGGAGGCGACTCCGCGCAGCTCGTAGGCCGGCGGCACGCCCGCCATCACCTTCTCGTGCAGCCGGACGATCCCCTCCATCAGTGCCTCGGGGCGCGGCGGGCAACCCGGCACGTGGATGTCCACCGCGACGATCTTGTCCACGCCCTGCAGCGTCGTGTAGTTGTTGAACATCCCGCCGGAGCTGGCACACGCGCCCATCGCGATCACCCACTTCGGCTCCAGCATCTGGTCATACACCTGGCGCAGTGGCGCTGCCATCTTGTGCACGACGCGGCCCGAGACGATCAGCAGGTCCGCCTGTCGAGGCGATGAGCGGAACGCCTCCATCCCGAAGCGCGCGATGTCGTAGCGCGAGGAGACGATCGACATCATCTCGATCGCGCAGCACGCGAGCCCGAAGGTATCCGGCCACATCGACTTCGTCTGCGCCCACGCGACGGCCTTCTCCAGCGTCGTCAGCCCCACAGCGCGCTCCATCGCCTGCACCTCCCGCTCGAACGTGCCCGGGCCCTTGTCTGGCCACAGCACGCGCTCGGATTGCAGGCCGAAGTCGGCCAGGCGAACTCTTTCTATTGCCACTCGAGCGCGCCCTTCCGCCAGACGTAGACGTACGCCACGACGAGGATCGCCACGAAGAAGAAGAACTCGACGAACCCGAACCACGCCAGCTTGTGCAGGATCACCGCCAGCGGATACAGGAAGACGATCTCGATGTCGAAGACGATGAACAGCATCGCCGTCAGGTAGAAGCTGATCGTGAACCGCTGCTCCCGAGGGGGGCCGGCCGAGACGCCCGACTCGAAGGGGATCGTTCGCGCACGCACACGGCGGCGCGGTCTCGTCGCAAAGGCGAACGAGAACCACATCATCGATGCGGGAATCACCAACGCGAAGATCGCGTAGATCAGGAACGGCAGCCAGTTGTCGAGCACGCGTTCCCTCCCCTTCGAGCGGACGGGAACCTAACAGGTCCCCTGGTGCGCTACGAAGAATGGCGAAAACGGCTCAACGATGCGTGAGACGAGTGTTACAAAGTCTCCGTCCTCCGGGGGATTCGCAGGGGCCGACACCGTTGCTACGATCGGTCTCGAAATGGCGATTCAGGAACGGGTGCTGCCGCTGATGACCGTGACGGAAGCGGCGGCGACGAAAATCAAGCAGCTGATGTCCGAAGAGGAGGACGTCAGCGTGTTGCGCGTCGCGATCCAGGGCGGCGGCTGCTCGGGCTTCCAGTACGGCCTTGGCTTCGACCGTGGGCCGGTGGAGGGCGACGTCGAGTTCGAGATGCACGGCGTCCAGGTCGTCGTCGATCCGTTCAGCGCCCCGTACCTGCAGGGCGCCGAGGTCGACTACGTCGACTCCATCCAGGCCGCCGGTTTCGCCATCAACAATCCCAACGCCGTTTCATCATGCGGTTGCGGCCACTCCTTCCAGGTAGAGGAAGGCGACGCCGACGCGACGGTCGGCGGTTGCGGGAGCGGCTGCTCCGCCTGAGCGAAGCTTTCGTCCGACCGAACGGCTGATGCCTGTGCGAGTCGCCGTAGTCGGTTCGGGCCCGGCCGGCTTCTACGCCGCAGGCGCCTTGCTCGACGCGGAGCTCGGCATCGAGGTGGACATGATCGAGCGGCTGCCGACGCCGTGGGGGCTCGTGCGGCTGGGCGTTGCTCCGGACCATCCGAAGCTGAAGAGCGTGTCGCGTGCGTTCGAGCGCATCGCGGAGAAGCCCGGCTTCCGTTTCTTCGGGAACGTCGAGGTCGGACGCGATCTTGCACACGCCGACCTGCTCCAGCTCTACGACGCCGTCGTCTACGCCTTCGGCGCCCAGACCGACAAGCGGCTCGGGATTCCCGGCGAAGACCTCGCCGGCTCGTGGTCGGCCACGGAGCTCGTCGCCTGGTACAACGGCCACCCCGATTATCAGGAGCTCGAGTTTCACTTGAACGTCGACCGCGCCGTGGTGATCGGGAACGGCAACGTCGCCCTCGATGTCGCTCGCATGCTCGCGCTCACGCCGGCGGAGCTCTCCCCCACCGACACCACTGACCCAGCCATCGAAGCGATCGGTGAGTCGACGCTGCGCGAGATCGTGATCGTCGGCCGCCGCGGTCCGGCGCAGGCGTCGTGGACCACGCAGGAGCTCAAGGAGATGGGTGAGCTCGCAGGTGCAGACGTTCATGTGGACGCCGCGGAGCTCGAAGGAGCGGCGGAAGGCGACACGCACACGCAGCGCAACATGGATGTGCTGCGCGAATTCGCCACGCGCCGGCCGACGGGCAAACCGCTCACGATTCGCTTCTTGTTCTTCCGCTCGCCGGTCGCCATTCACGGTAAAGGGAAGGTCGAGGCGGTCGAGCTCGTGTGCAACCGGCTCGAGGAGCACGATGGCCGCCTCGTCGCCGTCCCGACGGAGGAGCACGAGACGCTCGAATGTGGCCTCGTCTTTCGCAGCGTCGGCTACCGCGGCGTCGGGTTGCCCGACCTCCCTTTCGATGAGCGCCGCGGCACGATCCACAACGAAGGCGGCCGGGTCATTGGGCACCCGCGCGCGTACTGCGCCGGCTGGATCAAGCGTGGCCCGACCGGGATCATCGGGACGAACAAGAAGGATGCGACGGAGACGGTTCGGCTGCTGCTCGAAGATCTCGAGCAGGGTGGCATCGTGCACGGCGAGCACGTCACGGCCGACGCCGTCGAGGCCCTCCTGGCAGACCGCGGCGTCCGCGCGGTCGTCTACGCAGGCTGGACGTCGATCGACGAGCACGAACGCGCGGCTGGGGAGAAGCTCGGCCGGCCCAGGGTCAAGCTCCGCACGTGGGACGAGCTGCTCGAGGCCGCGGAGCGCGTGGCCGAGACCGCCTGATCACCCGCCCGGGGGACGCCGTGTGCCCCGGTTGAGCGACAATTGAGGCATGGAGTCGCTCGTGGTCGAGTGCCTCCGCTGCGGTAGTCACAGAGAGATGGACGGATCCCCGCTGCGGCAGGCCACTCCCGAATGTCCCCGCTGCGGTTACGTCGGCTGGGCTCCTGTCGAAGACCTCAGTGAGCGCGACCGCCGTGCGCTCCGCCGGCGGCCGCTCGAGCGGCGTCGGCTCAGGATCGCCTGAGCAGCTCGGCCAGCAGGTCGGGCTCCAGCGCGTAGGCCGTGTTGCCGTCGCGGCCGGTCATCGTCTCGGCCGCGAGCAGCGCGTTGAGGATCGCCTCCTCCGTCGCGTCGATCACTGCGTCGTAGAACGGGCCGATCTCTCCGTCCGACAGCATCCGCAGAGCCAGTTCCCCGGTCTCCGCCGCGAGCCCGCCGTTGCCGGTCGAAAAGGCGAAGAAGAGATCGCCGCTCGTGGGTGCGGCGGTGCCGCCGACCCGCGCGACCCCGAGCCCCACGCGCTGCGCCAGCCGGTCGCACTGGTGCGGGAGGAGGGGCGCATCGGTCGCGACGACGCCGATGATCGACCCTGCCTCGTCTGCGCGGCTCGGAGTCGGGACGCGGTCGCCGATCAGCTCACCGACAGGGACGCCGTCGACGCGGAAGCGGCTCCGGCGGCCGTAGTTCGCCTGCACGAGGACGCCCACGACGTGCCCGCCGACGGCGCGCGACGCCGTCCCGATCCCGCCCTTGAACTCGTGGCAGATCATGCCGGTGCCACCCCCGACGTTCCCCTCAACCACCTCTGGCGACGCGGCGGCAAACGCGGACTCGACGTGCGCCGCGGTCACCCGCTGAGCGCGGATGTCGTTGAGGAACCCGTCATACGTCTCGCCGACGACCGGCAGC
>WNGG01004269.1_pt1 | contig 21463 bp, 18 predicted proteins | sample 5400661 | NCBI WGS metagenome assembly WNGG01 (sample SAMN13153372, study PRJNA577476) | soil metagenome | isolation source: 100 cm soil or saprolite under Garry oak tree replicate 1 | place: USA:California | collected 2016-06-15
GAACAACGGCACGAGGCGGCTCTTTCGGGAGGGAATGCGATGGCCTGGGGGTTGTGGCGTATTCCAGAGGCAGAGCTGCATATTCTCGGGGAGGTAGCGGGAAAGGATATCCTGGAGTTTGGCTGCGGGGCGGCCCGCTGGTCCATCGCGCTGGCTGAACGTGGAGCACGGCCGGTGGGCCTGGATATCTCGTCGCGGCAGCTCCAACACGCTCGCCATCACATGCAAGAGGCAGGTGTAGATTTTCCGCTTGTCGAAGCCAGCGCCGAGGACGTACCTCTTCCTGACGCCAGCTTCGACATCGTCTTCTGCGACTGGGGCGCGATGACCTTCTGTGATCCAGTGCGCACTGTTCCCGAGGCGGCACGGCTGCTCCGACCTGGCGGGCTCTTTGCCTTCTCCACCGCGTCGCCCATCTCAGTGATGTGTCTCAACGTGCAAGCGGACCAGGTCGAACGCACCCTCGTCAACGATTATTTTGGCATGAAGCGCATGGAGTGGGAAAACGAGGTGAATTTCCAGCTGCCCTACGGGGAGTGGATGCGGCTCTTCCGGCGGGCGGGTTTCGTGGTTGAAGACCTGTTCGAGACGCAGCCGCCCATTGACAGCACGAGTACCTATCGCACGGACGCTGAAACCGAGTGGGCCAGGCACTGGCCGATGGAGAATATCTGGAAGGTACGGAAGGAGAAGTGACTCAAAACAGGTTGTGTGCAAGCCTATTATTTTGCGATCCCATCGGTCAGACCTTTGATAAAATAGCGTTGTAAGAACGCGTAGACGACGACGGCTGGCAAGATGCTGATGAAACATCCGGCCGCAACCCAGTTGATCTCGTTCTGATACTGCGAGAAGAAGGCCGACAACGCCACCGGGAACGTCTGGACTCCTGGCTGCTGCAGGAAAAACACCGAGAACTGGTAATCGTTCCAGATGAAGACCCCTACCAGGATGATCACCGTTGCTGTGACCGGCTTTAAGAGCGGGAGCAAAATGTAGAGAAAGACGTTAAAGCGATTGCAGCCATCGATAAGCGCGGCTTCATCCAACTCTCGTGGAATGGTATTGAGAAAACCGGTGTAGAGAAAGATGGTCAAGGGCAAAGAGAAGGTGATCTGAATGAGGATGACCGCCCAGTAGGTGTCGATGCCTCCGATATCTACCACCAGTTTGTAGAGACTGACCAGGATGGTGAGCGCGGGGACGATCATGCACGCTATGCACAGCGTATACACCACCGTATTCCAGCGTGTTGGGAAACGCGCCAGGGGATATGAGGCCAGGGCTCCAATGAGCACAACGCTCACCACGGCGACCGAGGCGATGATACAGTTGCTCAGCAGGGCACTATCCAGGTGCGCATTCTGCCAGGCATTCACGAAATTATCGAGATACAAGTAAGAAGGGGTAAGCCACTTAGAACTCGTATCGTGCGGTGATTTGAAAGCAATATTGAGCAAAATAAAAAATGGGATGAGATGGAGCACACAGATCAGCCCTATAAGGATCACGGCCAGCCTCTTGTTCATTACAGCCTCACTTCCTTGCGCCGTAAAGCGAATAATAAGACGACGCCCACGACAGTGATGATGAGGAACATAATATTGCCTAATGTTGCCGCATAGCCCGCATCCTCCCGCGCAAAGTAGAGGTTATACATCATCGTTGATAAGGACTGGGAAGCATAGCCTGGGCCGCCATTAGTCATCGCGACAATCACATCAAAGAGCTTCAGACCACCGATCACGTTATAGACGACGCTGACAGTAATTGCCGGCATTAGTAAAGGCAGCGTGATAAATCTGAAACGGGAGAGGGCTGACGCCCCATCAATAGCTGCGGCGTCCTGGTATTCGCGCGGAATCGCTTGCAGCCCCGCCAGGTAAATAATCATGGCGACGCCCATATATTGATAGGTATTGACGAAGGTAATAATCCAGACGGCGGTTGGCCCATTGCCCAGCCAATCGACCGGTGCCCGCCCCAAGACGTGGAGCACGTCATTGGCCGCTCCTCCATCGTACTGAAAAAAGAAATAACTAATATAGCCCATGATTAAGGGACTGATAATGATGGGGAGATAGACAATGGTGCGGACAAAGCCCTTGCCGCGTATGTTCTGATCTAAAAAGAAGGCGTAGGCCAGGCCGAGGATATTCTGGAGGAGCGTGCTGCCACAGCCATAAATAAAGGTATTGACAATCGTGCGCAGCATGTCCGGATCGGTCAGGAAGCGCTGGTACTGCAGCAGCCCGACCCAGCGAAAGTGCTCAGAATAGCCATCCCAGTTGGTGAACGAGTAACGGACCCCCTGAATAAAGGGGTAAAAGATAAACACTGATAAGAGGATAAGGGCGGGCAGATACATCAGATTGACCAGCCAGGGCGATGATCTGCGCGCTTTCCTGCGCGTCCTGGATGCTTTTTTGGTGACCAGCTCTTCTGCTTGTGCCGATTGAAGGCGGACCTGCTGATGCACAGATGGCTCCTTGTTCTAGATATGCCGGGAAAGTGGAAAGGGTGTACAGTATTCAGCAGGATTGTACACCCTTTCCTTCGTGAGTTCAGATGGAGACGGGGCGCGTTTACTGTGAAGTTCTGAGTCGCAGGTACTCCTGCTTCATGTTGGCGCTGTACTGCCCGGGTGTGATGGAACCCGCGAGTAAGTTCTGCGCGTTCTTACACATCACATCCCACATCCCGTTGGGTAAGTAGACGCGATCAAAGTACGGAAACACCGGCGCAGTGCTGTATTTTTGGAAGTAGGGATCGAGGTCGCCCAGATTTGCCTGCACACCGACCAGGCCTGGAGGCAGCCTGTCAGCTTGAGCTACCAGCGCCATATTCTCGGGCTGCGCATAGAAAGCGACAAACTTCTTTGCTGCTGCCAGATTGGGTGAATCCTTCCATACTCCCCAGGTGGTCTTTTCGCCTCCCGCGAAGGTAGGAGCATCTCCTGGCACGATGGAGGGAATAGGCATCAGTCCTGCATTGAGGTTCGGATTGATCTTCTTGGCTTCGTCGATCAGGAAAGGACCATAGATGCCGAAAGCCACTTTCCCCTGGGCAAAGGCCTGGGCGGAATCGCTATACTTGGCCGTCAGCACATCCTTGTTCAAGCAGCCCTTCTGCTGAAGCTGCATCAGCATCTGAGGCAGCGGGGTCCATTTCGACCAATCGAACGTCCCATCCTGGAGCTGCGCTCTGAAGTTCTGCGATGGGCTGATGAGCAGCGGCGTCGCGAAAAAGTCGAAGAACTGTCCCAGGGGCCATGAATCCGCACCGCCAATGTGGATGGGGGTGATCTGGCCATTGCTCTTTGCCTTGATGGTCTGGCAGGCAGCGACCAGTTCATCGAAGGTTGTTGGCACGGCAATGCCAAATTTGTTCAAGATGTCTACATTGTAGACAGGGCCCGACTTATCCTGGTCGAGCGGCAGCACATATACCTTCCCATTGGCGTCGGTCACGGTGTCCTTAATGGTCGGGCTCAGACGTGCGGCCCAGGGTTGATCCCGCAGATCTGCCAGGAAGCTGCCATAGCGAATTTTTGCCCAGCCATGGGTGGAGAACACATCGGGGAGATGCTTTGAGGCCATCTTCACCTTCATGATGTTTTCGTACTCGGCCCCTGGAGCCGAGAAATCGACCTTGATGTTGGGATTCGCCTTCATAAACTTCTGGGCAATATCCTGGAGCACCTGGGACTGGTTTCCTACCTGGTTGGTAGCCACCGTGAGCGTGATGGTGCCCCCACCAGAGGGGCCGGGTGATCCAGTGCTCGAACCACAGGCGCTCAAGACCCAGCCAAAGAGAAATAGGCACGCGAGGACAACACCGAGTGCGCGACGTTGCATGAGACACCTCCTGTTTTCCTTAAAAAAGTGAGGGGACCATTGAGGTCTCCAATAAAGTACAGGTGGTAGGAATGTATCCTAGCTCGCTTGCTTCTTGACACTGCGTCCAGGATCAGCTACCATACATACCAGTAGTCTAGTGCATCCATCTTCGTTTGGGTATGTAGTAAACCTACGATAAGCGCGTTCATTTCTACTCAGCCCCATTCACCCTGTCATGTATGAGGCGTTGCATCTTGAACGAGGAGTAGGGGAATGAAATTTCCAAAGACCCTGCGGGTGAAGTTATCCATTCTCTACCTGCTCACCACCGTCATCCCCCTGGCGATTATTGTCTTTGTCATGCCGAGCTACTATCAGAACGTCATTACCCGCGATTCTCAGACGCTGACAGCCGCAACACTCACCGCGCTGTCACGCAACATCGACACCTACCTTGATGATTTAAATCGCTTAACATTAACGCCATATCTCAACAACGATGTGATGATCGCGCTCAAGCTGAAGGCCAGCCACGAGTATGCTAGTGCCAGGCCTTCTGAACAACTGGCGGCTAATCAAGCTCTTTACGCCACCCTGCCCTATTATCTGAGCACCACCAGGCAGGATATCCTCAGTACAATCATCTTGCCTTATGATGGCTCTGTCTTTGTCGCAGCCAGGTACAATCCTTCAAGCCCTGTCCCCAACTACCCATTCAGGCAGCAGACATGGTACAAGCAGGCCATTGCTGCGGATGGAGATGTGGCGTTTATCAATCCCCATCCGCAGGATTATTTAGTGACCCCTCTCTCAACACAGGTCTTTTCTGTCGCCCGCCTGATCAAAGACCCCGACACTGGCCGTCCTCTGGCCGTGATTATGGCGGATGCTGATACCGTTGTGCTCAGAAACATTGTCAGTGGAATCAAGTTAAATGTTAGTTCCATCATCGCTGTATTCGGTACAAATGAGCAGCTGCTTTACTCCAGTCAGCCTTTATCGGGGCGCGTTGTACGGGCACTTGCGCGTAAGGAATCCATGATTCAAGATAGTGGGGATGCCTACTTGCCTGTGATCAAAAAAACCGCCTCTGCTCCGTGGAGTGTCGTAATATTGTTATTGCAGTCAGAAATTACCGCCCAGCTGCAATGGCTCTATATTGTGGGAGCGCTCTTTGCTATTCTCGGGCTTTGCCTGACGTTCCTGCTCTTTTCTATCCTCTCGCGCTGGATCGTGACGCCCTTTCAACACATGATGGGCGTGATGAAACAGGTACAGGAAGGGGACCTGCAGACCCACGTCGTCATCGAGGGGGAAGATGAGATAGCGATATTAGGCAATGCCTTCAACACCATGATCACTCAACTCGATGAGACGATTGGGCGCGAATATGTAGCGACATTAAATCAACGCAACGCCGAATATCGTGCGCTCCAATCACAAATTCAACCACATTTTCTTTATAACACCTTGAACGGGTTTATCGGCCTGAATCGACTCGGTGAGCGCCAAACGCTGGAGCACGCTATCATCGCACTGAGCGGGCTGCTGCGGCATGTGCTGAGCAGTGAGGAGTGGGTGACGATCAAAGAGGAATTTCTCTTTTTGCAGCGCTATTGTGAACTCCAGGCTCTGCGCTTTCAGGAGAAAATGTCTTTTGAGCTGCACTGCGAGCAAACTCTAGCAGATTTCAAAATACCCAAGCTTCTTTTGCAACCGCTGGTCGAAAATGCCGTTATTCATGGTATTGAGCCCGCCGATCACCCGTGCCTGCTGCGTGTGTGTGCGACAACGGTTCTAGAGGGCAAAGAGGAGAAACCCGTGATTCGTATCCTGGTTGAGGACAATGGGGTGGGCTTTGCGATGGAGGCACAGGGTTTCAACCCGCACCTGGGTCTTGCCAATGTACGTGAACGCCTCAAGATAGCCTACGAGACAGCCTCCCTCTCGATCAGCAACGCGATAGGCTGCGGAACGCACGTCATCATTGAGATACCAGAACCATGAAGCATGGAGGGTGAGGCATGGTCAGCAGGGCGACCACGTAGAGTGCCGATTGATCGAGCACGTGGTCGCCCCTACATTTCTACCCATCAAATCAAGAGTGACAGTTCACTGGTGCCTCTTTCGTTGTTCTGATGGGTAATGGCCGTAAAAGGCCGTAAATACTTTGGTGAAGTGGCGGACACTATAATAGCCTACCTGCTCGGCAACCTGCTGCACCTGCAAGTCGGGATCGGCTAACAGTTCTTTCGCTCTGAGCATACGAATCTTTGTCAAATACTTCATAAAAGTTGTCCCGACTCTTTTATGAAAGAGGGCGCTCAGATAATTTGGGGTCACATGCAGTTTTTCGGCAATCTGAGCAATGCTGATATCGGATGCATAGTTTTGCTCTATAAACAAAATGACCTGTGCTACTATGTCCCTGGCGTCCTTTTTTGGCTGGACAAGCAATAACTCTTCGCCACAGGCCTGCAACTCCCGCTTCCACTCGACAATATCCTGCTCGGGGGTAAGCCGGCAGGGAAGTGTATGACAGAGAAAGTTTGCTGCTCCTTTCTTTGATCCGTAGTCAACTCCCAGTGAGAATGCTTGCACCAGGTGATCGATAGTGTGCATGTAATGCACGTACATTCTCTCTCGATAGTAGTGGCTCAGCTTGCCTAAGAACATACTCATTTCTACTATATGTGGTTGCGCTGTATAGTGAGAAAGCTCATTTATGTGCAGCTTTTTGCCGATGCCATACATCGAACGGAGAGCTGAGAACTTCTGCAGCCAGTTTAATCTCTCATATAGCTCGTCATAAGAGAGGCAAACAGGGGTCTGCAGTATCGTTACACAGAAACTCTGATCTTGATAGCGTGATAAGAGCTGCTCAACCTGATACAGGCACCTGTAACTAAGCTGCTCACCTGGCGCTTCACGCTCCGCTTCCCAGGCTCCGACTAAAGCGATCTCTCCGCCGGGTAAAGCAAAAAGAGCTATCCTGCCCTCAAACGTTACTAGAGCATCAATTATCGCCTGCACATCTCGTAGAAAATCGCCCTGCCGGTGCGCCTTCTCGGTTTCTGTTAAGAAGCTATCAATATAAAAGATAGCTCCAATGAAGTGCGCTCTCCTCAGCAGGCTATCACTATCCTCCTGCCTGATAGAGCTTAAACCATGGTAGATACTGGCTATGTCACGCTCAAACTGTTTGTTGAGAGCGACCAGCCGTTTACTATTTTCTTTTACCACCCCGGTCATGACGGTTCTTAACGCTTCCGGGTCTACCGGCTTCAACAGGTAGTCGGAAACCCCCATGCGCAGCGCTTCCTGGGCATAGCCGAATTCTGAGAAACCCGTTAAGATAAACCACCTGGTGTCCGGGGCAAACGTTCTCGCGTTTTTTATGGCCTCCAGCCCATTCAGTTTCGGCATCTTGATGTCAACGAACACAAGATGAGGTCTATAGCGCCGGACCAGTTCAACCATCTCTTCGCCATTGGTCGCATCTTCAAGCAGTTCCAGGGGCAACTGTAATTCTTGCAGCATACTTCTCAGGGTTGATCTGGCGAGGCTTTCATCATCGGCGATGAGGATCTTCATTACTCCGCTCCTCGACGCGGGAATATCCATCAGGGCGATTGTAGAGATATCACTTCTCATTGTATCCTACAGAAGGAAGTCAGACAACTAGATTAGTAATATCAACCTTTTGCGCGGCCCCACAAGGCGATCCAGTCTTCGAGGCTATAGGACGAGAAGCTGCGGTCCTCCTGGCGGGTGATCTCCTCCATCTTCTGGAAGCGCTGGCGGAACTTGCGATTGGCGAGGCGCAGGGCCTCTTCCGCGTCGACCTGCAACTCGCGGGCGGCCCGCGCCACCATAAACAGCACGTCGCCCATCTCCTCGCGCACCTCTTGGGGCGTTTTGGCCTGCTGCAATTCTTGCAGTTCTTCGGTCAGCTTCGCAAGCACCCGTGGTAAATTGGGGTAGTCGAAGCCCAGCCGCGCGGCGCGTTTCTGGTACTCCTGTGAGACGATCAGCTCGGGGGCAGCCAGCGGCACGCCATCAAGTACGCTCTCCGTGTCTATATCTTTGCCAGCTTCGATGCGCTCCTGCTGTTTAATGTTTTCCCAATTTTGCAGTACCTGGCCCGTGCTGCTCACCTCGACCTGGCCAAAGACGTGCGGGTGACGACGAATCAGTTTGGCGCTGACATGCTCGAAGACGTCGCCGAGATTAAAATCACCCTCCTGGCGCGCAATCTCTGCGTGCAGGTAGACCTGGAGCAACAGGTCTCCAAGTTCCTCGGCCAACTTTTCCATGTTGTTCTCCTCCAGCGCTTCCACCACCTCGTAGGTTTCCTCGATCACGTAGTGAGTCAACGTCTGATGGGTTTGCTCGCGGTCCCACGGGCAGCCATCAGGGTCGCGGCGCAGGCGCATGGTGATGTAGCGCAGCGTCTCGGGCAGGCGCAAGGCTGCCAGCTCATCGAGCGGAGGCACGTAAAGCGTACTGAGATGGTTGGGAAGGGTGTTGCGGTCGAGTTCATACAGCGGCATTTCGATCACTTCCTGGCCTGCGCCTGCACCTCCCGTGCGCACTAACTTGATGGGCCATTCGTCCGGATAGCATTCGCCGAGAGCTAGCTTCACCGCGCTGGCCAGGCGGCGATTGTAAACCTGCGCCACTAGCAGAGGCATCGTGGGAATGATCTTCCCCGCTATCTCATCCATGCCAAGCGCGGCAAGGCTTGTCGCGTCGACGAGCTGCATGCCTACCGCGAGGGGATCAAGTCCCAGCGCGGTGCATACCGGCTCCAGAAAGGAAAGGCCCGCGATAATCTCAGTAGTGAGCCCCCGTTCGTGCGCCTGCTGCAATATAAGTTGAACGGAGGTCTCTCCTACAAGTGGGTGGCCCGGCACGGCGTAGATGAGCGGCTCTTTGGTGGCAAGGGCGCATATCTTTTCGGCGATCTGCTGGTAAAGCGTTTCCCAGCTGGTTGATTTGTCGTACAGGTAATCGAAGGATTCCAACTGCAAGCCCGGCAGGGCATTGCGCAGTGGTTCGACCGTGGGATGTATGAAGGTGCGAAAATAGATGGTCTGCTGACTTTGTGCCGCCCGTGATAGTAGGTCATATGCTTGCAGGGTGAGGTCATCCCATTTGCCCGGCCCCAGCCCCAGGATGGTGATAGCCGCAGGTGTTGTCACACGTGAGTCCTCTTTCTTTGCTAACGGGCTAGCGCTGGTCGTCGCGCAGTAAATAAAGGAGTCGGAGGCCGGGAACTCGTTTGAAGTCGCTATAGCTGCTCAATTGGCGGCGTTGGTGGAACAGCATGGCGCAACTGATCCAGTTCTTTTAACATTGTGTCTGGCAGGTCACTCCAGGCGCCGACAGGATCTTTCCAGGGTTCTGCGCTAGGCGACATTTGCCTGATGTGCTCATGCGCAACTGCCTCACGCTCCAGCGTTTCAATGAGAACTTCGAGATATGTTGCAACAATCTCTTGCGTCTCTTCGGGCAATTGTTCTAGCTGAGGAAGTACTTCGTTGAGCCTGTCAATCATATCTCCTTCACTCCATTTTGCTCGTTTGATAGATTCCAACCTGCCCGTAGTATAGCAGTTATCGACAACCCTGTCACCAGCGAAAACGGGGAAGAAATCACCGCTCCCTTGCGCATCGTACGTCTTGTGCTATACTTGTTGGTAACAACATACACATCCGTCCCGTTCCACCCCGTGGACACAACGCAGTGTCTGTGCGGCAGCCGGTGTGATGCGGTAAAATAATGCAAACCTGCGCTACGGAGGATCAGAGATGACAGAGACCCAGAGCGGGCAGTGGCCCAACTACACCTACATTGTGCCCGAAATCTATACCAGGGCAAAGGTGCGCCTTATCGGCTTAGGTATTTATACTCCTTCGGGCGTTATCACCAACGAGTTCTTCGCGTCTATTTCGACACGCCTGGGTGATCCTCGCAGCGCAGACGATCTAGAGCGTGTGACCGGACTAAGCACGCGCCACGTACGAGCCAGCACGCTCGAGCTGTGTCGTAAAATGGCCGGGGCCGATGCTCCCGGCCTGATCGAGGGTGCCGGAGCGCCCAAAGAAGAGACCCTGGTAGATATGGCAGTCGTCGCCGCCCGGCGGGCACTGGCAAGCGCAGGCCGTGACGCCTCCGAAATAGACACTATTATCGGCGCATCCTCTTCCGATAACGATGCCTTCCCCACCGTTGCAGGTCAGATACAGCTGCGCCTCGGGCTGAAACCTATCCGTGCCACCATGTTGAAGGGCGCGTGCGCCTGCCAGACAGAAGGGTTTCAGACGTCGGCTGAAGTACTGGCAGCCAGTTCCGCCAGGCTCGTGCTCATGGTCACCGCGGAAGGGCTGCTCCCCAACATCATGAACGTGCTCGACTGGAAGACCAGCTCGCTCTTTGGCGAAGGCGCAGCCGCTTTCCTGTTGGAGCGCAGTGACGAGGATACCTACCTCATCAACGGCTCCGACGCCAGCCAGGCGCCGGCGCTCTTCTACCAGACTCCCCTGCGTAAAGACGTGGTAGAGATGGCCGAAGTGGATATCAAAATGCGGCAGTTTTATAGGGAGGGCAAAGGCCAGGAACTCAACCGCGTCCTCTCACAATATATGGTTGGCTACACCAAAATGAACGGCAAAGAAGTCTTCCGCGAAGCGCCGCGTGCTATGGCCGAGTCCGTAGATGCCCTCTGCCGCCACGCCAGGCTCAGCCATGATGAACTGGCCTATATCGTGCCACACCAGGCTAACTCGCGTATCACTCGCCGCATGGGGGAGCTGCTCATAAACGACTATGGTTGGCCTCATTCGACTATGGACAAGCTGGTTGACAACTTCCGCTACTACGGCAATCTTTCAAATGCCAGCATCGCCACGGCCCTGATCGAATTGCTGCGCGATGGGCGCCTGCGCGACGGCCAATGGATGGCCCTGCCAGCCGTCGGTGGTGGAATGAACTACGGCTGCTGGCTGCTGCGCTTCCATGAGTTCAAGCATCCCGAGGCGCTGGCGGAGCAGTCTTATATTTAGCAGGAACCTGGTCGTTAGAGCGTCCAGACCTTCACGTCGCTGAACTCCACCTCCGTCAGCTGACCGCCTTTTGCATAGACGACGGCAATCAGGCCGATGTGCCCGTGGTTGTAGGTGTTATCCGTTATGGTATCGATTGGCTGGTGGTTCACATACAGCGTGAACGAGTTGCCTTTCGCCACCACAGCGATTACGTTGGTCTTGTCCAGGCCGGGGTTGATGGCCGGATTGGAGCCGGTGGTCAATGACGTGCCATCCGCTTTTTCCAGGTTGTAGGACCCATCCTGGCCGATGTAGAACGAGTAGTATTCGTTGGTCGGATTCGTGCTCGTGACACGGAAGATGATCCCACCTGCATTGCCCTTGATAATCCTCATCTGCGCCTCGAACACAAAGTTGCTGAAATCGGTGGATTGGGCGATACAGTAGTCCGAGAAGCTGGCATTCGGCGCGATCGCGTGGTATGTGCCACTGGTGAAGACGCAGTTCCCGTTTTCATCCCATGCGTGACCTCCGCTATTGTCGCTCAGCGCGTCGGAGAAGGCCAGCTTGCCGGTATGTGTATAGGGATTGCTCTGCGATGTCACTGCAGGAGTGGTGGTAACATTAGCCCGAGTAGGCGTAGTTGAGGTTGTGGAAGCCGAGTTGCTGCGACCCAAACGCGATACAGCAAAAAAGACACTACCAGCGACGAGCAGGAGAACGAGCAGTACCACGCCCACGATAACGGCGGTGCGGTTGCCCTGCCGTTTCACCGGAGGTGGCGGACCCTGCGGACGCTGCGCTATTTGCTGTGAAGGCTGGTAAGGATAATATGGCGGTGACGGTGGCACGCTGTAAGGGGAAGGGGGTTGTGGCGTTCCCTCGTAAGGCTGCGCGCCATACGCCGTTGACGGTGGTTGTGGTGGTGCAGCATAGGGCTGCGCTGGAATAGTGGGATCACTCGACACTGTCCCAGAATACGAGTAATACTGGGGCGCGGCCGCGCCACACCAGGGGCAGCTTGTCGCCCCCGCCGGGATTTGCGTACCACAAGAGCTGCAGTTCATGATGAATTCCTCCCAATGTCTCTCATCTTTTGTATATACATACGATGACAACCGGTCAATTTATACTATGGATTCAGCTGCCGCTCATAGGTATAGAACACCTTGCCATCCCATTCGTACTCTGCCCCGACAAATGCATCGCGCACCATGATCAAATCGGGCACGTTGGCATTTATGCTTTCCAGATGCATATCGATGATCATACGGCGCAGGGCATAGGCGATCAGACTAATCGCCTCCGTTGTGCCATCGATATAGCCAATAGAGAGATAATGACCCTGCCATCCCTGTCGGGGTTCGGCAAATGCCAGTCCATCCAGCCGGTCCCAGCGGCGCAGCAGGTAGACTTGCTGCGCCGCTACCTTTGCCTCCACCACAGCGCCAGTGATCGCATACGCTGTAAAGGCAACATAATATAACCCGCCTGCAGCGGGGAAGATATTCGAGGCATTAAGATATTCAATAATCGCGCCAACATCGGCGCTCGTCGCCAGTTCAGGGGTTTCCAGACCATACTGGCTCCTGGGAGGAGTTGATACCGGCATGGCTTTGAAGGGAGCCAACGCGCCCACTTGCTGCATGAGCCCTCGCTCTATTACGCGAATAGCCGCCGCGTTAGTAGACTCAGTCATGAGGCGCGCAACGGCAGCGCCGCGCCTCTGCGCCTCGGCCAGCATCACATCGTTGATCGCCTTCGCCAGGCCGTGCTGGCGATACGCAGGATCGACGCGCATCCCCTCGAGCCAGGCCTCTGTCGGGGTGAGCATGCGGAAGCGCGATACTGCGACGGGCTTGCCATCGACGGCAGCTACATACATTTTCCCCTGCGGATCATGCAGCCACTCATCCCAGACAGACTCAATATAATCGCCCCAATCCCAGGTATGTATGCAAAACGCCAGCACGGCCTCGCGGTCCTCTGGCCGCGCGGGGCGGATTTCAGTAGAAGCCATTGTCATCTCCTTCCCGGGGTATCCTATCCTCACTGTAACCAGAAACAGCTCTTTCGTCAAGAGCAGCAACAGGGCTTTTTGGTGTACCCGTTTCTCCCGTTGTACTCGCAGGGCGCCGCCCTGCTGCAAAGAAGGAAAGGATGTGCTGGCGTGGCGGCTGCGCCGCCACGCCAGCACATCCTTTCCTCTGAGCGACCCGCGTGCGGGTCGCGAGCAGAACGGGCATACTATGCAATTCAGGAACACCAAAGCGCGATGAGGCTTCGCCTCAGAGAAGAGGATGAAAATGACTGAGCCGACCCGCGCACCTGGAACGTCTGGCGAGAGAGGATGAGGATGGGATAGACTTCGAGGGAAAGCAGCGAGGTGAGGTCGAGGCTTGTTGATAGGTCTGAATTCGCAACCAAAGCTGACCCTGGTGCGTCCAGCAGAGCTGATGGCTGCCACGAGGTGACTCGTGAGCGCGCGTAGGAAACTTGCGTTCCTTTCGCACCTCTCGCCGCTTTCCCTTCTCACGTGAGTGGAGCAGCAAGGAAATGAAGGATGCCAGTGCTCTTTGCTCGGTGTGCGGGCTTGGATGTCCACAAAAAGACGGTCGTGGCCTGTCTCATGCTGACCTTGCTCAGCGGAGAGGTGCGCAAACAGGTGCGCACCTTTGCCACGACGACTCAGGGAGTGCTGGCGGTGGCCGACTGGCTGACGAGCCAGCAGGTCAGCCATGTAGCGATGGAATCGACGGGACTCTATTGGAGACCCGTGTTCACCATCCTGGAAGGGGCCTTCACCGTGATCCTGGTCAATGCTCAACACATCAAGGCCGTTCCCGGGCGGAAGACCGATGTGAAAGACAGTCAGTGGCTGGCGGAGTTATTGCGACCTGGCTTACTCAAGGCCAGTTTTATTCCTCCTCAGCCCATTCGCGACCTGCGCGATCTGGTCCGGTATCGCAAATCGCTGATTGAGGAGCGCTCACGCGAAATCAATCGTGTGCAAAAGGGGCTGGCAACGGCCAATATCCAGCTCTCGTCAGTGGTGAGCGATGTGATGGGAGCCAGTGGCCGGGCCATGTTCCAGGCGCTCATTACTGGAGAGCAGTCCCCGGAGGTGCTTGCCGAACTGGCTCAGGGATCGGTGCATAAAAAGATCCCTCAGTTGCGCGAAGCCCTGCTCGGACGCGTCGATGCGCACCACCAGATCTTGCTCTCCCCCCTGCTGGCTCACATCAGCTTTTTGGATCAGACCATCTTTCAGCTCTTTTTTCAGATCCAGCAGTATCTCACTCCGTATGAGGAAGCAGTCGAGTTGCTGGTGAGTATTCCTGGGGTCGCTGCCGAAACCGCCGCCTGTATCCTGGGAGAGATTGGGGTGGACATGAGGTGCTTTCCGACTGCGGCTCACCTGGCCTCCTGGGCCGGCGTTTGCCCTGGCAATCGCGAAAGCGCCGGTAAGCGGTTGAGCGGCCAGACCACCAAGGGCAACAAACGACTCAAAGCTGCTCTTGCCGAGGTCGTGTGGGTCCTTTCTCACATGAAGGACAATTACCTCTCGGCGCAGTACCATCGCCTGGCCCGGCGTTTGGGCAAACCGAAAGCTGTCATGGCTGTTGCTCACAGCCTGCTGGTCATTATTTACCACCTGCTGCGGGACAAGCAGCCCTACCGCGACCTCGGGGCCACCTTTTTTGAGGCGCGGGAGAAGGAGCGCGTCGTGAAAGGCGCGCTCCGCCGACTGGAGAATCTCGGTTACACCGTCACCCTCCAATCTCCAGAGGAGGTCAGTGCCTGACACCAGCCTTTTTCGCATCCGGGACGTGTTTTCTCCCTCGGGATGCCCGCAGGGCTGGTTTGTGATTCTCTCTTTCTCAGGAAGACCATTTTCGTAGGAAAAGCCCTGGAGTAGCAAGAAACGTCTTCTTCAGCAGAAACGTACTAATAGTATTCCGGTATTATCCTATAAGATATTTCTTGTGCATTTGGAGTATCTATGTCGCAAAAGCCCGCCCGCAAACAACTTGAAGAAAACGTACAGCAAGCTGTCGAGGGAGCAAAGGAAGAGGTCACCGCCGCCCGCAGGCCCTGGTACGAGGCTATTCACTGGGGATTTATACTGATTGGGGTATATGGCGTACAGCTTACGCTCTTTGCGCTGCTGGCGCTCTGGGTGCATATCCACCCCATCTTACCCGTCGATGTCGCCATCACCCAGGAATTTCAGGAGAGTCAATCGCCCTGGCTGCGTTTCACCATGCTTGCGGTCAGCTACCTGGGCTCCAACCCTATACTTTTCTCTTTACTCGTCCTGCTGACGGCCCTGGTATTCTGGGAACTGCGCCTGCGCCTGGAGGCGCTTGTGATAATAGGCCTTTCCGTCGTCAGCTCCGTTCTGAACGGCGTGATCAAGCTGCTCGTAGCGCGCCCGCGTCCGAAGGCTCCGCTGGTTGAAATCCTACAGGTAGTGAACGGGCAAAGCTTCCCCAGTGGACACGTCATGTCCTATCTTGCTTACTTTGGATTGCTATTTTCGCTGGGCATCATTCTCTTCAGAGGGAAACGCTGGTGGCGTATGGTATTGTTGATCATTCCTGCATTTTTTGTCCTCATGGTTGGTCCCTCCCGCATCTACCTGGGCGCCCATTGGGCAAGCGACGTATTGGGAGCTTACTTGATTGGCGGGGTGTTGCTCGGCATAGCTCTCTGGCTCTATCTCAGGCTGAAGAAAAAAGGGGTGCTGGCCACCAAAGAGCGCGGGGAGAAGCCTGTTTAAGTGTTGCCGGGGTCCCAGCCCTGCTGGCCCTGACCTGTTGGCACCTTCACATAGATTTTCCCGTCCACCACCTTCGTTTCCAGGCGGGGCAAAGGATACACGTAGTAGCCTGGACCCGCGCTGTCGATTTTGCCATATTCCGTAAATTTCCTGCCGTGGCAGGGACAGTTGAATTTACGGCCCGCGCCCTGCCATTGCACGATGCAGCCCATGTGCGTACAGGCTGCAGACATAGCGATTATCTTCCCTCTATCTTGCGCATCGGCGTCTTTATCTGCGCGTATCACGTAGCCGATAATCGTATCCGTGGCAAAGCGCACAGCGTTGTTGCCAAGCTTCGCCACTGTGGTCACAAAGAACCAGGTAGTAGGAGCGTCTTTTGCTACGAGGGGAGGAAGCATCGAGGCAGCAACTGCTGCTCCGCCAGTCAGCAATGCGCGGCGCGAGACGACGCGTTTCCCCGGCGCCTGCCTGGGCCGCCTATCTCGCAAAGCAGCCATCTTCTGTGTTGGCGCTGACTGGACCAGATCTTTTTCAAGGCGCGCCTGCAACTCTGCCGCAAATTCGGGACGAGGCTCGGCATTCTCGGGTCCGGCAGAGCGAAACAGAGCCGCCATGCGATAGATGCGAGCCTGACCCGGCGTCAAGTTCTCAGGCGGGTGAGCGACATGCCCTGCCTGGAGCTCCTCTAAGTAACGCTCTAACTCCAGATAGTCTTCAAATCGTTCCTGGTCTTCTGGCATGATGCTGCATCTCCGGCTTAGTCAATGGTTAAGCTTCACACTATCCCTGTAACAAAGTGCTCAAGATCAGCCGCGCGCTTGAGGGCGCGAAACTGCAATACCTTCACATTCGCCTCCGTCAATCCCATGCTCAGAGCGGTCTCTTTAATAGAGAGATTGCGGCTGCCAGCAGCTCTTCTAATGAATTGGTGGATATACGATAGTAAGCGCGCCAGTAATCGGCAATGGTCGTCCGGGCAACCTGGAACAACCACTTCTGTATACTCTGCATGCCGCGTTCCTGGTCGACTCCGCGCACGGCTTTTATAAATATTTGCGACGTCAGATCCTCGGCCTCTTCCCGGTTGCCAACCTTGCTGTAGACATAGCGATAAATCAGGCCCAGATTCTCTTGATACAACGTCTGAAATTCCTGCACTGCCGCCCCTCCAACGGCTTCCTGCCGCGTTGTGGCAATCGATTTTGCTTGCTCACCGACAGCTTGTTTACTGCGCAGTATATCCACAATGAGCTCCCGCCGAGATTGGTTGATAGCAAAGAAACAGGCTTTGCTAGCTATTACGCAGGCCGGTTACACCAGTGGTACTTCACACTGATCATAACCGATTTTTCATATTTGGGGAAGAACCTGGAGCATGGGCAAGAGATGGTGGTAAATAAAATGAGGGTGGGTTAAGCTTTGCACACCCCTGCTATGGAGGGATTCCTGCCTCTGGCAGGGGCGAAGCTCAACCCACCCTGGATAAGGCTCTGTAAAATGCTCCTCTTACATCCATCTCGCCATACAATTATACACCAAAACGTGCTGAATTTCAAGTGAACAGGTGTTCTTTCCCTTTCAGTTGAGCACCCCCGGCAAAACCGGGAGGCCAGCCAGGGTCAACAGAACGAGCGATCTGCCGCGACTCCTAGCCTTTCTGAAGCTGTTGCTTGATGAACGCGAGTGCGGTTTCGGCTACTTCACGCCATCCGTGGTCAATCGTCAGGGAATGCCCGCGGTCGGGTATTTCACGGATCTCGGTCACGCCGGGATTCTTCTCCTGCTGCTTATAGGAGGCATGGGCAATCGCCCACGGCACGGTGTTGTCGTGCTCACCGGAGATGATCAGCAGTGGTCCACGCTGGGGATTCTTCGTGTCGACCTGGGCTTCCGTCCACGGATTGAGATTGGCGGTGGCCGCCTGGAAGATCGGCACACCGGAGCCGGGCACCGAGTACGTCTCGTACAGCTTGTGAGCTTCGTCTTCCTCCACCGCGTTGGCGAAGGCGAAACGGAACTGCTCGTAGGTCAGCGGGACGGCGCGGGTGTAGTTCAGCGGGTTGCCCAGCACCGCCGATGATGACTTCAGCGCTGAGAACGGCAGGGGGAGCACGCCGCGGAACGGAGCGGGATCGATGGCGACCGTCACGGCGGCCACGCCCTCCCCGGCTATCTTTTGCGCGATGAGCCCACCGAAGGAATGGCCGATGACGGCGGGCTTCGTCTTGAGCTGGCCGATGGCGTCGACGTAGTGATCGGTAACCTGCTGGATGCGCTTGTGGGCGAAGACCTCCGGGTCTTGCTTGGCCTCCTCAACGGTGTCCGGGTCATCGGGCCAGCCAGGTGCGAGAGTCGTGTAGCCTTGCTCTTCGAACAGCTGGCGCCAGTTGTCCCAGCTGCTGGAGAGGAGCCAGAGGCCATGGACGAACACGACCGGCTGCACTCCCGAGTTGTTGGCGCGGTCGATCTCTTGCTGTTCATGGATCGTGAGAACTGTCATATTGTACTCCTTTGGGTGTGTTGGTGGACATTGTTCAACGTTATAGTGTACCACGCTTGTGAGCAGCGAGGTTGTGTAAGAGCCACTGAACGATACTATTGACACGCCTGCGCGTCCCTCTGCTTGCAGCGTAGGGATGTCCAGTCGCTGAGAGCAAGTCCCGATGGACGGAGACTGGCCAGCTGCGGTGATGACAATACCATTCAGGTATGGAATCCCCAGAGTGGCGAGCATCTGCGGACGCTGCGGCTTGACCGACTCTACGAGCGACTCAATATCAGCGGGGTGAAGGGATTGGCCGGGGCACAGAAGATACATTGCGTGCGTCAGGGGCGATTGAGGACGCTCCCGCGCCAGGCACGCAGCACGCTCCCTAACGCTGGCCGCCACGGCTGCATCGAGGTTTCGATGAAGGGTATATGAAAAAGTGGCAGGCAATCAAGCAACAAAAGGGATGCCTCTTCAGTCCAACTGGCGAATTCCACGCACAGTAAGAGCGAGCATCGCCAGTATCAAGGTGAGCATGCCACCGGCAACGAAGACCCAGCCAGGGCCTATATGGTCTGCCAGCACACCGCATATCGCGTATCCTAGCGGCAGCAGGCAGAAGGAGCCCAGCATATCGATACTGGTGACACGGCCAAGCTTGTCGCCCGGTATAAGTTCTTGTAGTACTGTCACCCAGATGACATCAAAGATTCCCAGGCCGAAGCCTACGAGAGCACCGGCAAAGGGCGCAACGAAAAGGGCGCCTGCATGAGACACCGGCCATCCAAACAGCATAAAGGCAAGGCTGGAGAGCATAATGGCGAGATAGGCCAACAACCCGCGTCGATGCAATCGGCCTACCTGTCCCACTACAAAAGTAGCGAGGATCGAGCCAAGCGCGCCGGTCGTGCCGATTGCTCCCAGCAGCCACGCTCCTGCACCATAGACATCGTGGACGAGCTTGGGCATCACTACAAAGAGCGGCGCTGAGATGCCTAAATTGAGCAGCGCCGCCACCAGGATTGTCACCCAGATCCAGGTTGAACGCGACACGTAGCCTAACCCCTCACGCACATCCTGCACTATTTCTCGCGCACTACGCCGGGGTGATGGAGTAGGGTCCTGTTCACCCGCTGCCACAAGTGTCGCGCCAGCAGGTTCAATTTGCGACGATGATGCGATGGGTAAGGCAGGCAAGCGAAGCGCAAAGAGACAGAGTGCCGAGAAAACGAATGTCAAGCCGTCGAAGGCAAAAGCACTGGGAGGGCCGACCAGGGACACAAGACCTGCTCCTATCACCGGACCTATTAGAGCGCTGAGTTGTCCACTAAGCCCGGCCAGTGCATTGGCGGAGGTGAGATCCTCCGTCTTCACCAGTTGAGGTGGAAGCGCTCTATAAGCGGGGCTGAAAAAGCCCTCGACGATACCAAAGAAGAGCGCCAGGACGACGAGGTGCCAGAACTGCAGGAGATGAAACCAGCCCAACAGGGCAATTGCCAGGACGACGATGGCGCGGCCAGTATCTGAACAAAGCATCACGAGACGCTTTGGCAGGCGGTCAGCGGCTACCCCGCCGAGCAGGAGGAAGAGCAGCCTCGGGATCATTTCAGCGGTCATGACAATACCCATCGCGGTGGCTGACCGCGTGAGCAGGAGGATTTGCCAGGCCAGGGCCATGCCACGATGTTCATAGCTCGCTTTCTTGCTTTTCAAGTTACATTCATTCCATGAGTAGGGAAGATGTGCGCCTGAGAGCGTGTCTGATTCCCATCACGATCGCTTGCTCGCGCCTGCGGCGCGAGCCTGATGGAGTAGGTGTTGTGGAAAATGCGCTTCGCGCATTTTCCACAACACCTACTCCATTTTTGCGCGGCGAAGCCGCGCGAGCACCCGGCGAGAGAGGGCGAAGACGCTGAGAATCAGACACGCTCTGAGGTCATGCAGGCACATTCTGTAATGAGCGTAGAGCGAGCAGGGGTTTGAACTCCTTGTGATAAGGGGTTCTGCGGATACAGCTTTAAGCGAGGACCTTTGGCTGCTAGCAGATAAGGCGCACAGCTTCATAGAAGGGGTATTATGCATATGCTGCTCCTTTCTGCTGGGGAGACGTTATTCAGGATAACTTGAGTTTAACATAGAATATAGTACTGAATCAAAGTGATGTGAGCGCTAGCTACCAGGCAGGCATGATAGGATATACTCAACAAAATAAGCGCGTAGAAGAGGTGACCATGACCTCCATTCCAGCAATAACCGAGCAGGCCATCCGCAGCTTCGCCGGTGAGCAAAACTTCCACAGCAGTATTTTCACGATGGGGCCATTGTGGGAGCGGTGAGACAGGGCATGACGCTGAAGGCATACTGCTATGGCTCGCTCCCCGAACCATACCGTGTGCAGGTCACTCTCGGCGTTACAGGTATCGCCAGTGGGCTTTGCTCCTGTGCAGTGGGCACTTCGACACTATATGGATATCGCTGTTGCAAGCATGCCGCTGCACTGCTACTAACCTGGCATGAGAAACCCGAAGAGTTCGTCGCGATGGACGGCCTGGATACTATGCTCGAGCGAAAGGACAAATCCGAGCTGTTCGTTCTTGTCAAGGAGCTTTTCGCCACGCAGGCCGTGAGTGGGATGCTGTCTATGGCATTTCACATGAGTTGTACCATATTACGGCTACCGCTGGAAGGTTCCTGCAAGAGGAGGGCTATGCCAACGCCGCTATCATCTACACGGCAGCGGCAAGAGGGACCATGGGACACTACTTCTCGCATCGGGATGAGGACGGGGTGCTGGCTCGCTTCATCCAGGATTGTGTAAAAGGATTGGGAGAATGCCTGGCTGGTGAACAAGGAGATGTAGCAGCGCGTAAAAAGATTATAGAAACCATCTTCGCTATATACCGCTTCGATGTAGATCATGGCGGCTATGGTTTTACTGAAGATATCCCACCTGAATTATTGCAGCATACAAGCGCTGAAGAAAAGTGCACTGCCGCAGAGTGGGTTCGTGCAGCACTTTCTGAGATACAGGGAACGGACCACATTGCAGATTGGCATCGCAAGCGCTACGGTGGGCTGCTGCTGGCTTTGGAGGCGGAGGTACTCGACGACGAAGAGTTTCTGCGCACTGGTCGCGAGACGAAGCGTATCTATGAAGTAGTAGACCGGCTACTGGAACGGGGCCGGGTGGATGAAGCAGTCGAGGATGCGAAGCAGGCTGAAGGATGGCAGTCAGTGAAGCTCGCAGATCTTTTTGTGCAGTATGAGCAGGACGCCGCAGTCGAGCGCTTGATGCTTGAAC
>WNGG01002339.1_pt1 | contig 21458 bp, 15 predicted proteins | sample 5400661 | NCBI WGS metagenome assembly WNGG01 (sample SAMN13153372, study PRJNA577476) | soil metagenome | isolation source: 100 cm soil or saprolite under Garry oak tree replicate 1 | place: USA:California | collected 2016-06-15
CGCCCTGGCTTCGACCCGTGTTCTAACGACGCTGCTTTACGAAGTCAGGCCCAGCGACCCGCCCACTTACATCGTGATCGCCGGGATTCTCGGACTGGTGGCCTTTTTCGCGAGCTACGTCCCGGCGCGCCGCGCGACTCGAGTCGATCCTCTCGTCGCTCTTCGCTCGGAGTAGCTCGTGTTTCCGGCCGACGATTACTTGTGGCAATGTTGTTCCAGGAAGCGGAACACATCATCGGCCCACACTGAGCTTCCCAACCAAGCGAAACTGTGGCCGCCTGACGGTGAGTTGCCAAAGGCAGGATAGATCTTCAACTCAGCTACCTTGCCTACATCTTATGCAGAATCGTAAACGATGCGGCAGCCGCAATCGCAGCGCGTTGACCTCATAGTCGATTCAAACACTCCTGCGCTGAAATGGGCGCCCACGGTGCGGGCAGGCCGAGATCGGCCAGAATAATTTGAGCGCTGTTGTAGCCGGGGAGGCCGGTGATATTACCTCCCGGATGGCAGCAGCTCCCGCATAGGTACAACCCCGGGAGATGTCCCCGGTAATGCCCCGCTCCGGGAAACGGCCGGTGATAACCGATTTGGCCGCCGGTAAACGTCCCGACAAGAGGTAGGCTTGCAGCACCAAACCGTTGTGCCCGGCGCCCAAGATGATTCCGTCGTAAACCCCGGAAACCTGACTTACCATGAAGCCTCGCCCTCGGAATCCCGCCTGCCTCGAAAGAGCCATCATCAAAGTACTGCACAGGTGAGGCGGCGTAAATGAATAAAGGTATCAATTTCATCTATTTAGTGACGTTCGTGGATAGCGAAGAAGCTATCAGGAAGAGCTTTTCTAGAGCGTCATCCGCCAGCTTGTTTTCGTGTAATTCGTGAAATTCGTGGCCAGGGTTTTCGTTCGCGCGATCTGTGGTGAAAAAAGATGTGTGAATCTTTCTTGCGCATTACCCCCCTTTAGTGAGGGAATACTGCTGGATGAAGATTCTTGTACTCAACTGTGGCAGCTCCTCGGTAAAGTTTCAGCTGATCGAAACCGGCCTCGAGGAGATCGCGAGGAACCAGGATCGTATTCTGGTGCGGGGGCTCGTCGAGAAGATAGGATCTCCCGATTCCATCGTTTCCTGCACCATCCGGGAGCATTCCCTGCGCTACAACAAGCCGATTTCATCGCACAAGGAGGCGCTCTCGACGGTCTTTGACAGCATGACGGGTCATCCGGAGGTGCTGACCGGCCCTGAGGAGATTGGCGGCGTGGGGCACCGCATTGTTCACGGGGGAGAAGGATTCACGCGGTCGGCCCTCATGGAGCCGTCTACCATCGAGAAAATCGAGCACGCCGTCGAGCTGGCGCCGCTGCACAATTCCCACAACCTCGAGGGGTTCTATGCGGCTCGCGAACTGCTCCCGAAAGCCGTGCACGTTGCCGTGTTCGACACATCGTTTCATCACACGTTGCCTCCCAGAGCGTATTTGTACGGCCTGCCCTACGATTTGTATGAGCGCCACAGGGTGCGACGCTACGGTTTTCATGGCACGTCCCACCGCTACGTTTCGCAGCGTTTCGCCGAGATCCACGGCGCGCCCGCCGAGCGTTACAAGCTGATCACCTGCCACCTGGGCAATGGTTGCTCGGTCTGCGCCGTCGATCGCGGCAGGTCGGCCGATACCTCCATGGGTTTCACTCCGCTCGAGGGTCTCTTGATGGGAACGAGGTCCGGAGACCTGGATCCCGGGGCCCTCCTGTATCTGATGTCGAAAGCGCGCCTCGGAATCAAAGACGCAAATCATCTCCTTAACGAAGAAAGCGGTCTGTACGGGCTGTCCGGGCTTTCTCGAGACATGCGGGAGTTGCTGTCCCAACGCGAGAAGGGCAAGGAACGCGCCGGCCTGGCCATCGACACGTTCTGCTACAGGGTAAAGAAGTATATTGGGGCTTACTTCGCGGTACTGAACGGCGCGGACGCCGTCATTTTCACGGGAGGCATCGGGGAGAACGCACCCTCCCTGCGCGCGCAGATCTGCGAGTCGTTGGGAGCTTTGGGCATTAGCCTCAACACGGAGCGAAATCAGGCGGCTGTCGGTGTTGAAACGGACATCACGGCCGACGACGCAAGAACGAGGGTCTGGGTCATTCCGACCAACGAGGAATTACTGATCGCGCGAGACACCCTCGCCTGCATCCTGTCTTCGTAGCAATGATACAGTTGGAGAAATTCCGGCTTTTTGAGATTCTTCGCGAGCGTTTGCGCCCTTCGCGTCTTCGGGGTTAATTCGGGCACAATTTCACCGCGAAGGCGCTAAGCGCGCAAAGGAACCGCAAAGTGACGCGACGCTAAAAGTTGAATTGGAGCGACAGACCGTATTCGCGCGAGCTCCGATCTGCCAGCGGGCATTCCGATCTTTCTGCGGGCTCCGGTTGGGCAAGCGCCATGCCCCCTTTGGCCAGGAGCGCGATCAGGCAGAAGGTGCTTGCGCTCGCTGAGCGGCTTCCTCATCACGCTGTCACTTTTCCTGCGACTTTCGTTTGCCGGTTCGCGCGTGATGTGATTCTACCACGCCGCTGATAGCTGAGCACGGGCGCACGCACGTCCCGATTGGCCGCTGAATTGTGACGATAGGGGTTGTTTCTCAATGATCCGCCACGAAGACACGAAGAACGCCAAGAAAACCCTACAAGGCGGCGAATTCCAATGCTTTAGAATTGGTCTTTGTGTCCTCCCTGTCTTTGTGGTGAATTACAGTAGGTGCAGCTAAAAGACACTGACAAAGGCTCAGCGGATGCCGTATTCCTCCATTTTTTGATAGAGCAGGCGCCGATGAATGCTTAGCAACCTCGCAGCCTCGGCCCTGTTCCCTCTGGCCTCCTCGAGAGCGGCCCGGAGCAAATGTTCTTCCACTTTGCGAATCACATTCCAGTAGCCATCACGGAACGAGATGTTGTCCAACCGGCTTCGGGATGAACCGGCCGAATGCGGATGAAACTGAATGCATTCCGGCGTGATCACTCCGCCCGGAGCAAGAACGATGGCCCTGGTGATCGTGTTCTCAAGTTCCCGAACATTGCCCGGCCATTGGTGGGCCATGATTTTCTCGAGCGCATCCTCACGCAGGGTGATGGGACGCTCGGAGCGACTGAGGAAGCGCTGCACCAGGAGGGGAATGTCCTCCTTTCGCTGCCTCAGCGGAGGCAGAGCGATGGTTACCACACTCAAGCGGTAGTAGAGATCTTCGCGGAAGCGTCCGGCTGCAATTTCGCCATTCAGGTCGTGAGCCGTGGCAGTGATCAGGCGAAAGTCAACCGGGACCGGCGTGTTGCTTCCCAGACGTTCGATTACGCGCTCCTGAATTGCGCGCAGCAGCTTTGCTTGCAGGCCAAGAGGAAGCTCGGCAATCTCGTCAAGGAAGAGAGTGCCTGCCTGCGCCTTTTCAAACCGGCCGATTCTACGCGTCAGGGCGCTGGTAAAGGCTCCCTTCTCGTGCCCGAAAAGCTCCGATTCCAGCAGACTGTCCGGAATGGCAGCGCAGTTGACCTTGACGAGCGGCCCTTGGGCACGGGAACTGTACTCATGGATCGCATTTGCCACCAGCTCTTTTCCCGTACCCGATTCGCCGGTGATCAGGACGGTGGCATCGGACGAGGAGACCCGCCCAATCAGCTTGTACACCTCCTGCATCGACAGGCTGTGGCCGACGATGTTCGGAATGTTAGGCGCCTGGGTGGCATTTGTGTGCAAGTCGCGAAGCGCCTTTTCGAGCGCGCGGTATTCCAAGGCGCGCTGGATCAAAACAATCAGGTGCTCGTCGTTGATGGGCTTGGAAACATAGTCAAACGCTCCCAGTTTGGTTGCCCGGATGGCATTGCTGCTGGTCGAGTTAGCGGTCATGATGATCACTGCCGCTTTGCAAGGTCCATTCCGAAGCCGCTCCAGAACCGAGAGACCATCAAGGTCGGGAAGCCGGATATCCAGCAGGATCAGGTCCGGCTGCTCCCGCAGGGCCAGACGCAGCCCTTCCTCGCCCGTTTCGGCCTTCAGAACTTGATAGCCCTCGTCTGAGAGCAGAAGGCTCAGGGCCTTAAGGGCAGTTCTCTCGTCCTCGACAATTAGAATTCGTGGCTTCATGCCGATTCTTGAGCCGGCAAGATAATCCGGAAGCGGGCGCCTTTATCGCCGTTTGCGCACACGATTTCCGCACCCATCTTGTCGAGCAGCGTTTTTGTCACGGCCAGACCAAGCCCTGTCCCCCCGGATTCGTTGTGTAGAAGGCCTCGAAGACACGATCCTGCTGTTCCATTGCCAAGCCGGGGCCACTGTCTTCGACGACAATCTCGAGGTGCGAATTGACAGCCAGGAGCGCGACTCGCACCTCACCCTCGGGGCCTGAAGCGTCGATCGCGTTCAGGAGAAGATTCATCAAGGCCTGCTGAAGGCAATCGAAGTCGGTCGCTGCTTCAGACTCCATGGCTCCGCCCACTCGGATCCTCACGCCCCTCTCGTCGGCGTGAGGTTTCACGAGGGCCAGTGTCCGGTCGAGGATTGGCTGCAGCGGCTGTACCCGGATCTTGGCGGGCTCGTCCGGACGGAAAGCAAGCAGACTCTTCAGCAACGTGTCCAGGCGATCGATTTCGTTGATGACCAGTTGAATCGGCTCCGCTGCCTCAGGCTGGGCCTGAAGGCGCCTTGCGAGAACACGGATTGTGAGGCGGAGACTGTTCAAGGGGTTTCGAATCTCGTGCGCGATTCCGGCCACTACTCGTCCCATGACTCGCAGCCGGTCCTCCCGGCGGAGAGCAGCCTCCAGCTTCTGGCGGCTCTCCGCCATTGTGTTGATGGCCTGGACGACCGGTCGCAGTTCGTGGTCCTGGTCGGGAAGCCGGTAGCTCAGATCGGTGCGCAACCGCTCCAGCCCCGCTTGAACAACCGCGAAGCCCTGTTGAAGGCTGAAGCTGAGCTTCAAGACAAACCCGACCGCAAGCGAGGCGAAGAGCATGACCCCGGCCAGCAGCAAGCGCTTGTTCAACTCGCTGGAGCTGCTGAAATTGAAGATCCGGCGCAGGGACCAGGCCGCGAGCGGGCTTTCGCGCTGGGCCAGAACCGCAACCAGCACCACGTCGTTGTGGTCCTGGGCAAAACGATTCGCAACGCGACCCGTCCGCCGACTTTCTTCCAGGGCGTTCAAGACCTGCCGATGTTCCAGCGCGGGTTGGCGCAATGTGCTCCCTGGCTCGGTATACGTCGGAAAGCTATGACCAACGACCTCCTCATGCCACAGGTAGCCCCCCTCGACGTCGGGATAAGATCGCAGCACCTCGTACGAGACTGATTTCAGTTCCTGATCCCACGTCTCGATCGAGGACACTCGTCTTTCGTGGCCGCTTTCCCAAGAGCGACTCCCTTGGACCAGCTCACTCACAGCACTCGTGAGCGCGCGATTCGCCTCGCTGATCACTACGGTTCGAAGATTCCGGGCAAGGTCCACAACGAGCAGGCCGGTGACGACGATCGCCATGAGCGCCATGACGAGCAGCCACGTTTGCAGCCGCTGAGCGGCGACAATCGGAGGAAATTTCAACATGTCAGCCCGAGACCTGAGGGTCGATGAATTTCGATGCATTTCTCGAGCCAGTCCGATCCCTCGACTTCTGAAGGTCTAAACTCGCCTGGAGACCACGGGGTGTACGCTATTTGCACACAGAACGTCCGCTTTTTTCTCACACTCAGGGGATTCCTACCACTTATTCCTTGAAATCTCAAGGCAGTCAAGCGGCAGGCCGTTTGCATGGAGCCAAGGTTGTTGAGCAGAAGAGGTGTTGGATAGCATGAACCGGTGCGCGTCGCATTTCGTGCTTTTGTCCATTCTGTGGTTCAACTCAATATTACTGGCCCAGCATTCCCGGCCGGCCCCCGGGCAGGATGATGAGCCACTCACGATTGCGGAAGCCGTCGCTCAAGCCCTCGAGAAGAATCTCGACCTGATTGCCGAGCGCTACAACCTGCCCATCGCGGAGGCGCGCTTGATCACTGCAAGAGTGCGCCCCAATCCCGTGTTCAGTCTCGGTGGGGATCACTTGGATCTGCTTGGGACCGGCTACAACGACGTAAACCGTGCGGGTCCGGCTGAGTACAGCATGCGCACAGATTTTCTTTTCGAGCGCGGCGAAAAACGCCGGCGCCGAATCGAGCTTGCGCAAGCGGGCAAAAGGGTCACAGAGCTGCAGCTACTGAACGCCATCCGAAGCGTGGTACTTGGTGCGCAGACGGCTTTTGTCGACGTGCTTCAGGCCAAGGAGGACCTGGCCCTGGCGAGTGATACCCTGAGCACCTTTGAAGAAATCGTTCGGATAAACACCAGTCGTGTCAAGAGTGGCGACCTGGCAGAGGTAGAGCTCATCCGGTCCCAGGTTGCTCAACTCCAGTTTGAGAACAGAGTCCGTCAAGCGGAGCTGCAGTTGCAAACGTCGCGGGCGCAGTTGCAGGTCATCCTGGGGAGGAAGAGAGGCGACCTTTCGGTCGATGCCGTAGGTGACATGCGCCGTGAACTGATTCCTGTCCTGCCCGACGGCCTGCGCGCCCGGGCCTTCTCCCAGCGGCCTGACCTGCTGGCGCAGCAACAGAACCACGTGCGGTCTCAGGCCGAACTGAGACTACAACTCGCGCACGGAAGGGTCGACTACAGCTTCGGCACAGAGTATCGCAGGCAGGAGGGTCTCGCCGGACGTGGCAGCTCCCTGGGCATCTTTTTCCAGACCAATCTCCCTGTCTTCAATCGCAACCAGGGGGAAATCGAGCGCGCCCGCCAGGAGGAGCTGCAGGCGGAGGCGCGCATTCGTGCTTTGGAGGCAACGATCGACAACGAGGTCGAAGTGGCCTACCTCCGCTATCGCAACGCCATGACTACCCTCAGCCGGATCGAGGACTCGATGCTTGCGAAAGCCAAAGACATGCGTCAGATCAGTGAGTACTCGTACCGCCGAGGAGAGGCGACCTTCCTCGAATTCCTCGACGCGCAGCGGGCCTACAACGAAACCATGCAGGCATACAATCAAGCGCGCGCCGACTTTGCGCGGAGCCTTTACGGAATCGACGCTGCCATCGGCAATCCCGCGCCCGGGGAGAACAAACCGTGAGGCCCCTGGGGTTTGTTTTGTTCAGCGCCTTTCTGACCGCGTCTGGCTGCGGAAGGCCTCCGGAAGCCCAGCCGTACACCCCTTCAACCAAGGCAGCTACTCGCTCGGGCGACATCGTCCAGTTTGAGCCGGCCTCTCCCCAACTGGCCCGGATTCGAGTGGCCGGCGTGGAAAGCGCGGAGGTCCCCGTCGAGGAACTTGTTTCTCCCGGCAAGGTGGAACTCGATCCTGGCCGCGTCTCGCGCGTTGTGTTGCCGGTAGCAGGCCGTGTCCGCGAGGTTCTTGCGGCCCTTGGCGACCCGGTCAAGCGCGGGCAGCCCCTCCTGACTTTGGATAGCCCGGAGGTCTCAGCGCTGCAATCCGCCTTGCGTCAGGCAGAAGCCAGTGAATCCCAAGCCAAGGCGACTCTGGCCAAGTCGGAAGCCGACCTGGCGCGAGTGCGGGATCTGCTGGCAAATCGGGCCATCGCCCAGAAAGAGGTCCTCTCGGCCGAGACCGTGATGGCCCAATCGAAAGCCGCTTTGGAGCAGGCGCTGGCCGGCCGGGATGACGTGGCACGCAAGTTGGGCCTTCTAGGGCTCGAAGCTGGAAAAATGGACCGGTTGATTGTCGTGCGCGCTCCGGTTCCGGGCAAGGTTGTTGATATTGCCGTCGCGCCGGGCGAATACCGGAACGACACCGCGGCTCCGGTTATTACAGTGGCGGATCTCAGCACGGTTTGGGTGGCCGCGGATGTCCCGGAGACTGCGATCCGGCTGATCCGGGCCGGCGCACCTGTTGCCATCACGCTTTCAGCGTTTCCGGACCGGACCTTCAGCGGCCGTGTCAAGAAGATCGGCGATCTCGTCGACCGGCAGACGCGCACGGTCAAGGTACGGGCCGAACTGAATAATGCTGACGGCCAGTTGCGTCCTGAGATGTTCGCCACGATCCGGTATTCCCGCGGCATGAGGCAGGCGATCGTCGTTCCCAGGGCCGCCTTGTTTCAACAGCAGGATCGAACCACCGTCTTCCGCGAGCGGGCACCCGGTGTCTTTGAAGAAGTTACAGTGACCGTTGTGTGGCAGGATCAACGCCGGGCAGCGATCGGAACGGGACTGGGGGCGGGAGATCGCATCGTGGTTGACGGTATCACCCAGCTAAGGGCTTATTGATCGGGACTACGACCAATGATCGGCCGGCTGTTGCGCTTCGCCCTCCAGCAGCGTTTCATCACGATCGCCGTCACGATCGCGCTCATTGCCCTCGGCATCTATTGCTTCGAGCAACTCAAGGTCGAAGCCTACCCGGACATCTCGGATACCCAGGTCGTCGTGATAACGGCCTTTCCCGGCCAGGCAGCCGAGGAGACGGAGCAGCAGATCACCATTCCGATCGAACGCGCTCTCAACTCCGTTCCGAACCTTATTGCCCGGCGCTCGAGAACGATCTACGGACTCTCGGTGGTAGAGCTCACCTTCACTTACGAAACGAACGACTACTTCGCGCGCCAGGTTGTGCTCGAGCGGCTTCGGGACGCGCAATTGCCCGAAGGCGTAACACCACAGATCGCGCCGCTGACCACTCCGATCGGAGAGATGTATCGATTTCGTCTCGATGGGCCCGGCAGGAGCGATCTCGAGCTCCGGGAGATCGAGGACTGGATCGTGGCTCCGCGATTGCTGCAGGTGCCGGGCGTCGCGGATGTTGTCCCCTTCGGCGGCCTCGTCAAGCAATACCAGGTGGAGGTTTCTCCGCCGGCACTGGCCAAGTACGGTCTGTCCGTCAAGAACGTCGTGGATGCCATCCAGGCCAACAACCGGAACGCAGGAGGAGCACTCCTGAGCACCGGGCAGCAATCGATGGTAATTCGCGGCGTCGGACGGATCCGCTCGGTGACCGAAATCGAGAACATTGTATTGCTCGCCTCCGGAGGTGTGCCCGTGCTCGTCCGCGACGTGGCTTCGGTACGAATCGGCCATGCAACTCAGACCGGCATTTTCGGCTGGAACGAGCACGGCGGCGGCGTGGAGGGGATCGTGCTGCTGAGACGCGGCGAGAACCCCAGCGAGGTGCTGAGGGCCCTGAGCGCAGCTATTGAAGAGCTGAACCGCTCCCGGCTGCCGCCGGGAGTGCAGATCATTGCCATCTACGACCGGACGGACCTGGTGCATAATACATTGCGAACCGTTTCGCGCACTCTGCTCGAAGGCTTCTCGATAGTGGTCCTGGTGCTGGTTTTCTTTCTCGGAAGCGCCCAGGCAGCATTGCTGACTGCCCTTGCCATTCCCCTGTCGCTGCTGTTCGCATTCATCTGCATGTATCTCAATGGAGTACCCGCAAACCTGCTCAGCCTGGGCGCGCTCGACTTCGGCATCGTTGTGGATGCCACGCTCGTGATGGTCGAGCACATCGTCCGGAATCTTTCTCAGACGAAGCGCGCAGCGCGCTCCGGCGGTACCTTCGACACGATTCGTGAGGCCGCGCTCGAGATGGAACGCCCCATATTCTTCTCGCTGTGCATTCTGATCGCCGCCTATGTTCCGTTGTTCACGCTCGAACGAGTGGAACGAAGGCTGTTCACCCCCATGGCCTTTACGGTTTGCTCGGCCCTCCTCGGCTCCTTGTTGTGCGCTCTGACCTTCATCCCGGTGCTGGCCACCTACCTTTTCCGCCATCCCTCGGCCATGTGGCAGAACCCAACGATTTCATGGCTCGGAGAGAGGTATGAAGGGCTGCTGCGGCGGCTGCTGCGACGTCCGGGCGCTGTGGCCTGGACCACCGTTGGAATCATCGGCGCTGCGTTGTTTCTTGGCACGCGGCTGGGCACCGAATTCCTGCCGAATCTCGACGAGGGAGTGATCTGGATCCGGGCAAACCTTCCACCGGGAACATCGCTCGAGAAGTCCGCGCAGGTGGCCAGCGAGATGCGCGCGCTGATCCAGCGTCACCCTGAGGTTCTTGTGGTGGGCTCCCAAACCGGCCGTAATGAAGCGGGCACGGATCCTTTCGGTCCCAACCGGAACGAGCTCTTGATCACACTCAAACCGTACTCGACATGGGCGCTGGGCCGCACCAAACAGGACCTGGTCGCCGATCTTCGCCGCGAGTTGAATCAGGAGATTCCTGGAATCCTGTTGAACTTCACTCAGCCGATCATTGATACGGTTACGGAATCGGTGACCGGATCCTCTGCCGATCTCGCCGTGATCGTCCGCGGCCCGGACCTCGCGGAACTGCGCCGTCTGGCCGATCAGACGCTGAGCATGATACGCGCCGTTCCTGGAGCCGCCGACAGCTCCATCGAGCAGGAAACCGACCAGCCCGGTCTTCGCATTCAGGTCGACCGGCCGTGCATCGCGCGTTACGGATTGAACGTCGATGACCTGAACCATATGATCGAATCCGCGGTGGGAGGCGCGGCAATCGGCACGGTTTTTGAGGGCGATCGGCGGTTTGACATCACAGTGCGATACGCGCCCGAGTGGAGAAGCGACGCAAGACGGCTGGGCGAAATGCTGGTTCGGACCACGGAGGGAGGGCAGGTGCCGCTTTCCCAACTGGCCGATATCCGGGTCGTCAACGGCGCCAGCATCATCCTGCGGCGCGAGAATCAACGGGCCATTGCCGTCCGCACCAACATTGTCAACCGTGACCAGGGCGGCTTTGTCGCGGACGCGCAAAGGCAATTGTCCCGCGAGATCACGCTCCCCGCGGGCTATCAGGTCAACTGGGGGGGCCAGTTTGAGAACCTCGATCGGGCGCGGCGACGGCTCTACCTCATCATTCCCGTGACCATCGCCATCATATTCACCTTGCTCTTCTTCGCATTCAATTCGACCGCGAACGCCCTGCTGGTCCTGATGAACGTCCCGTTTTCCGTTGTCGGGGGGATTCTGTTGCTCTACGCCAGGGATATACATCTGAGCGTATCCGCCGCGGTGGGCTTCATCAGCCTCTTTGGGGTCGCCGTGATGAGTGGAGTACTTTACATCTCGGAGATTAATCGCCGGCGTAAGGAAGGGGGCGCGAGCCTGGAAGACGCCGTAGTGCTCGGGGCGAAGTATCAACTCCGGCCATGTTTGATCCTGATTCTCGTGGCGATGCTGGGCATGGTTCCTGCGGCAAGGGCGGTTGGCATTGGCTCCGACGTCCAGCGTCCCCTGGCCACGGTCGTAGTGGGCGGCCTGTTGTCCACACTTCTGTTGACCTTGCTGGCCCTGCCCATTTTGTATTACCTGATCGCGCGACGGAAGGCGGCGTGATGAAGGGCGAAATCCGGAAATGTCTTCAGGTCTTTGTAGAGGACACTGACTGCTGGGAAGGGGAACCCCTTTACGAGGCGATTGTGCGCCTTCTTCACAAACATGGTGTGGCCGGCGCAACCGTCTGGAGCGGAGTGATGGGCTACGGGGCGCACGGATGGATCCATAGGAAAGGTCTGTTTGGAGTCGCCGATGAGAAGCCGATCGTGATCACCTCGATAGATACTGAAGAGGCTATTCGCGGAGTCCTCTCGGAATTGCTGCCGATGGTGAAAGAAGGACTCGTGGTCGTACACGATGCCGAGGTCTTCGTCCCGTCAAGCGGAGATTCGGAGGAGAGGTAATGCCTCAGAAGCGGTGAAAAAGTTGCGTAGGCCCGAAGGACCGGAATAAATAGCCCCGCCATCACAGGATTGACAGGATCGACACGTCTTGGGAGCCTTGCAGGATCGAGTATCATCCTGTGTCCCAAAATCCAGTAGATCCTGTAATCCAGTCCGATAAATCCTGTCATCCTGCCGGATGCGTCCTGTTTGCCGGGCAGATGTCGGATGTACAATCGAATTCTCCTTCCGGCTTTACTGAAGGAGTCTGTTTTGGTTTCGGGCATGAAAACTAAGGAAACAAGACCACAAGCGAATCGGATCTTGATCACAAGTCTGATGGTGGCGCTATACTGCCCGGTCGCTACTGTCTCCTTGGCGCAGGAGTTCTTGACGGCGGCCGAGAAAAGCGCGCTGGAGAAGGAAAAGAAAATCGACAACCGGATCAAAGTCTACCAGGCGGCCTCGGCCCGGCTCTCCAAGTTGATGCAAGGCGCACTCCAGGAACACGATTTCGCGCGACTTGAACAGGGCTCGGAAAACTGGGTCAAACTTCTTTCCGCTTCCCTGGAAGATATCGAGGAGAACGTCAACCGGAAGAAGAAATCCAGGGCTCTTATCAACTTCGAAATCCACCTTCGACGAACCATCCTGGATATGAGGGGCTTCAAGTTTAAGCTTCCCGCTGACCAACAGAATCAATTCGATTCCTGGCTCGATCGAGCAGAGGAAGCACATAAGAAAATGGTCGGAATCCTCTTCCCAGGTTAAAGGCGTGATTCGCATCCGAAGAGAAGGAATTTTGGGTCAGGAGTTTGCGTGAGGCAGATGCAAGAACTCGCACAGCGTCATCTTGTAGTTGTCCGCCCGCAGGCCGCATGATATGCCGCGTCACCTTTACGCGCCGTCACTACTTAGAACGGGCTCTCTGACATTCGCCGATGCCGTAATCCTGATAGCGCTGGTCTCGCTCCTCGGCTTTGGCGCCAGCCTCGCGCTTCACGCACCGCACGCTATTCGCGGCCCGGAGATCTCGCTCGAGCTCGCAGCTCTGCCCTGGTACGCGCTCCTCTCCCTCGCGCGGATGACCGCAGCCTACGTGCTCTCGCTTTTCTTCAGCCTGGTCTATGGGTACGCGGCAGCGCGGAATCCGGCGGCGGAGAAGATTCTGATCCCGCTTCTCGACCTTTTGCAGAGCGTGCCCATTCTGTCGTTTCTTCCGCTGGTGCTCCTTTCGCTGGCGGTTTTCCTGCCTCAGGGGCTTGCGGTCGAGCTGGCCGCCGTCGTTCTGATATTCACATCACAGGTTTGGAACCTGACTTTCTGCTTTTACCAGGCGCTGAAGACCATTCCCAGTGAGCTGTGTGAAGCGGCAGCAATCTTCCGGCTCAATCCCCTCCTCCGGATGAAAACGCTGGACCTCCCTTTTGCGGGCCTGGCCCTCATTTGGAACAGCATGATGAGCTGGTCCGGAGGCTGGTTCTTTCTGATGGCGGCCGAAATATTTCACGTGGGCGCGCGCGATTTTCGCCTCCCGGGCCTCGGCTCCTATCTCCAGGTCGCGGCCAATCGGGGAAGCCTGGGCGCCGTCGCTGCCGGCCTCGGTACATTGACGGCGGTGATCATCGCGCTGGATCAGCTCGTCTGGCGTCCCTTGCTGGCTTGGGCTGACAGATTTAAGGTCGAGACGGTGCAGGGCGAGGAGCCGCCGAGGTCCTGGTTTCTTGACCTGATCTCGCGTTCGTACCTGGCGAAGGTGGCTCGGCGCCATCTGACTTCCCTGGGCGATCGGCTGGAAGATTTCGCGCAAGCTCGGTTCAAGCCGGCTCTCGATCCCGTGCGTCACCGTCGGCCCGGCGGCGTCGCGCAAATTCTCAGGCGCCTCGGTGTCGCTGTCGGCGGCGTAGCCATGCTCTACGGTGCGGTTTCGGCCGTGGCGATGCTCGGAGGCCTGCCACTGAAGACATGGGGCGCGATCGCTCTGGGGACGGCTGCAACCCTGGCGCGAGTGTCGGTGGCTCTTTCTTTGACCTTTCTCTGGACCATCCCGGTCGGAGTCGTGATCGGAACCAACCGCCGCGCCTCGAGGTTCCTTCAGCCTGTTGTCCAGGTCGTGGCTTCGATTCCAGCCACTGCGGTCTTCCCGGTTCTGCTCCTCTTGCTGCTGCGAGCGCCGGGAGGGCTGAATCTTGCATCCATTCTGCTCATGCTGATGGGCACACAGTGGTACCTGCTGTTCAACATAATCGCCGGCGCCGCTGCAATTCCCAAGGACCTGTGTGATACCACCGATTTGCTCCGGCTGTCGCGGCTGGAGCGCTGGCGGAACCTGATTCTTCCCGCTCTCTTTCCCTACCTGATCACGGGCGCTATAAGCTCGAGCGGCGGCGCCTGGAACGCGAGCATCGTGGCCGAGCATGTCGTGTTCGGGGGCGAAACGCATACAACAGTCGGGGTCGGGGCACTAATCGCCGAGGCGACGGAGCGAGGAGACTACCCCTTGCTGTTGGCCTCGACCCTGGCTCTGATAACGACGGTCATTGTGATCAATCGAAGCTTCTGGCGGCGTCTCTATCGCCTAGCAGAGGAGCGTTACCGGTTGGAGTAGGTATGAAGGGTGGAGACAACAGGCTCTTGGTTCTCGAGAGAGTGACGAAGGCTTACGGGAAAACCCCCAGGCAGTGTCTTGCTCTCTCCGGCGTTGGTCTGGAGGTTCGCGACGGCGAGTTTGTGTGCCTGCTCGGACCTTCCGGCTGCGGAAAGTCAACACTCCTGCGTATCATCACGGGCCTGATCCAGCCGAGCTCCGGGAATGTCCTATACCGGAGTCAGCAGTTTTCGGGCGTAAACCCTTATACGACGATTGTCTTCCAAACCTTTGCGCTGTATCCGTGGCTCACGGTGGAACAGAACGTCGAGCTGGCACTCAAGGCAAGGGGGATGCAGGCGGCCGCGCGCCGCCGCCGCGCGCTCGAGCTGATCGATATGGTAGGGCTCGACGGGTTCGAGTCTGCATTTCCGCGCGAGCTTTCCGGCGGCATGCGCCAGAAGGTCGGTTTTGCGCGCGCCATGGCGGTCGAGCCTGAGCTTCTATGTCTCGATGAGCCGTTCTCAGCCCTTGACGTGCTGTCGGCGGAAGCGTTGCGGGGCGAGCTGATGGAGCTATGGACATCGAAATCGATCCCAACCCGTGCCATCCTGATGGTCACTCACAACATTGAGGAAGCGGCTCTCATGGCCGACCGAATCGTCGTCATGGGCAAGAATCCCGGCCATGTTGTCGCGGAAATACCGATAACTCTGAGGCACCCGCGCCATAGGAAGGACACGGCTTTTCAGGCCTTGACAGACAAGGTCTATGCAGCCGTTACCGGCAAGAGGGATGTGGCGGAGCCGTCCGGTAGAAGACAGGCTCTTCCGCGTGCGCGCTTGAACGCAGTCGCCGGGCTGCTCGAGAAAGTTGCCGCCGAGGGCGGTCGCGCGGATCTCTATAGGTTGAGCCAGGAGCTCGCCGCGGACCTCGGCGACATATTGCCGGTCGTCGAAGCGGCAGAAAAGCTCGGATTTCTGACCGTCGAGGAGGGCGACCTGTTGATAACGCGTCTTGGGGAAGCGTACGCCGAAGCGAAGATTCTCGCACGCAAGGAGCTCCTGGCGGGGCGGGCTCTTCGTTTACCACTGATCGCCTGGGTTTACGAGACCCTCCAGCAGGATGACGACGGGCGCGTGGCAAAGGAGTATTTCGTCGATGGGTTGCAGTGCGATTTTGGAGAACGTGCCGAAGAGCAGGTCAACACTGCGATCCAGTGGGGGCGCGCGGCCGAGTTATTTGACTACGACATGGACCGGGACGAGCTTTTCATAGAGGATTAAACTCCACTGGGCGGGCGTGTCCGCGTCCATCGACGGTTTCAAACCTTCAAGAACTCGCTAAATGCTTCCCTCTTGTCCTCGGGCAGCTCTTGGAAGGCGCGGACGAATTGGTCAGTCCGGGTAGAGCCAAACCGCCGCGCCCCGGCCTTCAGGTACTCCAGGATCTCTTCCAACGTGCGGATGCCTCCAGCTGCCTTCACCTGGCATCTCCCCTCCACTGCCTGATACATCAGTCGAACATCGTCCAGAATGGCGCCCCCATCGCCATAGGCTGTCGATGTCTTGACAAAATGAGCCCCGGTCCGCGCGATCCATCGGCAGGCCCGCCGTTTCTCCTCCTGCGTGAGGTAGCAGTTTTCCGTAATAACTTTGACCTTAACGCCCCGTGCAGCCTTGATCACGCCTTCGATGTCGCCGATAAACAATTTCTCTTCCCCATTCTTGAGCGCGGGAATGTTCATTACCATGTCGATCTCTTCGGCTCCGAGATCAAGCACCGCTTTCGCCTGGTATCCTTTCATGCAAGAAGTTTCGTTTCCGTGCGGGAAGCCCACGACAGTTCCCAAGAGAACTCCGGAGCTCTTCAACAACTCGGCGGCAAACCGAATGTAGTGTGGCTGAACTGTCAGAGTGGCGGTTTTCAGTCTTACCGCAGTTTCCGCAAAGTGGAGCACGTCTTCCCTGATCGCGTTCGGACGAACTATCGAATGATCAAACAGCTTCGCGAGTCTTGCTCTCGCGTCTTCGATTTTCATGTGCCTCCTCTTCCTGCCAGCGCACGTTCTCGGCGCGCCTGACGCCCGGCACGCGCCTCCCGCCTGACGGCCGGAGGGTAACCGAATAGACGTTCCTGGCCCAAATTCGTTTTCGTGGAATTCGTGGCGATTTTATTGGCAACGAACTCCAGGAATTAACACGAATTAAGTTTTTCACAACTTCCGAGAGAGTTAAAGACCGCATGAATTCCACAAAATGAAACCACAGATGAACGCGGATCTGCGTTCATTGTTCATGCTTTTGGTTGCGGCTGACCTGCCCCGTGATACTCAACTCGTGATGCTCGTTCTGTTGTTCGGTTCAATATCGCTCACGGCGCGCGATTTTTGTCACACGCGAATGGTTCACTTTGGAAATCCAAGCGTATATTTACGCATATCATAGTTGATTTGAAGCGGTGCTTTCCGTATATTACCGCACATGGAACTGGTCAAGTTGCCTGACGCGGCAAAAGAACTCGGCATCAGCTACCCCACCCTGAAACAGTGGATCTATCGCGGCAAGGTTCGCTCGGTGAAGACTCCGGGTGGGCACCATCGCATCCCGCGTAATGAACTGGACCGTCTGAGCGGCGGGCCGGTTCGTAAGCCGCGTAAGCCTTCCGTGCTGGACGCGATAAGCGGAAGAAACAAGCTGCTGGGCACGGTGACCGACGTGCAGATTGAAGGGTTACTGGCGCAGGTGGCGCTCCGGGTGGGCGGCCAGACGATCACCGCGGTCATCACGCGCCGCGCATGTGAAGATCTGGGATTGCGGCTTGGGGTGCGGGCTTACGCGCTGATCAAAGCCACGGAAGTGATGGTTATCCGAGGCTGATTGAAGCAGGAACCCCCACGGGTGGAAAGATGCGACGCGTGCTCTTGTTTCTTGGGACTGCACTGCTCGCGCAGACTGCGCCGGAGATGGGCGTTGCGCAGGCTGGCAAAGCAGAGTTGTTCGTCCAGTTGCATGATGCTTCCGGTGCGGTTGTTCCCAATGCGCGGCTCACGCTGAGCGAGGAAACAACGAACCAATCGTTTCTGGGCTCAACCGGGCTGCCGGGCTCCTTCACATTCTCTGCGCTGAAACCCGGGCTCTACACGCTCAAGGTGGAAGCAGAAGGATTCAAGCGCTTCAGGCGCGAGCACATGCAGTTGACTGTCGGCGACCGCGTGCGGCTGGAGGTGAAGCTAGCGGTAGGCGGTGTCTCCGAGCAAATCGTGGTGCAAGGAGACCCCTCGGGCGTCCGCACCGAATCAGCCCAACTCGGGCGGGTGATCAGCCGGCAGGCCATCCTCGACCTGCCACTCAAGAGCCGCGACTTCATTGGATTGGTTGCCCTTTCGACGGGTGTGGCTCTGCCGCCGGGTTCGGCATTTCCACGAATCAACGGCGGACGCCCGCGTGTGAATGAATACCTCTACGACGGCGTCTCCGTGCTGCAACCGGAACCGGGACAGGCGGCATTCTTCCCGATAGTGGACGCAATCCAGGAGTTCCAGGTGCACACCAACAGCCCTTCCGCGGAATTTGGCCGCTTCAGCGGCGGCGTGGTGAACCTGACTACGCGTTCGGGCACAAATGAGTTTCATGGTTCGGGTTTCGAGTTCTTTCGCAATGAAGAACTGAACGCGCGCAACTTGTTTGCTCCGGCCACCGCCACGGACCCCAAGAAGCCGGTATTCCGGCGGAATCAGTTCGGCATTGTCTTGGGCGGGCCGGTCGTGCGCGACCGCACGTTTTTCTTTGGCGACTATCAGGGCACTCGCCAACTGGTAGGGCGAGTGCGGATTTCGACGGTGCCGACCGTTCTGCAGCGCCAGGGCATCTTCACTGAACCCGTGGGCGGCGGCGTGCGCGGCATCTACGACCCGGCAAACACAACGGCGCTGCCGGGCGGCGGGTTCGCGCGCTCCCCGTTTCCCGGCAATGCGATTCCGGCAGGCAGGATCGACGCCGTGGCGCAGCGGCTGCTTGAGCGCTACCCCATGCCGGCGTCGCCGGGCACGTCGAACAACTATCGCCGCGTGGCCAACGAAGGGCAGGACCAAGACCAATTTGACATCCGCCTGGACCATCGTTTCACCGAGCGCAACCAATCCTTTGCGCGCTACTCCTATGCGCTTGACGACTCCGTGCCGGTGACGCCGCTGCCAGACGGAAGCGGCAGCCTGACCTCAGGCGCGCTTGGCGCCGCGCGAACGCTCGGACAATCATTTGCCGCGAGCGACCTGCACGCCTTCGGGCCGCGCTTCGCGAACGAGCTCCGGTTCGGCTACACGCGCCGCACGATTGACCGGCGAGCATCGCTGCTGGATGCCCCGCCATCGCAAAGCCTCGGGCTTCGCGGGATTCCGGCGCATGCGGCGTTCGAGAACGAGCTGCCGACATTCGCAGTCAGCGGCTTTCAGCAGCTTGGGCCGCCCCAGAACACCAATGCGGACTTCCGAACCGACGTGACGCAGGTCGTGGAGACGGTGTCGTGGCAGCCGGGCCGTCACTTCGTCCGTGCCGGCCTGGACTTCCGATTCAACCGGTTGGACATCATGCAGCCGCCGTCGCCGACGGGCATCTTCGGGTTTAGCTCCCTTTTCAGCGACCTTCCTGGCACGGCCAACACGGGTCTTGCGCTGGCGAGTTTTCTGCTGGGCCAGGTTCAGGACTTCTCAATTGACTTGCAATCGCGGGCTATCCGGCCGCGCGCGATGATCCAGGAGTATTTCGTACAGGATGATTGGAAGGTGACGGAGCGCGTCACGGTCAATGCCGGTTTGCGGTACACGCTCAACTTCCCGTCCACCGAAGTGGACGACCAAGGGGCGGTGTTCAATCTCGCCACCCAGCGGCTCGAATACCTGGGGCGCGACGGCTTCCCGCGAACGGCACGCGAACTACACAAGCTGAACTTCGGGCCCCGGCTCGGCGTGGCTTACCGCTCCGGCGAAAAAACTGTGGCGCGCGCGGGCTATGGGTTGATCTGGATTGACCAGGCGGGAATCACCACGCCATTCACGACACCGCAGTTCCCATTCATCCAGACCGTGTCACAACGCACGCTCGACAATATCACTCCCGCGTTCGTGCTGGCCAATGGCCCGAACGTCCAGCCGATTCCCCTCACACCCGACGCGGGCGTGGGCCAGGGAGTTTTCTCGGTGGACCACGACCTCGGCTCCGGCTATGCGCATCACTGGAACCTGGCGATCCAGCACGAGCTGGCGCGGGACCTTACCATCGAGGTGGCGTACGCCGGTTCGAAGGGAACGCACATCGGCATCCCCGATACGAACCTGAACCAGCTCACCGTGCAACAGCTCCAGTTGGGCACGGCTTTGTTCCAGTCCGTGCCGAACCCATTCTTGGGGCAGATTCCCGGCTCATCGTCCATCGGCGGGCCGGCGATTCCGCGGGCGCAGTTGCTGAAGCCGTTTCCACGGTTCACAACCGTGAGCCTGTACCGGAACAACGTGGGCAACACCATCTATCACGGGCTCCAGGTGAAGCTGGAAAAGCGATGGTCACAAGGGCTGACGTTCTTGGCGGGCTACACACGGTCGAAGCTGATTGACGAGGCTTCATCGGTCTTCGACGCTTCAATTCTCACCGGACCCGTGGCGAATTTTCCTGTCGCCGACGGCTTCAACCGGCGGCTCGAGCGAGACGTTTCCACGGGCGATATGCCGGATGCGTTTGTAGCAAGCTGGGTGTACGACTTGCCTGTCGGCCGTGGGCATCGGCTCGGTCCCCGAGGCGTCGCCGGAGCGCTGCTGAAGGGCTGGCAGGTGTCGGGCATCATCACGCTACAGTCGGGATTGCCGCTGGCCGTGACCCAAGCGACGAATTTCAACGCTTTCGCCGGATTCGGAACCCAGCGGCCGGATTGCATCGCAAATCCAACACTTCCCGGCGATGGGCGAAACACGACCCGCTTCTTCGATACATCCGCATTCCAAATGGCTCCACAGTTCGCGCTCGGGAGTTGCTCGCGTAACCCGGTCCGCGGTCCCGCCTACGGCAACGCCGACGTCTCTTTGGCGAAGCGGACGAGCATCGGCGAAAAGATGGAGCTCCAGTTCCGCGCGGAGATCTACAACCTGACGAACACGCCGCCGCTAGGGAGTCCCAACGCGGCGCTCGGCGCTGCGGGATTCGGCTCCATCACCTCTGCGGGAGACCCTCGCGTGATTCAACTCGCTCTCAAGGTACAGTTTTGACCAGGTTTTTCTGTCCTCCAAGAATTCTTCAGGTGAAGCCCAATGGGACATGGATTGCCACAGCGCAGCCCAGCCGCAACCCAAAAAAATCTCACCACGAAGACACGATGGGTGGGCTCCCAGGAGAACGCACAAAAGTCCTTTCCAAAAAGCAAAGGATTTCCGGGTTAGTAGTACAGCGCAGCCATTCGGCCGCAACCAAACCAAAGTCCTTCATCTTTTTCTTGACGTCCCTCGGGTCTTCACGGCGAAGGTAAAGCCCAGAACTCACCGCGAAGCCGCGAAGAGCGCGAAGAATTTCGCGAAGAAAAATCCTTTCTAACTGGCAAATGATTTTCTGCTTAGGAGTACGGATCAGCGGAATGCCTGTCGGCCTTAGGATCTGCCCCGTGCTATAGTGAACAGCGTTGTTGTTGCGTTAGCGGTCCGATGATGAGCGACCTGGAAACCCAAGGCGTACCATCCCGCGGAGCACGCCGCTGGTATCGCATTCAAGTTCGCGCGCGACAGTTCTTCAACACGGTCCCCCTTCGCGAACACCAAAAGATCTAGATCCTGACGCTGCTCATCGGCGCGATCTGCGGGCTTGCGGCCGTTCTTTTCCACCTGCTGCTCGATTTCTTCCAGGACCATTCTCGACAGTAGTCGAGAGGTGAGGACATGAAAGATTCGTGGTAATTCGTGGAATTCGTGGCGGTTTTGCTGGCCACGAATTTCACGAATTTCACGAAAACGATCACCGCGATTTGGATCTGCGCTGCGGCTCGTCCGAATGCGGAGCGCAGGGTGTCCCTCATGCGAGCTTTGCCTTCAACATCGTGTACGAATGCGGCGGGAACGAGTGACGCAGTTGGCGTCCGTCCGCCTTCGTCGTGCGCTGTATCGTCCGGACGTTGGTGGTATCGAAGTCGTT
>WNGG01003063.1_pt1 | contig 21454 bp, 21 predicted proteins | sample 5400661 | NCBI WGS metagenome assembly WNGG01 (sample SAMN13153372, study PRJNA577476) | soil metagenome | isolation source: 100 cm soil or saprolite under Garry oak tree replicate 1 | place: USA:California | collected 2016-06-15
CGTCGTAGTGGAGCTCGAAGAGGTGGCGGCCGGGTTGATCGCTGTGATCGATCGCCCATTTCACGTGCGTCGGCGCGGGAAGCGGCGCCTGTGACACCGGCGGCTTTGTGACGTCGGGCGTGAGGGTAGGCGCGGAAGTCGGCGACGCGGTGGGTTTGTCCGAGACGAATGCACTGGTCGCTCCACTGGTGCCGCACGCGGCGGTGACGGTCAACGCCACGAGCACTGCAACGCGAAATGCGCTCGGGATTGCGGATACCTCATGCTTCATCGCGCCAATGCTCCCGTGCGAGGACGAACGACCGCATCCGAGATACGTGATCTAACTATTACGGCTGGTACGACGTTTGCGGACTACGTCGAGCGGGCGCTGGCTCTCCTGCCAACGTGCACCATCGACATGTTTGCCCATCTAGCATGGTCGCGGGCCGCACCTTAGCCGCGGCGAGCGATCGGTGCAGCGACCGCTAAGGCAGTAGCAGCCCAGGGCTACGACCTAGCCGGCTGTCGTGAGAGATACCCGCGCATGTCCGCCTCGTGCTCGTCGTGGAAGTGCCCGAATAACGTGGCTCCGGTCACAGCCGTGCCCTCCATCCACGGGAAGCGCGCGGGATCGTCGAGAGCGTCTTCCGGCAATTTCTCGATCGCCGACGTGAGCTGTGCGAAGACACGGCGTGACTCGGCGAGCGTCTCTCGCACAGACTTATCGCGATCGCGCGCGTGGAACCACGCATTGATCTCGTCGTCCTCATGCAGATCAGCCGGCCACTCGTGCGCGGGTTCGGGTTGTCCGTGCGCGACCGCCTCGAGGCGCCCGACGGTCCTCCGCCGCCAGGCCGCGAGGTGCGCGACGATGTCCTTGATCGACCAGGCGCCGGCGACGCCGGGCTCGTCCATGCGGTCCTCGCCTATCGCGGCGAGGAGGCCTTCCCAGTCCTCGTTCTCTGACCTGAGCTGCGCTAGGAGATCAGTTCGACGCATCGTTCGCCTCCGTCGCATCACCAGTTGATTTCTTCGTCGACCGTTTCTTCACCGGCGCCTTGCGCTTCGGCTTCGCGGCCACGGCGGGCTCGTCGGGCGGAGGGCTTTCGATCTCCGCGGCTGGTGCGATCTGATCGGTCTCGTCAGTCCCGCCCTCGGCGGCCTCAGCGGGCTCGGAAGGGTCCGGTTCGGAGCGATCCTCCGGAGTCTGCTGCGGCTCGTTCTCCCATCCGCCGTTGTCCTGTGTCTCCGCCGGCTCTTCCGGTCGCGGCGTGCGCGTCTGCGAGGGTGCGACATCGCGCCGGCGCTGCCGGAGCGCCTCGTACAGCATCACCGTGCCGGCCGCGGCCGCGTTGAGCGAGCTCACCATTCCTTCCATCGGGAGGCGGACCGCCTGGTCCGCGCCCTCGAGCACAAGGCGACGGATCCCCTCGCCCTCGCCGCCGATGACGATCGCGGTGGGTCCGCGGTAGTCGACCTCGTCGTAGAGAAGATCGCCGGACTCATCCGCCGCGACGACCCAGATTCCTTTTTCCTTGAGCGCGTCGATCGCCTGGCGGAGATTCGCGACGTCCGCGATGAGCAGGTGCTCGCTCGCACCGGCGCTCGTCTTGGTCACCGCGGGCGTGAGCCCGACGGCGCGGTGATGCGGGATGACGACGCCGTCGACGCCTGCGCCCTCGGCCGATCGCAGCAGCACTCCGAAGTTCTGCGGATCCTGGAGCGAGTCGACGACGAGCACGAGCGCAGGATCGGAAAGCGTGTCGAGGTGAAGCAGGAGCTCGTCGAGCTCGACGCCGGCCTTACCTTCGACGATCGCGACGACCCCTTGATGGTTCTCGACCGGCGAGAGCCGCGCGATCTCCATCTTGTCGGTGAAGCGAACGAAGATGCGCCGCTGCTGCGCCTCGGCGATGAGCTCGTTCACCGGGCCGGTGCGAACGTTGCGGTCCTGCGAAACATAGAGCCGCCGGATGTTGCGCCCGGCGCGGATCGCCTCGAGGATCGCATGCGGACCCGCGATGGGCTCCCCCACCGGTTCGTGCGACGGCGCGGCCTTGTGCGGGCCGGCGGTAACGCGGCGAATCGCATCGCTGTACCGCTGCTCGCCGCCGCGGCGCTGACGCCATTGCCCACCGCCCTGCGGGGCGGGGCCAGGTCCACCGGCGCCACCGCGCCAGCCCATCGGACCGCGTTGACGCTGCGCCTGACGACGCTCGTAACCTGCGAGCTCGCGCGACTGCTCGCTCTCTTCACGCGGGGGGAATTGCTGCGGACGGAACGGCGGTGCCCCGAATTGCGGGCGCGGCGCGCCGAACTGAGGACGTGGCCCGGCGTAGGGCGGACGAGGTGCGCCGAAGCCGGCCCCGCCACCACCTCGGCCCCGGCGGCCGCGCCGCCGGCGTCGTGAGCCGTCCTGATCGCCAGACTGCGGGGGCGGCGTCGGTCCCGGCTCGCTCGGCCCGGATGCTGGGCGTGGCCCGGCGTTGCTTGCGGGCTCGCTCGCGGGCTCGTGCCCGCCCTCCCCTGTCGCCTCGTTGTCGGTGCGCTCTGATTCGTCCATGGTCATGCTCCTTTGCGACCGACGCGCTCCCAGCGCGTCCCGTCCTTGGTGTCCTTCACCTGAATGCCGAACCGTTCGAGTAGCTCTTTGCGCAACGCGTCGCTCTTGGCGTAGTCGCCGCTCTTTCGTGCGGCCTCACGCTGCTCGAAGACCGCGCGTTCTTCGCTGCTCATCTCGTCCTTCGCCGCCGCCGCGGCCTGCAGCGACAGTCCCAGGACGCGATCCATATCGAAGAGCATCCACAGCGCGCGCTCCTGCTCGTCTGTATCGACCATCGCCGCGAGCGCGAGCGCCTTTTCCGCCGCCGCGAGCGCCTTCGGCGTGTTCAGATCGTCCGCCAGTGCGTCACGGAACTCGCGGGTGACCGCGTGTTCGCCCTCAGGCTCCGCGACGCGGCCCTGCGTCGCCGCGTACGCGGCACGGATGGTCCGCCGCCAACGCTCGAGCCTCGACTGTGCAGCGTTCATGCCCTCCCGGGTGAAGTCGAGACCGTTGCGGTACCCCGCCCCGAGCGCGAGGAGCCTGAACGCGAGCGGGTCGTAGCCCCACTCGGCGACATCGTCGAGCGTGAGGAAGCCGCCCTTCGACTTGGCCATCTTCTCGTTGTCGACGCGAAGGAACCGCACGTGGACCCAGTAGTTGACGAATGGCTTTCCCGTGGCCGCTTCCGATTGAGCGATCTCGCACTCGTGGTGCGGGAAGAGATGGTCTTCGCCGCCGGAGTGCAGGTCGAATGTCTCGCCGAGGTACTTCATTGACATGGCCGAGCACTCGATGTGCCATCCCGGATTCCCGCGGCCCCAGGGCGAATCCCATTGCTGGAGGTCGCCGGCCTTGGCGCGACGCCACAGCGCGAAGTCCGACGGATGCCGCTTGTTCTCGTTCACCTCGACGCGCGCGCCAGCGATCCGCTGCTCCGGCAACTCGGCGTTCAGGCGAGTGCCGTAACCGCGAAAGGTCGTCACGTCGAAATACACGCCGTCCGCGGCAACGTACGCGTTGCCCTTCGCGATGAGCCGCTCGATGAGCGCGATCATCTCGGGGATGTGGTCCGTCGCCTTCGGGATCACGTGCGGGTCGAGGACGTTCAAGCGGTGGCGGTCCTGCATAAAGAGGCGCGTGTACTCGTCGGCGATCTGGAGCGGCGTTTTGCCGGCGCGCTCGGCGCCGAGGGCCATCTTGTCGACCCCCGCGTCGGCGTCGTCGACGATGTGGCCCACGTCGGTGATGTTCATGACCTGCTTCACGCGGAGCCCGAAGTACTCGAATGTCCGACGAACGACGTCGGCGACGAGGTAGCTGTACAGATTGCCGATGTGCTGGCGGTCGTAGACCGTCGGGCCGCAGTTGTACATGCCGACTTCACCGGGACGCAGCGGCACGAGCGGCTTCACCGATCGCGAGGCGCTGTCGTAGATGCGGAGGTTTCCGGATTCGGGCCGCTGGATCAGTTCGTTCTCCTTGGCGCTAGTTCGTCGCGAGAGCCACCACCAACGCGGCGATCGCATCGCCGGCACCGATCTCGCCCAGGCCGTCGTTCGTCTTGGCCTTGACGCTCACGCTTTCGAGCGTGACGGCCAATCCGCGCGCGATCGCGTGACGCATCGCGGCGACGTGGGCGCCTAAGCGGGGCGCCTCCGCGATGATCGTCGCGTCGATCGAGACGACGGCGTAGCCCGCCTCGCGGACCTTCGATCCGACCTGGCGCAACAGCTCCTGGCTGTCCGCGCCAGCGAAACGCGGATCGTCGCTCGGGAAGTGCGATCCGAGATCGCCGAGGTTCGCCGCTCCGAGGACCGCGTCCATGACCGCGTGGAGGAGGACGTCACCATCGGAGTAGCCAGCGAGCCCCTTCGGGTGCTCGATCGCGACACCGCCTAAGACCAGGCGGCGGCCCGCCGCGAGACGGTGAATATCGTACCCGAGGCCGGCCCGCTGCGGCACGGCTAGCGGATCTGCAGCGCGGGCATGCCGACGAGGCCCTTCGCAACCAGTTCCCGCGCGTATCCGAGGTCTTCCATGGTCGTGATCTTCAAGTTGCGGCGCTCGCCAAGCACCATCCGCACCGGGAGTCCCGCGGCGCGCACGGCGGCCGCGTCGTCGCCGAAGGACCGATCCGCAACTGCGACCCGGGCGCGCTCGAGGACCTCGCGCTGGAACGCCTGCGGGGTCTGCGCCGACCAGAGGCCTTCGCGCGACACCTCTTCTATAGCGACGCCCGCCTCGTCCGCGCGCCGCACCGTGTCCGCGAGCGGCAGCCCGGCGACGGCCGTCCCTTCGCGTCGGGCGATCTCGACGCAGCGGGCGAAGAGCGACGGAGGCACGAATGGGCGCGCGGAGTCGTGGATCGCGATCACGTCGGCGTCGTCCGCCGCGGCGAGAGCCGCCCAGCTCGATTGCGTTCGTGTTTCTCCGCCCGCCACCACGCTCGCCTCCGGCGCGCGCGATCGGACGATCGCTTCGATGGGACCGCGCGGTACATCCGGGCGCACGACGATCACGATCCGCTCGAACGCTCCTGAGGCGATGGCCGAGGCGAGCGACCACACGAGCACCGGGTGACCGCCGAGGTCAGCGGTGATCTTGTCCGTCCCCGCACGCGTCGAGCTGCCCGCCGCGAGGATGGCGCAGACCGCGCCGCTCTTAGCGATCGATGGCACGAGGCCGGCGAGTCTCGGTGACCTCACCTTTCGGATGGCCGAAGATCATGCGGCCACCGACCGTCTGAAGGACTCGCATCACGGTGACCGAAAGCTCTGATCCGATGTGCCTCGCGCCGTTCTCGACGACGACCATCGTGCCGTCCTCGAGGTATCCGACCGCCTGTGCGGACTCCTTGCCCTCCTGGATGACGCGCACGGTGATCTCCTCCCCCGGCAGGACGACCGGACGGACGGCTTTCGCGAGGTCGTTCATGTTGAGGACGGTGATTCCTTGGAGCTCGGCCACGCGGTTAAGGCCGTAATCATTGGTCATGATCGGCACGCCAAGGCTCTTCGCTAACGTGACCAGCTTTCCGTCCGCGCCCGTTCCCGCGGGGTCCTCCTCCGATAGCTCGACCTTGACGGTCTCCTCTTTCTGCATCTTCGCGAGCATTTCGAGACCGCGGCGCCCGCGTTCGCGGCGCGAGCCGTCGGGCGAGTCGTTGAAGTACTGGAGCTCCGCGAGAACGAACTTCGGAACGATGAGCGTGCCGCGAACGAAGCCGCTCCGGACGACGTCCGCGATGCGGCCGTCGATGATGATCGACGTATCGAGGAGGACGCGCGCGTCCGCGGTGCTGCGGCGAACGCCCCGTACGCCCTGCGCGAACGCGCTTAGATCGTTCCGCTTGACGGCACCGGCCGTCGCCCCGATGACACCGAGCACGACCGCCGTCACCAGCGGTGCGTAGCGCCCTATCTCACCAGGAAGGAACGAGAGCGGAAACGCGAGAAAGAGCGCGAGCATGAGCCCGATGGCGGCCCCGAACGCACCGCCGATAAGATCGCCCGCCGAAGCCGCGCGGATCCGTTCCACGACGATGGCGGCGGGCATGACCGTGACGTATGGCGCGCCGAGCCATCCCAGGATCGCGCAGGCCGTCGCGAGAAGAAGAACGACGAGGACCTGGTTGTTGGCGGGCGTGACCTGGGTGACCTGGAGGAGATTTGCACCGAGAAAGAATCCGAAAACGAAGCCAATGAGAGCTGCAACAAGACGGATGAAGGCCACGATGACTCCTTTCTCTGTTGATGCGGCGGACGCGCAAACGTACGCCGGGATGGATGGAAGAACATGCGGACGAGTCTAAGACCGCGCTGCTAGCGTTCTGGCGATGGATGACCGCGCGTTACGGATCAGCGTCCTGCTTGCCGCCCACGTCATTTTCCTCTCCGCGGGCGCTCTTCGGATCATCCGCGGCCAGCGGGGACACCTCCTCCGCTCCCACGATGCGTGGTGGCTCCAGTACTACCCGCCACTCGTCTGGGTCCCGTTCGTCATCGCGTACTTCTTCCCCTTTCCTATCGATCTCCCGATGCCCGTGCGCCTCGCCGGCCTCGCGATCGCGATCGCGTCAGCGGTCTTCGCGGCCTGGGCGATGTGGTCGCTCGGGAAGAGCTACGGCATCCGCATGGATCTCTTCGAGGGTCACCGCCTCGTGACGAGCGGGCCGTATCACCTGACGCGCCACCCGATGTACCTCGGGATCGTTTCGTTCCACGTGGGCGCGACGGTGGCGATGGAGAGCCTCGCGCTTCTCATGATCACCCTCGTCTACGTGATCCCGTTCACCGCCCTGCGGATCCGTGCGGAGGACAGCGTGCTCGCGGCCCGGTTCGGTGACGAGTTCCGCACGTTCGCGGGGAGTGTCCCCGCGTTCGTGCCTTTCACGCGCTAGCGGTCCGCTACATCCGCCCGCTCGAGCGCTTCGCGTAAGGACGCGACCCCGCTCACCTCGAGGCCCGTTCCGTTGAGGTCGGACATGCTGGCCGACGGTACGACGGCCCGCTCGAACCCGAGCCGCTCCGCCTCTTTGAGGCGCGCGGCGATCCGCTGTACGCGCCGGAGCTCGCCACCCAGCCCGAGCTCGCCGACGAACACGGTGCGCGGATCAGCCGGGCGGTCGCGTAACGCCGATGCGACCGCGACGGCGAGCCCAAGATCCGCCGCGGGCTCGCGGATCCGGAGACCGCCGACGAGGTTTACGTATACATCGTGGCTCCCGGCCGAAAGGCCCGCGCGCTTCGCGAGCACCGCCAGGAGCAGGAGGACGCGCTGCGGATCGGCGCCGTTCACGGTGCGGCGCGGGAGCCCGAAGCTCGTCGGCGTCACAAGGGCCTGGACCTCCACGAGAAGAGGCCGCGTCCCTTCGACGGTGGGCACGATGACGCTGCCGGCGACGCCGCGGCTCCGTTCTTCGAGGAAGACCTCCGACGGATTGGCGACCTCGCGAAGGCCGTTCTCGGCCATCTCGAAGACGCCGACCTCGTCGGTCGAGCCGAAGCGATTCTTCGTCGCGCGCAGGATGCGGAACGCGTGGAAGCGCTCGCCCTCGAGATAGAGGACCGCGTCGACGATGTGTTCGAGGACGCGCGGCCCCGCGACCGCGCCCTCCTTCGTGACGTGGCCGACGAGGAAGATCGGGACATCCTCCCCTTTCGAGAGCTCGAGGAGCCGCGCCGTGCACTCGCGCAGCTGCGAGACTCCGCCGGCGGCCGACACGATCGCGTCCGAGTTCATCGTCTGGATCGAGTCGACGACGGCGAAGATGGGCCGCACCTTTCGAATTGCCTCGATGACCGAGCCGAGATCGGTCTCCGCGAGAACCAGGATGCCGTCGCTGGCGATGCCGAATCGACGCGCGCGCATCTTGATCTGCGCCGCCGACTCCTCGCCCGATACATAGAGGACGGTGCCCTTGGTCGCGAGCGCGGCCGAGGCTTGCATCAGAAGGGAGCTCTTTCCGATGCCCGGATCGCCGCCGAGCAGGACGCACGACCCCTGTACGATCCCGCCGCCGAGCACGCGGTCGAACTCACCGATGGCCGTGACCATCCGCTCCTCTGCGTCGGCGGGCACGTCGCCGAGCGCGATCGGTTCGCGTGGCGCGCGCGCCAGGCCCCGGCCCTTCGGCGGCGCGACGACGCGCTCCTCGACGAACGTGTTCCAACCGTCGCACGACGGGCAGCGTCCGACCCACTTCGGCGACTGGAACCCGCACTGCTGGCAGATGAAGGCGGACTTCGGACGAGGGGGCATCCAAGCAAGTATCGGCCCGAACTTGACTTGGGCGGATCGTGCGCTGGACTGGCGGCATGGAGCTCGACCCGCACGTCCTGCACGTGGCCATCCGGTGGGTTCATGTCGCCGCGATGGCCACGGCGTTCGGCGGTGCGATCACGGTCCTCGCGCTTTCGACACGCCCCGGCACCGACGCCGCAGGGGCTGTCATCGCCGTCGCCGTCCGCTACGAGTGGCTGTTCTGGGCTGCGGCGGGGGTGCTGGCGATGACCGGCATCGGCAACCTCGCCGCATTCGGCGCCGCTCTTTTGGGGCCGGCGACCGACTGGGGCGCCACGCTCCTTCTCAAGCTCGGCTCGGTCCTCGCGCTGGTCGTGCTTTCGCTCCCGCGCACGCTCGCCGTGGCGCGCATCAGCGCCTCGACCGGAGGGACCGCACTCGGCTCGGTGACGACACTCCGAAATCTGTACGGAGCGACGAGCGGAGCCTTCGCGGTGATCCTCGCCCTCGCCGTGTGGCTCGCGCACGGGTAGCCCTATGAAGCTCGTCACGTGGTCGCTCGCGACATTCCATGCGACGGCTTTCGTCCTCGCGATCGTGCTGTTCGCGTACTCGCGCGATGCGCTGGGCGCCGGGCTCAGCGGTCTGAACACGTTCGTCGGCCTCGGACTTTTCATGGCGCTCTGGGCGACGACCTACCTCACGACGTCACGGGCGGTCAAGGGCCTCGATCTCATCGGGTCCGCCCGCGACCGCGGCGGATACCCGTGGCGTGCGCTGCGATGGGGCGCTGCTAACGGCATGTCCTTTCTCGCGATCCTCGGCGTCGTCGCCGTCGTCACCGCGATCTCGAACACCCGGCCGGAACAGGTCGCGTCCGGGATCCTGGTCCCGGCGCTGTTCATCGCGCCGATCGCGCTCGTCGTTTCGGCGGCCGTCGGCGGGGCGGTAGGCGCCTTTTTCGGGATCATCGACCTCGCTCTGTTCGCCCTCGCCGGCCTCACCGGTAGGTAGGCCGACCGAACGGCCTAGCCTGCGAGGTCGAAGTCGTCCGGGACGATGTGTATCCAGGTCAGCCCCTGCTTCAACGGGATGACCTCGCCGGCCGAATCCGTGAACCGGTACATGTCGGACGTTCCGCCGCGAGTCCACGTGCCGTTGAAACGCTTGCCCTCGCGAAGGATCACGACCGCTCCCGTCCCCGTCGAACGAAAGTCGACCGACGGCGCACCGGTCACGTCGGCGGTGCCGGGGATCTCCGTCACCTCGGTCTTGATGACGACCACGTTGTCGGGCATGACTTCCTTCTTCGCGTCGGCATCCATCGTGGCTTGGCCGCCCTGTGTGCGGCGGTACGCACCCGCCGCCGCGTCGAAGGTGTACGTGACCTTGCCGGCACCCGTGTACGGGATGGCGAGCGACATCGCTTCCGTACCGACGGCCTTGCCGACCAGCGCGTCGAATTGCAACGCGGGCACGTCGACGCGAGCGCGTCCGGCATCGCCCGCCGCGTCGCGGATCTTGCTGCCGGATGTGTACGCGTTGTACGGCGCGACCTTGCCCGCGACGCGCTCGAACGCGTCGGCGTGCTGGAACTCGTCGATGTCAACGAACGATCCGTTCTTGGCCGCGTCGCGCACCATCTGTGTGACGGACTCGGAGGCACCAACGTGCGCGAGGATCGCGTGGAGCGCCGGGAGGTAGTTAAGGTCCGACTGCCGCGCGCTGCGCACCGGTCCGACCTTCGACGGATCCAGCGACTGGAACACGAGCGCGTAGCGCGTGATGCCGCCTTCGACGGGGATCTCGAGGACGAGATCGGCCTGCGCCATCCCCGACTGCGGTCGCGCGGATGGGTCGTTCGCGACCTTGATCACGAGCGGACGTTTGTGGATGGCATCCCCATCCGGTGCCGAGGTGCCGCGGAGGGGCCACCAGTTGGCGACCTTGGCCGCCGGCGCAGCGACTTCGCCAGCACCACCGGGCGCGCCGCCCCCGCACGCGGCCAACAGGAGGGTGAACGCAATAAGGATTGCCCGCATGGCCGAGGGGATGCAACCGTTATGCCGCGGGGAGAGAGCGCTAGGGCGCGACGGGCTCCGGCTTGCGCTCTTCGGTCTGGGTCCTCTCGATGACGAGCTTGCCTTCCACCGGGTTGATCGTGACCGTGTCGCCCGCGTGGAACTTGCCCTGGAGCAGCATCTCCGCGAGCGGGTCCGCGATCTCGTTCTGGATCGAACGCGCCAGCGGACGTGCCCCGAAGTTGGAGTCGTAACCGACGGTGGCGATGTGATCCTTCGTCGCGTCCGTCACGACGAGGGTGATCTCTTGCGAGGCGAGCTGCTTGCGCACGCCCACGAGCTCGAGCTCGACGATCTTGCGGATCTCCTCCCTGTTGAGGGGCTGGAAGACGACGGTCGCGTCGATCCGGTTCAGGAACTCCGGCCGGAAGAACCGCTTCATCTCTTCCATGACGCGTTCCTTCATCCGCTCGTACGCCGCCGTGATATTCGGGTCGTCCCCGCCCTCGGACTTCGCGCGGAAGCCGAGCGCGGATTCGCTCTTCAGCAGCTTTTGCGCGAGGTTGCTCGTCATGATCACGATCGTGTTGCGGAAGTCGACGCTGCGGCCCTTCGCATCCGCGAGCCGGCCTTCGTCGAAGACCTGCAGCAGCATGTTGAAGACCTCAGGGTGCGCCTTCTCGATCTCGTCGAGGAGGATCACGCAGTACGACTTGCGGCGGACCGTTTCCGTGAGCTGGCCGCCCTCTTCGTAACCGACATAACCGGGCGGGGAGCCGACGAGGCGCGACACGTTGTGCCGCTCCATGTAGTCGGACATGTCGATCTTCACCATGTTCTCTTCGCTGCCGAACATGAACTCGGCGAGAACGCGCGCGAGGTGCGTCTTACCGGTACCGGTCGGTCCTACGAAGAAGAAGACACCGATCGGCCGGCGCGGATCCTTGAGGCCGGCGCGAGCGCGACGGACCGCCCGGGCGATCGTCGTGACCGCGATGTCCTGTCCAATGACGCGACCGTGGAGCGCCTCCTCCATCTTCAGGAGCTTCTGGGTCTCCTCTTCGGCGAGCTTCCTCACCGGAATGCCCGTCCACATGGAGACGACCTCGGCGATGTCCTCGTCGGTGACCTCGGGACGCTTCTGGGACTGCGCGAGCAGCCAGTCGGCCTTCGCCTGCTGCAGCTTGTCCTGCTGCGCCCGCTCCTGCTGCCGAAGCGTCGAGGCGAGCTCGTACTGCTGCGCCTCCATGGCCTGTTCCTTCTCGGTCACGACGCGGTCCAGCTCGCGCTGCGCGTCCTTCACATCGGTCGGAACGGTCGAATAGCGAAGGCGCACGCGGCTCGCGGCCTCGTCCATGAGGTCGATCGCCTTATCCGGCAAGAACCGGTCGGTGATGTACCGAGAGGAGAGTTCAGCCGACGCTTTCACGGCGTCGTCGGTGATCGAGACCTTGTGGTGATCCTCGTACCGCGAGCGGATGCCCATGAGGATCGCCTGCGTCTCCTCGATCGACGGCTCCTCGACCATGACCGGCTGGAACCGGCGCTCGAGGGCGGCGTCCCGCTCGATGTACTTGCGGAACTCGTCGAGGGTCGTGGCGCCGATGCACTGAAGCTCGCCGCGCGCTAGCGACGGCTTCAGGATGTTCGCGGCGTCAACAGCCCCTTCAGCGGCCCCCGCACCTACGAGAGTGTGCAGTTCGTCGATGAAGAGGATGACGTCGTGCGCGTGGCGCAGCTCTTCGATGATCTTCTTGAGGCGCTCCTCGAACTCGCCGCGGTACTTCGTGCCGGCGACGAGCGACCCGATATCGAGGGTGAGCACTCGCTTGCCCTGGAGTGTCTCGGGCACGTCGCCCTTCACGATCCGGTGCGCGAGCCCTTCGGCGATCGCCGTCTTGCCGACGCCAGGCTCACCGATCAGCGCCGGGTTGTTCTTCGTGCGGCGCGACAGGATCTGGATGACCCGCTCGATCTCCTTCTCGCGGCCGATGACCGGGTCGAGCTGCCCTGCCTTCGACATGGCCGTGAGATTGACCCCGAGCTGGTCGAGCGTCGGCGTCTTCGAGCTCGCCGACTTCCCGCCCGCCGTTGCCGCTTCCGTCGCCTGGGGGTGCTGCTGTCCGAGCGTGGCGATGACCTGGTGCCGGACCTTCTCGAGCGAAACGCCGAGCGACTCGAGGACCCCTGACGCGATCCCCTCGCCCTCACGCACGAGACCGAGAAGCAGGTGCTCGGTGCCAACGTGGCTGTGGCCGAGCTTTCGAGCCTCATCGATCGCGAGCTCGATGACCTTCTTCGTGCGCGGCGAAAGCGTGATCTCGCTGGGGGACGTGGTCGAATCCCCGCGGCCGATGATGAATTCGACCGCGGTGCGGACCTTGGAAAGCTCGACCCCTAGGGAGTCGAGGACGCGCGCGGCCACACCCTCGCCTTCGCGCACCAGACCGAGGAGGAGATGCTCCGTCCCTATGTAGTTGTGGTTGAAACGGATCGCCTCGTCCTGGGCAAGCGCGAGGACTCGCTTGGCGCGGTCGTTAAAGCGGTCAAACGGTCCCATCTGTTGCGTCTTCTAAAGGTATATCGCCGCGTCTAGCATCTGGTTCCGATTATACGTTCGCATCTTGCTCTGTCCGAGTTGCGTACATGACATTTCCTGCGGCTTGACGAATTGACAGCGACAGCCGACGTCGCTCGGGATCGATCGCAACCACTCGGACACGCACAAGTTCACCCGGGTGGACTACCTCTGCCGGGCTCGCGATCCGCCGTGGCGCGACCTCACTGATATGGATCAGACCCTCGATGCCCGTACTGACGCGGGCGAATGCCCCGTACGGCATGACGCGGGTAACTGTCGCGTCCACATCGTTCCCAACGGCCAGCACATGCGGGGCGCGTACCCAGGGATCCTCCTCCAGGCGCTTGATAGATAAGGAGATGCGACCGCGTTCCCGGTCAACGCCGGTGACGAGCACACGCACGCTGTCGCCGGGGCGATAAAGAGTGGTCGGTTCGATCCCCTTGTCCCAGGTGATCTCCGAGCGATGGACGAGCCCATCGGCCGCGCCGACATCGACGAAGACCCCGAACGTCGTGACGCTCGCCACGGTCCCGTCCAGCACCTCACCCTCCACGAGGTGGGACGACGCCTCCTCCTTCCGCTGGCGCCGGAGCTGTTGCGCCGCCGCCTTCTCCGACAAGATCAGGCGGTCGCGACGTTGGTCCGCCTCGATGACCTTCAGCGGAAGCCGCTTGCCGATGTAGTCGCGAAGCGTGTCGGGGACAGCGGTGCGCTCGCTCGTCCCGAGGTTGCCCACAGAGGCGAGCTGTGAGAGGGGTATGAAGCCGCGGAGCCCAAGGTCGACAACGAGACCCCCGCGGTTCGCGTCCACCACTTCCGCCTCGACGACCTCACCGCTCCTTGCGAGCTCCGCCATCCGCGCCCGCTGCCGCCGGCTCCGTGCCCGGCGTGTGGAAAGGACGACGCGGCCGTCCGGACCTTCGGGCTGGACCACCGCGGCGACAACTCTGTCGCCGACTGCGACATCCGTTCCTTCTTCGCTCGCTTCCCGCAGAGAAAGCACGCCCGCGGAGCGGCCGCCGAGATCAACCAGCGCTTCATCGCCGCTGACGGAGGCGACGACGCCTTCGACGACCTCGCCGGGACGGAGCGGCCGGAGCGCGCGCTCGTTCTCCTCGATGCCCGCGAGGAGCTCTGCCATCGTCTCCGGATCGACGGCCATGATCCGGCGAGCGGGCAAACAACGTGCCATCGGTATGATTCGCCAAACGGGGGGAACGAGGGAGGAATCCGTCAACCCGACGGCACGTTGGCCCGAGCGGCTGGCCAACATCGCCGTCCTTCTTCGCGCTGAGGGAACGGCGGTCCTCGCGACCTCTGGCGACGATCTCCGAACGGTGTTCACACACGACGTCCCACCCGATGCGAAGTGGCGCGCCATCTTCGACGCCGACGCCGTCGTGCGCGCGCTCGGGGGCACGACGGTTGGCACGGCGGTGGCGGCGGGTCGCTGGGAGGACGAGGCCGCGTTCGCGCTTCTCACGCGCATCGATCTACCCGACGGTGAAGCGCTCCTCTGCGCGCTGCGGCACGGCGTGCCCTTCGACGCGGTCGAGCTCTCCACCGCGAGCGCCGCCGCCGAGCTGCTCGCGATGAGCGTCGGCGACGGCCGCGCGATGGCCGAAGCGAAACACGAGAGCGCACAGAACAACGACCGTGTCGCGCTTCTCGAGCGCCTTCTCACGGGTCTGAAGGAAACGCGCGACGCGTCGGCACTCCTGGCACGCGCGGCGGAGGACATCGCAACGCGGATTGGTGCGGGCGGGACGTCGATCATGCTCGTCGAAGGCAACCGTCTACGGGTGCGCGCATCGGTGGGCATCGGCGTACCCCTTGGCCATGAGCAACGCATCGATGAGGGGATCGCCGGATGGGTCGCGAGCCGGGGCGAACGGGTGGTCCTTCTGGGCCCCGTGGACGACGACCGTTTCCATGGCACCGATCCGCAGGCCGGCGAGTCCGTGATCGTGCCGCTGCGCGCCGGCGACGAGATCATCGGCGTCCTCAACGTGAAGAGGCCGACTGGTGCCGATGGCTTCGGTCAGAAGCTCGAGGTCCTCGACGCCATCGCGGGCGACGTGGCCCGGGCGCTCGCGGCGATCAATCGGATCGGTGACCTCGAACGCGATTGGCGCTCCGAGGTCGCGCTCGAGGAGGTGATGCGTCACGCAGCGGCGGGCGACGCCGACGCCGCCGCCCGGACCGCCGCGAGCTCATTCGGCCATCACGCCGTCGCCGCGCGCGCCCCGGACGGACGAATCCTCGCGCTCCACGCGGAGGACAGGGAATGCCGGGAGGCGGCGCTCGAGGCGAGCGCGAAGGTGGAGGCCCCACCTGGATCAGGCGTCCGAGTGGGGGTCGCGCGGCACGGACGACCCTACGAGCCCAGCGAGGAACAGCTCGCGGGCCGCGCCGCGGATGCCCTAGGACTCCTGGCCCACGCCGAGGTCGCCTCCGCGCCCGCACGGCACTCCGGCATTCGGGTCCTCGCGGTGGAGGATCACCCGGTCATGCGCCTCGGCGTACGGGCGCTGCTCGAACGAGAAGGCCTGATCGTCGCCGGCATCACCTCGACCTGCGCCGAAGCAGTTGACCTCATCGCCGAGAACGAACCGGACGTCGCTCTCCTCGATCTCGGCCTCCCAGATGCGAGCGGGCCAGAGGCGGTGACTCGCATCCGCGAGGTCTCGAGCTCGCTCCCGATCATCGCGTTCAGCGTCGAGCGCACCCCCGAGGTGATACGAGCCGTCCTCCGCGCCGGTGCAAACGGGTATGTGTCCAAGGACGCGCCGTCGACTCAGGTCATCGCGGCCCTCGAAGCCGCGGTGCAGGGGCTCACCGCTCTCGGCCCTGCCGAGGCTCGGGCGCTCAGCCGAATGGCCGAGGCCGTCCCGGTCGCCGACGCGGCCGAGGACACAGCCGAGGTTGACGCCGACGACTCCGAACCCGGCGCGCCGGTTCCGGTGCGCGAGCCTCTCACGCCGCGCGAGCTCGAGCTCCTCCGTTACCTGGCGGAGGGTTACACCAATAAGGAGATCGCGCGCGCCATGGTCCTCGCCGAAGACACCGTGAAGAAGGGCGTGCAGACCCTCATCGCCAAGCTCGGAGCCACCGACCGGACCCACGCCGTGGTCCTCGCGTTACGGCGGCACCTCATCGAATAGCGCTAACCCGGTAGTACCCGGTTCGACGGGTTCGGCATCGCCCTAAGAGCCGTTTTCTATGTAGGCATCTCGCTCGTGGGCCTCGCGCCGCGGCCCTTATCCGTTCGGGTACCGGCCTTAGTGCGGCTCGCCTGCATGCTCGCCGAGGGCCGGAATGGCTGGTCGCCGAGTGGGTATCCCAAAAGGACCTGATCGGGGATTAACCAGCAGATGCCGCGCGCGCAGAGTTCGCGCGCCGTCGCACGGAGAGGGGCGAGACCTAGACCAGGTCTTTGGTGGGCGTGCGTCGGGGCGGAGGGGGACCTTGGCGGACTCAGCCCTGCTGTGGGCGCGGTGTCGGGAGGGCGACGCCGTGGCGCGATGTGCACTTATAGAGCGCTTCGCGCCGCTGGCTACCCGGATCGCTCGTGGCATGAACGTTCCGGTCGGCGCGGTCGCCGGCCCGGACGACCTGGAGTCCGCCGCTCTGATCGGGCTGATTGACGCCGTTGACCGTTTCGAGCCGGAGCGGGGCGTTCCCTTCGAGGGCTATGCAAGCTTGCGGATTCGCGGGGCGGTCCTAGACGAGGTTCGCCGCGTGGACGAGCTTGGACGGGCGGACCGTCGGCGCCAGCGCGAGGCCGCGGCGCAGGGGGAGGCGGGCTCCTATCGCGGGACCGTATCGCTCGATGAGCTCATCGAGCGCGGGTACCACGGGGGGGCGGAGCAGGACGAACTCGCGGAGCGCTACGAGGCGGAGGATCTCCGCGCGCGTGTGCGCTCCGCGATGACCTGCTTGCCACCTCGCCAGCGCGAGGTTCTCGAGCGGTACTACGGCCAGTCCCTCACGCTCCGTGAAGCCGGGCTTCGCATGGGGATCAGCGAAGCGCGCGCCTGCCAGCTGCATGGCCGCGCCATCCAGAACCTGCGTCGCCAGCTGTCGGTCATCTTCCCCACCCCCGTCCACGCGCCTCGCGTTTCCGTCGCCGCGTAAGACTCAGCCCGCGAGGGCAAGCTCGCGCTGCGCCGGCAGGAACGCGCTCGAACGGAGCTCGAGCCGACCGAGATCCGATAGCCAAACGGCGAGGCCGAGCGGTCGCAGGAGCCGCTCGATCATGTCGTGCTTGGCGAATCGATTCCCGAAGAGCCGCGCGAGATCGTCGAAGAGCGGATGGCCCACGGTCTCGAAGCCGACGAGGTCGTCCGCAAATTCCACGGGCATGGTCGCCGCGAAAGCGCCGAGCCGTTCGTGCTTCCACAGAACGTAATCGCGGCGCGCGGCACGGTGCGCGATCCGCAGGCGTCGCTCGCCGGGCAGACCGATGAGGCGGCCGTCGCCCAGCAGCGAGCCGAGGATCACCTGGAACTGAACGGGATCGGGCGGTAGTCGGCGGATCGCCGTATGGGGATGTTCGACCACACCGATGAGTTCGACCGGCGCTTGCGTCGGTCACATCCGCGGCGCCTACTTCGAGAACCGGCGCAGGTTCCCCAAGAGCGAGAGCGTCGCGTCGAAGCGCTTCACCCGCTGCTTGAAAGGGAAGTCGGACGGGGACACGAGAAGCTTCGCTACGGCCCGCACCGGCTGCGGCGAGACCCACTCGTTCGGGATCCAAGTCCGCGCGAACGGTTCCCTCGGCAACACGTAGATGGTGCCGTCGCGCCAGATCGCCTCGTCGCGCGGATCCGCTTCGGTAAAAAAGAAGTAGTACCGATGAACGACGGACCCGCGGCGCAAGTGGTAGCACCCATTCCAGAGGGAGCCCGCGCGAGCGCGGTCCAGCGTCGCGAAGAACAGCGGCCAGATCCCGTCCGAGGTTGCGAAGACCGCCTCGAGCGTTCGGGCCTCGTAGTCGGTCGCCGGCATCGGCTTGACCTCGTCGAGGTCCGGCGCCGCAGTGCCGTGGACCAGGTAGCGGCGCGTGTGCACGAGATAAGACAGGAACTCGTGTTTCGGCAGGTCGAGCCGATAGTCGATGAGACTGCTCCGCCCCGGCTCGAGAAACTCGTCGAACTCGGGCCGCGGCCCCGCACCGAGGGTGAACGGGGGACCCTCGATCATTCCAACATCGATTCCCGCGCGCAGGGCGATGGCTCCGAGGGCGATCTGCCCGCGCGCGAGACCGAGCCGAAGGCCCTTGGCCAGGTCCATCAGCCCGCAGTCGGCACTGGACGAGGCGCGGCGTTCCGGAGGCGGATGCCGCTGAACTCGAGCGTGGACTCGACGACTGCGTCCCAGAGCGGCCAGAGATTCGGCACGCGGCGGAGGAGGATCCCGGCCTTCGCGTGCCGGCCGATGAGGTCGTCTATCGCGACGAGCTCGAGTGGATCGACGGCGGCGCGGCTCATCCAGTACCCCAAGGTCTCGCGATCCTGCGTGAACGACTCCACCGGCAGACGGTACAGATAGAGCCGCGCGTCGCGGACTCGCTCGAGCCAGCCTTCTTCGATCACATGAACGCGCAGCTCGCGCCGCCCGTCGAGGAATCGCGCGAGGTCAGCCGAGGTGGTGCGCGGGCCTGCCCAAAAGGTGCACCGAGGGCAGTCGCGCGGGAACCAGTAGAGCGGGACGTGCCGCGTGTCGACGGCCCACACGAGTGGCTCGTCCGTGAGCGCGGTCCGCGCGCGATGCGGTGCGAACCGAGTGATCGTCGGGTCCTCGCTGACATGCCACAGGGCGTGCGGCCCCTCGCCGAAGTACGACGGCGCTGATGCGCGCATCACCATCTACGGAAAAAACAAAAGACCCTGGCGCTTTCGCGTCGGGGTCTTTAGATCCCGGCCCTGACCTATTTTCCCGGGGACCGACGTCCCGAGTATCTTCGGCGCTGGTGGGCTTGACTGCTGTGTTCGGGATGGGAACAGGTATGACCCGCGCCAGGCCGGCGCTTCGAACGGTGCCCCGAAATAGTCGGTGATCTTGCTGATTTTTCCGTCACGCAGCTCGATCAGGGAGACGGCGTGCCACGTCTCACCGTTCGGATAGGTGATCTGACCTGCGACAGCGAACCGATCGCCCGCGCCAATGATCACATCAGGGATGGGATCGGAGTTCGCCCTGCTCGTTTCTCGCGGTGTTCCACCCGGGTAGTTCTCGATGATCGCGCGCCGATTGTCTTTTCCGCGGATCCGCTCGCCGGACTGCGGGTACTCCTCGACGAAGTCGTCGGAGAGCAGTCGCTCCTGGGCTTCGATGTCGTTCGCCGCCATCGCACGTAGGAACTGTTCGACGGTCGTGCGGTTGTCTGCCACGTGTCTTCCTCCCCTTGGCGCGGCACACGCTGTTCGCGGTGCCAGTGGGCAGCGTACGCCTGATGAAAAGCGGAACGTGCGAGCTACGGGCGGATGTTCTGGTTCAGCCGGAAGACGTTATCGGGATCGTGCGTCCGCTTGAGAGCACGGAGCCGGTCGTACTTCTTGTTCCCGTAGATCCCCCGCACGACGTCGTCCCCTTGTTCGACGACGTCGTTCACGTACTGGCCGGCCCTCGTGAATGGCTTGAGAGCCGCCATCGCGGCGCGCCCCCAGGCGATGTAGTCGAGGTCCCGCTCCTTGTCGACCCAGAAGGCCTCGGCGCCGAGCCAATGTGCGGCTCCGCGGCCAGTGAAAGCCATCGCATCCTCCGCCACATCGGCGGTGGCGCCGCCCTGTGCCCATAGTCCGATCGAGCATTCCCCGGGTGCGATCGAAACGTGCTCTGCCATACGGTCCACCGCGGTGTCGGAGAGCTCGTCGAGGAATGCGCCCTTCATGTAGAAGCGCTTGCCCCAGGCCATCTCCTCGTCGCTCATCTTCTGCACCGCGAGGTAGGTCGTCGCGGTAACCGTTTCGAGGAGAGGTGCGATTTCACCGCGAAGCGGACGCAGGTCGCGCTCGGCATCCCGCTGATCGCCGACGTGCGTCGCTCCGACCGCGACAGTGGCGTCTCCTCGTTGCCCCGGGGTCGTCGCTCGACCGCCCGGGGCGTTCGCGAAGCTCAGCCCAAGGTGCATGTGGTCCGGAGCCGATCGGGACAGGGCCCGATACAGAGCGGCCGCCTCGCGAGCCCTCTCGATCGGGAACACGACCACAGCCGTGGTCACGTTCGGCCCGATCGGGTGCAGGCGGAACTCGAACGCAGTCGCGATCCCGAAGTTCGCGCCGGCACCGCGCAGGCCCCAGAAGAGCTCGGGATCGTCCTCGTCGCTCACATGCCGCAGATCACCATCCGCGTTGACGAGATCGACCGAGAGCAGGTTGTCGATCGTATATCCGTGCTTGCGCTCGAGGCGGCCCATGCCCCCACCGAGTGTGAGACCGCCGACCCCGGTGTGGCCGACTACGCCGACCGGGCACGCCAGCCCGTATTCCTGCGCGGCACGGTCGAGCTGCTCCAGAAGCGCGCCGCCCTCAACACGCGCGATCCGCCTTGCCGGATCTATCGCCACTGCGCGCATCCCCGAGAGATCGATGACCATGCCGGCGTCGCACGTCGAGAATCCCGCCACTCTGTGGCCGCCGCCGCGGACCGCGATGACGAGATCGTGCTCGCGGGCGAAGCGCACCGCCGCCATGGCGTCCTCGACACGAGTGCATCGCGCAATGAGCGCGGGATAGCGATCGGCGATCGCGTTCCAGACGACGCGCCTCGCGTCGTATTCGCGGTCGGCGGGCAGGATCAGCTGCCCGCGCAATTTCTCACGCAGGTTTCCAAGAGAGGCCATATCGATGGTCTGCGCAACTGACATCGTCCCCTCCTCGCCGCGACCGGAGCCTAATCGACAGCCGGTCAGTTCCTCGTTCGTGGCAGCTGCACCGCCAGAATCGATGAGAGAGGGCCGGCGACGATCTGTCCGCCGGGCTCGCGGAACATGAAGCCGACGGTTGTGATCAGCTGGCCGTCCCCGCGCGCGACGGCCTGATTCCCGTCCATGAACTCGTATGCGTCGAGCGCAAAGGACTCCGGCTCGACCTCGTGCCAACGGTCCGCGAGCAGGACGTGCTTGATCTCATAGACCTGAATGCCAAGCGTCATTCCGCACCTCCGGTGTGCCACCCGTCTTTTTGGCTGGCGCCGTATGCATGGTGACGGATGGCAAAGAAAGAGGCCTCCACAAAAAGCGGAGGCCTCTTCGAGCTTCACGGTGATCGTGACGAGGAAGACGAACGAATTGTTCGTACCGCGCCGGACCGTCGTTGGCCCGGCTGGGTGCTGAAATTAGGTCAAGCCCTCGACCGTTAGTACGGCTCAGCTCCAGATCTTGCGATCCTTCCACCCGCCGCCTATCAAACACGTAATCTACGTGCGGTCTTACCTGGTTACCCAGAGGGTGAGCTCATCTCGAGGTCGGCTTCCCACTTAGATGCTTTCAGCGGTTATCCGGAACGGACATAGCTACCGAGCGGTGCCCTTGGCAGGACAACTCGTACACCATCGGTCCGCTCACCCCGGTCCTCT
>WNGG01004491.1_pt1 | contig 21452 bp, 22 predicted proteins | sample 5400661 | NCBI WGS metagenome assembly WNGG01 (sample SAMN13153372, study PRJNA577476) | soil metagenome | isolation source: 100 cm soil or saprolite under Garry oak tree replicate 1 | place: USA:California | collected 2016-06-15
GACTCCAGGCACGGATTCCGGGTCTTGCCGATCCAGAGGATTCTTATGTGCATAACCGCGTTTCAGGCACTCTCTCCGTCTCGGGCAGACAGCCAGCAAAGGCGCAAATTGTACCGGAAGGAGGAACCCAATTCAACACGCCCAAAGGCAAGGAAACCACAGATGAACACAGATGGACACAGATCTGTGTTTATCTGTGTTCATCTGTGGTTTCATTTTTTGTGAGGATGCGCTTAAGGTCTCGGTTTTCCTCTCCTGGCGGGCTTTTTGGATATCGTTTCCGTACTTTCAACCAGCTTTCTCACGTCCAAATGTCTGCCGTCCCTCCAGAGTCTTTCCAGGTCGTAGTATGCCCGGGCGTTCTTGGAAAACACATGCACCACCAGGTCCAGGTAATCCATCAATACCCACTCCGCATTCCGGTAACCCTCGATATGAGAGGCACGAATCCCGTAGTCCTTTAGCTTCCTCTCCACCTCGTCCGCGATGGCCTGGATCTGGCGAGAGGAATCTCCGGAGCAGAGAAGAAAATAACTGGCGAACGAGGCTATGCTGGAGATGTCGAGAACGACTACGTCGAACGCCTTCTTGTCTTCCACGGCCTTGAGAGCCACTTTCAAAGTTTCGGTCATCGTTCACCGTAAATACTCTGTTTTTGGATGTACTCCTGGACCGAGGGCGGCACCAGACGATCTATCCTCTTCCCCGCAGAAGCCAGGGTGCGGATTCGGGTGGCGGAAATGTCGAGCGCAGCGACATCTATCATGAAGATCCGGTTTTCCGAAGTTTGCTCCTCCAGCTTGACCCGGCGGCGGAGCTCGCGCGGCGCGAGACCGCGGAGATCGCGCAAGCGCGATGCCGCGTCGGGAGGCAGCAGCGCCAGCGCGTCCACATGCTTCACTCCCGGCCGGCTTGCAAAAATAAAGTTATAGGATGTGAGAAGCTTTTCGCTCTGACGCCAATTCGAAACGTCCAGCAGCGAATCTTCTCCGGCAATGAAATAAAGATCCCGAGCGCTTCGCCCGTCACAACGCGCAAGCTTGCCGAGCGTGTGTATCGTGAATGGGCTCTCCGGAGGTTCCAGCTCGATCAAAGACGGGACAAAGTTCCGCTGCCGTGCCGTTGCGAGAGAAACCATGGCAAAGCGGTGGCTAAAGGGAATGATCGCCTTGACACGCTTATGCGGGGGCGTGCAGGCAACGACAAAATACACCTGGGAAAGCTCAAAGAGTCTTTGCGTCCGCCGAGCCAGGTGGAGGTGACCAAGGTGGATGGGATCGAAGGTTCCGCCTAGAACTCCAGCCTTCATAACTACAGTCCCAGGATGTTCTCGATGAGTCTGACGAGCTCCGGCAATCCTTCCCCGGTCACGGAGGACACTTTTTGGAAAGGCACTCTGCGGCGCGCGCACATAGCTTTTAGCCGCGTGAGGTTTTTGGGGTTCTGCAGGGCGTCCACCTTCGAGGCTACCACTACCTGTTTTCTTTGCGCCAGGTCGCTGTTATAGAGCATGATCTCTTTCAGGATCGTCTTGTAATCCGCGACCGGATCCCGTTCCGGCTCCGACACGTCCACGAGATGCACCAGTACCTTGGTTCTTTCGATGTGCTTCAGGAACTGATCCCCGAGCCCGTGCCCTTCATGAGCGCCCTCGATCAAGCCTGGGATGTCGGCAACTACGAAGGTTCGGAAGTCTTCCAGGGCCACCACGCCCAGGTAAGGCGTAAGCGTCGTAAAAGGATAATCCGCGATTTTGGGCCTGGCGGCGCTGATGCGGGAAATCAGCGTGGATTTCCCCACGTTTGGAAACCCCACGAGTCCTACGTCGGCAATCAGTTTCAAGCTCAGGGAGAGCTCGACCTCCTGACCCGTTCTTCCGGCTTCCGCGTCCCGGGGAGCCCGGTTCGTGGGTGTGGCGAATCGCGCGTTGCCGCGCCCGCCCCGCCCCCCAACCGCTATGCGCAACCTCTCCCCAGGCTTAGAAAAATCGTGCAGCAACTCGTGTTCTGGCTCTTTGAAAGCTTGGGTGCCCGGCGGCACAAGAAGTGTGACGTCCCCGCCGTCTTTTCCGTGGCGCTTTGCGCCCTCGCCATGTCTTCCCCTGTCCGCCTTGAAGACTCTCTTGTATTGGAAATACAGAAGCGTGTTGACTCGATCCGAGCACTCCAGGTAGGCATCGCCCCCCTTGCCGCCATCCCCGCCGCTCGGTCCGCCCCGCGGCACGGACTTCTCCCGGCGGAATGCGGCGCATCCGTTGCCGCCATCGCCGGCGATGACGCGAATCCTGGCCCGATCAATGAACATGGCAGCCTAGAAAAAAGAAGGACCCCTTGTGGGGGTCCTTGTTTGGAAGTGGGCAACCGCGCTGAGAATTTATGCCAGATGTGAAGCTACGTCTCCGCAAGAATGTGCACGAACTTGCCGTGCCGGCCCCGTTCTTGAAACTTCACGACCCCGGAGACCTTTGCAAACAGTGTGTCGTCTCTTCCGATGCCTACGTTGAGTCCGGGCTTGAATTTCGTCCCGCGCTGCCTGACGAGGATGGTGCCCCCATTTACAACCTGCCCGGCAAAGCGTTTTACACCCAGCCTCTTGGATTGGCTGTCCCGTCCGTTTCTTGAGCTTCCTACACCTTTTTTGTGAGCCATTTCTCGTTACTGCCCCTTTCGAAACGCGCCCGCGGATCTGTTTCCGCGGGCGACCTGCCCTCTCAGCCTATGGAGATCTCTTCAATACGGACCTCGGAGTAATCCTGTCGATGCCCCCGGGTGCGCCGGTATTGCTTTTTTCTTTTGTATTTTAGTACGAGGACCTTATCACCTTTGCCGTTGGCCTCTACAACGCCTCGGACCACGGCCCCTTGCACCACGGGTTGGCCAATATAGCTCCGGTCTTCGGTCTTTACCAGCAGCACGTCCTTGAATTCAACCTGCGAGCCCGAATCCGCATCCAGGCGCTCCAGACGTACCCGATCTCCCTTGGCGACGCGGTACTGCTTTCCTCCGCTCATGATTACTGCGTACACAGGCCATGCCTCCTCAGCGAAAATAGAGATTCTAGTCGCTCCAATACACAATGACAACGTTATTTTCCCTCCCGCCGGCAAGGAGGCGAGGACACGACCGGGCTTAGGATCAGAGCTACCCCGATTTGGCCACGGAGACACTGAGACACAGAGAAAAGATTTTCTCTGTGTCTCAGTGTCTCTGCCGAAGATTGGGCCGGAAACAAATTAGCCCAGATTTTCCACGGCTTTCTGGGAAAGCTCCGCTCTGCAAACAGGAAGAGTCACTTCGAATCGCGCGCCGCGGTCGGGCCGGCTCGACACGCTTACCCGGCCTCCGTGGGCTTCGACCACCCATTTAACCAGTGAAAGCCCCAAACCTGCTCCCCCGGTGTTCCTGCTGCGAGCAGGATCCGCACGATACAGACGATCAAAAATGTAAGGTATGTCCGCAGGCGCGATTCCGATTCCGTGGTCCGAAACTTCGATCCTTACGCTGTCTCCGGCCGTCTCGGTTCTCAGTTTGATCCGGCCCCCGTCCTTCGAATACTTGATTGCGTTGTCGATCAGGTTCAGAAAAGCGCGGCGGATCCACAGCTCGTCTCCTTCGATGGAAGCCGCGGCTCCCCGCAACTCGATGGCGATCTCACGTTCCTCCGCAATAGGTTGCATCTGCTCCACAAGGTCATGGAGAAGCGGATCGAGGTCCAGCGGCTTCTTGGTCATGATCTGTGTGCCCGCTTCGGCTTCCGCAAGCGTGAGCAGGTCGTTCACAACACGCCTTAGCCGATCGAGCTCTTCCAGGTTGCTGGCGAGAAGGCTTCGAACATCCTCGGACAAGGAAGCGGAACGCAGCGCTATTTCGTTTTCTCCCTGCATGATTGACAGGGGCGTGCGGAGCTCGTGGGCCACATCCGCGTTGAACCGGCGCATCTGCTGGAATGATCGGTCCAGACGGTTCACCATTGCATTGAAGGACTCGACGAGACCCTGAATCTCCTTTTCCTGCCGTATAGTCGCGATCCGAGTGCTCAGGTTTTCGGAAGTGATCTGCTCGGCCGTTCGAGTCACATCTTCGAAGGGCTGAAGCGCTCTGCCCGCCAGAAACCAGCCCACAACCACAGAAACGAGGAGAATCACCGGAACTGAAGAAAGGTAAATGAAGAGATACTCGTGCTGGGCGGTCTCTAGTGCCTCGACGGAGCGGCCCAGATGCAAAACAAACGAAGCCGAGCCATTCTCCGACGCAAGCGGCACGCTTACAAACCGAAGACCGCTTCGGTCCGCAGTTCGGACGGACGCAAAACCGGAATTCTGACGCAGAATTTCCTCCAGTTTGCCTTCTTCGATCAGCTGACGGGCCCTCCAGCTAAGGAGGTCCGACCGGACTATCCGGCCGTTAGTATCGGTAATTAAAAGGAGTTGGTAATATGCTTCCAGGCGCAGAGGTTCGTCCGAAACCAGGCTTCCACGACCTCTTTCCAGTTCGCCACTCTTGAGATGAGCCCGCGGAGCTAGCAGTTTCGCATCATTGAGCAGATCTTCGTCAAGGTCTTTGTTCGACCGGTAGGCGATGCTTGCGTAACGAACCAGACCGATACCAACAAGAATCAGGGAAATGATCAGCCCGTACCTCCAGCTGAGCTTGGATCTCAGGCTTCGCGGTTTCACGCTTGGCTCCGGAGGGTATAACCGATCCCCCGAACTGTTTGAATGAGCCGTGGTTCGAACCCACGGTCGACCTTGTTGCGCAGATAGTTTATGTATACATCGACAACATTGGTGAAATTGTTGAAGCTGGCATCCCACACATTTTCCACGATCATGTTTCGGGTGACGATCTGATCCTTATTGCGCAGCAGGTATTCCAGGAGGGCAAATTCTTTGTTGGAAAGCTCGATGTTTTTTCCGGCTCGGGTTACTTTCCGCCTCAACAGATCCAGAACTAGGTCGGCCGCCCGCAACTCCGCGGTCCCTAACGTCTGCCCGCGGCGTAACTGTGCCTGCACCCTCGCCAGCAGCTCGGCGAACGCAAAAGGTTTCACGAGATAATCGTCGCAGCCCAGGTTCAATCCCCGAACACGATCATCGATGGTGCCCCTCCCGGTAAGAGCGAGAATGGGCGCGGTCGGATTGCATTGCCGGATCAGCGGGATGAGATCCCAACCGGTTATTTTGGGGAGCATCAAGTCCAGTAAAACCATGTCGAAGGCGCCAGCGCGGATTTTCGCAGAAGCCTCCTCTCCATCGGCGGCGAGATCTGTTTCATATCCCGACTGTTCCAGGCCTTTTCTTAAGAAGCTGGCCACCTTGGACTCGTCTTCTATGACAAGGATCTTCATGGATCTCCCTCGCAAATCATTGGATATTAACTTCACTATTACCACAAAGGCCCCTGGCCCATAAAGCGGCAAAGAAGACTTGGAAAATGACAAATGACAAATACCGAGTGCCAAAACGCAGCCCCATTTGTCATTTATCATTGGTCATTTGTTATTGTTCATTTGGAGTTCCGCGCGGGCCGAGAGCCGGAGCCAGGCGTCCCAGGATTTTCGACTGATGAGAACCCCTTCGTGATTCTTCGCGACGTAGCGGAGGAGCGGGTCCCCCAGGGAGGGCTCCTAAAATGCTTTGCGCTTGAGGCTGCAGCCGAAGGCTTTGGTTTCGGGCTGCGCGGCAGAACGCCCCGAGAGGACGGCTTCCAACGCCTCTTCCGCGTAGGCAGTGCGCCCACTCTCTCCGGCCTCTCTGTTGTTGTCCAGCGCGCCCCGATAACGCAAAACACCGGAACGATCTATGACGAATATCTGCGGGGTGTGCGTGGCGCCAAGCTCCATCCTTGTCTATGAGCACTGGAAAGGGAAGATTCAGGTTCGCGGTGTTTCTTTCGATTTCCGCCGGGGATTCGTTGGCGTTGGAGGCAATACCGAGTACGGCAACTCCGCGGGGCCGGTATTTTTCCTGCAACGCCGCCAGGCGCCTGTTGTACGCCAGCGAAACGGGACATTTAAAGGACCAGAAACAGAGCACCACCACTTTTCCCGAAGAGAGATAACTCTCCGGAGAATGCGTCTTGCCCGAAGCGTCCTCGAGTTGGAATTCTCCTACCCTTTGTCCGATTTGCACTGCAGACAAAGCGCTCTGCGCCATGATTAAACAACAAACCAGAGCAAGCAAATAAGTTAGGGCATTTATACGTCTTCCGTGATCCATGTCAAAAACCTCGGACTAAGGGATGCCCACTTCCTGGGAAAGTTGCGCCCCTCGCCGCCGGTGGCCCAGATCGATTTGGCCGAAGTTCCCGCTAGTCCTTCCACTCCGTCCACGACTGAAGCCGGCGCTTCAGACTCGCCATGAATTGGTCCGCCACAGCGCCGTCGATAACGCGGTGATCAAAAGTGAGGGAAAGGTAAACCATGGAGCGAATGGCGATGGCATCGTTTATTACCACCGGTCGTTTTTCGATGCCCCCCACTCCCAGGATTGCGACCTGCGGCTGATTGATGATCGGAGTGCCGAAGAGCGGACCGTAGATCCCGGGATTGGTCACCGTAATGGTCCCGTGCTGCACGTCCTCCGGCTTCAGTTTCTTCGTGCGCGCCCGCTCTGCCAGGTCGTGAATTGCCAGCGCCAGCCCGGTGAAGGACTTGAGATGCGCATCTTTTACGACAGGCACGATCAGTCCCGTTTCCAACGCAACCGCGATTCCCACGTTGATAGGACGCTTGTAAACGATAGCATCGCCCGACACGGAGCAGTTCATGATCGGGAACTCCCTGATCGTATCCACCAGAGCCTTCACAAAGAAGGGCGTATAGGTCAGCTTGATTTTCTCCCTGTCTTCGAACGTCTCTTTATGTTGTTCCCGGAGCTGGACGACGTGGGTCATGTCCACCTCGAAGACTGTGCTCACATGAGCGGACGTGCGCTTACTGAGCACCATGTGCTCGGCAATTGCCTTTCGCATCGGCGTCATCGGCACGATTTCCGTGTCTTCGGAGAACTTCGGGACTTCCACTGCGGGTCCGGTTCTTGCGGCCTCGGCGCCGGCTGCTGCTGCCTTCTCTTCCGCGCGTGGGACGGCAGTTCTCACAGGCTCCGACACGGCTCCGGCTTCACCCTGGTCTATATGACTCAGTATGTCCTGCTTGGTAATGCGGCCGCCCAGGCCCGTGCCCTGAAGGTGGGACAGGTCGATGTTGTGTTCTCGAGCCAGGCGCCGCACCAGAGGCGAGGCGCGGATTTCCAGTGGTGCGTACGCAAGTTCCGAAACTGCTTTGGGCTGAGGCGCTGCGGGCTTCGCCTCCGTGCGAGGCTTGAACTCCTGTACCGTTCGCTTCTCCTCGACAGGCTTGGGCTTCTCTTCGACAGGTCTGGGCTTTTCCACCGGAGCTTCTCGGATCTCAGCCTTCGCCGGCGCAGGGGCTTCTGCCTTTTCAACTTCGGGCTGCGTTCCGTCTCCGTCGATGACCGCAACCACAGTGTTGATTTGCACTGTCTGGCCTTCTGGGACGAGAATCTGAGTCAGAACCCCGGAGGCAGGCGAAGGAATCTCCGAATCCACCTTGTCGGTGGAAATCTCGAACAGAGGCTCGTCCCGGCTCACCCGGTCGCCTACCCTTTTCAACCACTTGGTAATGGTCCCTTCGAATATGGATTCCCCCATCTGGGGCATGATTACTTTTGTGGCCATGAGATCGTAAGTCTCCTAATGAATTTCACGCTTCGCAAAGCATGAATGAACCCGCCGATGAACACAGAGCAGCAAAGCCGCAACCAAACTAAAGTCCTTCGCGTTTTCTTCGCGTGCTTCGCGCCTTCGCGGTGAAAGTCCAGCCCAGGATTCACCGCGAAGCCGCGAAGAGCGCGAAGATTCCGCGAAGAAAAATCCTTTCCTGCCAGCAAAGGATTTTTTGTGCGTTCTCCTGGGAGTGCGGGGAGTTAGAAACGCTGAGTCCCGCCTTGCGGGACGCCCCGAGGGATGATCTCCGCGTTCTCCGCGCCTCTGCGGTGAGGTTTTTTGGTTGCGGTTTGGCTGCTCTGTGTAAATTTGCGTTCATCTGTGGTTTCATTTTGCGCAGTCCAGGCAGACGAAAATTCTTTCCGGCAGCGTCCGGCCTAATACGAAGCCAGCATCCGCGCCGTTTTGAGAACGTCCGGCACTTTTGGAAGAAAGAATTCTTCCAATGGAGGGCTGTACGGAACGGGGGTGTCCAGGGCCGTTACGCGCAAGACAGGCCCATCGAGATACTCGAAGGCCTCCTCGCAAATGACGGCAGCGATCTCACCCGCAATCCCTCCTGTTCGCGTGTCCTCGTGCAAGACGAAGACCTTGTTGTTTCTCCTCACCGACTCCAGGATGGTTTCCTTATCGAGCGGAAGCAAGCTTCTTAGATCTATCACTTCGAGGTCGATACCCTCTTTAACCAGTTCGGAGGCCGCCTCCATGGCGATGTAGACCATAGCGCCGTAGGTCAAGACCACGAGGTCCCGCCCCGGACGGCGAATGACGGCTTTCCCGATCGGGACTGTGTAGTCGTCTTGGGGCAGTTCTTCCTTGACCCTGCGATAGAGAAACTTGTGCTCCAGGTAAATGACCGGATCCTCGTCACGGATAGCAGCTTTGATCAATCCCTTCGCGTCATAGGCGGTAGAGGGCGCAACCACCTTAAGGCCGGGGGTATGGACAAAGTACATCTCGGGGTTTTGCGAGTGGAACGGCCCGCCGTGCACGCCGCCCCCTGAGGGCCCCCGGATGACCATGGGAACTCCGGCGCCCCAGCGGTACCGGGACTTCGCGGCAAAGTTCGTGATCTGGTCAAAAGCGCAGGAAATGAAGTCAATGAACTGCATTTCGGCGATCGGCCGCAGACCCATGTAAGCGGCGCCGATAGCGGCTCCCACGATCGCAGACTCGGAAATAGGCGTGTCGATCACACGATGGGCGCCGAAGCGCTCCAACATCCCCTCTGTGACCTTGAAGGCGCCTCCGTAGATTCCTACGTCTTCTCCGAGGATGAAGACGCGCTCATCGCGCTCCATCTCCTCCCAGATTCCCTGGCGAATCGCCTCCAGGTACGTTGTCGGACTCATATGGAATGACGAGTGACGAATGACGAATGACGAGAAGTCAGACCTCAGGGAGACTGCTTCCGCGCGGTCTGAGGTCTGAGGTCTCGTTATTCGTCATTCCTCATAATAGACTCCGCGCAAGCAATCCTCCGGCTCGGGATAAGGGCTGCTTTCCGCCCAATCTACTGCCTGGTCTATCTCCTCAATTACCTGCCGCTGCATCGCGTCGATCTTCTCCTGCGAGATAATCTCCTCCTGCAAGAGAACCCGCTGGTAGCGGGAAATAGGATCTTTTCGCTCCCACTCTTCGAAGACCTCCCTGGAGACATACGAGGCGTCATCGTGGGCGGAATGACCAGTCATGCGAAACGTCTTGCATTCGAGCAGAGTGGGTCCGAGCCCGGCGCGCGCCCGTTCGATCGCTCTTCGGGTCGCGTCATAAACGGCGAGAACGTCGTTGCCGTCCACGATTTCTCCCAGCATCCCGTAAGCCGGGGCGCGATCGGCCACGTTCTCCACCGCCATCTGTAATTGCACGGGCGTCGAATACGCAAACTGATTGTTGTTGCAAATGTAAACGACCGGCAACTTCTCGACAGAGGCAAAGTTCAGCCCCTCGTGCCAGTCTCCGCGACTGGTGGCGCCATCGCCGAAATAGCAGAGGACCACCCTGTCTTCCTTGCGCATCTTGAACGCGAGCCCGACTCCGGCCGCGACCGGGACGTTGTCGGCCAGCATGCTGACAAACGAAATCACGTGCAGCTTGAGGTCTCCCATATGCATGTTGCCGTCTCTTCCGCGGGTGTAGCCGTCGCGCCTGCCCATGTACTGCGCAAGTATCCTCGGCGGGGTCATGCCCCGGATCAGAAATGCTGCCATATCGCGATGGGATGGACATACGACATCCTGCGGCCGAGTGAGGGTGCAGGACCCGACGCTGATGGCTTCCTGCCCGCGGCCGACATACACGCCGCCCACAATTTTCCCCTGGCGGTACAGCTTTCTTTCGATTCGATTCTCCAGCTCGCGCGTCAGCATCATGTAGTAGAGCATTCGCCGCAGCGGTTCCGCGCCTATGGAGTGGACGAGGGCGCTCTGCAGGGCCACGCCGACGCTCTCCCGTCCCTCCGTCAATTTCTCCTCGCGCACGGAAGGAACCTTCGCGGACGGATGAAGATCTTTGTCATGTTGTCTCATGATACACACCACCTGCCGCGTCTTCTCCCGACGGCAACGGGCCCTGTTCGGCAAGCTCTGCGGCCCCGTCCACTTCGCCGTTGATCCGGCGCAAAATTGTATTCCGTTCTTCCTCAGACATCGATCCGGTTTCGCGCAGGTAACGTTCGAATCTGTCGACAGGGTCCCGGGTCTTCCAGTGTTCGATTTCGTCTCTGGGCACGTACCACGCGTCGTCGTGTTCGGCGTGCCCCCTCATGCGCATGGTCTTGGCTTCGATAAGAACAGGCCCGTTTCCCTGCCGGGCGTGATCCATGGCTTTGCACGCCGCCTCGTACACTGCGAGCACGTCGTTTCCGTCCACTTGAAACCCTGCCACGCCGTATGCCTGTGCCCGAATCACGAACTCGGGATTGGCTGTTTGCCTGGCAACCGGAGTCGAATACGCCCAACCGTTGTTCTCGATCACCAGAACCAGAGGCACTTTGCGGACGGCGGCAAAGTTGAGCCCCTCGTGAAAATCGGTCGTGCTCGTGCCGCCGTCCCCTATGTAGGTCAGAGCCACGCTCCTCTTTTTTTGAATCTTGACCGCCAGAGCCGCCCCAGCCATGACAGGGATCAGCGCTCCCAGCATGCTTATCGGCGCGATCACGCCCTTTCCCAAGTCCCCCATGTGCAAGTTGCAATCGCGTCCGCGGGTTGGGCTGGTGGCACGCGCCAGGTACTGCGCCAGGGCATCCTCGGGGCGAAACCCGCGCACGAGCAAGGAGCCAAGGTTCCGGATCATGGGGGCAAGCAGATCTTCCTTCTCGAGTGCGTACGCGGTCCCGATCGCGATAGCTTCCTGTCCCCGGCCCGTGTAAACACCCCCTACCACCTTGCCGGTGCGGTAGAGAGCGACCAGCTTTTCCTCCAGGATGCGGGTCAATTGCATCCAGTAGTAAAGCTCATGCAACTGCGTTTTGGTGGGCATGCGTCTGCATTGCTTTGTAGAGATCGCCTTCGCTCACTCGGACCACCCGGCGCTCGAAAACCGAACCGAACTCCTCCACCAGCAAATCGGCCACCTCCTGGACTTCAACATTCCGCCGGAGAATTGAGCTCATGGATGCGATGCCCGCCCCTGCGATGCCGCAGGGAACGATAAGGTCGAAATACGCAAGGTCCGTCCGCACGTTAAGGGCGAAACCGTGACGCGTGATCCAGCGACTGATGTGAACGCCCATGGCTGCGATCTTCCCCTGGCCGGTCCATACTCCGGTGAGGCCTTCCCGCCGCGCGCTCTCTATTCCATAGGCTTCAAGCACCCGTAGGAGCACATCTTCGAGACACCTCATGTAGCGGTGAACATCACGCTCCCGCCCTTCCAACTGCAGCAGAGGATATCCGACGACTTGTCCCGGGCCGTGGAACGTAATGTCGCCGCCACGATCGACTTCAAAGCATTCGACCCCTCGGGCCGCCAGCCCCTCCTTAGAAGCCAGAAGATGATGCCACCTGCCGTTCCGGCCCAGTGTTATCGTCGGCGGGTGTTCCAGGAGAAGCAGGACATCCTCCCGGAAGCCTTTCTTTTTCATTTCGCAAACCTGCATTTGCAGCTCGAGCGCCCGGCGGTATTCCACCGAGCCCAGCGACAGCGCGTAGCAGGTCTTGCCGGCGGAGGTCACGTCCCCTCCTGCAACTGGGTGCAATTAGAAGTGGGAGTCAATTGATGCGGCCCTTAACTCTCTCGCAAGCTGTGGAGAGTTTTAATTCGTGGAATTCGTGGCCAGTAATCAGTAAAAACCGCCGCGAATTCCACGAATTTCACGAAAAAGATCAAGAGATCACCCCACGGTAGCCCGGAAAAATTTGACCCCCCACTCTAATTGCACCTCTTGCAACTGCGATTCAGACAGTAGCTGTGTCTTCTATAAATGGATCGCGGCGCCGTAGATGGCGTGCGCGGCTTCCATGATTCCTTCGGAGACCGTGGGGTGCGCGTGAATCAAATGGCACGCGTCCGCAGCCGTGGCTTCCAGTCCAATCAAGGCGGTAGCCTCTGCGACCAGTTCCGTCACGTGCGGCCCGATCATGTGGATACCCAGGATCTCCTGATATTTCCTGTCGCAGACGAACTTGACGAACCCTTCATTTTCGCCCAGAATCGTGGCTTTGCCAATAGCGGCAAACGGAAACTTGCTCGTTACGACGTCGTATCCCCTGTCTCGCGCCTTATTCTCCGTAAGACCGACGCTCGCGACTTCCGGGCTGCAGTACGTGCAGTTGGGCACGAGATCGTAGTTAATCGGCTCGGTGCTCTCGCCGGCGATGTGCCTCATGGCGAGCATGCCCTCGTGAGAGGCGAGGTGCGCCAGTTGCTGTGTGGGCACCACATCGCCGATTGCAAAAATACCCGGGACGTTGGTTTCCATTCTTTCGTCCACCGGTATGAATCCCTTCGTCGTAGCCACTCGCAGCTTCTCCAGCCCGATCCCTTCGCTAACGGGACGCCGCCCGACGGCAATCAGAGCTTTCTCGGTTATGATTGTTTTGACTTCGCCCCCAGGGAGAGTCACTGTGGCGTGTGCCCTGCCGTCCTGCACCTGAAGATTGTCCAGACGCGCGTCCGTAAGCAGCTTCATTCTCTTCTTGCCAAGGATCTTCTTGAGCTCTTCGGAAATCTCATGGTCCTCTACAGGCAGGATTCGGGGCAGCATCTCAACAACTGTCACATCGGTTCCCACTCGGGAGAAGATCGATGCGAACTCAATGCCCACGGCGCCTGCGCCGATGACCAGCAGCGACCTGGGGATCCCGTCCAGATCGAGGATCTCCTTATTGGTCAGCAGGCACTGCCCGTCCAGTGCTATTCCGGGAAACAGCTTGGCCTCCGACCCGGTGGCCACGACGATGTTCCTGGCCCGAACTTCCTGGACCGTTTCCCCCTCGACCTGGATCACGCCGGGACCAGTGATCGTTCCCTTGCCGCGAAAGGTGACGACCTTGTTTTTTTTCATCAAGAAGTCGGTTCCCATAGCCAGCTTCTTGACGATTTTGTCCTTCCGCGCCTTCACGAGGCGAAAGTCCAGGTTGATGTCTTTGTAAAGAATGCCGAACTCTTTACCGTTGAGGGCCTTTTCGTAGAGGTCGGCGTTGAGGAGGAGGGCTTTTGTGGGTATGCAGCCCCAATGAAGACAGGTGCCGCCAAACTTGGCGTATTTCTCAATCAGGGCGACTTTCAGGCCGAGCTGAGTGGCCTTGATGGCTGCGACGTAGCCTCCAGGGCCCGACCCGATCACGGCCACGTCGTAAAGAATGGGCTCTGTACTCAAAGTTCACCTTCTCTGGATCAGATGAGTCGTTCATACGAAGTTTCGGTGAAGAGTCCCGAGGGGTCAAACAAAAGGCGAATAGTATCACCGCCGAAAGAATCCAGTCAACCACGGGTGTAATCATAATCATTGTAATCATGGTAGGGGCAAAGGGTCGAGCGCAAGAGTCCTCCTGCTCCTGGGAGCGCACGCATCCGGCCTTCACCACAAAGACACGAAGATCCACCACGATCATGTCTGTGTGAGTCTTCGTGTCTTCGCGTCTTTGTGCTGAAAAAGGCCGCGATTGAAGCCCTAAATACCCCGGATCTCGGGGATCGCGGCCACTAAACGGGGGTTCGAGTGCAGGTAGAGAGTGGATCGCCGCTTCACGTCGATGTCCTTATATACCCGCTCCACCTGTTCCTCCGAAAGGCCGATCAGCTCGGCCACGGCCGCGGCCGGGATTCCGTTGTTCTTGCCGTACAGGCAAAGGTCCATCTGCTCATAAGGCAGGGAGAAGTAAAATTCGTCCTGGCTTTGATGCAGGGAATAGGTATCCGTGGTCGGAGACCGCTTCCGGACTTTTTCGGGCACGCCGAGATATTCGGCCAACTGGTAGACCTGGGACTTGTAAAGATGAGCAATGAGCTTGATGTCCGCCGCGCCATCGCCCAATTTGACGAAAAATCCCTGGTCATATTCCAGGCGGTTCGGGGTGCCTGTGGTCAGGTAGTTCAGCCGGTCTGCGTGGTAATACTCCAGCATCTTGCGCACGCGCTGCTTGAAGTTGGTGGCGGCCACGATTTGCAGATAGGAAAAGGTTTGGGATCAGCATCAGGTCTGTCGTCAAGAACTGATGGTGAGTAACTGCACAGAAACAATGTCCAACGCGGACATCTCCTCGCAAGCCCCGGCGGATGCGCCGCCGCTTTTCTTCAGCTTGGGACCAATGGTTCCACGGCGCCGGGATCGAAATATCCGCATGCAAGCGCCGCTCCAGTGGAGAGCGTTTCATGCGCCCGGCCTGCTTCCGGATTCACGAAACAGGGACTGACGGGAGCGCCATAGGTCTGCTCGGCCCGCTGCAATGCCTCCGTCACGAGATCGCGGAAACCTTCCTTGAGGACGTGTTTTTCCCGCATCTTGTATTTGGCCGAATCTTCGCGGCGAATTTCGATCAGCCGATGATCCAGAATGGACTACGCCTCCAGGCCAACCGCAAAAAGCATTGCAGTCGGCTCACAGCCCACGGTACTTGAATTCCACTGATGGTAAATCTTTGCCGCTTCAGCCCGGCCTGGAGCCAGAAGCTTCCTGGCTCCAGGCCGCTCGAATTTCGGAATTTACCTTTCCTCGTTTCCAAAGCAAAGCTGGCATGTTGTTTGCTTCCTAGCCTTTCATCTGTTTGCTTTCTGTTTTTGCATTGGGGGTTCTTATGAGGTGAATTTGTACTTCAAGCAGCAATCCGGACCTTGAACCCCAGGGCTTGCGCCCTGGGCTTTCCTGCTGGACTCCCTTCGGGGTCCTTGGTCTTGCGACAGAAACTAACTGGCAGATTGGAGCGGCTAATCCAGGATGGGCCCAGTAAGAGAGTTTCAGAAGGACGATACTGGCGAGGTTGCTGAGCTTTGGGCGAAAGAGTTTCACCTCCGGGAATCAGTTCCGCTGGATTCGCTGAGCCGCTATCTTGAGGAAGTCTTTTTCTTGAATCCTTGGCAGTCAGGGGATTTCCCGTCCTTGGTCTATGAAGACTCCGACCGGCGAATTGCCGGTTTCGTAGGTGTAATGCCCCGCCCTATGAGGTTCATGGGAAAGTCGATTAAGGCGGCGGTTGCTTCACAGATCGTGGTGGATCGGAGCAAAGGCCTTCCGTTTGCTGCGCTAGAACTATTCCGGAAATTCTTTTCCGGACCGCAGGATTTATCCTTTTCCGACGGAGCAAACGGGTTGGCCCGGAGAGTCTGGGGGGCTGCGGGGGGAAGTGCAGATCACACGATCGCGTAGTTTGTGGCATAATGCTTTGTCATTATGCCTGAGGACCTGTACGAAGAGATCGTTGAAGTCCGCCGACGCGGCCAACGGGCGGCGCTGGCGACCATCGTGGCGCGCAAAGGATCCACACCGCGCAAAGACCCCGCAAAAATGCTCGTTTATGAAGATGGCCGGCAGTCGGGGAGCATCGGAGGAGGCTGCACCGAGGCGGAGGTTTGCCGCGAAGCCTTGCTGGTGATGCGCATCGAGAAGCCAAAATTGCTGACGTTTGATCTGACCGAAGATGACGCGGAAGAAAGCGGACTTCTCTGCGGGGGCGTCATGGAGGTTTACGTGGAACCGATACTTCCCGATCCTGTTCTCTACGTCTTCGGCGCCGGTCATGTGGGCCAGTGCGTGGCGCAAGTTGCCAGGAGCATCGGATTCAAGATCGCCGTTGTCGACGACAGGATCAAATACGCCAATCCCGAGCGCTTTCCGCAGGCCGATACCATTTACGTGGACCCGTGGGAAGAAAACTTTCGAAAACTGCCCGTCAACGACTCTTCTTATGTCCTTATTGCGACGCGCGGGCACAACTTTGATCTGGCCTGCCTGCGCTTTGCGCTACACACACCGGCCAAATACATCGGCCTGCTCGGCAGCCGGCGCAAGACAAAACTTCTTTATGAGGCGCTGGAGCGCGAAGGGATCGACCCTGCGAATTTCGAGCGCGTCTACGCTCCCGTGGGAATTGAAATCGGCTCTGAAACCCCGGAGGAAATCGCGATCAGCATCGCAGCAGAGCTGGTCGCCGTGAAGAAGAACCTCCAAGTCCGGCCCCTGAAGGAATCCCTGCGTTACCTCAAGCCTGTAGCCACGATCCGCTGACCAGCAAGAAAGCCAACGGAGGTAACCGCGCTAACTTACGGGTGGTGCGGATCCCGAAGGGGACTGACCATCCTTCAGTCAGTCTTCTCTCATTTTTCATTGGTCATCGGTCATTTGTCATTTGTCATTTCTGGCTGGTGGCTTAACGGAGGCGCAGTGCGGCCTGAAGGCTGAACTCCAGACTTGGAGCGATCGAAATACGATCAATGACAAATGCCCAATGACCAATGAAAAATGACAAATGGCATTTCCCTTCCGCTTTCTTATTTCCCGTACCAGGTCACCTCACCGGAGAGCGCCCTCAAAAACTCCACGAGGTCCTGCTGCTCCTGCTTGGTCAGGTTTAAGGGTTTGATCTTCGGAGAAAGCCACTTGTTCCGGTAGCCTCCTTTGTTGTAGAAGGCGACGACCTCTTCGAGGGTCTTTTCAGAACCGTCATGCATGTAGGGAGCGGTGTTGGCCACCTCGCGGAGCGTCGGGGTTTTGAATGCCCCTTGATGCCCTTCCAGCTTGGTGACTTCGTAACGGCCCAGATCGGGCTTCTTGGCCGCCATACCCACACCGATATTATTGTAGTTTTCGTCGGTGAAGTTGAAAGAGGCATGGCAAGTTTCGCAGTTTCCCTTCTTCTCGTCTCGAAAGATTTTCATGCCCCGCTGTGCCGCCTCGCTCATCGCAGTCTTGTCTCCGGCCGTAAAGCGATCGAAGGGGCTCTTCCCTGACACAATCGTCCTCTCGAAGCCGGCAATCGCCTTGGCCAGGTTTCCCGGCGTGATGGCTCCGTCCGGAGGAAAGGCCGCCTTGAAGTCGCTGGAGTAACTTGGGTCGCTCGTGAGTCTTTCGACGACCACGTCCATGGACGGCATAGCCATTTCCAACGGGTTCTGAACCGGTCCGAGCGCCTGTTCCTCGAGGGATTTCGCGCGGCCATCCCAGAACTGCGCGGCGCTGAAAACCCGGTTTATGGCGGCGGGAGACTGGCGGGTTCCCGTTTTGCCTCCGACTCCGGCCGAAAACTGGCGCGAGTCTGAAAAACCGTGCTCGGGAATGTGGCAAGAGGCGCAGGAGATGGATTGGTCCGTCGAGAGTTTCTTCTCGAAGAACAGCCTCTTGCCCAGCTTGATCTTCTCCTCCGTCATAGGATTATCAGGGGGGACAACGACGCTCTCCGCGGCCAGGCCCAGCGGGAAACTCATCACATACGGCGCGGGGGCTTTTGGCGCTTCCTCCTTCGGCTGTTCCGGCTCCTTCCTGGCACAACCGGCAATAGTCAGAGCCAGCGCACAAACGAAGAAGATGGAGAGCGCAAGACGAATGTTGAAACCACGCAATGAATAGACGCTTCTCATAGCCTTTCCAAAATTAAGATTTTCGATTAGTTGCGATTCCCGGTCTCACCGCAGAGACGCGGAGTACGCGGAGAATGTTTGACAATGATCGATGACAAATGAACAACGACAGCTTCGCAGATTCGTTTCCTCGCGTGCAATCTTTCATCCTTCATTTGTCATGGGTCATTTTGCCGAATCTTTCTCTGCGTTCTCTGCGTCTCCGCGGTGAATGAGCGGTAAATGAGTTACGTTGCCTAGAAACCGGAGACCTTCCCTGCCTTCTTGTAGCACTGGAAGATGATATGCCAGCTGATGGGGATGAGCGCCAGCCAGGCGATCCAGTAGTACTTGCTTGAGATCCCGAGGTTCCCGCCGGCGAAGTAGGTGGTGTGCTGGCCCACCATCGCCCAGAGCAGCGGGAGCGACAGGTACGTGTTCTGCCGGGATCGGAGTCCGGCGAGTTTCACGAGGTTCGCATCGGGAGCGGTGCCTTCCTTGATCGCCTTGATGATTTTTTGCTGTGCCGGCCATATGCGGAACCACACATTAAAAGCCATTATGGTTCCGAACATGGCGCCGGTATGAATCAGCGTGCCCCGGTAGCTGAAGTTCCCGAAAGTCGCGAAGAGCACGACCACAATGGCGAGCAGGACGTAAGCCACGGTGGAGGCCACCTTGATATTCTGCGCTAGGGGGCTCTTGAACAGGAAATCGTAAAGCAAAACAGCCAGGAAGGTAACCGCGATCATCACGATGGTCCCGGCCGTAAACTCCTTGTTGGTATCCACCGCCACGCCGTTCATGTAGTAGACGATGCCAAGGAGCAGGACTCCGGTGACCCAGGTCCAGGCAGCCCCCCATCGGAACCAGAACAGAGCGCGAGGCCGCAGCTCCGGAATCACGGTCTTCTTGGTTCCTCCGTCCAGTTTTCCTTCGAACTGGCCGTTCACGAAGTTGAAAAAATACAGATGTCCTATCCATAGAATTCCAGCAAAGACGTGCATCCATCGAAACAAGGCTTCAAACGCTGCGGAAATATCTCCCATCTTGCGCCTCCTTCAGATCGACGAAGTCCTCGTGTTTGCAAGTGATTGGAAAATTTACTGTAAAGCTATCAGGTGGGCTTGTCAAGAAATCAGCCCAGGAGCTGATCCATTCTGTAGATCATGCCTTCGCGGGTGTATGAGGCGAGTTCGACAATGCCCGTATCCATACGGATCGCGTCCTCCGGGCAGGCTTCCACGCAAAACCCGCAGAAGACACACACGCCCAGATCGATGTCGAACACTTTGGGCATTTTCTCGATGTTCGGATCCGGGTGCTCTGTAGCCACAATGTGAATACAGCGCGCCGGGCAGACCGTCTCGCACATCATGCAGGCCACGCAACGGGGCGTTCCGTCTTCGCGCATCGTGAGGCGGTGACGCGTTCGAAGCCTTTTCGCGTACGGCCGCCGCTCCTCCGGATACTCGTAGGTGATTGTTTCGCCCTTGTCCACCTTGAAGCCGAAAGCGCGCAGAAGGTGACGAGGGAAATTGACAAAGAAGTGCTTTGCGGTGAGGACCAGGCCCTTTACCACTTCTGTAATGTACAACCGCTCCAGCAGTCCGAGCTCCGGCTGTCTCATAAGGAAATCGGATTCTACCCAAATCCCCGGATGAAGTCCAGACACCGACCTTCTTTGCCACGAATTTCACGAATTACACGAAAGGGCTGCGTTACCGTGAGTGAGCGAAAGCATTTCGTGTAATTCGTGAAATTCGTGGCAAGGCTTTTCCAGTTGTGCAATCCGTGCCGCGGGAGTTGAAAAAGGATCGTGCGAATGAGTAATCTGTAGCTTATGAAGACCGAGCCGAAGCCGAAGATCCTCCGCGAACTGGAAGAGATTGCCGGGTCCAATTATATTTTGCACGACCCCGATGAGCTGCTGGCATACGAATGCGACGGCCTCACCCATCACCGCTCGCTGCCGGATTTTGTGGTCTTCCCGGAAACTACACACCAGGTCTCCCGGCTGGTCGAGCTCGCCCGGCGTTACCGGATGCCTTTTACCGCGCGAGGCTCCGGCACGGGATTGAGCGGGGGCGCGACTGCGGCGCGCGGTGGAATGATCATAGAAACGTCCCGCATGAAACGGATCCTCGAAGTAGACGCCGAGGCCCGCGCGGCGGTAGTACAGCCCGGCGTGATCAACATGGAGATTTCCCGCAGGGTCGCTGATGCGGGTTTCTTTTATGCTCCCGACCCTTCCAGCCAGATCGCCTGCACCATCGGAGGAAACATCGCAGAAAACAGCGGCGGGCCTCACTGCCTCAAGTACGGCACGACCGTAAACCACGTTCTAGCGCTGAGCGTCGTTCTCGGGGACGGCGAAGTGATGGAATTGGGAGGCGCCGCCGCAGATCCACCCGGATACGATCTGTGCGGTATCTTTGTAGGGAGTGAGGGGACTTTCGGTATCGCCACGGAGATCCGCCTGCGGTTGGTGCGCACGAGTCCGGCGACGCGAACGCTGCTGGCCGCGTACGCGCACGTCCAGCAGGCCACCGAGACCGTGTCGGACATCGTAGCCGCAGGCATCGTTCCCGTCGCGCTCGAAATGATGGATCAGGCCATAATCCAGGCGGTGGAGGACTCCCACTACCGCGCAGGTTATCCGAGGGACGCCGGCGCCGTGCTCCTCATCGAGCTGGACGGCCTGGACGCAGGCCTGAAGGTGCGCGAAGAACAGATTCGGGCGCTCTGCCAGGCCAACGGTTGCGCGGAAATCCGCGTGGCGCGGGACCCGGCAGAGCGCGCCGCGCTCTGGGCCGGCAGAAAGGGCGCCTTTGGCGCCTGCGGGCGGTTGAGCCCCAACATGTATCTCTCCGACACTGTTGTCCCCCGCAACCGTCTTCCGGAAGTGCTTTCCCGAGTGTACGAAATATCAAAATCTCACAACATCCGGGTCGCTAACGTCTTTCACGCAGGAGACGGGAATCTCCACCCCATCCTTCTGTATGACGAGAAGGATCCCCATGAAACCCGGCGCATGCTGGCGGCCTGCGCCGATATTATCGAAGCTTGCCTTGCGGTCGGGGGGACTCTGAGCGGAGAGCACGGCATAGGTTTGGACAAGCGGGACTACATGGATCGCCAGTTCTCAGAAGAGGATTTGCGCGCCATGACAAAGGTGAAACGCGCGTTTGATCCTGAGGGGCTCTGCAATCCGGATAAAGTCCTGCCAAGGCGCGCCGGCTGCGGCGAAGCCGGACGCTGGGATCCCAAGCGGCTGCCGGAAGGCGTCTGGGTCTGACGATTGCTTTTCACCACAAAGACGCGAAGACACAAAGAATCGCAAAGAATTTTCTGTCGAAGAGCAAACAACTTTAGCCGTCGGCCCTACGGCATTAATTCTGTTGGAATCTGCATAACACCTGGCGTGAACGAGTGCGCCGGCAACTATCGTCTTCGTCTTTGCGTCTTAGCGGTGAATGCGCGTCGGTTAGACGGAGAGGGGCTCTTCGGCGCGGCGGCGAATGGATTCGAAGTGCCTCTGTTCCTCTTCGGCAAACTGCACGAAGATTCGCTTGCCTTCGGTCTCGAGGAACTTGTCGGAGTAATCCTTGAAGAATTCCGCGGCGCGACGTTCCAGAACCATGGCCATCTCCAGAGAACGCCGCGCGTCGAGACGAAGTGTTCCGTCGACTTCATATTCCTCGAGGTCCGGCA
>WNGG01002342.1_pt1 | contig 21441 bp, 19 predicted proteins | sample 5400661 | NCBI WGS metagenome assembly WNGG01 (sample SAMN13153372, study PRJNA577476) | soil metagenome | isolation source: 100 cm soil or saprolite under Garry oak tree replicate 1 | place: USA:California | collected 2016-06-15
TTGGCGCCCAGACTTTCGACCTGCTCTTTCACCGCGGGCCGCACGTCGGTGGCGGTGACGACGGCGCCAAGCCGCCGCGCGGTCGCGATCGCCTGCAGGCCGGCAACGCCGACGCCCATCACGAACACTTTTGCAGCAGGGATCGTGCCCGCCGCGGTCATCATCATCGGAAAGGCGCGGCCGAAGGTTTCGGCAGCCTCGATCACCGCGCGGTAGCCGGCGAGATTGGCCTGGCTCGACAGCACGTCCATCACCTGCGCGCGCGTGATGCGCGGCATCAATTCCATCGCGAACGCCGATATGCCGGCATCCGCCATCGCCTTCAGTGCCGCGTCGTTGCCGTAAGGGTCCATGATGGCGATGACCAGCGCGCCGCGCTTGTAGTTCGCGAGCTCCGACGCCTCGGGCCGCTTCACCTTGATGACGATGTCGGCGTCATCAAGCGCGTCGGCGCTGACGACAGCGCCGACAGCGGTGAACTCCGAATCCGGCAGACCCGACTTGATGCCCGCGCCGGGCTCGATCGCGATATCGACGCCCAACGCCTTGAATTTTTTCACCGTGTCGGGCGACGCCGCGACCCGCGGCTCGGACGGATCGATTTCCTTGGCAACGGCAATTTTCATGAGGCCTCCGGCGGCGCGGGAAGCACGCGCGCGAGCAAACTAGCGCCTATTGGGCAGAGATGGATACCGGTTTCGCAACCGGAATGGGTGCAGTTCTTCCAATCGCGCCGCCGGGCGGCGGCGCGACCGACGATCGATCAGGTCAGGAAAATCGCCATCATGGCGACGATGAAGATGACGGCGGCAGTGCCGTATTTCACCAGCATGATGAAGCCTTCGTAGGTCTGCTCATGGGCCGGATAATCGTTGCCGTCAGCGTTCGTGTAGGCCACTTCGTTATGCTCTGCCATCGGTCTCCCCGGTCAATGCTCGCTTCTCGCGTGCAATTACCGCAATCCCACGGCAAGGGCAACGGCGATGCTCCGGGTTGTTCGCCGGCTGTCTACCTTCTACTTGCCGGGCTCACGCGGCCAATTGTCCCTGATCCAGCGGGTGAGGCTTTCCTCGCTGACTTCGCCGGCGGCGAGGGAGAGGATGATGGACGTCGACTGTGCGGGTTCAGGGTCGAAAGCAACGCCGTTCTTGAGCAGAAAGCCCATCATGGCCATGAAAGCGATGCGCTTGTTGCCATCGACGAAGGCGTGATTTTTCGCTAGGCCAAATGCATAGGCTGCCGCAAGTTCGGCCATGTCTGATTGTTCGTAACGCCATTTGTTGACCGGACGTTCAAGCGCGGATCGCAGCATGCCTTCGTCGCGCAAGCCGGGCGCTCCGCCGAAGCGGCGGAGTTGGCGGCTATGGATCGCAATGGCCTGCTCATAGGTGATCCAACGCGGCTCTTTTGGCTCGCTCATGGCTTGCTTTGCTTATTTTGCTTGCTTTGCTTATTTTGCAAGCGCCGCGAGCGTATCCCGGTACTTGTCCATAATGTGGTCCGCGATTTCCATGGTCTTCTCGAAGTCGGGATCGTAGGGCATGGCCTGAAATCCGCCTCCGGCGAGTTCGGTAATGTGCAGTTCCTGGCCCCGCTTGAGGTCGAGCCGCTGCATCAATTCACGTGGCAACAGAAGGCCATCGGAATTGCCGATCTTCTTGATTTCGATTTTCACGGTCGGTTCTCCTCGCACAGGCAGATGCCAAAAGGCGTGTTATACAGATGTATAACACGCCTTTTGGCCGCGTTCAACGGTTGTAATACGGATTATTTAATCCATCCCCTCCAGCTCGTCGATCATGCCGGCGATCACCGACAGCCCGCCATCCCAGAATTTCGGGTCCCTGGCGTCGAGGCCAAACGGTTTGAGCAGCTCGGAATAATGCTTGGTGCCGCCGGCGGCCAGCATCGCCAGATAGCGCTCGGCAAAGCCACCTTGCGCATTCTCGTACACCGCGTAGAGCGAGTTCACGAGGCAATCGCCGAACGCATAGGCGTAGACGTAGAACGGCGAATGGATGAAGTGCGGAATGTACATCCAGAAATTCTCGTAGCCCGGGCGGATGTCGATCGCGGGGCCGAGGCTTTCGCCCTGCACGCCGAGCCAGATTTCGCCGATGCGCTCGGCGGTCAATTCGCCGTTGCGCCGCTCGGTATGGATGGCGCGTTCGAACGAATAGAACGCGATCTGCCGCACCACCGTGTTGATCATGTCCTCGACCTTGCCGGCGAGCAGCGCCTGGCGCTGTCTGGCGCTCCTGGTCTGCGCCAATAGCCGCTTGAAGGTCAGCATCTCGCCGAACACGCTGGCGGTTTCCGCTAATGTCAGCGGTGTCGGCGCCATCAGCGCGCCGTTCTTCGCCGCCAGCACCTGATGCACGCCGTGACCGAGTTCATGGGCGAGCGTCATCACGTCGCGCGGCTTGCCCTGATAGTTCATGAGCACGTAAGGATGCGCCGATGGCGTGGTGGGATGCGAGAACGCACCCGGCGCTTTTCCGGGCCGCACCGGCGCATCGATCCAGCGATCGGTGAAAAATCGCGCGGCGATGTCAGCCATTTCGGGCGAGAATCCGCGGTAGGCCGTCAGCACCATATTCTTGGCGTCAGGCCAGGCGATACTGCCGGTGGCGGCAAACGGCAGCGGCGCATTGCGATCCCAATGCGCGAGTTTCTTCTTTTTGAACCAGCCCGCCTTCAATTGATAATAGCGATGCGACAGCCGCGGATAGGCCGCGCGAACCGAACCCACCAGCGCATCGACGACCTCGCGCTCGACGCGATTGGCCAGATGCCGCGAATCCGCCACGTCCTGGAAGCCGCGCCAGCGGTCGGAAATCTCCTTGTCCTTGGCAAGCGTATTGGTGATCAGCGCGAAGGTCCGCTCATTGGCCTTGAAGGTCGTCGCCAGCGCCTGCCCCGCCGCCTTGCGCTTTTCCGGCGCACGGTCCTGCAGCAAATTGAGGGTCGGCTCGATCGCCAATTCGCGCCCCGAGACCTTGAAGCGCAGGCCGGAGATGGTTTGATCGAACAGCCGGTTCCAGGCAGCGTAGCCGCTCTGGGATTTCTCGTGAAACAGCTGCTCGACGCGATCCTCGAGCTGATACGGCTTGTCCTTGCGCAGATCTTCGATCCAAGGGCGATAGTGCGCGAGTTCCGGCGTCTGCATCGCGCGTTCGATCGCGGCATCATCGACGCGGTTGAGCTCAAGCGCGAAAAACAACAGATGCACCGACGCGGTCGTCAACCGCTCGGACACGTCGCCGTAGAATTTGGAGATCGCCGGATCGACGCTGTCGCCAGCATGCACCAGGCCGGCATACGAACCCAAACGCCCTGCGAGATCGTCGATCGCCTCGTATCGGCTGACCGCTCCGGCCAGCCATTTGCCGCCGCCCTCGCCCGCCGTCTGCTCCGAAAGCTTGCCTTTGAAGTCCGTCTCAAACGCGACGCAATCCGCGTCCATCTTTTGCAAGTCGCGCATGACTTCCGGCGCGTCGATACCCGAATAAAGATCGGCCAGGTCCCATTCCGGCAGCTTTCCGACCTTGGTTTTGGCGGCCGATGTCTTGTCGCCTGGTTTGCGTGGAGCGGTCGACTTGCGGAGAGCGGACGAGGAGCGCGAGGTCATATGTACGAGCCTGTGTATGCGTTTCAACCTGGACGGTGGGGCCAGTCGGGCGAGGAACTTACGTCAACCTTTAAGAGGGCGTTAATCGCCATCGGCGAGAGTGCCCCGATTCGAGACAGATAGTTGTAAAGCGGGGGGAAAGCCATGGTTGCCAGCATTTTGATCGCCGATGACGACGCGGTGGCGCGCCGCCTCGTCGAAAACATGGTGCAGAAATGCGGCTATCAGACACTGGTCGTCGACTCGGGCGACGCGGCGATCGCCATGCTGACCGCGCCGGACGCGCCGGTCATCGATGCCGTCGTGCTCGATCTGGTGATGCCCGGCCTCGACGGCATGGGCGTATTGGCCAAGATCCGCGAAGCCGGTCTCAGCATCCCCGTTGTCGTACAGACCGCCCATGGCGGCATCGACAATGTGGTGTCGGCGATGCGCGCCGGCGCCCAGGATTTCGTGGTCAAGCCCGTCGGCATCGAGCGGCTGCAAGTGTCGCTGCGCAATGCACTCAACACCAGCGCGCTGAAGGGAGAGCTGCAGCGCATCAGGCACAGCCGCGAAGGCAGGCTGACCTTTGCCGATATCGTCACCCGCAGCGAAACCATGGCGGGCGTGCTGCGCACCGCGCAAAAAGCCGCCGCCTCGACGATCCCGGTGCTGATCGAAGGCGAATCCGGCGTCGGCAAGGAATTGTTCGCCCGCGCCATCCATGGCAGCGGCGAGCGCAAATCAAAACCGTTCGTTGACGTCAATTGCGGCGCGATCCCCGACAATCTCGTGGAGTCGATCCTGTTCGGCCACGAGAAGGGCGCCTTCACCGGCGCCACGGAGCGCCATACCGGCAAATTCGTCGAGGCTTCCGGCGGAACGCTGTTCCTCGACGAGGTCAGCGAATTGCCGCTGGCGGCGCAAGTGAAATTGCTTCGCGCGCTGCAGGAAGGCATGGTCGAGGCCGTCGGCGGGCGCAAGCCGGTGAAAGTCGACGTCCGCATCATTTCCGCGACCAACCGCAAGTTGCTGGATCGCGTCAAAAGCGGACAATTCCGCGAGGATTTGTTCTATCGCCTCCACGTGCTGCCGCTGACGATTCCTCCCTTGCGGATGCGCCGCGAAGATATCCCGCATCTGCTGCGGCACTTTCTGGCGAGGTTCTGCGCCGAACAAAATCGCCCCATTACCGGCATCAGCGGCGAGGCGATGACTCACCTGTCGCAACTTGATTGGCCCGGCAATATCCGCCAGCTCGAGAACGCGGTTTATCGGGCCGTCGTCATGAGCGACAGCGACCAGCTCGGCGCAGCGGATTTTCCGCAAGTTTCCACGCAACCCGTGGCAATGCCGGAAACATACCATCAGGTCGAACCGCTGATCGTTGACCCCGCATTTCACTCGACCGCGCCGGCGATGGTTTCCGGTAATGAGATACCTATCGCGCCGTTGCCGACCGCCGGGACGCTGGCGATGCTGACGAGATCAGGAGAAATGCGGCCGCTCGAAGAGATGGAGATCGAGATCATCAGGTTCGCGATCTCGCATTATCGCGGGCAGATGTCGGAGGTCGCGCGCCGGTTGAAGATTGGCCGCTCGACGCTTTACCGCAAGCTCGATGAGGCTACCGCCGACAATTCGGCGGCTGGCGGCACAACCGATGCGAACTGAGAACCAATGCTCGAATGTGGCGCTCCGGTGTCCGAAACGAAAAGGCTCAAGACATCAGCTATTCCAGAACATTTGAACCGTTGCTTGCCGGTGACAGACAAACCGAAGGGTGCGTGGCAAAAGCGCGCAATGCGTTGAAAATGGGGACCGGTTGAAGTCAGTTTGTCGTGAGTTGCCCGGGTGGCGCTGGTTGGATGCGAGGGCCACGTGTATCGTCCGCATGAATCGTTGCATGCAGGCGGAAGCTGTGACGGACGATACCAAGAGCTGTTCCATGCCGGAGCAGCTTCGCCAAGGGGTGTGACGATGCGTGACTGTTCGAAGAACCGTGCTGGATTTGACCGCGTGCTGATGGCCGTCGCGGCGACCTTCCTCACGGTGTCCGCAACTTCAACACTTGCCCAGGCCGATCCGGCCCGCAGCGCCGCGGAGCTCGCGATCGACGCCGCGATCCCGCGTCCCGAACCTGCCAACCTGCCGCCTCCGACCATTAACGACTTCAAGCCCGACACCACCGCGACGGTACCCGACGCGGCGAAGACCAGGCCATCCGATATCGTCACCGCTCCGGCGGCAGATACCCGGAAGAACGACACGGCGACCACCACACCGGCGTCGCCGCCGGCTGCGGCCACCACAACGCCATCAGCCGAACCCGTGCCGGAACCAACCAAGGCTGCGAGCAACGTCGCGCCGGCAGATCAGCCGGTCGCCGACAAACTGCGCGAAACGCTGGGCACCAAATCATTGCGCTATTTCGACCGTAAGGCCGAACGCGCCGCGGTGGAGAAGTTTTACGCCACGCGCGAATTCGCGCCGCTGTGGACTCAGGCCGGCACTCTGAATGCGAGCGGCAAAGGCGTCGTCGCGCGGCTCAGGGATGCCGCCTCCGATGGTTTGAATGCCGCCGACTATCCGGTGCCGGATTTCACGGCGGCGACCACGCCGGATTTGCTGGCGGACGCCGAGCTGAAGCTGACCGCCAGCATGCTGGACTACGCGCGTCAGGCGCAGAGCGGCCGGATGCACTGGTCGCAGGTCAGCGGGGACATCCAATATCCGGAGCATCCGACCGATGCCACCGAAGTGCTGACGAATGTCACCACCGCCAAGGACGCGTCCGCCGCACTTGACGGCTACAACCCGCCACAGAAGCTCTACCGCGAATTGAAGGCGAAGCTCGCCGAGTTGCGCGGCCAGGGCGAAGGCAAGGTGGTTCCGCTTTGGGAAGGGCCGGCGCTTAAATTCACGCCGGCCAGCAAGAAGCAGCCCGCGGCCGAGATCGAAGATGCGCGCGTGCCGTTGCTGCGCGCCAAGCTCGGCATCACCGAAAACGCCGACGACAGTCATTACGATGCCAAGGTCGCCGAGGCGGTACGTAAATTCCAGGCGGGCGCCGATCTCAAGGCCACCGGCATTCTGGACGACCGCACGGTGAAGGCATTGAACAGCCCCAAGCGCGACCGCCAGATCGACGCCGTGATCGTCAACATGGAGCGCTGGCGCTGGCTGCCGCGCCAGCTCGGCGCGCCCTCGCTCGGCAATGCCTACGTCATTCTCAACATCCCGGACTATACGCTCAAGGTGATGCAGAATGGCGCACCGGTCTGGAACACCAAGGTCGTCACCGGAAAGCCGGGGATTCACGCGACGCCGCTGCTGACGGAGACGATGAAGTTCATCACCGTCAATCCGACCTGGAACGTGCCGCCGTCGATCATCTACAACGAATATCTGCCGGCCTTGCAGCAGGATCCGACCGTGCTCGATCGCATGGGACTGAAGCTCGAGCGCGCCCGTGACGGCAGCATTCACATCTCGCAGCCGCCCGGCGAAGCCAACGCGCTCGGGCGCATTCGCTTCAATTTCCCGAACAAGTTTCTGGTGTACCAGCACGATACGCCGGACAAGCATCTGTTCGCCAAGGAGGAACGCCCGTTCAGTCACGGCTGCATGCGGGTGCAGAATCCGGATCAATACGCTGCGACGCTGCTGAACATCACGATGCCGAACGAGCACTACACGCCCGACAAGATCCGCGGCATGTATGGTCGCAGCGAGATCGATATCAAGTTCCCGACACCGATACCGGTCAATATCACCTACCAGACGGCGTTCGTGGATGACGCGGGCAAGTTGCAGCTGCGCAAGGATGTCTACGGCCGCGACGCAACCATGCTGGCGCTGCTTCGCAACTCCAGAAGCAAGGATCTGGAAAGCGTGGTCGCACACGCCCAGCCAAGCTACAGCCGGCCAAACGGCAATCTGCCGGCAGGCGTCAACTTTGCCAGCGACAACACGTTTTCTTCCGGACCTTCGTTTTCCTCCGGACCTTCGTTCTTCGAACGGCTGTTCGGAGGGCCGACGGCTTCGCCCCCAGTGCCGCGCGGTCGAATACCGCAACGGCGGTTGTTCGACCGCTGATTTTCTACCAGGGCCAACGAGCGGCCGGAATTCTCCCGCCTGATCAATAGCCTCGCCATCTGGCGAGGTACTCCCTGTTAACCACTCTCCATCCAGGATTAACCAGTGGGCACTTTTTCGCCACACTCGACGGGTTAGGTTAAGACTGACTTGGGGACAGGGTGCAAATCTCGACAGACCCTTCCGAGTTAAGACTGCGTTAACGCTCTTTCGCCACATGGGGTAGCGAGAGAGTTTCTCGATCGGTGTCCTCTGGGTGGGCTCATACGTGCTGGCTGGTTTCGCACGCCAATTCAATTCGCTGTCGTTTCCAAAGGCCGGGTATCGTCTTGGCCTGACTTCGCTATTGCTGCTGGCCGGAGCCGGATCGGTCCATGACGCGACCGCGCTCAATGAAACCCGCACCCTTTCGTTCCACCACACCCATTCCGAAGAAGATCTCACCGTCACTTTCAAGCGTGACGGGCGCTACGACGAAGAGGCGCTGAAGCAGCTCAATCATTATCTCCGCGACTGGCGCAGCCAGGACCAGACCACGATGGATCGTCGCCTGTTCGACATCCTCTGGGAAGTCTACCGCGACGTCGATGGCACGAAGCCGATCCAGATCATCTCCTCGTACCGCTCCCCCGCGACCAACGCCATGCTCCGCCGCCGTTCCTCAGGGGTGGCCCGCTTCAGCCAGCACATGCTCGGCCACGCCATGGATTTCTACATTCCGGACGTACCGCTTGAGCAAATCCGCTTCGCCGGGCTTCGCCTGCAGCGCGGCGGCGTCGGGTTTTATCCGACATCGGGATCGCCTTTCGTCCATCTCGATACCGGCAGCATTCGGCACTGGCCGCGAATGACGCACGATCAGCTCGCCCAGGTGTTCCCGGACGGCCGCACCGTGCATGTTCCGTCTGACGGCAACCCGCTGAAAGGCTATGAGCTCGCCCGCGCCGACGTTGAAAAACGCGGCGACGACCCTTCGGCGAAGAGCAAACCGGGATTTTTTGCCGCCTTATTCAAAGGCAAATCGAACGAGGAGGATGACGAGGGGGCCAACGCCCCGGTTGCCGGCGAAAAGCCTGCTGCGGCTGGCCTGATGGCCACCGCCAAATCCCCCGACCCGGTGCCGATGCCGCGCTCGAAACCCCAAAAAACCCAAGCTGGCGCGACTTTCCAGCTGGCCTTGGCCGAGATGCAGACCGCCCAGCCGGCAAAATCCAGGCAGGCCGCCGCCACGTCACCTGAAAAGTCCGAAGGCAAACCGCAGACGCCGGCTGATATCATCAATGCCCGCGGCTTCTGGGACGACGCCCCCACAACGCCGAAACAGGCAACTCCCGCGCAGGTCGCGGCCATCACCGCCCGCCAGGCGGTTACCTCCGCCGATCCGCAATCGACCGCAAGTATTTCCGCCGCGTTCCAGGCGCTGGCCTATGCGCCGGCTGCAAATTCACCGGTTGACCGCTCGAATATCGTCGCGGCCAGCGCGCCGATACCGCGCAGCGGCCGGACTGCATCGGCCGCTCGCAATGCAATGGCCGCTACCACGATCGATCAGGTCGTCGCCAAGGGACCGCAGAATCAGGAGAGCCTGATCACGACATCGACGCGGATCGCCGCTGCCACCGACAACGCGGTCTGGATGCGCGCCATGATTCTGGCGCCGAGCGCAAGCGCGTCGCTGTCCACGACGGTGCTCGGCGACAGCGACATGACCTTGATGCGGATACATTTCGTCAAGCCGCAGGCAATCGTCTCCATGAGCTTCTCGGAAGATCCGCAGATGGGGCTGGTCTCCGACCAGTTTACCGGATCGGCGGTTGCGACGCTGACGACGCAGCGGTTCATGATGCGGACCGCATCGCTGCGCTGAGGCAAGGTCGTCATTGCCGGGCAAAAGCACGAAGCGCGTCTCCGCGTTGGATGACCCGGCAATCCATTTGCAAAGAGAATTTTCTGAAAATCGATGAATACGCGGGTCAAGCCCGCGTATGACACCTGTCCTTCACAACATCCCCAACGCCTGCATGTAGGTGTCGAGAATGGTTTCCTGCTCGGCGCGCTCGTTGGCGTCCTGCTTGCGCAGCCGCACGACCGCGCGCAACGCCTTGACGTCGTAGCCGTTGCCCTTGGCCTCGGCATAGACGTCGCGGATATCGTCCGAGATGGTCTTCTTCTCTTCTTCCAGCCGTTCGATGCGCTCGACGATGGCCTTGAGCTGGTCTTTTGCAAACGTTGTCGCAGGCTCTTCCTTGAGGGCGGCGGCAGAGGTGGCCATCGGATACTCCTGATTGAACGGATGATTGAGTTAAAGGCGGAAGGCGCCGACGCTTCGCCACGCACCGCATCCCAGAATGACCCTCATGAGTGGGACGACCTGCGTCAAGCCAACAGCGCGTTCATCCACAGCGCGCCCACAGGAGATAGCGAAATCCCCTTTCGGCAAAATGAAGAAACTGGGGTTTCTGGCATGACGCGTCGCGTGGCTGCGAATCGCACGTCGACATCGCGGCAGTTCCGCAAGTCCCGCGTCGCTCATATGCGCGGGAACCGTGTTCGATAAGGTCGAATCGGGCGTCAATGCCCGTTATGGCTTTTCTTCATCGCCGCGAGCTGATCGGGGCTGGCCGTCCCCTGATATGTCGACTTCCAGGTCTCGTACGGCATGCCGTAGACGGCCTCGCGGCTCTCGTCCTTGGTCATCGCAGCGCCTTTGGCGTCGGCCTCGTCCTTGAGCCAGTTGGACAGGCAGTTGCGGCAGAAGCCCGCGAGGTTCATCAGGTCGATGTTCTGGACATCGGTGCGGCCACGCAGATGTTCGACGAGGCGCCGGAACACCGCGGCTTCAAGTTCCGTTCTGGTTTTGTCGTCGATTGCCATGACTGTTATCTCGCAGCTGTGCGCAGGATATTGATCTTAAGTGGGAGTTGTCACAGATTTTGCCATATCGAAGGGTAAAGAGAGGGTTAACCGGCGCGATTTCGGCTACCCCAATGCCTGAAAACGCCCCTTGGTCGTTGACAGCCCCCGCTGGCTTGCGCGAAATCTTCAACGAATTGATATAGCTTCACTAAATGGCCGCAAGAGTTTCCCATCGCCCGAATCGATTCTCTGCTCGCATGACCGCCGGTTTGATGCCGGCGCTGGCGTTTGCCGTGCTATGCCTGTGGAACAGTTCGGCGGCGGCGGACTTTCGTCTCTGCAACAACACCTCGAGCCGGGTCGGCATCGCGCTGGGCTATAAGGATGCCGAAGGCTGGACCACCGAGGGTTGGTGGAACGTTTCCTCCCGGGCCTGCGAGACCCTGCTGCGCGGTACACTGGTCGCACGGTTCTATTATATCTATGCGCTCGATTACGACCGCGGCGGCGAGTGGTCAGGACAGGCCTTTATGTGTTCGCGTGACAAGGAATTCACCATCAAGGGCACCGAGAATTGCCTGGCGCGCGGTTTCGACCGTACCGGCTTCTTCGAGGTCGACACCGGCGAGCAGCGCGCCTGGACCGTGCAGCTGACCGAATCCAATGAACAGCCCGGGCAGCGGGTGCCGGGAATCCCGGGAACCGTTGGTCCCGGCGGACCCGGAGGCCTTCCGGGCATGTCCAATTCGCCGGGCGGCGGGCCCGGCCTGCCCAATCCGCCGGGCGGGACGCCTCCGGGGGCGTCTGGTCTGCAGCCGGCGCCCGGAAGCAAACCATGAGACGCCTGCGCCGTATCAAGATCCTGGCAACGCTCGGCCCGGCGTCCTCCGACAGCCCGATGATCCGCCGCCTGTTCGAGGCCGGCGCCGACGTCTTCCGCATCAACATGAGCCATACCTCGCACGACAAGATGCGCGAACTGGTCAAGACCATTCGCAATGTCGAGTCGAGCTACGGCCGGCCGATCGGCATCCTGGTCGATCTTCAGGGACCGAAGCTCCGCGTGGGCGCGTTCGCCGAAGGCTCGATCCAGCTCAAGAACGGCGAAAGCTTCGTGCTCGATTCCGACAAGGCGCCCGGTGACAACACCCGGGTCCAGCTTCCGCATCCGGAAATTCTCGCTGCACTGAGGCCCGGTCACGCGCTGCTGCTCGACGACGGCAAGGTGCGCCTGATCGCCGAAGAGACCTCACCCGAGCGCGCTGTCACCCGCGTCGTGATCGGCGGCAGGATGTCGGACCGCAAGGGCGTCAGCCTGCCCGACACCGATCTGCCGGTATCGGCGATGACGCCGAAGGACCGCGCCGACCTCGAGGCAGCCCTGGTGACCGGCGTCGACTGGGTCGCGCTCTCGTTCGTGCAGCGCGCCGAGGACGTGCTTGAGGCCAAGAAGCTGATCCGCGGCCGCGCCGCCGTGATGTCCAAGATCGAAAAGCCGCAGGCGATCGACCGGCTCCCCGAAATCCTGGAAGCCTCCGACGCGCTGATGGTGGCGCGCGGCGATCTCGGCGTCGAGCTGCCGCTGGAGCGGGTACCGAGCCTGCAGAAACAAATGACGCGGCTGGCGCGGCGCGCCGGCAAGCCGGTGGTGGTCGCAACCCAAATGCTGGAATCGATGATCCAGTCGCCGGTGCCGACGCGCGCCGAGGTTTCTGACGTCGCTACCGCAGTCTATGAAGGCGCCGACGCGATCATGCTGTCGGCGGAATCCGCCGCCGGCAAATTTCCGGTCGAAGCGGTCTCGACGATGAATCGCATCGGCGAGGAAGTGGAGCGCGATCCGACCTATCGCGGCGTGCTCAACGCGCAGCGGGCCGAACCGGAGCCAACGGTTGGCGACGCCATCGCGGACGCCGCGCGGCAAATCGCCGAAACGCTCGATCTGTCCGCGATCATTTGCTGGACCAGTTCAGGATCGACCGCGCTGCGCGTCGCCCGCGAGCGGCCGAAGCCGCCGGTGGTGGCGATCACGCCGAACGTCGCGACCGGGCGCAAGCTGTCCGCGGTCTGGGGCGTGCATTGCGTCGTCGCCGAGGACGCGCAGAATTTCGACGACATGGTCAACCGCGCCGGCTCAATCGCGTTTCGCGACGGTTTTGCCAGAGCCGGACAGCGCGTCATCATCGTCGCCGGCGCGCCGCTCGGCACCCCCGGCGCCACCAACATGCTGCGCATCGCCTATGTCGGCCCCGAGAGCGACGCGGATATGTGAGCTGCCAGGCCTCTTTCACCGTCATTCCGGGGCGCCGCAAAGCGGCGAACCCGGAATCCAGAGGTTGTCGCATGAGATTCCGGGTTCGTGCTAACGCGCGTGCTCAGCGACAAGCGCTTGCGCGGGAATGACAACAACGCGCAGCTAAGCCAGCGTCGCGTCCAGCGTGATCTTGGTATTCAACAGCTTCGATACCGGGCACCCTGCTTTGGCCATGCCCGCCAGCTCGTCGAATTTCGCCTTGTCGGCGCCCGGTATCTTTGCCGTCAAAGTGAGATGCACGGAGGTGATGGCAAAGCCGTCGCCCTGCTTTTCCAGCGTGACGTCGGCCTTGGTCTCCATCTGCTCGGCGGTGAGCTTGGCTTCGCCGAGGATCAATGACAGCGCCATGGTGAAGCAGGCGGCATGCGCCGCGCCGATCAGCTCTTCGGGATTTGAGCCGGGCTTGCCCTCGAAGCGGCTGGCGAAGCCGTAGGGATAATCCTTCAGCGCGCCGCTCTTGGTCGAGATCGCGCCCTTGCCGTCCTTGATACCACCCTGCCATTTGGCCGATCCGAATGTCGTGGTCATGCGCTGCTCCGTGGGATGAGTTGGGAAAGTGGCCTTTCCTAAAGTCCCAATGCGGCAGAAAATGTCCGGCGATGCCGGCGCATCGACGTCTGACAAGGACGTGACGTTACGCGCCCACCAGCGTTTTCGCCGGCAAGACCGCCTGCACCACGAGGCCGCGGGCACGGGCGTCCATCACGCCGACGGCGCGCAGCGCCAGCAGCGTCACGGTTTGAATGGCGTCGCGCAGTCTTGCCGTATCGTCCGCATGATCCGGCGCCAGGGGCCCGACCAGCGATTCATGCAGCGCGCCAAGCAGCGCGGTTGCGGCCAATGCGGTGTCCTGCGCGGGCAGATGTCCGGCGCGAACCGCGGCCTCGATTCGAGCCGCGATCTCGCCGGCGATCTCGCGGCGGCTCGCTAGCCGCGATTCGGTGACATCGACGTCGACCGGCTCGGCCAGGATGCCCCACGCGAGCTTGCGCTGCGACAGTACGTGCACGGCAACGGTGGTGACGGCTGCCGCCAGCGCCGATGACGGCCCCGGCGCGGCGTCGGCCGCGCGGCGTATAGCGGCCAGTTCATCGCGGGAAACATCGGCGATGAGTTCCGAAATCAGATCCGCCTTGGAGGGGAAATAGCGGTAGACGGTGCCCGCGGCGACATTGGCGCGGATCGCGACCGGCGCGATTTGCACCGCGGCCATGCCCCCGTCGGCGGCGGCATCCCGCGCTGCCGCCAGAATGGCACTGCGCCGCGCCGCGAGGCGCTTCACGACCTGATTGGTCCGCCGGTAAACCATGGCGCGTTTTTCGTCCCTGGCGCATCCCGATACCGATGGAGAGCCGGTCAAGAACACGCTGTCGTCAGTGTTTTGGGCGAATTTTTTGCAACTCGCTTCAAAGAACTGAACACCTATTCAGACCGCCTGACAAGGTGCATCGCGACTGTCTTTGGTAGGATTTGCTTTGATAGGATTTGCGCGACACGGCGGCATGGCTCGGCAGCCGGATGAATGTCGCTCAGTGCGCTTTGCTTCGAATCTCGTTGTCGTTGATGGTTGCGACCAGGCGATAATCTCTAGGCACGTCCGCCACGTCCGGATTGTCCGCGAGCCACTTGCTCCAATTGTCCGAAAAGTTGTCGACCAGAACCACGGTGGGCTGGTCGAGATCCGTGGCCAAGGCTAGGCGCTCGCGGCGGCCATCAGCGACGGTGCCTGCTCGCGCCGCCACCACGGACCCGCACGGCGGGCGATCAAGCCCGAGACGATCAGCGTTGCCACGAAACCGGTCGGCGCGCCCGCCAGCGGATAGAACAGCAGCAGCGCCGCGACCAATCCGAGCAATGGCAGTTCATGACGCTGAAAGCCCTGGCGCAATCCGATCCGGACCAGGAATGCGACCGCTATGGCCAGCACCATCAGATCGTAGAGAAACAGATACGGCGTTATCAGCAGCGCGCCGGCTGCGAGCGCCGCGGCTTTCAACGGATAGCTGATCCGGCTGCGCCACATCAGCGCCAACAGCACCGCGACCGCGCCACTCATGATCCATTGAAACACCCATGCCAATTGCTCGGTGCCGCCGAAATACCGCACCAGCGCGTAGATGCTTTGCATCTTGCCCCACGGCGCGCGGCCCTCGGTGAGGAAGGCTTGCGAAAACATCGGCATCCAGTGAAAGAACGCCTGCCAGCTCTCGGTGCCGAAGGCGAGCCACGATGCGAATGCCATCGCGACCGCCACCACGCCGGCCGTGAAGAACACGGTCCATTGCGAGGCCGCGATCAGCACCAGGGGAAACAGCAGTCCGTATTGCGGCTTGTAGCTGAGGAGCCCGAGACAGATGCCCGACAGTACCGGCCGCGCCGGCATCAGGTAGAGCGCGCCGCCGATCAGCGACGCCGTGAGAAAACCATTCTGCCCGACCAGGGTGTTGGTGAGCACCACCGGAAATGCCGCCGCCAGCAACAGGCCGAACGGCCGCCCGACGATCGCGCGCATCACAGCGAGATAGGGCACGAGGCTGACCGCGGCCCAGCCGATGAAGGCTACCGCATAGGGAAAATGGGCCAACAGGCCTGCGACGAACAGAAACGGCGGAGGATAGTGCCAGGCGAAGTTGCCCTGGTAGCTCTGGCCGAGCACCGCGACCTGAACCTGCTTCTGGATGTCCCAGTCATAGGCCAGCGCAGGGTGGCCATCGAGCACCAGCTTTCCAGCGGACCAGACGTTGACGAAATCGGTCGGGATGCCCAGGCCCTTTGCGTCGAAGATCCACCAATGGGCGGAAAACGCCGACGGAAAAAACACCGCGTTGATGACGAACAGCCCAAAGCACACGTTCAGCAAGGACGCGGGAATAGCGTTGGGCTCGGGGAGCGTCGGGGCGGATACGGGCGAGGCCATGCGAAGTCCTTTTCGCGCGCCTCACGCCTTGGCGAGGCGCGCCCGCTCCATCAATAGGACCGATAGCGTTGAGGAAATCTTAAGCTTTAAGCCCGCGCTGGCAGGATTTTCGCGGCGAGGTGCCGGCTAGAGCCGTCCCTTCGGCGGTGCACGGCAGGGCCTGGACAAAAAAATCGCGAAAACAACCCCATGCAAAGTAGAGTGAATCCCGGCTCGCAGCACTCCTGCTGCGCTGCGTCCGGGCGCGAGAAGAAAAATGCGCCGCCGTCATCCCCGCTCTAGAGCCTCTTCGGTTCTGATTGAATCAGAACCGAGGCTCCATCTCTTTATTTGACGCGTTTTCTTCACGCGAACCGGATTCCACCCCGGATCAAGTCCGGGGCAGGCTTTCGCTCGAAAGCTCTCGATCATGCGACAACGCCATCGGGCCGCGATAGCGATGGCGCTTCGCGGCGCATCAGCGTCGTGTACAGCGCCGCCCCAAGCGTGGCACCGATCAGCCATCCCCAATCCCCAATGTTCGTAATTACGCCGTAGGCGCCAAACAGCGACAGCCCGATCGAAACAAAGCCGGCACCGGCGAGCGCGATCAGCGCCGCCCGGTTCCACCCCCCGGCGAAATAAAGCGAGCCGTTCGGCGACATCGTGTAGAGATCTTCGAGGATGACGTGCTGCCGCTTCACCAGATAATAGTCGGCCACCATGATGCCGAACATCGGGCCGAGGGCTGCGCCAAAGATGCTGACGAAAATGGTGATGGCCTGCGGGCTTGAGACGAAAATCCACGGACATACCATCACCGACAGGATCGATGCGATGAGCCCGCCCAGGCGGAAGTCTATCTTCTCCGGATACAGGTTGGAAATGTCATAGGCCGGCGAGACAAAGTTGGCGACGATGTTGATGCCCATGGTGGCGACAATGAAGGTGATGGAGCCGAGCGCCACCACCCACGGATTGCCGATGCGCTCGACGATGGCGACGGGGTCCATGATCGCTTCGCCGAACACTTTTACGGTTCCCGCGGTAACGATCACCGTAATGATGGCAAATACGATGAAATTGACCGGCAACCCGAGGAAATTACCGACCTTCATCGCCTTCCCGTCGCGCGCGAAGCGGGAGAAGTCACCGAAATTGAGCAGCAATGCTGCGAAATAGGCAACGATCAGCATCGCCGCATTCGCCATGTGCCCCACCGCGGAACCTTCAACCCGCGGACTGAGCTGCAGCGACAGGCTCGAGGTGCCGGTCTGCGCCAATATCCATATCGCCAGCGCGAACATCACGATGTAGACGACCGGTCCGCAGAAATCGATGAACTTGCGGATCGTCTCCATGCCGTTGAGAAAGATCAGAAGCTGAAACAGCCACATGAACAGGAAAGAGAACCAGCCGAGCGCGGACAGGCCGATAAAGCTGGAGTGTGTGTATGCTTCGGCGCCGGGATAGAATGCGAGCACAAGTGCCTGCACGGCTTTCGAGGCAAAATAGGTCTGGACGCCGTACCACACGATCCCGACAATGCCGCGCAACCCGGCGGCGATGTTGGCTCCCATGACGCCGAATGACATCCGCGCCACCACCGGGAAAGGCGTGCCGTATTTCAGCGACGGTCGTCCGATCAGGTTCATCAGGAAATAGACCGCGGTGATGCCAACCACCATCGCCAGCAGCACTTCCCATCCGGTCAATCCAAGGAAGAACAGGCTGGCCGCGAACGTATAGCCGCCGACCGAGTGCACGTCCGACATCCACATCGCGAAGATGCTGAAGACGCCCCAGGTGCGCCCCCCAGGCGCGACCGGCGCCAGATCGCCGTTATAGAGCCGCGGATCCGCGCCCGCGATGGCAACGACGGCTGGCTGGTTCGATTGGACTGACATCGGCGGCTCCTGCGCTCGATAACGGGAACTGACTGGTTTTGTTTAAAGCAAATCTCGCGCCAAGAAGGTTTGGTCCGACGACATCAAAGCAATCAATTCCCGGTCTGCAGCTCGCCAAAACGCTCCCAGGTCTTGCCGTTGAAGCGCATGAACTGCATCTGCTCGACCGGAATATGATCGGTCGGGCTGGTATTGACCTTGATGCCCGGCAGCAGCATCGGCAGTTCCAGATCCTTGATGGCGTAGGCTTGCCTCAGAATGTTCTCGGTTGAGAGATCGTCACCGCAGGCCTTCAGCACGGCTTCGAGCGCCATCGCACTGTTGTAGGAATTGACATAATTGGTGTCGTGCAGATCGGCGTCGGGGACGTATTTGATCATGAATTCCCGCCATCCCTTCACGCCCGGATCGTCCTTCCACGCGGGATCGTCGGGGTCCTTGACATAGGCGGTGGACAGAATGCCGACGCCGGCCTCGAGCCCGGCGGGCTCCATCACCGTGGACACCCAGACGGCGACGTTGGACAGAAACGTCATCGGCTTCCAGCCGATCTCAAACACCTTGCGGATCGATTGCGCGGCGAACTTCGGCGTCGCCGCGATCACCAGCACCTCGGCGCCGGATGCTTTCAGCTTGACGATCTGCGAGTCGATGGTCGGATCCTGGATTTCGTAGGTCGCGGCGGTGACGACGGAATCGTATTTCTCGCCGAGCACATCCTTCAGCCCGAGCAGATAATCGCGGCCGAAATCGTCGTTCTGCGAAATCACCGCGAATTTGGCATTCGGATTCTTGGCAAGCGCGTAGCGTGCGTAGAGCCGCGCCTCGTAACGGAACGGCCCCTGCACGCCCAATGTCGCCTGCGGGTATTGCGTGAGGTCGGAAAATTTCGAGGCGCCGGAGCCGATGAACAGTTGCGGGATGTTCTTGCTCTGCAGGTATTTGGCGATCGCGGTGTTGTGGGCGGTGCCGATCGACGAAAAAATCAGGGCGACTTCATCGCTCTCCACCAGCCGCCGGGTCTGCTCCACGGTCTTCGGCGGGGCGTAGCTATCGTCAAGCGATATCAGGTTGACCTTGCGGCCGTTGATGCCGCCGCGCTCGTTGACCATTTTGAAATAGCCGACCTCGCCCTTGCCGAGCGCGCCGAACGCGGAGACCGGACCACTGTACGGCATGGTCTGGCCGATCTTGATTTCGGTCGATGTGACGCCGCGCATTTCGGCTGCGGAGGCAACCGCGGGCCACGTCAGCATGGCAAGCGCGCTCAGCGCGCCAAATCTCATGGCAAGACGCATCATCTCCCTCCCCTTTTTTGACGCGCTCAAACAGCGCACGCCACGACAGGCGCGGCTATCCGGCTCTTGTCGCAAGCGAACATGCCACGACACCGGGATGGACGCCAACCATAATCATTATGAATCAGACACAGAAAGCCGGCCGCCGAAATCATCGGGAATTCAAAGTCGCTTCGCCACCACGGCGTTCGACATCAACGACCGAACCCCTTTCCGATGGAAAGGCACGATGAAGAACAGATAGATTTTCCCGAAGACATTATGCACGGTGCAGATCGTCGAGACGACCACGCTGGTTGCGGCTCCGTCGGTCGCCTTCAGTACCGACACCCTGAAGTCGAGATGCTTGTTGTTGCGGCCCGCGACAATTTCATTTTCGGCGATAAAGAAGATCGGCCAGGGTCCGATCTTGTCGCCCACACGATACTCGCTCAGCACGGTGGGCTTCATGATTTCGTTAACGGTCGGCGCTTCCAGGCCGAAGACCCTTGCTGCCGCGTTGCGGACGATCAGGATGAGCTTCATCCAGATCGGCGTGTGTCCGAACAACGCAAAGAAAACCTCGACGATTCCGAGCCCCTCGCGCGTCAGCGGCGCGCGATAGGAATCGTGGAAGTATGCATTTCCAATCATTTCCCGGCTAAGCGCGCTGCCGGGTGGCAGGTCGCATTCAATCACCTGCATGCCGAACTCCCCCGATCTGACAAACTATTTCAACCGTTTGGCACGCTGGTCCTTCGGGATCACGAATTTCAATCCGGACCAGGTGTCATCGATGGCGCAGACCTTTATATCGACGAGGCCGAGCGGCAATGCGGTGTCGCGGAGGACATTCTCCGTCAGATCGGTCGCAACGCCGGACGCCTTCTTCGGCCACGATACCCAGATCATTCCGTCGGGTTCGATCGCGGCGCGGTAACTGCGCAGTTTTGCGGCGAGGCCTTTCGCTTCAATCGCGAACAGATGCACCATGTCGAGCGGCGCCTTGAGGCGGGACGCGATCGTCACATCAGGCAATTCGCCCACGATATCGCCATAGGCGCGAGGCGCCTGGGCCACAAAAATGCAAAAGCCCGGCTTGATGCCGAGCTTTTGCACTAACAACTTGCCGGAATAACCGACCATGGATCAACGTCTGTTACGCCTGCGGCTGCGGCTCCAGCCCGGCGTCCGGGTCGGGGCGCGGCCGCGGCTTGCCGGCCGGCGGCACCGCCGAAGTGCGCGGCGTGGTGGGCTCCAGCACCGATTCGCGGTTCGGCTTCTTGCCCTTGAGCAGATCCTGAATTTCCTCGCCGCTCAGCGTTTCGAATTCAAGCAGGCCCTTTGCCAGAGCTTCGAGGTCGGCGCGCTTCTCGGTAAGAATACGCGTCGCTTCGTTGTAGCCCTCTTCCACAAAACGCCGGATCTCGGTGTCGATCTTCTGCACCGTCGCTTCCGAAGCATTCTGCGTGCGCGAGACCGACATCCCGAGGAAAACCTCATCCTGGTTTTCGCCGTAGGACACGGTGCCAAGCGCTTCGGACAGACCCCAGCGCGTCACCATCATCCGCGCCAGCCGGGTCGCCTGCTCGATGTCGGACGAGGCGCCCGAAGTCACCTTATCGCGGCCGAACACCAGTTCTTCGGCGACGCGGCCGCCCATCATGATGGCGAGACGCGAGGTCATCTGCTCGAGCGACATCGACAGCTTGTCGCGCTCGGGCAACTGCATCACCATGCCGAGCGCACGGCCGCGCGGAATGATCGTCGCCTTGTGGATCGGATCGGTCGCAATCACGTTGAGGCCGACAATGGCGTGGCCGCCTTCGTGATAGGCGGTCAGCATCTTCTCTTCCTCGGTCATGACCAGCGACTTGCGCTCGGCGCCCATCATCACCTTGTCCTTGGCCTCTTCGAACTCGGACTGGGTGACCATGCGCTTGTTACGCCGCGCCGCCGTCAGCGCCGCCTCGTTGACAAGGTTCATCAGGTCGGCGCCCGAAAACCCGGGAGTGCCGCGTGCAATGGTCTTGAGGTTGATATCCGGCGCCAGCGGCACCTTGCGGACGTGAACCTTGAGGATCTGTTCGCGGCCGACGACATCCGGATTCGGCACCACCACCTGGCGGTCGAACCTGCCCGGGCGCAGCAGCGCCGGATCGAGCACGTCGGGCCGGTTGGTCGCCGCGATCAGGATCACGCCTTCATTGGCCTCGAAGCCGTCCATCTCGACCAGCAACTGGTTCAGCGTCTGCTCGCGCTCGTCATTGCCGCCGCCGAGGCCGGCGCCGCGATGGCGGCCGACCGCGTCGATTTCGTCGATGAAGATGATGCAGGGCGCGTTCTTCTTGGCCTGCTCGAACATGTCGCGGACGCGGGAAGCGCCAACGCCGACGAACATTTCGACGAAGTCCGAACCCGAGATGGTGAAGAACGGCACGTTGGCTTCGCCCGCGACCGCGCGGGCGATCAGCGTCTTG
>WNGG01002343.1_pt1 | contig 21438 bp, 21 predicted proteins | sample 5400661 | NCBI WGS metagenome assembly WNGG01 (sample SAMN13153372, study PRJNA577476) | soil metagenome | isolation source: 100 cm soil or saprolite under Garry oak tree replicate 1 | place: USA:California | collected 2016-06-15
TCCTGGCCCAGTGGGAGGCGCGTTATAAGGCCATCGAGCAGGCGAAAGTTCCTGAGCTGGACCAGGCGAGGCATGATACTCGCGTTAAAATCCGGGAGATCCTGACTCCGGAGCAGACGCCCAAGTTCGAGGAATTCCTCCGCCGAATCGATCAGCAGCGGGCGAAGAACGCGCAGCACTGAGACTCCGGCCCGCCCAGGCCGGACAGAGAACGAGCAAGGAGCAACCGCGCATGGCATTTATCCCCCAGAGGATCAAAGCTCTCTGGAACGGGTCGCTGACGCACAGAGCGCTTCTGGTGGCGCCGCCGGCGGTGTTCGTCGTGCTGCTGGGTTTCTGGGTGTTTCGCGGACGACCGACGGCGCAGTATTACACGGCAAAGGTGGACAAAGGCGACATCTCGCAGGTGGTGACGGCGACGGGCACCATCAATGCCGTCATCACGGTGCAGGTGGGCTCGCAGGTTTCGGGGAACGTTGAGAAACTCTTCGTGGATTTCAATTCCCGGGTGAAAAAGGGCCAGCTCATCGCCCAGATTGATCCGGCCATCTTCAAGGCCCAACTCGAACAGGCGCAAGCGGACCTGCATAACTCGCAAGCCAACGTGGACAGTTTGCAGGCCGCGATAGAGACGCAGCGTGCGGACTTGTTGGCGCAGCAAGCAGGCGTTGAAAAGGCCCAAGCGCAGCTTGGCGATGCCCAGCTCCAGTGGAAGCGCAACAAGGATCTGGCTGACCAGGGAATTGTGTCGGCGCAGCAGGCTGATACGCTGAAGGCGGCTGCGGACGCGGCCCTAGCGGGCTTCCACGAAGCGCAGGCGATGTACGAGCAGTCCAAGGCAAAGCTCAATTCCTCGATTGCGAATCTGGCGCAGGCCAAGGCCCAGGTGGAACAGAAACGCGCGACCGTGGACCTGGCGCAACTGAACCTGGACCACTGCAAGATTTATGCTCCGATTGACGGCACGGTGGTCGCACGGAATGTGGACGCCGGGCAGACCGTTGCGGCCAGCCTACAGGCGCCGGTGCTGTTCACCATCGCGCAAGACCTCACGAAAATGCAGGTGTATGCCAAGACGGACGAGGCCGACGTGGGCAGAATCAAAGTCGGCGCGGTGGCCACGTTCAAGGTGGACTCTTTCCCGCGGGAGACCTTCACCGGCCGGGTTTCGCAGATCCGCATGAACGCCACCACCATTCAGAACGTGGTCACCTACGACACCATCGTTGAGTTCGACAACCCCGACCAGAAACTGTTTCCCGGAATGACCGCGTACGTGAACGTCCCGGTGGCGTGGGAGCACGATGCCATTAAGGTTCCCAACGGGGCGCTGCGCTTCAAGCCGGAAATGACGGACGCAGAGCGCCGGGCGCTCTTTGCCAAGTACAACGTCCCCGACCCATCGGCCGCGCGCCCCGGCGGACGGCTCGCGGGCGGAGCAACTGGCGGAGGCGATGGGAGTCCCAGTGGGCAGGGACGCGCGGGGCGCCCGCAAGGCGGCGGAGCCGGCGGGAGCGCGGGTGCGCAGGGCGGGAGTGTCCGCGATGATTACGGGATCGTATGGAAAGTGCATCCCGACAAGACGCTCGAACCGGTGCGCGTGAAGCTCGGCGTCACCGACTTTACGTTCACAGCGATGAAGGAAGGCAATCTTGTCCCCGGCGATGAATTGGTGATTGGCCAGTCCAGCAAGACGGCGCAGAAGTCGCAGCCGGGTAGCCCGGCAGCACCCGGAGGGCCGCGCCGGTTCTAGAGCAGAGAACGGGAACGCTCGCGAGCACACCAGTGGCTGAAAACCTACGGATGGAAAGCCCAAACGGAAACAAGCCTGCGGCCATGCCAGCGGGGGACGGCCCCGTCATTCGCCTGGAAAACGTGCACAAGACTTACGACCTCGGGGAGATTCAGGTCCATGCACTCCGCGGAGTAAGCCTGGAAATCAAGCGCGGCGAGTTTGTGGCCATCATGGGTTCCTCGGGTTCCGGGAAGTCCACCCTGATGAATATTCTGGGCTGCCTCGACCGCCCGACAAAAGGACGTTATTTCCTCGACGGGACGGATGTATCGCAATTCTCGAAGGTCGAGCTCGCGCGCATCCGCAACCGCAAGTTGGGCTTCGTCTTCCAGCAATTCAACTTGCTTTCGCGCACCTCGGCGCTGGAGAACGTCGAGCTGCCCACGGTGTACGCAGGCATTCCCCAGGCGGAGCGTGAAAAGCGCGCGCGGGAGTCGCTGGAGCGAGTGGGCCTCTCGGACCGCGCTGACCACCACCCCAGCCAGCTTTCCGGTGGGCAGCAGCAGCGAGTGGCCATCGCGCGGGCACTGGTCAACCATCCTCAGATTCTTCTGGCGGACGAGCCCACGGGAAATCTCGACAGCCGCACCTCGGTGGAGATCATGGACATTTTGCAGCGGCTCAATGACGAGGAAGGCTTGACGGTGGTGATCGTCACGCACGAAGCGGACATTTCGCTCTACGGCAAGCGCGCGCTGGAGTTTCGCGACGGCCGGATCAAGCGCGATTCTCTTACCCAAAACCGGCTGATTGCCAAAGATGTGCTGCCCACGCTTCCGGCGCTTTCGGATTCCGACGAGGAGGAAGATACCCCGGCGACGGCAAGCGCGCCGGACAAGGCGCCTGCGGACTGAGTGAGCTATGGATTTCCTGAACATATTGCGGCTGGCTTTACGGGCACTGGCGCGGAATAAAATGCGCTCCCTGCTCACCATGCTGGGCATCATCATCGGAGTCGGAGCCGTAATTGCGACGGTGAGCATCGGCCAGGGCGCGCAATACCTTGTCCAGCAGGGAATTCAGAACATGGGCACCAACGCCGTTTTCATCGCCGCGGGCAGCAACCGGCCGGGCGGAGCGCGCCTGGGCTTCTGGGCGGTGAAGTCGCTCACGATAGATGATCTAAACGCCATTCTTCGCGAGGTGCCTTTGATCCGAGAGGCCGCCCCGGCCGTCGTCAACCGCACGCAGATCGTCTACCAGAATCAAAACTGGAATACAGGCGTCACCGGGACTACCCCCAACTATTTTGAGATCCGCAACTGGGCGGTCGAGTCGGGCACCGTATTCAGCCAGGACGAGGTGGACATGGCCGCTAACGTGTGCGTCCTGGGAACCACGGTGGCCAACATCCTGTTCGAAAAAGGGAACCCCATCGGCCAAACCGTGCGCATCGGCAAGCTGCCGTTTCGCGTGGTGGGCGTCCTGGAATCGAAAGGCCAGTCGGTGATGGGCACGGACCAGGACGACGTCATCTTTGCGCCGTACACCACGGTGCAGAAAAAGATTTCCGGAATCACCTGGATTCAGTTCATGAACGCCTCGGCAGTGACTCAGGAAGCGTCGCTGGCAGCTGTGCCGCAGATCACGGCGCTGCTGCGCGAACGGCACCGTATCCGGCCGGGCGAGGATGACGACTTTTTTGTGCGCACGCAGTCGGAAGTGGCCGATCTGGCCAACCAGACGCAGAGCGTGATGACGCTGCTACTGGGCTCCATCGCTTCCGTGTCTCTGATTGTCGGGGGCATCGGCATCATGAACATCATGCTCGTGTCGGTGACCGAGCGGACGAGAGAGATCGGCGTGCGCATGGCCGTGGGCGCCACGGAGAAGGATGTTCAGAACCAGTTCTTATTGGAGGCCGTTACGCTGAGCATGGCTGGGGGACTGGGCGGGATTGTCCTGGGGTTGATCGGCTCGGCGCTCATCAGCAAGTTTCTTACCTGGCCGACGCTGATTTCCTTCTGGGCCATCCTCATTGCGGCAATCTTCTCGGCTGCCGTGGGCGTGTTCTTCGGTTTCTATCCGGCACGCAAAGCCGCGCGGCTCGACCCCATCGAAGCCCTGCGATATGAATAGGATGTTCTACGCTTTGGCACGCCCGGCTAATTCCCAAACAGGACAATCATCAGAACGGAATATCTTCGTCGGAAATTTCCGGGGCGGCGGGGGGATGGTCCTCGGCCGGAGCGGCCTGACTGTCGAAATCGGCTGACGGGCTTGCCCCGGCGGCGGCGCTGGCGCCCATGGCCGACTCAGCGCGCGAGCCGAGCATGCGCATGACGTTCGCAACGATGTCGTGACTGGTGCGTTTCTGGCCTTCCTTGTCCTGCCATTCGCGGGACTGTATGCGTCCTTCGACGTACACCAGCGAGCCCTTCTTCAAGTACTGCTGGCAAATCTCCGCCAGCTTTCCCCACACACTGATGCGGTGCCACTCGGTGCGCTTCTGGCGCTCGCCGTTGCGGTCCTTAAAGGTTTCATCGGTGGCCAGGGAAAAATTGCAGACAGCCTGGCCCGAACCGGTGTAGCGGGTTTCCGGGTCGCGTCCAAGACGGCCAACAAGGATGACTTTGTTTACGGACATGGGGGTCTCCTAGTAGAGGCAAGATAGCATGCCCACACACGGAAAGGGAAATGAAGGACGGAGCCGGGCGGCGAGGGCGTGCCGCCCGCCAGCCGAAACGCTCAGGGGGCCGTGGGGCTGACGCCGAGTTCGTGGAGCTTCGCGCGGGCGCGTTTTTCTTCGTCTGTGCCCGGATAGCGGCGAATCACTTCGCGCAACTCGCGGACGGCGGAGACTTTCTGGCCGATCTCAAGAAGAGCAAGCCCTCTCTTCAGGTGCGCCGGGGCAAGTTTAAAGCTCTTCGGGAAATTGACGAAGACTTTCTCGTACTCCGTGGCAGCTTGCCCATACTGCTTTTGCGCGAAGGAGATCTCGCCGAGGTAGAACTGTGCGTTCGAGGCAAGGTCCGTTTGCGGATAGTATTTCAAGTAATCCAGGAATTCCTGCCGTGCCAGGTCGTACTTTCCGCCGGTAATGTCGCGCAGCCCGTTGGAATAGAGCGTGTCCGCCGAGGGCTGACTGCCCGCGGCTGGAGAAGTGACCGAGCCCGGCGGAGTCCCGCCGGACGCCGGAGCGCCCGCGGTAGCGAGCTTGCTGTCAATAGTTTGGAGCGTGTTCTGGACGTCGGCGAGCTGCTGATTGAGTTTCCCGAGCCGGACCTTCACCTCTTCGAGGTTGTCCGAAAGGGCCTGGACTTGCGTGGACATCGAATCCAGGCGCGCGCCGGAGTTGGCTTGAACGTCCTGAACGGCCTTTTGCAGGTTGCCCATGACGTTGTTCAGGCCGCCGATGGCGGACGTGTTCTGGTCGAGAAGGGTTTTGATCGTGGCGTGTTTCTGGTCGATGGAGCTGGTAATGTCCTTCTGGCCTTGGAGCAGCGCAGTCACGTCGCGCTGGAGTTCGATGATTTCACGCGCTACCGCCCCGACTGGGGCGGGGGAAAACAGCAGGCTTCCCAGCGCGCCTGCGAGAAACGCGCCGCCAAAAAACAAAATGGTTTGCTTGCGCAAAGCGGGTCCTCCTTCTGAGGGCATCCGATGGGCAAAGTGTAGCCGACGGACCAGGACCATCGCGGCTGAGAGGTAGTGTACCACTCCAGCGCGACGGTCCCGCGTCGTATTGTGCCACTGCGGACTTTATTGGGCCATGATGAAATGGCCGCGCCGATTCTTCTGCCAACAATCCTCGTTGTGATCGGTGCAGAACGGGCGTTCCTTGCCGTAGCTGACGGTGGTCATGCGGTCGGCCGAGACGCCCAGCGAAATCAGGAACTGGCGTGTGGACTGGGCACGGCGATCGCCCAGCGCGATATTGTACTCGGTGGAGCCGCGCTCGTCGCAATGGCCCTCGATGGTCACCTTGACCTGCGGATATTTCTTCAGAAAGTCGCCGGTCCTGGTGAGCGCTTCGCGCGCATCGGGACGAATGTCCGACTTGTTAAAATCAAAGTAAGCGTCCTGGACTTCGCGCATGAACAGCTCTTCCATGGTCGGCTCCGGAGCCTTCGGGGGAGGCGGCGGAGGCGGCGTTGCCACGGTGATGCTCACGCTGGCATCGGCACTGCCGCCCGGGCCCGTGGCCGTAATCGTATAGGTCGTGGAAGAATCCGGGGTCACTTTGGTGGAACCTTCCGGGGCCACCGTGCCCACACCGGGGGTCAGGTTCAACTGCGTCGCATTTGTTGAAGACCAACTCAGAGTGGCCGAGTCGCCTTTGTTCAAACTTGTGGAAGAAGCCGTAAGCGTAACAGTTGGGCTCGCCGGCGGCGGGGCTTGCGCCTTTGGCGGTGGCGGCGCCGCTGCTTTCTTGCCGCATCCAAAAGCGCCGAGCGCGAGCAGTCCGATCATGAGGGCCTTGGTGTAGGTGTGCGTGCGTGTCTTCATTCCTTCTCTCCTCCTCGAGCGATCTCCCCTGCGTGTGCGAGTGCCAGGAATAATCCTACCATCAAGAAAACAAGCCGGGAAACAGGAATCTCGCAATACGATATATTTTTTCCGGCCCCGCGCTAGCGCAGCGACCAGTTGGGCGACTCATTGTCGCCCTGGGTGGTGAGCTGGCGCGCCTGGCTGCCGTCGGCAAGCATACTCCAAATTTGCCGGGAGCCGCTGCGCGTGGATTCAAAAACGATGTGCCGGCCATCGGGAGCCCAGCTCGGGCGCTCGTTCCGCCCCGTGTCGCGCGTCAGCTCGGATATTTGACGTGAGGCAGCGTCCATTAGGTACAAATCATAATTGCCGCTGGGCCGGCGCCAGCTAAACGTCAACAACTGCCCGTTGGGCGCCCACGACGGGTCAATCACGTAGCCCATATCCGGCAAGTCGAGCTTGACGACATTGGAACCGTCCGCGTCCATCATGTAAAGCCCAGGCAGCCCGCCGCGATCGCTCACAAACGCCACGGTCTGCCCTGTCTTTGGATTCCACGCCGGCGACGTGTTGGCCCCGTTGCCAAACGTGATGCGCTTCGGGTGCCCTCCATCGGCTTCCACCACGAACAGGTCGGGATTCCCCAGCATCGAAGAGCAGAACATGATCTTCGTTCCATCCGGAGAGAACACCGGCGCGCTATTGCTGCCGGCGAATCGAGGGAAAGCCAGAACTTTTCCGGTGACCAGGGAGTAGATGCAGATCTGCGGCGTGACGACCCTGCGATACGGAACGTAACAGGTGAAGGCAATCGCCGAGGCGTCCGGGGACCAGCGCGGCGTCAGCGAAATCGTGTGCAGGGAAGTAACGCGGTGCTGGTTGGCGCCGTCGTAATCCATCGCCCAGATTTCCTTGGGGCCCGTGCGGTTGCTGACAAAGGCGATCTGCGTGCTGGCCACGCCCGGCACACCCCCGGAAAGCTTGCTGACAATTTCGTCGGCGAACTGGTGCGCGAAGCGACGCACCTGCGCGTCTGTGGCGTCTCCGCGATAGACCTTGCCGACCACCGGAGGTGCGGCCGGATTGCGTACGTCATAGAGCCAAGCCTCGATGCGAACATCGCTGGCGGTTTCGCTCAAGTTCCCGAAGGCAACCATGGCGGCTGACGCCGGAGGGTCGCTCCAGGCTTTGTATTTCAGGTCCGCCGGAACGGCCGGCACCTCCAAGGGGTAATAACTCTTGCTGACCACCTCGATGATGCCGCTGAAGTCGAGGTCCGCGCGCACCACATTGCAGAAAAGCGCTGCATGAGCCTTGGCGGCGTCGCTCTTCGGCGCGAAGTCGGCCACGGCGACGCGGGCTTTTTCAACCCCGAGCCCCGTGCCCGTGCGAATCCAGTCCTGCGCCAGCGCGGGTTGCGCGGCCAGACAGCCGCAGGAGATTGCCAGCGCCACAACGAACCGCCATGCCGTTTTCATCTCGTGTTTCCCCAAGGGCCCAGATTGAACGGCAGCCGCGCCGTTCTAGCGGTGGAAGTCAAACCAGAATTCGACATTGATGTTCGAGCCGCGATAATCGCTCGGCAGCGCAGGCAGCGGGCTGGAGCTCAAAATCGCGCGCCGCCCGGAATCGTCCACCGAGCGGTTCCCGCTGGATTGCGTTACCTGAATATTCGCAATGCTGCCGTCGCGAAGGACTTGAAAAGAAATCACCGCGCGCGGCGCAATGCGCACCGTTGGATCTATGGTCGAGACCAGCCAGTTGCTGCTGATGCGATTGCGCACCGCTTCGACATACCAGGAATACCGGCTGCCGAAATCCCCGCCGCCCCCCGGCCCGGTCGTTCCCAAGCCGGCAGCGGTGCCTCCGCCCATGCTGAAGTGCGCATAAGGCATGTCGGGTGTTCCGCCCGCGCCATAGGGAACGGCGTTGGGCGGGGGCTGCACGGGGTTTTCCAGAACCTTGGACGGCCGCGAATAAACCTTCTGCGGCTTTTCCTTCACGAATTCGGGCAGTTTCGTTGTGTTGGGTTCCGGTTCGGGCGGCTTCGGTTTCGGCTCGTCCTTATAAAGCCCTTTGGTCTCGTCCACGTTACGATTGGGCGTAACTACATCGGGATGGGGCAGCGAAATGCCCGGGACATTCCCAACGAGCCCAATGCGGGTCGCGCCTCCGTCACCCGGCCCTCCCCAGACTTCTCCGGTGCGCGACAACATCGTGGAAATAATGAGCGAGGTGAAAAGCAATATGTGCAGTAGCGCAGAAAAGAACAGGGGAGTGCGAAGGCTGGAAGGCGGAGCGGTAGTGGCGATCGCGGTCATGTTACTGCGTGCTGGGACCGGAGCTGATGGGCTCGGTGACCACGCTGATATTTGTGATGCCGGAAACGCGCAATTCGTCTACGACCTTGGCAAACGCGCCAAACGCCACGGTCCTATCGCAGCGCAGGAACACGGCGTCGTGCTGCGGGTCTTTCAAGCGCGCCGAGATTCTTTTGCCGAGTTGGTGGATGTTGACCGGCTCATTCCCCAGATAAATCGTCTGGGCCTTGTCGATGGTGACGACCAGCCGGTCTTGCGAAATCTCTTTGACCGTTCTCGTCTTCGGCAGGTCCACTTCAATGCCGGACTGCAGGATGGGCGCAGTGATCATGAAGATGATCAGCAGGACCAGAACCACGTCCACAAACGGGACAATATTGATTTCCGAGAGCGATGTGTCCGTCGTCCTGGCCAGTTGGGGCATGCTGTGCACTCACTTCCTGCAACGGGCAACGGGATGCCCGGATTACACTAGGTTTTTTTCGATCTGCGCCGCCACTTCCATCACGAAATTATCCATGCGCTGGCCGGCATCCTTGATGTCGCGAATGAAATGGTTATAGGCAATCAATGCGGGAATGGCCGCAAACAATCCCGCCGCGGTGGTGATCAATGCTTCGGCAATTCCGGGTGCCACCGCGCGCAGGCTGGCCGCGCCCGCGGTGCCCAATCCGGAAAACGAATCCATAACGCCCCAGACGGTGCCAAACAGCCCGATGAACGGCGTCACGGAAGCTGTCGTCGCCATCCAGGGCATATACTTTTCCAGGCGCCGGACTTCGTCAGCAGCGGCCAGTTGCATGCTGGTGGTAACAGCATTGAGGCTTTTCAAATGGCCGTGCGGATTACCGGGGGTTAACTGGCTGACCAGTTCGCGGTGTCCGGCGGCATATACGCGAGCCAGCGGCGAGCCCGCCGCGGCAAGCGCCTTGGGATCGGGGAGGCCGCGGCTGGCGCGGAAGATTCGCAGAAACTGAGCTGTCTGATGGTTCATCCTGCCAAACAGGCCGAGTTTCTGAAAGATCAGCGCCCAGGAGACAACGGAGAATACCAGCAGCATCAAGAGAACCGCGCGTGCGACCCACCCGGTTTGTTCGATGAGTGTGCTGAGCTGGCCGACGAAGAGAAGTGATGCGAGCCCCAGAATCGGCGCCTCCCTCAGAGAAGTCTTTCCCCGACTGGGAAATCTACCGTAGCACACGGCCCAAAAGCGGTCAAACAAATACGATGCAAATGCAAATCTTTTTGCTGCCTCTTACAACACATCATGGGACGATACGGTGACGGCTGGTGAACAATCCGCCGCTGCATTTCCGGGAAAACGCGGGAGCTGACCTCGCCTTATCAATGCTCCTGCAGGGCCACGGCGTCATACACCACCATTTTCGCCACGGGCTTCCCGTCCTCCTCCTGCTCGGGCGTGTAGACGCGGTGGGTTTCGGTGTCCACGGCGAGGCTATGGACGCGGTGCTGGGCGGGTACGTCGGCAAGTTTCCGGAAATGATTGGCGTCGGCCATCTCGATGACCGAAATGGCCCCGCTGTAACACGCAACGTAGATGCGCCCCAGACCCGGATCGAATTTCACGACGTCGCCGCCGCCGGGCAGCGGGAAATACGCAAGCGAGGCGTGCTTATCCAGGTCGAACACAGCCAGAAGGTTATTCTCCTCACAGACCAGGAAGGCCCGGTGGTGCGCGGGATCGAGGGCCATACCGTGATTTCCCTTGCAGCGCCCCACGGGATACCGCCCCACAATCGAATCGTCTTTAGGGTCAATCACAGCGAAAACGTCCTTGTCCTGGAGGTTCACATACACTTTGCCGGCAACCGGATCGTACTGCGGCATCCCCGTTTCGCTATCGAAGTGCAGTGTCTTCACGATCGTGTCCGCTTGCACGTCCACGATAGCTTCGGCCTTGCCTCGTTCATCGGAGACGTACAATTTGTGGAACGGCGCGGCGTAGGCGCTCCCGTCGGGTTTTTCTTCCGTGGGAATCTTTTTGATTACCTTGCGCTGGACCAGATCAATTACGCCGATGGTGTTGTCGCCGGCATTCGAGGTGTACACCTTTTTCAGCCCGGAAACGTATTCGACGCCTTCGACTCTGGGTGTATCGGTGATCGTCGCGATCACATCGTTGGTCCTGACGTCAATCACATAGGTCTGATCGGCGGACATATGAGCCGCGAGCAAGTAATGATCGTCGGCGTCCATAGTCAGGTAGTCGAAACGCTTCCCCTCGGGTCCCGGCAGGTCAAATTCCGCAACTTTCCTAAGCGGAAGCGCTCCCCCCGCGCGTCCGAATACCAGCGCCGCGGCCACGGTCGCCATGACTAGAAACAAGGAGATCCTCGTCTTCATTCGTCCCATCTGCATCGGCAAGGAGCGCGCCGAAATCACTGAGGTCCGAGCTCCGTGGCGGTCAGATCGTCAAAGTAAATGACTGAATCTGCTTTGGTCCACAGCCCGACTTTGCCGGCCTCCTTGAATGTGCCGTCCTTCGCGGTGAATTTCAGTTGCCCGTCGTAGTAACACTTAAACTCTTCGCCGCGTGCTTCGACTTTGATTTCATGCCAGGCCTGCGAGCTAACCTTGAAGTTTGCGCCGGCAAATTGAATGCGCCGGCCGTTCACAACGTGGTAGAGGCGAAAGTTGTTTTCCAGCGCGTTGGCGCGGACGATGTAGTAGTTGTCTTTGTCTTTGAGGCGAAAGAGGAGTCCCGCTCCTTGGTCGACGGTTCCGGAGATAGCCTTGAATTTCACGCTCAAAGCCAGGTCTTTGTAGCTGGTTCCTTCGGCAATGGCCAGGGGAAAGCGATAATCCGTGTTGTCCCGCGAGGTCTGCGCCAACACGTTGGGAGCAGACGGGGCCGTCGCCTCCTGCGTCACCACCCACTGGCCGACTGTCCCCTGACCGGTGAGCGCCGAGGTAAACCCCTCGGGGGCTTTTCCAGGCGCATCCTTATCGAAATTCCAGGTGCGCTGGCCCGATTGCGCGCGTCCCGCCAAGGGTGACTCCAAGAAAGGAAGTACACAGATTGCAAGAAGTCCGGCAATCGAGAAGAGAATCTTTTTCATCAGCATACTCCTTGAAAGAATGGTCGGAGAGAATAATCATTTGACGCCCAATCTTAACGCGGGCCTTTGAACAAGAGAAGCCCCGCGACGCCGGCCGCAAGGATTAGAACAGGTTCCGGGATTTTCTTCGTCCACAACAGGAGCGCCAGGGTTACGCCGGCGATGCAAGCCGTTGGAATGTCCACGATAGCGCGCCTGCCGAGAATGTATGCCGCGCCTGTAATGGCCCCCACCGCCGCAGCGGTCACGCCTTCGACAAACGCCTTCACCTGCCGATTCTGCGCAAACTTGCGGTAATAAGGAGCGCCGAAAAGGACAATCAGATAAGGAGGGGCAAAAACAGCCAGCGCAGCAAGCGTTGCTCCCAGCGGTCCGCCCACCAGGTAGCCGACGAATGCCGCCGTGATCACCACCGGGCCGGGCGTAATCATCGCCACGGCCACGGCGTCCACGAACTGGCGCTCGCTGAGCCAGTGGAATTGCGTGACGACTCCGCCATAAAGAAACGGCACAATCGCCAGGCCGCTGCCGAACACAAAGGCTCCGGCCTTCAGAAAGAACACGAAAACCGTTCCCAATGTAGCGGCGGAAGCCGCCCCGTGGATGCCGCTCGCCATCCACCTCGGTATGAGCGCAGCCGCTGCGTTCCCGGTGGATGCCCGGCCCGGCGGCGGCGCCTTAACGGCCAGCGCCACGACTCCACACAGAATAAAGAGCCAGACGATTTCGGATTCCGTCCACGCAGTAGTGACAGCAAGGGCAGCGAAGAGCGTCCAGAGCAACCAGTCCTTCTTCAAAGTGGAACGCACGAGTTTGTAGGCACTCCTCGCAATAATCGCGATGACGGCGGCTCCGATGCCATAGAAAACTCCCTGAATCCACGGCAGGGTCCCGTAATGTACGTAGAGCCCCGCCAGCACCATGACCATGAGAAATGAGGGAAGGACGAAAACAACTCCCGTCAGCGTGGCGCCGAGGGACCCCGCCCGGACCCATCCCAGATACATCGCGAGTTGCGCGGCCAGCGGGCCCGGAGAGAGTTGGGAAAAGGCCAGCCCTTCGACGTAGTCCTGCTGGGATATCCACCGCCGCTGTTCCACCAGATCCTTGTGCATGTTCCCGGCGAGCGCGATGGGTCCCCCGAATCCGAGCGTCCCGAGACGCAGGAAATACGTAAGAAAATCCCTCAACCTCGCCTGAGAGGAGCCAAGCTGTACGGCCGAGGGTGATTGCATTTGGCTCATGCCATCACTAGGTTGCTAGGTTCCGCGTTTCCCGTGCGCCACCGCCGAAGCGCGGGTATGCCCAATTGCATCGAGCGCCGCGCGGAATCCGCTGGCAAGTTGTTCCGCCGGGCCTTCTCCCCAATAGTGCAGGAAGATGATGGTTGGCTGTGCGGTGGTCATGTGGTGATGAATGGCGACGACATCGAGACCGTGGCTCCGCAGGGCCTTCAGCACCGGAGTTACTTCTCTGTCAAGCATGGCCACGTCCCCGGCGACAATGGCGTGATCCTCGCTTCCGGTAAATGCCGCCCAGGTATTCAAGCCCATCCGGACATTGATGGTCGCGCCCATTTCTTTTACGGAGAGGTCGTCGCGTCCAACGGTGATTTTATACACCGCACCCGATTGCTCGCCCTCGTGGCCGGCGATTTTTGCAAGTTTGGCGGTGTCGAGCGGCGGCTGCGACGGCAATGCTTTTGCGGTGGCCGAACCCGGAGGCAAAGGGCCGGCGTGGCCAATTAAATCAAGCGCAGGCTTGACCTGCTCTGCAAGACGGGCGGCTTTTCCGTGACCGTGAATGTGCATGAAGAACAGCCGGGGCTCATCCCAGAAAAAATGATTGTGCAGCGCCGTGACATCAAGCCCGTGTTCGAGGAGCGACGACATCACCGGGTTGACCTCTTCCTGCAAGAGGACCAGGTCGCCCATGAGAACTTCCTCGCCTCCCTCGCCCTTGGTCATGGCCACCCAGCCGCCAAAACCGAATGGCGTCGGGGCGGAGTTTCCCGCAATGCTGACGTGCAGATCATTCCGCGGCACATTGACCTTGAGGACATTCGCTTTGAAGTCGCCGGTGCGGCCCAAAACCTTGAGAACTTCCTGATAGTCGCTCGGCATGTCCTGAGCGAAAACAGTCATGCCGAAGAACAGGAAACAAATATTCGTGAATAGGATCAGCATTCCTTTTTGTATGAAACGAAGCATGTGGTTCCTCCTCCTTTGGCCGAGAATAGTCAGGAACCCCAAAACTATAGTGTCGCACTGCTTTGCTGGCAAGACTCAAGTCTTAAGAGGCCGGCGCAATCTTCTCGGAGCCAGGGTTCTGTTTGTGTCCCAATCGTCGTAGCACGCCGTATGGTAAACTGAACGCGGTCATTATGACTCATCCGTTTGACGTCCGATTGGAAGCTCTTACGGCGGGCGCTCGGAGCTCTTCCTGTGAGCAGACGCAGCGGCCTGGGTCCGCTGCCGGCAGGACATTCTTCATCGAAACCTTCGGCTGCCAGATGAACGACCACGACTCGGAAAAAGTCGCCGGGGTGCTCCTCGCGCGCGGGTACCGGCCTGTGGACTCACCCGACGCCGCCCAGGTCATCTTCTATAACACCTGCAGCATTCGCGAGAAGGCGGCGCAGAAAGTCTTTTCCCGTCTGGGGCAATTTAAGGCCGGACAGGACGCCGGCAAAGTCATCGGTGTGCTCGGCTGCGTGGCGCAGCAGGAAGGCGAAGAAATTTTCGAGCGCGCCCCGTGGGTCAGCCTGGTGTGCGGCTCGGCCAGTTATCGCAAACTTCCGGAGCTCCTCGCGCAAATCGAGGAAGGGAACCGGCGCGTCACGGGCCTGGATACCGACACCGACGAAACATTTGAAACCGAAGTCACCCGCCGCGACCATCCCTTCCGCGCGTATCTGACCATCATCGAGGGCTGCGATAAAAAGTGCGCCTTCTGCGTTGTTCCCTACACGCGCGGCCCCGAGCGCAGCCGCTCCAGCACTTCGATCCTCGACGAGGTTCGCCGGCTGGGCGATCTCGGATATTCCGAGGTCCAGCTTCTCGGACAGACGGTAAATTCTTACCGGGACCCTTCGCCGCGCCGGGTGAGTTTTGCGGAATTGCTGGACGCCGTTGGCAGAGTCCCTGGGATTCGCCGGGTGCGTTTCACCACGTCGCACCCGCGCGATTTTGGCGCGGACATCGTGCAGGCCATGGACGCGAATCCGGCCCTCGCCGAACACGTGCACCTGCCGGTGCAATCGGGTTCGACGCGCGTATTGCGGGCCATGCAGCGCACCTACACGCGCGAAGAGTACCTCGAGAAAATCGCCTTGATTCGCAACGCCCGCCGCTCCATCGGCATCACCACCGACATTATCGTCGGGTTTCCCGGGGAGACTGAGGCGGACTTCGAAGAGACCCTCAGCCTGATGGACACGGTTCAGTACGACGGCGCGTTCTCCTTCAAGTATTCGCCGCGGCCGAATACTCCGGCCCTGCGCCTGGACGATCCGATTCCGGAGGAAGAGCAGGGCAGAAGGCTCGCCATTCTCCAGGAGCGTCAGCGGCAAATTCAGACGCGCCGCAACGAGGCGCTGGTCGGCCAGGTCTTTGAAGTGCTCGTGGAAGGGAAATCGCGGCGCGAGAACCAATGGGCAGGTCACACTTCTAGCAATCGCGTGTTGAATTTCTCTTCGCCGGCGGAGAATCTTTTGGGAGAATACGCTCAAGTCCGTGTTACACGCGCCGGTCCTAACAGCCTGGTGGGCGAGCACGTGACCTGAGCAGTGGGGAGGACACGATGGAAGTCGAAATGAAAATCCGCGGGTTGATGATGGACCCGGTCACCAACATGCCCATCGTGGTCCTCAAGGACGTCCAAGGAACCTCCGTCCTTCCCATTTGGGTGGGCATCTACGAAGCCAACGCCATCGCCCTGGAGATTGAAAAGGTGCAAACGCCGCGTCCCATGACGCACGACCTCCTGAAGAACGTCCTCCTGGGCCTGAGCGTGCACGTGCAAAAAGTAGTCGTAAACGATCTGAAGGATGATACGTTTTTTGCGCTCATCTGGGTCGAGCGGGAAGGCAGGCTGATGTCCATTGACTCGCGCCCCAGCGATGCGCTGGCTCTGGCACTGCGCGTGGACTGCCCGATTTTCGTCGAAGACGAAGTCCTGAAATCGTCGAAAAGCTCGAGCGCCGTCGCTGAGAAAAACACCAGCGAGCAGCTCCGCAACTGGCTCGAGAACCTGTCCGATGAAGACCTTGGCCGCTACAAAATGTAGCGTGGCGTTCTAAACCGGGCCCGCCGCACCCAAAAAGCGCCGCACCGCGCGCCGCCACGCCAGCAACAAAACGATCCCGATCAAAATCAGCGCAAGGCTCAGCCCCCACCACAGGCCCGGCGCTCCCCAGTTGCGCTTGAAACAAAGATACATCCCCAGCGGCAGGCCGATGAACCAGTAGGCCGTCAAGTGGCACAGCATCGGAGTCCGTGTGTCCCCGGTCCCGCGCAACGCCCCGGTCGCCACGGTTTGCAATCCGTCAAAGAGCTGGAACGCCGCTCCCGCCGCCAGCAGGATGACGGTCACGCGGATCACCGATTCATCCGGCGTGTAGATCCGCGCAATGAGGCGCGGCACAACGAGCAACATCACCGACGCGGCGCTCATGAACCCGGCCCCCAGGAGAATCGCCGTCCAGCCGGAGCGCGCCGCGGCCGGCGCATCTTTTCGGCCTAGCGCCTGGCCCACGCGCACGGCCGCTGCCGAAGAAATCCCCAGCGGCACCATATACGTGAGCGAGACCGTGTTGAGCGCGATTTGATGCCCGGCCAGTGGCACGGGACCTAATTTCGCAATGAGCGCGGTTGCCAGCGTGAACACGCCAATCTCGAGCGTGATTTGCATTGCCGCCGGAAGCCCCAAGGCAATCAGGCGAACGATGCGTTGCAAGTCCGGCTGCACCGGCGTCTTCAGCAGGTCCGTGCGGTGGCGCCGGTCATACCAGAGAAGATAGCCAATCAGCACGGCCGCCATGTACACGCGCGCAATCGCCGTGGACCATCCCGAGCCGACCGGGCCCATCTGTGGCGCTCCGAACTTGCCATAGACCAGCACCCAATTCCCGAAGGCATTCACCACGTTCGCGGTGACCAGCGCAAACGCCACCGGCCTCACCAGATTCATCGCCTGCAGCGTGCGCCGCACCGCGAAGTACAGCAGCAAGGGCAGCAGCCCCCAGGCCATCGCCTTCATGTAGGGAACCGCGAGCGCCAGAATCCGCGGGTCCACTCCAAACTCGCGCAGCGGACCCTCAACCACCCAGAAAGGCGCCATCAGCAATGGAGTCAGCACCAAGCCAAGGTAAATGCTGTTCAGCAGCGAACGGTGACAATCTTCTATTTTCCCAGCGCCGAATGATTGCGACACCAGGGTGTCCAGCCCGATCAGCAAGCCGCCGCCCCAAAATGCTATGGCGTGGAACAACACTCCCCCAAGGCTCACCGCGCCGATAGCCAGCGCACTTTCGGGCAAGCGGCCCACCATTATCGTGTCCACGATGGCCATGCTCATCCAGCCGAGCTCCGCCAGCACCAAGGGCCCGGCCAGAAGGGCCATCGGTCCAATCTCGCCCCGAATTTGATCACGGCGTAACATAGAACAGCGCGTTGACTCTGTTCGAAGCTCGCTTGATTTCAAAAACAACCAGTGTAGAAGGAGTGCGCGCTCGAACGCAAACTCCGGTAGCACAGGCTTCAGCCTGTGTTCCCGTTTGCACTACGGCGGATGTCGTGCCCGGTGTCATCCCGCTTGCACTGAGCCTCTTTTGTGAAGTGAGCGAACGTGTTGGCGGGGCCCTGTTGGCGGGGCCCTGTTGACGGGGCATGCTGCGCCGTTTTCACGGGCTAGAACTTCGGTACTACACGGACAAGCAACTCCAGTACTCAAGTCTCATTGACCAGGCTCGTCGGCGGCACTAGCATGACTGAACAGTGGATGGAATTTCGTTCCATGTTACTCCTGAGGTTCTCAGCCGCCTGCAACGAACGATAGCCGCCGGAGGCGCTCTTGTCCCCCCACGATAGCGTTGCCCAAGAAACCAAGTGGTTGCAGATGCGTTCGTGCCACCGCCTCAACTCGCGCATTCCCGTGCGGCTGGAATGGACCGAAGCGTCGGATCACCATCTGGCGGACAGCTATACCATGGACGTCTCCCGGCAAGGCTGCTTGCTGATCAGTGCTCGCGAATTCGCGTTGAACCAGCGCATTCGTCTAACCAACCTTGCGACCCAGCAAACCGTAAACGGAATAATGGTTTGGAAGAGCCCCAACGCCCAACCGGGGTGGGAGCTTGGCGTAGAGCTTCTGAATCCCCCTTACGATTTCTGGGGCCTCGAAATCTAGCGCCCACCCGCGCCTCACACGCCTGCCATCTGTCATCTCTGAAAGCGCGGGTGTCAATGCGAATCCTGCTTGAACGGGTCGTACCCAGTCACTTCCCGAGCCGCCAAATTCAGCCCCTCCGTAACGGCGCCCCAGCGCTGATACAATTTAATAGATTGTGCCGGCCCCGAGCATCCTGGCACAGTCGTCGCGGATCCCAAGAAGTAAATATGAAACTTACGCATTCAGCCATTGCAGGAGTAGACCCTGCCAAGCGGCTGGTCCGCGAGATCAAACTTAGGCTTAACAGCCGCAGCACAAGTAGGCAATGGACAAACACACTCAAGGCCGTTCTCCAAGAGATAGCCAACGGCGTCGACGAGGATTACGTCGTGTGGCATAGCCAGTCTCAAGGCGAGTTCATGCTCGATTTAGTCTGGAGGCGAAGCAAGTCATGCCCTGACTTGTTACTGGCGATGGAATCCGAATGGGGCAACGAAGACGAAGTCTTGACTGACTTCGAGAAACTAATGCACATCAAAGCAGGCCTGAAGCTCAGGCTCAACCTTCGGGTGTTTCTTACCGCAAGACCTCCTCAGCCTCCAAATTTAGCCGCTCCGCAGCAGCGTTGATGCACCCCAAATCGCGGGCATGCATCTTCCGGCGGCCTCGTTCTTGGAAGTAGTTGCGCAGGACGCGCTCGATCCATGTGCTGGCGGCTTTCAAACTGGCCCACTGCCGTGCCCCCCAAATCACTCGTTTTTGGGCAAGATAGGCCGAGGAATTGTGACCAAAGCAACAGAACGACTTGCGAAAACCTTTCTAAACGGGTTTTTGGGCAACGGTCCTGTGTGGATTTCGGTGCGTCGGTATCGGACTATCTTTCGTCAGGCCGTTCCGATTCCTTGCCATTCTCCTCTTCCGAGAGGTAGGTGACTTGCTCCGAGAGCGTTGTCCACTTGTCCTTGACTCGGCGGATTCCTTCATATTCTTGCGCCACCAGAATAAGGACCCACATAGAGGCCGGTAGGATGCACCACCAGTGGCGCACGCCGGGGACGAGCGGGGTGCTGAGCAGGACGTAGACCGCGGCCGTTTCCAGATTGAAGGAAAGGCCGTGCTGCACGTACGCCTGGATGCTCCACTTGTTCCTGCGGGTGAGGACTATCCGGTGGTAGTGGTCGTACCACTGAGCCCAATTTCCGTCGTCAATCTCGGCACCAAGTCTTTCACGATCCAGATTCCCGAGCGCCGCCGCGCGTTCTGCTTCGGGCATAAGATTAATCGTCATTCGTCTGATGTTGAAGATCCCCTCGGCCAGGGGAGTTGTGTCGTTCGGAGTCTGCGCCCCGAGGCGTCTCCTAAGTGCCACTCGCCATGTGGTGTCCCGCCAAGGAGCGATAGAATAGGTATGCGGTGGCTGGTACGGCCGCTGCGCCAGCATGGCGCCGTAGACACCGCCAGCCGCGCCCAGGAGGCTGCTCAAGAATGTGGTCATGCTATTTCCGACGATGAAGGCCACGAGCAAGATGATGCCCAGTTTTGTCTTATATCCCAGGAACCCCAAAGAAAAGAACCATCCAAATGACCCCGGAGCCGCAAGTTGGAATATCAACAGAGTCACAAAACCGGGAATAATTCCTGCGATGAAGAAAAACAGCTTCTCGATGGGGTATTTCGACAGAACCATGCCGCTGGTAGCGTAGAACTGTCACAGCCGAAGCGCAAGTGTTCTCAAGCGCTCACACGAATCACCCCAAAAAGAAAAGGACTCTACTCCTGCGGTTTGACATCCTAGATATCCTCGGAGTATAAGGGCGCCGCCGGGGTTGGAGGCATGAAATGACGAAAAGTAAAAAGCGCGGCATAATAACTGGATATGCGCGCGGCTGGCCGCGCGAGATTTTTGACATAAAAAAGGGGTCCAAGTTACTCGCTAAACAACTTCCGTTCTTGCAGCAACCGGGCGTATACATTCTCTATCGCGACGAGCATCCCTACTACATTGGGAAAGCTGATCGGTTGTACCGGAGGATAGGCTCTCACGCGACCAAACCTCAAGCCAAGTACTACAACTTTTGGAATCGATTCTCAGCTTTCGCAGTGGTCAAAAAGGAAGGCATTGACGAAGTGGAAGCCATTTTGATCGCGGCCATACCCACGGTTAATAGCGCCAAACCAAAATTGGCTAAGGAGAAGCTCCCCAAAGATGTTGCCAATTTGATGCGTGAAATGAGGCGCGACAGCGTGAAGGACGTGAAGGCTAGGCTAGAAAAGCTAGGAGCAAGAGCTAAGGGCGAGAAATGAGGAGCTTTGCCAGCCAGAACCCACATTGCCGCGTGCCGCATCCCTTTGGTTTTCAAGTGTGCGGCTTTTGAGCCAACGCCACCCCAGAATCGCCAATCCCTCGTAAGATTCTCATTCCTGACGACATAGTCCGCGATTCGATCATCTCGCACGCGCGCAGCGAATGAACGGCCCCGCCCAACCTCATCATTTCATGGGACTTAACTTTCCATTGACTTGCCTCATGGATTATGGTACAATGTGACCGGAAAAATGGACGACCTACACTGAGAGCCGCTACTAGAGACTGAACACTGACGACTGCCCCCTGCCCTTACCCCCATGCCCTCCTCGAACGCCATCGCCCCTGCGTCTTCAATCGCTCGCTTTCAACTTTCGACCGTCAACGCGCGACTTTTCTCCTCTAAGCCCTTTAGTTTCACATACTTTCGCAAAAATGCGTCTGCAAACCCTTATGGCTCACATACTTACAAAACAAAGGACTTAAAACCCTTTCGTTTCACATACTTGCAAAAAAAGGGTGGGGTGGCACCCCCCTTTTCCACCGGGCACCCTGCTCGCCCCGAAAATTCTTGGCAGCGTCTCGTGCGTTCGATGCCAGTCCCGACTCCATCGGGGAGGGGTCTCTTTGGCTCAGGTCACCGGTCACGAGCGCCTTATGCGAGTCCCGACTCCTGTCGGGACGAATCACCAGTCACAAGTCACAACTCACGCCCCCGCGCGCTGCGGGTTCCGCTCTTGCCGTCGGGTTTCTCTATCCGACGTCCAACGTCTGACCTCGAACCTCTATTTTTCGCTTGCGCTCCGCAGCCTCCGGATAGTAGATTTAGCCCACTGCTAGGGGCAATCGGCGCAACTGCGTCTATACATAGGATTCTGGTTGCTGCCGTCGCAAGGCGTGGTGGAGGTGCTTTTGCCAAGGACAGGCGAAACGCAATGACAGCAATCCTGGCGATTGCTAATCAGAAGGGCGGAGTCGGAAAAACCACCACTGCTATCAATCTCGCTGCCGCCATTGCCCAGCGCGGAAAAAAAACCCTCCTGATTGATCTCGATCCCCAGGCCAATACCACCATCGCCTTTTTCGAACAGGACGAAATCCAGACCACCATGTTCG
>WNGG01005295.1_pt1 | contig 21434 bp, 19 predicted proteins | sample 5400661 | NCBI WGS metagenome assembly WNGG01 (sample SAMN13153372, study PRJNA577476) | soil metagenome | isolation source: 100 cm soil or saprolite under Garry oak tree replicate 1 | place: USA:California | collected 2016-06-15
GGAAATGCCATGCTGAGTGGCTCAGTTCCAGTGTAGGTATGATGTTGTCTGCCCCGAACATGATGAACATCAGAGCGACGAGGAGCGCCAGCCAATCATTGGACTTGCGCCAGGCGAGCAAGCCGCTAATCGCGCAGGCCAGCAACATCGAGGCAAGAGTGAGCACGAGAGTAAAGGTGGCGTAGCTGCCAAGAGAGAGACCAAGTCCATGAAGGGTGGCTTCAGTGTCTGGGGCGGGTTGTCCAGGAACACATCCTGTGCCGGTGCAGACAGTCTGGAGGCGCGTCAAGTACACGGGGAGACCGAAGGCGAATGCAAGCAAGGTGGCGCTACTCAGCAGAGCCCAGGCTGCCCATGCCAGCACAAGCCAGCGGCCGTACAAGCCCGTGTCAGCCGTGTTAAGCGGAGTCGTACTCACAGCCTTCTTCGATGATGCATCAGACAAGTTCATATGTGCGCCTCTCTTCAAGCCGCGAGTCAGGCTCTGAGAAGGAAAGCAGAAGACACCTACGATCCATACGGGTTGCAAAGGTAACCTTGCACGAGAGCATATTACCATATTTCCGTCTCGAAAGCGTGACGAACTGCCAGACTTCAGCGACGTTCGGGAGTGATGTGGACTTCTTCATTTACTGAGTAGGAGCAGTATGCTGCCCCCATGAACAAGCATGAGGAACTCCCCTTCAAAGAACTCCTCATGCTTGGTGATCGTGACGAGTCCTCCGGTGGATGGCCTAGGCGGGAGCGGCTTGGACTGACTCCTTCATCCGCCAGGCGACGATGAGCAGCCAGATGCTCCAGACAGCGGTGGAGACCTGGGCGATCGTCCCTAGGAATTCTTCGGTTGCGGAGAAGCCCACGGTTCCATCGAACCAGCCCTGCACGATGAAGGCGAGGCCAATCAATCCCATGACGTAGCCAATCGGCCGAGGAATTCTCGCCGTCCACACGATGGTGGTGGCGAACAGCACCAGCGTGAGACCGAACATGAAGTTGTAATAGCTTCTGGTCCCCCACTCCAGCCACCGGATCGCTTCCGCACTGGCAAAGCGTGCCGCCTGCTCTGCCGCTGGTGCGCTTACCCACGCATCCACCGCCTGCTTGAGGGTAACCCCGTCCACGGCATACACGACGCCGGCAAGCGCAAGCGCCACCCCTGCCGCAATGGCCCCGAAAAACCCCACCCAGCGCGGTGTTCCCTCCGAGACGTTGAGCGCGAAGAACAGGACGAGCAGTCCCGCAAGGAGGACCGCCGTCCCGACGAACTGGCCGAGATGGACGGCGGTCCAAACAGCGCTGTGGGCATACTCGGCAAACACGGCGGGGTCGTTATTGGGATTTTCCCGATGGGGGTGCAGGAAGTTCGCTACAAAATAAACCAATAACCCGATGAACAACAGCGTCGCTGACAGACGAAGCAACTTGTGATTAGCCATGATGTACCTCCTGTGTGTACTGTGTGTCTCCTGATATGTTCTCTCAGGATATGTCATCTGCAACAAATGAGAGCCATTCTTGTGCACGCTCTTTGATTGTCGGCATCCCTGCTGATCTCGCATGGGCAGACACGAGAACAAGCGAGCTATTGCACAACGATGGTCAGGTTCATGCCTCGGTGAATCGTGCAATAGATGTGAAAGGTGCCTGCGGTATTGAAGGGGCCGATTTCCAGCGAACCACCTTTGCTATCAACATTGTGCAGAACTGGCGCGCCTGGCTCTGCCGGGGTCACGACCGTGCCGCTGGAGGTCCAGGAGCCGTTCTGCAGGATATGCTCGACGTTGGTATCGTTGACAATCAGCAGTTTGGACCCTTTGGGAACCAGCACCACGTTCTGCACAAAGGTGACACTCCCCATGTGGACGGTCGGCTCGCCAGTGGTCGTGGAGCTGGCTCCGCTGGCCTGCGGGTTCGCCGCCACGATCAGGGCGACCAGACTCATCCCGACAACCACCCCTGAGAGGGCCGTGAGCAGGGGCCTCAGCCAGGAGGACGCAGGCCGCACCGAGGCACGAGCAGACAAGCCTGGGGGGCTTGTGCGCTCGTTCTGCAGCGTCGCAGAGAGCCCTGCCACGACCGCAATGAGCGCGCACGCCTGGCTGAGAACGCCCGCGATAAAGGCGGCAGGGTTATACCCAGGATGGGTCAAGTGATACTGAACAAGCGGTGTCAAGAAAAAGATGGTGGAGGTCGTGAGCACCAGAGCGGCCCCCACTGCCGGGGTCCAGCGCCACCTGGTGGCCACCAGCCCGGCGGCCAGGAGGGCAGGGATGCTGCCAAAGAAGAACGCTGGCACATAGTCCCCTGAAAACAGGAGGGCGAAGAGCAGGTAGGCCATATAGGCCAGGGCGTTGCCGAGCAGGGCCAGCAGAGTGACCCTGGCGAGCGCTGAGAGCGCACGATGACCAGTGGTCGGAGGAGCTCCCTCCAGGTGTGCTGGTGTGTTCTGATTTGCAAGTTGAGACATGGATCCTTCTCCTTTGCGAGAAGCGTCATGCGCCTGCGGCGCACGACTCTTACTATGCCTGGCAATTCCTTATGACGCCAGGACGGGTTGTGGGACTGCCTCGCCTTTCGCGGTCACGAGCGCGTATCCCATCCACCCAAGTCCTAGAAAGCCAAGCGCTCCTGCCACACTCAGGAAGATGTTCACGAAACCTCCGAGACTAACGAGACCAACAATGAGGAGCAAGCCAGCCCACTGTGGGAACACCCTGGCCCGCATCGTCGCCATCCCCAGCAGCACCCCACCCACCGCAAACAGCGAGCTTGCCACAGCGACATACACATTCACTGCCGAATTGGCGGTAAAGAATTGGGCACTCACTTGCGGAGCATGGACATCGAGCCAGGGGAAGATGGTGAGGTCAGTTACAGCGAAGAAACTTGTCAGGAGAAACCCGATGAACCCGAGCCAGCCAGCACGCGACGCCTGACGTGCGACGATGCCGGGCAGCCCCAGCTGCAGCAGCACTGCTCCACTAGTCCACACTCCTATCATGGCCAACGCGATGGGAGTGTCAGGCGGGAAAACGAAACTCAGGGGGAGACCGATGATGACGAGCACAGCTCCCAGCAGCAGGGCCAGACCGCTCGCGCGATACAACGTGACAGAGGACATACGAACTCCTTCCTGGGGTGTGATGACCCCTTGCTCGTGAGCCTGTTCCAGGCTCACACGACATGAGTTAACAGGAAAACGACAAGTTACTCGCTGCTCTTGCCTACCTGTCCGGCAGCCTGGCGAATGGCAGAGAGCAGCGCATCGGTGGCTCCACGCTTCTCCACAAACGCGGCCGCTCCGGCGGCCTGCGCCCGTCCGCGTGTCTGCGCATCGTCATGGATGCTCAGGATCACGACGACGCTCTGTGGGACCACCCTCCGTAGAGCTGTTATGGCCTCGATGCCATCCATCTCCGGCATCTCGATGTCCATCAGCACCACGTCGGGCGTGAGGGTCTGCGCGAGCGTCAGCGCCTCTGTGCCGGTGCTGGCTTCCCCAACGACCTCGAGATCCGGCTCCAGGTGGAAGCGCACACGCAAGGCGCGCCGCACGACTGATTGATCATCTACAAGCAACACGCGAATCATCAGTACCTCGTCTGTCGGCCCTATCCTGTCGGGTCTACATCCATCAGAGGAAAGTCCTTTATTGTCACCCTGAGCGCAGCGAAGGGTCTCTGTCCAGTGGCGTGCAGATGCTTCGCTACGCTCAGCATGACAGTGATGTTGCCCCTTCTTGTCTAAAGGCCCACCCTTCCACTCCTCACCACACTCGCTCCTACAGGAACCGAATTTCGCCTGGAAGGATGGAGAGCCTCCTGTTTCTGACGGTGTCAGAAGCAGAACAGGTATGATATAATAGGAAGCAGAGCTTGGCATTTCGTAGCGCTACTCATCCATCGGGAAAGCCGTGACGGATACGCCTGAGCTTGTCTTCCTCCTGATAGAGCAAGTATAGGTGAAGGCGAGGCCCTTCGCATCTCGCAAAGGATGTATTTCATCTACTACTTTGGTAGGGGTAAAAACCGCTATCAAAAGGGGGTGCCTATGACGATTCGCATCTTGCTCGTGGACGACCATACCGTCGTGCGCAAGGGGCTACGGACGTTTCTCTCGTATGATCCGGACTTGGAAGTGGTCGGTGAGGCGGTAGATGGCGCCCAGGCGCTGACCAGGGCTCGTGAGCTCAAGCCCGATGTGGTGGTGATGGACCTGCTGATGCCGGGGATGGATGGCATTGCCGCCACTGCGGCGATCCGGCGCGAATTGCCCGAGACCGAGGTGCTGGCGCTGACCAGCGTCTTAGAAGATGCCTCGGTGGTGGGAGCGGTGCGCGCGGGGGCCATCGGCTACCTGCTGAAGGATACGCAGGCCGAAGCGTTATGCCAGGCGATCAAAGCCGCCGCCGCCGGACAGGTGCAGTTGACGCCCAAAGCAGCGGCACGCCTGATGCAGGCGATCAGTGCCCCAGAGAGCCCCGAAGCGCTCACTGAACGTGAGACCGAGGTGCTGCGGCTGCTGGCCCAGGGGCAATCCAACAAGCAAATCGCCCGCCGCCTGCACAATACGGAGCAGACCATTAAGACGCATGTGAGCAGAATCCTCTCCAAACTGGGGGTGCAGAGCCGCACCCAGGCCACGCTCTACGCGATCCGCACCGGCCTGGTCTCACCTGGTTCGGTAGAGAAGCCAGAGTAGCCAGAGTAGACCCCCGATTGATCGGGGGGGTAGAGTGCGGATTTATCCAGCACGTCGAAGCGAGGATAGAGATGAACCATTCCCCTGCATCGGCTCCCCTTGCCGAACGCTTCGAGCCACGAAGTGAGACGGAAACGCGCTTGCATGGGTCCTGGCTCATCCTCGTCCGAGTCGGCTGGCTTGTAGTGGCCGTTTTCACGCTCATCATCGTCGTTGCCAGCCTCCCAGTGTACGTGGCACAACTGCAAACTCTCTGCACTGGTACAGCCTGTGCTTTCCCCCAGCAACTCTCTCCTGAACAAGCAAGGCTGCTCAAAGGGATAGGCCTCTCTCCAGGTGATTACGCAGCGTACACCGTCGCGCTCACGCTTGCCACAATGGTGATGTGTTTAGTGGTCAGTACGGTGATCGTCTGGCGCAGATCCGACGACCGCATGGCCTTTTTGGTCGCGCTCATGCTCGTGACGATTGGCCCGATCAGTGAGACGAGTGCCCTCAAGCTGATTCCTTCCCCATGGCAGGTGCCGACCGCGTGTCTGTACTTCCTCGCTCTGGCTTTGCTCGTGCTCGTCTTCCTCCTGTTTCCCAGTGGACAGTTCGTGCCTCGCTGGACGCGCTGGACCATTATCGTGTTTCTTGTAGGGCTAGTCCCTACCACCTTCTTCCCAGACGCGCCTTTCACGCTGAATACTCACGCTGCTCAGGTCGGCCTTCTCCTGCTCATTGGCGAGGCGGCGCTCCTTGCTGTCGTCCAACTCTACCGCTATCGGCGTGTGTCCAGTCCGCTGGAGCGTCAGCAGACGAAATGGGTGGTCTTCGGTATCGCTCTGCCCATCTCTTTTTTTGTTGGCGGGACTGTGCTGTCTCTGATCTTCCCAGCGCTCGCCGACCCCAATTCGCCTTACGCGTCGTCCTATCAACTGGCCTTTGCAGCCGTCAACACCTGCACGCCCCTCCTCTTCCCCATCTCGCTCGGCATGGCCATCTTACGCTCCCGGCTGTGGGAGATCGATCTCATCATCAACCGCACGTTAGTCTATGGCTGTCTCTCCGTCTGCGTCGTCGGGGTGTATGTGCTGGTGGTGGGATTCCTGGGCGCACTCTTTGGTGCCAGTGGGAATCTGGTGATCTCGCTGGTAGCAACTGGGCTGGTGGCTGTCTTGTTTCAACCCTTGCGGGCATGGCTGCAGCGGGGGGTGAACCGCCTGCTCTACGGTCAGCGCGACGAACCCTATACCGTCATCACCCACTTGAGCCAGCGGTTGGAGGCGACCCTGGCTCCAGATGCCGTGTTGTCAACCATTGTGGAGACCGTGGCCCAGGCGCTCAAGTTGCCGTATGTAGCCATTCTCTTGAAGCACGAGGACACCTTCCGGCTCGCGGCAAGTGCCGGAGCGCTCGTGGGAGAGCCGCTGGTCCTGCCGTTAGTCTACCAGCAAGACGCGATTGGTCAACTGCGCCTGGCCCCACGCACGCCCGGTGAACCGTTCACTCCTGCCGATCGGCGTTTGCTGGACGAACTGGCCCGCCAGGCCGGGTTGGCGGCACATGCGGTGCAATTGACGGCGGACTTGCAGCGCTCCTACGAGCAGTTGGAGCAGCGAGTACAGGAGCGTACGCGCGAGTTGTCTTCCTTGCTCGAGATCTCCCATACGGTGGCTTCGACCCTGCAGCTCAAGCCGCTGTTGGGGCTGATCCTCGATCAACTCAAGCTCGTCATCGATTATACTGGTTCCTCGATCTTAACGGTGGAGGGGGAGGATCTGGTGTTCCTTGACAACCGGAACCCCGTCCCGCAAGAGCAACTAATGCAGCTGCGTTTTCCAGTCAAGAACCTGGGACTGATTTGGGAAACCCTGAGTTCCCGTGAGTCGATCATCGTGCCTGATCTCCTTGAGGAGACACCCCTGGCACAAGCCGTACGTGTGGCCATGGGGGAGCTGCGGGAAACCACCTTTCAGGATGTGCATGCCTGGATGGCCGTTCCTCTCATCCTGAGAGACCAGGTGATCGGTATGCTGGTGCTGACTTCAAGCCAAGAGCAGGCCTTTACGGAGCGCCATGCGACGCTGGCGCTGGCGATTGCCAACCAGGCCGCCATTGCGATTGAAAATGCGCGGCTCTATGAACAGGCGCAGGCATTGGCGGCGTTGGAGGAACGGCAGAAGCTGGCGCGCGAGTTGCACGATTCGGTCTCGCAGGCGCTCTATGGCATCGCGCTCGGTCTGCATACCGCCCGCATTCAACTCGATCGCGATCCACGTGAGCTGCCGGAGTCGCTCGACTACTTACTCTCACTGGCCGAGGCGGCGCTGGACGAGATGCGCGCCTTGATCTTCGAACTGCGCCCGGAGTCGCTGGAGACGGAGGGGCTGGTCTCGGCGCTCATCAAGCAGGCCGCGGCACTGCATGCACGCCACGATGTTCCAGTCGAGACCGACCTGTGCGACGAACCCGACCTGCCGCTCAAGATCAAACAAGAACTGTACCGTGTCGCACAGGAGGCCTTGCATAATACCATCAAGCATGCCCATGCCAGCCAGGTGAACGTGAGGCTTGGCCGGACGGCTGAGGCGATCATCCTGGAGATCCGAGATAATGGCAGAGGATTTGACCCGCTGGGCTCCTTTCCCGGTCATTTAGGTCTGCTCTCGATGCAGGAGCGGGTCAGCAATCTGGGTGGCGTGCTCCAGATCGAGAGCACTCCAGGGCAGGGAACTCACCTTCTCGCTCAGGTTCCAGCCTAGAGTGCGGAAATCCTGCCTGGGGGGCAGGTAATGGAAGCACGTCCGCCTGGGGAGGATCTGGACGGTCTGCCGAGCATGTGAGGAGACAACGAGGGCGACCGCGAGGGCCCACCAAGAGGCATCAACCTAAGCCGCGCATGAGCCTGGGGTGGGCGACGAGTGAAGAGGCCGCAGGCTGCTTCTGGCGCGCATGGACGGGACAGTTCGTCGCCATCGAGGTCGAGGTGGGCTGCACCATGGCCTCTCGTTCCACGACGCCGCAGACGCGCCATCAGCTCACACCGGAGCCATCCACGGCAGGACTGGCCGTGCTTTGACCAGGCTGCGCTTGGGCGAACCATCAAGGGAACGCGCCCGCCTGGTCTGCGCACGCGAGGCGTGGACAGGAGTGTCATCCTGAGCGAAGCGAAGGATCAGCGCAGCGAAGCATCTGGGCCCATCGAGACAGATCCTTCGCTTCGCTCAGGATGACACTGCCAGGCCACGCGAGGTTGATGCTTATTGGGCGACCGCAAGGGCCCACCCTGCCCCACGGCACCGCCATCGCCCCTACCAAACTATGAGGATGCCGACCCCCCGATCTGGGGTGGAATCATGCAGGGCCTTTCACTGTCAAACAATTTATGCAGGTCCCGACTTGCGGTAATCCTTCTGACCGCGAGATCGGCTCTGCTGCTGGTAGTAGCGTTCCTTGGCCTCTGGAGAGGGTAGTGGTGCCGCGCTCATAGCGGATGCACTTGCTCTCAGTGATTTCACCTCGGCCTGAAGTTCCTGGTCGCCGCCTGCGTACTCTTCCATCTCCTGCGCGACCTTCTTCAGCTTCTCGTGTGCCCCTTGCAGGTCGCCACGCTGGTTCAGTTGGAGCGCTTCGCGTTGCGCCCGGTCAGCCTGGTGGAGACCTACCCAGTGCATCACTTTCGGGTCGCGCAGTTCACTATCGCAGATGCGCTGATCTGCATAGGAGAAGTGGACTGTTTGCCAATCGCTGCTCTGTTCGCTGCCATCCGTCATCCAGACCAGGCGAGCCCGAACAGTCTGTCCGTCTTGTCCATGCTGTTTCGGGAAGCCGAAGCGAACGATAACATGGCGCTCCTCATCGCTCACCAGGTCGCCGATGGTGATGGACTGGCGTAACGTATTCGTGGAGGATGCGTTGACCCAGTAGGCGCTGACAAGGTCAGCACTCATCCCTGACTCTACCTCGATCTCGATCCGTACCTGGCTGGCTGCGACCGAGAGCAGATTGCCCAGTTCACCGACGAAGGTATTGGCAATCTCGCTGGCAGTACGCAGGTGGTGAAACTGACCGCCGCCAGCAACTGCCATCGGGCCAAGCAGAGATTCATTGTAGTCATTTCCAATGCCGAAAGTGCTGGTGCCAATGCCCGCATGCTCACGGATGCCAGCAGCTTCCGAGGCGATCTGCTCTGGATCAGTCATTCCCACATTCGCCAACCCATCGGTCAGTAGAAAACAGCGAGCAAGGCTACGTTCTCGCAAGGGTGGAGTATCGGAGGCAATGGCTTTGCAACCAGTCAGCCAGCCTTCGTGGAGCGCGGTACTGGCGCGTGCTTCAATCTCTGCCAGGGCCTTCCGGACACCAGCTTTGAAATTTGTGGTAACAGGTGCCAACGCTTGCACTGTGTCGATGCGATCATCGAAGACCACAACTGCAGCAGAATCGCGTTCGTCAAGACGATCCAGGACTGACAGAGCCGCACGTTTGGCTGTGGCGAGTTTCTCTCCTTGCATGGAACCGCTGCGATCCAGAACCAGTGCCAGGGTCAAGGGCATGCGGTCAACGTTTACTTTTGTGGGAACATGATCTACACGGATATAAAAGTCGATATAGCGAAAACTGCCGCCTGTGCGGATAAAACGCCGCTCTGGATACATTCTCAAGGTAACGTTCACTGGTGTGCCTCCTGTACGCTCGCTGTTGCTGTGGTCTCCACTTCTGCTCTGCATGCCTGTGTTCTCCTTTTTTAGTGTGATAATTTTTCCTGATATTTATCTGCCCATATAGTCTACTGGTACCCTGGCTGCCCGGAGCAAACGCTCGATTAGTGTGCGCTGCTGCTCCCAGGCATCAGCTTTGATGAATAATTCGACACCGGGGGCCAGTTCCCAGCGATGCCAGACCTCCTTCGATTGTTCCAGGTATGGAGTCGAAGGGACGGATTTCGCCTGTGCAGGTAGAGGTTTCTCAGTCGAGGGCAATTGTCGCGTTGCCTGTGCACGATTAAGCAGTGCCGAGAGGTACTCTTTGGGGGAGGGTACCTGCGCAGCGCGCTCTAACTCTGCGGCTCGCTGCTCTTCCTCGCTCAAGAGTGCTCGTATTTCGTCAAGTGAGAGGCGAGAGAGCAGGTCACGCATCTCCGCCACGGGCACTCGCTGCTCCGAGAGTCGGCGAATCAGGCGCAATCGCAGTAGATGTTCGTCGCTGTAGAGGGCCGCCTTGCCTCGTGTGCCTGGTCCTTGGAGCAATCCTTCACTGATGTAGAAACGGATGGTGCGCACTGGAACTTCGACGCGCTCCGCCAATTCCTCGATAGTTAGCCCGTATTCGTTTTCTTGCATGTTAATATTATAAACAGTAACAGTGTCACTGTCAATAGTCTTGTCTGACATCCCCTCATACCTGGCCGCCTCTGGCGGTGAAGAAAGAAAAAAGGATTTTCGGGGGACACCCCGCGCCCCCGGCAGAGGGCCGCGGCCCTCTGCACTCCCCCTTTCTGAGGGAATGTCAGTCTTGTTGCTGGCTAACTTCAGTCTTACTGATGCCAAATTCGCGCACCTGCCTGCGTGGAATGTCTATCCCATCACCGAAATACTGGTTGGCCCAGTGCCAGAGGCGTTCGATAGAGGTGGCAAAAAGGTCATCTGGTACATTCCATGTGCTTGATCCCATGCGCAGCGCTACATACTCGACTGCCTGGCGAGGTGTCACTGCACTCTCCCAATGTGTAACGCGAAACTCTTCGGGTTGCAACCGCTGTTCACGTAAAAATTGTGTGACCACAGTGTGAGAGGGTGCACCAGGACGCCTGGATGACCCTCCCAGCTCAGAGAGAATTTTTCGCCACTCCTCATCAACCACCAGCAGAGGCGAGATGAGACATTCATCGCCACAATGGAGAAATATTCCGCCAGGGCGAAGGACACGCAACACTTCACGTATCGCCTGCTGCCAACCCTCTACCAGGTGAAAGACGTGTACAGCAACCACAACATCAAACGAGGCATTGTGAAAGGGCAGTTGAGTCATATCCGCCAGGACGAGGCGCATAGCGGCTTGTTTCTCTGGCTCCCTGAACCGCCATACTGGATAAGCACCTGCTCCGTTTTCATCAGGCAAGCTGCCCCAGGGCTGCTCATATTCCTGCCAGCCAGCATCCAGCAGCTTGCCTTCAAGTCGCTGAATCATCTTCTCGGAGATATCGACACCGGTATAAATATGTCCAAGAGAGGCCAGGGGGAAGGCAATGCGGCCAGTCCCAACACCAACCTCCAGAAATGTTGTCTCTGGTGTAGCATGAGCCGCATGGGCAATCGCCTGAGCAATCTCTTGGGCGACTTCATCAGGGTAGCCACGGGTAGCGTCATAGATGTGGGCAACAGGATCAAAGGAAAGCGATGGCATGACTTCCATTCTCCATATTACGCCTGGCTCAGCAAATCGCGTGCGATCACGAGCCGCTGAATCTGGTTGGTACCCTCATAAATCTGCGTAATCTTCGCATCGCGCATCATCCGCTCCGCAGGATATTCCTTCATATAGCCATAGCCTCCAAGTACCTGAATGGCATCGTTGGTGACTTCCATCGCGATGTCTGAGGCATACAGCTTTGCCATTGAGGAATATTTGCTAAAGTGTTTCTCCCCGCGATCAATCATCTCGGCCACATTGTAGACCAGCAACCGTGCGGCCTCGACCTTCACCGCCATATCTGCAAGCATGAACTGGATGCCCTGGTTCTCCGCGATTGGCTTGTTGAACTGAACACGCTGCCTGGAGTAGTTAACTGCGAGGTCAAGTGCACCCTGGGCGATGCCTAAAGCCTGGGCACCTATGCCTGGGCGTGTACGATCCAGCGTCATCATAGCGAATTTGAAACCGTCACCCTCGCGCCCCAGCAGGTTCTCGGCTGGTACCTCGCAATCGGTGAAGATCAATTCGGCAGTCTGCGATCCCTTGATGCCCATTTTATCTTCGATACGCCCCACCGAGAAGCCGGGGAAACTCTTCTCGACAATGAAGGCACTGATACCGCGGGTTCCTGCATTACGGTCGGTGATTGCGAAAATAGAAGTAACCTGGGCAAGTCCGCCATTTGTAATGAAGCGTTTTGAGCCGTTGAGGATATATTTATCGCCTTTGCGGACAGCCATCGTCTTCATCGCTGCCGCGTCTGAGCCAGAACCGGCCTCGGTCAGTCCAAAGGCTGCTAGCCATTCGCCACTCGCCAGGGGAGGAATGTATTTGCGCTTCTGCTCTTCAGTTCCGGCCAGCAAGATTGGCAATGAACCAAGTTGCTGAACGGCCAGGATCAGGGCTGTTGTAGCACAATAACGCGACAACTCCTCAATTGCCATCACGACCGCCAGTTCGCTGGCTCCAATGCCACCGTATTCCACGGGAAAGGGCATCGCCAGGATATCCTGCTGTGCCAGGAGTTCTTTCATATCCCAGGGGAATTCGGCGGTGTGGTCAATCTCGGCTGCACGTGGTGCCACCCGCTCCTGAGCGAGTTCACGGATTGCCTCTATAAGTGCCTGTTCATCTTCGGATAGATGGGATACAGCCATGTAGTTGCTCCTTTGCTTCTGGCGTTTCATTGCGTCTCGTAAGGAAAGTCCTGTTGTGAGGAGTATATCATATCCAATCTTATGGCGACCGCAGGCAGCCTGCCTGCGGTCGCCATAAGATTGGATTTTGTGCGTTTTTTTAAGATTGCGTAATGGCACATAACGTGATATAATAAGCAAGGAAGTAAGGCATCTAACCTTTGGGCTGGATGAGGATTGAAACAGTAAGGGTTGTAAGCAAGAAAACCGGAAGAGAAACAGTAACAGATTAGGAAACCCTTGAGAAAAGTGGGTACCCGCCCACTTTTCTGTTTGCTAGAAACATTTTCTTTTTTGCACTCGAACAACGGAATGTAAGTAAGTGTCTATCGATCGGTCGGGCGACCAGCGGGAGGAGCAAGGACATGAGGAGCGAATTTCAGGCTGCTATCGCGCAGTTAATTGCGGAGAAGGGACTACCTCGCGAAGTAGTGATGGAAACAGTTGCCACCGCCTTGCTCTCAGCCTACCGCAAGAGCTTTGGCAGCGGGGAGAACGTTCGCATTGAGGTAGATAAGAACGGCGAAGTGCATGTCTGGGCCGCCAAGCGAGTAGTGGCGCAGGTCAACGATCCCAACCTGGAGATTTCGCTGGCAGAGGCACAGCGTCTTTTCCCCAAGGCCGCCCTTGGTCAGACCATCGATGTCGATTCGTCGTTCATCTTTGCCCGCATTCCGGCCCAAACGGCCAAACAGGTCATTTTGCAGCGTATTCGCGAGGCGGAGCATGAACACCTGTATGAGCAACTCAAAGATTGGGTTGGCGAAATTCGCCTCGGCACGCTCACACGCAAAGACCCCGTCCGCGGCTGGTTGATCGATTTTGACCTCGTTGACAAAGCCGACAAGCTCGAAGGGATGATGCCTCCTACCGAGGAAGTTCCCACCGAACATTATCGTCTTGGGCAGCGTCTGCGTGTCTATGTGGTTGATGTGCGCCGTATCCAGGGACGCCTCCTGCAAATCATCGTCTCCCGTACTCATCGTGACCTCGTGCGCCGTTTGTTTGAAGCCGAAGTCCCTGAGATTTATGAAGGTACAGTTGAGATTAAGGGCATTGCACGGGAACCCGGTAGCCGTACAAAAGTGGCCGTTGTCGCCCGTCAAGAAGGGTTAGATCCAATTGGCTCTTGCGTTGGTGTGCGTGGGTCTCGCATCAACAATATCGTACATGAACTCAACGATGAGAAGATAGATATCATCCAGTGGAGTCCTGACCCGGCTACATTCGTGGCAAATGCGCTCAGTCCAGTGAAGCCGCTCAGAGTTGAGCTGCGCGAATCTGACCATACCGCGATTGTCACTGTCCCGGAGAGGCAGCTCTCACTTGCCATCGGCAAGGATGGTCAGAATGCCCGGCTTGCTGCAAAGCTAACGAGTTGGCGCGTTGATGTCACCAAACCTGCTGAGGGTGAAGTGTTCGAAGAGCGAGTGGATGAAGTGCGTGAGTCTTCCCACACCGGGGCTGGCCGACGCGAACGCGGAGATCGTTTCCATGGTCGAGATCGAGACCGTGACCGGGGAGACCGGGAGCGAGGTGAGGGCGGATCACGCCGCTCCTCACAACGCGGAGGCGGTAGGCATGATTATAGTGATTACTAATTTCAGTACCCTCCATCGGGTCGCAAAAGAAAGCAGTTCCAAGCCTCCTGCTGCCGCTCTGTGCCAGGAAGAGTATACATGAAGAAACCGAAAAAGTCAATTGATTATGCACTAAGGAGTCAGGAGATGGCCAAAGCGGGAAATAAGCAGCCGAAACGGCCCAAGCATGTTCCTCTGCGGACCTGTATCGCCTGCCACGAGACCAAGCCTAAGCGTGAGCTGCTACGTGTCGTGCGAACTCCAGACGGACATGTGATGCTCGACCCAACAGGCAAAAAGTCTGGGCGAGGTGCGTATCTCTGTGCGCGGCTCTCCTGCTGGGAGAACGCCCTGAAGAAAAAGCGCCTCGAACAAGAATTTGAAGTAACCTTGTCCGAGGAAGACCGTGCCGGGCTAGATGCCTTTATCGCAACGCTTCCCAGGGATGAACCTGTGCAGCCACCCGAGAAGGCCCAGAAAGTCCCATCTGGACGGAAGAAAACAACTTCGTAGAACACCGAAAAGTTCGGGAAAGTGGGGTGCAGGAGGGGCGAAGCCCCTTGCAGGGGGTGTCCCCGAAAAACGCTTTTTTCTGCTGTTGCGCGCCGCCGCAGGCGGCGCGAAGGGAAAAAGAAGGAGCAGGGGACGCCCCTGCAACCCCGGCAAAGGGCTAGCTGCCCTTTGCAATCCCGCTTAAGAGGACGATTCAGTATTAAGAACGACCGTTCTTAAAATTCGGGATGACTCATGGTTGCAAGAATGAGTATAGTAGGCTATACTGAGATTACATTGTAACCCATCCCAATCCTCCTGATAGGAGAGAGGAAGTATTCAATGGTGGCATCCAGCCTTCTGGTTGGATGAGGATTGAAATATGTATCAGTTTATCTCTACTCGTAAAAGAGACACAGCCCCTCGTCAGCAGGGCAGTTATGCAGAGGAAATGAAGAATGTTTGCGGAGCGAGCGCTATGATCTACTAAACATAGCAACCGCGCCAGAGAGCGCAGACTCGCCAGAGAGCGCAGACTGAACCATGCCTGGCACTGTCCCAGCGGGGGACTGTCCCCTCTCATTTCTTAAGGGAGAGAGGGCGACAGTCCTTTTTTGTGGCTGTGAAGAGAGATTTCCATCGCCATTTGTGGCGTAGCATTAGAAGGGGGTCATCTTCATGAACAATGCATCTGAACTTCCAGGTGAAAACGAGCAGGCAAAACCAGCGACGCCAAAACGTCGGACTACCCGCTCAAAGCCAGAGAGCGCCACAGCAGGCAGCCAGGAACAGGAAAAGAAACCTAGAGCTCAACGTCAAAGAGCATCTACAGCATCTACAGCGTCTGCAACGTCTACAGCGTCTGCGGCACCCGCGGCACCCGCGGCACCCGCGACACCTGCTGTCTCCACTGCAGATGTTGCGATATCCCAAAGTCAAAGTCAAATTCCAGGTCAAAATGGCTCAAGTTCAGGGAATGTAAATACTCAAACTACACCTGTCCCTATGCCACCTCCGGCACCTGCCCAACCTGCCGGTGGAACTGCTCCTGTGGCTCCACGATCGAGCGGACCTGCTTCTGCTCCACGCGTCACTGGAACTGCTCCTGTAACTCCACGATCGAGCGGACCTGCTTCTGCTCCACGCGCCACTGGAACTGCTCCTGTGGCTCCACGATCGAGCGGACCTGCTTCTGCTCCACGTCCTGGTAGGGCAACTGTGCCCGCTCAACGACCAGCGAGCACTACGTTTCCGCAGCGTCCTACCTCCACAGGTGGTACATCAGTAGCACGGACACCGGCTCCTGGTGGTGTTTCGCGTCCGATCAGCAGACCTGGCAGTGCATCTCCCACAGCGACGCGGCCTGGTGGACAACATGGTGTTTCTCGTCCTGCGACCGCAGGCCGTCCCACGGCTCCTGTGCAGCGACCACAAGAGCGGCGTGCAATTGCTGTGAAAGAGAAACCGACAGGTCCTGTCTCTATTCCACCACAGATTGTGGTGAAGGACCTGGCCGATTCGCTGCATACCAGTCCAATTGAGGTAATTCGTAACCTCATTAAGCATGGCGTTTTTGCCAGCATCAACCAGGTAGTTGACTACGAGAAAGCAGCGCTTGTCGCAAAAGACCTTGGCTTCGAGCCAAGTCAGAGTGCTTTTACTGTGGCACCAGCAGTGCAGCGCGACAGGGTGCTCTCGGCCAGCGAAGCACTTGTGGCCGCACACCTTGAAGAAAACATGGTAGTTATTCCGCCAGTTGTCACAATCATGGGCCATGTTGACCATGGTAAGACTTCGTTGCTTGATACTATTCGTAAAACAAAAGTGGCGGCTGGTGAAGCAGGTGGTATTACTCAACATATTGGTGCTTACCAGGTCGAGGTGAATGGTAAGAAGATCACCTTCGTGGATACACCTGGTCATGAAGCATTTACCGCTATGCGTGCACGTGGTGCCCAGGTAACTCATATTGCAATCATCGTGGTTGCCGCCGATGATGGAGTGATGCCCCAAACACGCGAAGCAATCGACCATGCGCGGGCAGCCAATGTACCAATTATCATCGCATTGAATAAAATCGATAAAGCCAATGCAAATCCTGATCGAGTCAAGCAGCAGCTTGCTGATATAGGTGTTGTTATTGAAGAGTACGGTGGTGATGTTGTCTGTGTGCCAGTCTCGGCACGTAAAGGGACAGGCATTGATGATCTGCTAGAAATGATTCTGCTCGTGGCTGAAGTGCAGGATATCAAGGCTAACCCCAATCGTCCTGCAACCGGGGTCATTATTGAGGCGAAACTGGAGAAGAATACCGGTCCAATGGCGACTGTGTTGATCCAGCAGGGAACGCTCAAAATGGGCGACAACATTGTGGTTGGTGCGCTGTCAGGCAAAGTACGCGCCATGTTTAACGACCGTGGCAAGCGTATTCAGAAGGCACCACCGAGCACACCTGTCAGTATTCTCGGCTTGCCTGAAGTGCCGCAAGCTGGAGACCGCCTCGAGGTTGTGCCGGATGAGCGCACTGCCAAACAGATGGCCGCGAAGGTTGCCGAACAGCGGCGCAACGAAACCGGGCCTCTCGGCCAGGTCAGCCTCGACACCCTTTATATGCAGGAGGGTAAGGTCAAGGAGCTGAACATCGTTCTGAAGTGCGATGTCCAGGGTTCAGCCGAGGCCATCAAGAATGCACTCACTAAAGTTGGTGAAGAGAATATCAAAGTGCGTTTGATCCACGAGGGCATTGGTAATATTAGCGAAACCGATGTTCACCTGGCTGCAGCATCGGGTGCCGTCATCATTGGCTTTAATGTCAAAGCTGATGGCGCGGCTTTGCGTCAGGCACAAAAAGAGCGCGTTCAGATCCGCTACTACGATGTCATTTACAAACTGATGGATGACATCCAGGCGGCGCTCACAGGTATGTTAGAGCCAACCTACCGTGAGGTGATCGAAGGTCATGCCGAAGTAATGCAGACCTTTAAGGCTGGCAAGAATACGATCATTGCAGGTTGTCGCGTCACGGATGGCAAAATCACTCGTTCTTCAAGTGCCCGTGTCTTGCGCAAAAATACAAAGGTCTTTGATGGCAAAATCGCCTCGTTGCGTCGTGGAAAAGACGATGTGCGCGAGGTTGCCAGTGGCTATGAGTGTGGTATCGTGCTTGAGGATTTCTCCGAAATTGAGGTTGGAGATATCATCGAGTCGTTCACCCAGGAACGTGTGTAATGTAGTAGTGGAATGTGGGTAATCCTGGTCGGTTCTCACATGGTGGGGCTGCCCCACCATGTGAGAACCGACCAGGAGTTGTCTTCTTTCTAAGGAATAGACAAATGTCAAATGTACACCGACAAGAGAAACTTGGCGAACTCATTGCGGCAGAACTGAGCGATTTGTTCCGAACTCGCTTAAAGGACCCGCGCATAGGTTTCGCCAGCATCACTCGCGTGGAGGTGAGCGGCGACCTGCGCCATGCCAAAGTCTTCGTAAGTGTGATGGGAGAGCCAGAGGAGCAGAAAAGTACCATGGAAGGGTTGAAGCATGCCACAGGCTTTCTCCGTCATGAGCTTGCCACTCGCCTTGTGCTGCGCTATATGCCAGAGCTGGTATTCAAGCTCGACAGTTCAATAGCCGAAGGTGCGCACATCCTTGAACTCATACGCAAGATCGAGCAAGAAGAGCAATAATGGAAACGAACATCACTACGCTCAGTTCGCGGCTTGATCCTGTGTTGGTTCAAGAGGCAATGGCCTTGATCCAGCCAGCAGAACGTATTGCTTTGCTGGCTCACTATGGTCCCGATGGTGATTGCATTGGCTCGGTACTTGGTTTTGCTCATATACTCTCCCAGCTTGGCAAAACATGTATTCCTGTTTGTGCTGATCCGGCTCCCCGCACCCTGGCATTTTTGCCTGGTGTAGGGACGCTGCAACAGACTCTGGACGATGAGAACTTCGACCTGGTCATTGCTCTCGACGCAGGTGAGCTGATACGTTTTGGCTCAGTTTACGAGCAGCGCCGCACGTTCCTGGATTCTGCCAGCATTCTTAATATTGATCATCATATCAGCAGCAGTGGCTGTGGGCAGGTCAACATTATTGACCCCACTGCTGCTGCAACTGCTGAAATCCTGGTGCTCTTTCAGCAGCAAACAGGATTACCACTAAATCGCGATGCAGCGCTCTGTCTGCTCACAGGCATCATTACCGATACGAGTTCATTCCAATACACGAACACGACTGCACGCACTCTAGAGGCTGCGGCGGTTCTGTTACGTGCCGGGGCCGTCCCTGATACTATTGTGCGACCTGTCTATCGCACGCGCCTGTTAGAGCAGGCCCGCTTCCAGGCTATGGTGATGATGAATGCACGTACCTCCTGTGGTGGTCGTTTAATCTGGTCGCAGGCGACGGATGAGACACTTGCCGCCACGGGAGCCACACCAGAGATGGATGATAATTTCTCCGGCATGCTACGCGATATCGAGGGCGTAGAGATCGCTGCCTTCTTCAGAAGCTACGGTGATCCAACCACAACTCGCGTTAGCCTGCGTTCGGTCGAGCCCTACAATGTCGCCGAAATCTGCCAGCGCTTTGGCGGAGGTGGGCATGCTCGTGCTGCTGGTGCCACCCTGCACATGCCTATCGAGGAGGCGACCAGGATAATTGTCGCTGAGTTGGAGAAGGTATTAAATAGTTGACCTGGCACCAACAAGGGGTGCCAGGAGGAAAAACTTCATGGACGGCATCTTCAACATCAACAAACCCACAGGCATAACCTCTCATGATGTCGTGGCAAAAATACGTAAGCTGCTCAAACAGAAACGTGTCGGGCATGCAGGGACACTTGACCCGGCTGCCAGTGGCGTATTGCCCATCTGCGTTGGTCAGGCAACACGAGTAGCAGAATACCTGAGTGAGAGCGGCAAAGCCTATCAAGCAGAAATCGTCTTTGGAGTCGTCACCGACACTTACGACAGTGAGGGCGCTATTCTGCGCACAGCAGACGTAGCAGACCTGACCTTGTCCAGGATCGAGGAAGCGCTCCCGCACTTTCTTGGTCCTCAAATGCAATTGCCGCCACGCTACTCTGCCATCAAAATCCATGGTCAACCAGCCTATAAACTAGCACGGGCTGGCGGGGAGATCACTCTGGAGCCACGTCCCGTTGTCATCTCCCGCCTTGAAGTTATCGATTGGCTCCCGCCACGTCTCACTCTTGCCATCGAGTGCAGCAAGGGTACCTATATCCGTTCGCTGGCCTACGATCTTGGCGAATACCTGGGCTGTGGTGCTCATTCAGGTGCACTGGTGCGAACACGCAGTGGCCCCTTCTCGTTATCAGAAAGCGTCACGCTTGAGCAACTTGCAGAGGCTGTTGCCCAGGGAACCGTCGAAAAGTATCTCTATCCCCCGGATAAGGCTCTTGAGCAGTACCCTGCCCTTCGGCTTGATGCTGCTACCTCTGAGCGTGTCCTGCATGGCAATGCTTTCAAATATGATAGACTCGACGAATTGCCCGGAGGAGTTAAGCCGTCCATTGCACGTGTATATGACTCCTCTGGGTGGTTTCTGGCAATTGCAGAATGGAGTGCTGAGCAGGATGTCTGGAAGCCAAAGAAGGTATTGAAACTAGTACACGAAGGTCTAAAAATAGCTCCATGATAAAATAAGTCTCGCATGGCTTCTCTGGGTGAGTCTTATCCTGGATATATCTCGACCTCGGTGTACATAGGAACGATTTACCAGGACCAGAGCTTCACCCATTTGTTCTCTCAGAAGGGACGTCCAGTCGAGGCTCCATGGCACCCACAAGGGCCCTTCCACCGCTCCACCCTGCCCCGTGCCACTACAGGTCGCCTGGCCCCCTGCCCCATTCCGTCCGTCGCACCGGCCCTCGATCTGTGGGGGAATCGTCAGTGAGGGGAACGGATGGGGTGGGTGGGAGATCGCATTGGGACGAGGGCGACCGCAAGGGCCCACCCCACCCCGCGGCACCGCCCTCGCCCCTACCCAACGACGAGGATGCCGAGTCCCGATCTGTGGGGGAATCGTCAGTGAGGGGAACGGATGGGGTGGGTGGGAGATCGCATTGCGGTGAGTGAGCAAGTGAAGGACTTTGAGAGGATGGGACACTTGTGACATTCGGGGCAGGTCCTGTTGGCGAATGTGCCCCACCCCAGCTCGTGGGCGGGAGATCCTTCGCTTCGCTCAGGATGACAGGGGCTTGGCTCAGGATGACAGGGGTTTCGCAAGCTCCGCTCAGGGTCCTGACGCCGTCGGCATCGCTTCGCTCGCCGTCCTGGGATACTTCGTCGGCAGTCTCCGGGACAGTTGGGACATGGGGGACAGGAGGAGCATCGGCAGTGGAGGGTGGCAGACAGGGATGGTTGGCGGTGGTATAGAGGCCACGGGCGGGAGAGACCAGTTCTCCGGCCATTTTCATGCGCAGGAGCATTTTGCGCCCGGCTTCGTGGTCGTAGCAGCTGGCTTGGAGGATGTCTGGGATGCTCTGGGGGGAGGGGCTGTTCTGTAGGAAGCGGAGGATGGCTTGCCGATGGGGGGAGCGCAAGGGACCGGTGCACAGACGGGCCAGGTGGGAGTGTTCACGCTCACCGAGCCAGTGGATGAGGGGGATGCCTGCTTCAGAAGCCAGGATGTCATAGGCGAGGATGGTGGGTTGTGCGCAGAGGGGATGGCGGGTGGTGAGTAGGAGGTGGTGGCGCTCATCAGTTGGATCGGGCGTGAGGAGCAGGCGACTGCGGCTGGCCTGGAGCAAGGGAGAAGTGGGAGGAGGTGAGTGCAAGGGGTCGGCAGGGGGCTGGCGCAGGGAGCGGGTGAGCACGATGGCACAGTTGGTTTGATGGGCCAGTTCGATGAGGGCGGGCAAGCAGCGAGCGAGACCTGGAATGGCGCTGGCGGGATCCAGGATGAGCAGGCGGGCATCCAGGCAGCGGATCATGGTGGCCAGGTGATCCAGGTCGTGGGGGAGAGCGAACGAGCGGGTGCGGGCCAGGGTCCGCGAAGCATCCTCGACGAGGGGATGGAAGAGCAGCACATGGGCGGGA
>WNGG01006106.1_pt1 | contig 21433 bp, 21 predicted proteins | sample 5400661 | NCBI WGS metagenome assembly WNGG01 (sample SAMN13153372, study PRJNA577476) | soil metagenome | isolation source: 100 cm soil or saprolite under Garry oak tree replicate 1 | place: USA:California | collected 2016-06-15
CGAGTCCTAACTCACGCACGTAGTGCCCCAGCAGGCGCGGGAAGGTCCCGTAAAAGCGTGGGTGTGGTTTGCCCTGCCCAGTGACGCCGTATGGCGCCAGCGAGGTGCCATCAGAGCCTATCAGCACAGAGGGATGACGGATGATCGCCTGGACATCCAGTTCATCCATCGAGGTGATGAGGATACGGGTGTGGCCACGGTCAGCAATGATGTAATCGCACACCGCATCTAGAGGGTCGCAGCCACGCTGACGCGCTATGTCTCCCATGGTCTGCCCAGCGTACTGCGGCTGGTGCGGGGAGATAGCGATGCGGACCGCGTCCCATGACGGAATCCGGCCGAAATTGTTGAGCCCTTGCGCGTCAATGTCGTGCCGCAAGCGGGCCCGCACGGTGGGGTCCGCTAGGCGCTGCAGCATGGCTTCCATGCCGTCCTCCTGCACCCAGGTCGGCAATAAGTTGCGCAGGGGATTGGTGGCTGTCGTGTACGGGTACTGATCGCAGTCAAGGCGCACACCCCGCTGGCGTGCCAGGTCGATTTCCGCCAGCAGTTCGGCGGCGCCACCCCAATTATCGCTCCCCGAGAGTTTTACATGGGCAATTTGCACGTGGATATCACAGGTCTCGCCCATAGTAATGGCTTCGCGTACGGCCTCAAAGACGCGATTGGCTTCATCCCGGATGTGCGAGGAGTAGTTGGCCCCATACCGATGCAACACCTGCCCCAAGGCGTGCATTTCGGTCGGGGCAGCGTAACACCCCGGGGCGGTGAACAGACCTGACGACAACCCCAGCACCCCAGCCTCCAGGGCCTCCGCCAGCAGCTCCTGCATCAGGGTCAATTCAGCCGGGTTGGGAGGGCGGTTCTCCATGCCCATGGCCATGAGCCGTAACGTATTATGCCCCACTTGCATGACGGTATTCACCGCCGTGGCCGGAAAACTGTCCATATACGCCGCAAAGGTCGTCTCACGGAACTCGAGCCAGGGTGCACTGGCTGCCAGGTAGTCACGCAGCTCTCCAGCTCGGCCCGGCAGGGCCGGGGCTACCGAGAAGCCACAGTTTCCCACCACTTCCGTGGTCACGCCCTGGCGGATCTTGCTTTCTGCCTTCGGGTTCAGCGGCAGCGTAAAATCGGAGTGCGTATGAATGTCAATAAAGCCAGGGGCCACTACCTGTCCCGTGGCATCAATGACGCGCTGTGCCGGACCAGTGAGAGCGCTCGCTATGGCCCGCAGGCGCCCATCGCGCACGGCAACATCGAGACGCTGGCCGGGCGCCCCACTGCCATCGATGACCTGGGCACCGCGAATGATGAGGTCGTCCATCGTGTCTCCCCTTAGTGGCGGTATGGGTACGTCGCCTACGCGTGGCACGGCATGGATCTTGCCACAGCCGCTGCGCTATTTCCACCCTCTCCCCGTGGGTAGGGTCATGCAGTTTTCGGCGCATTCGTGCATTACAGGCGTGTCATGCCAAAGATCGCCGGCCTGTAGGAGCGACTTCAGTCGCGACCCAGGCCGTCTGTCGCGGCTAAAGCCGCTCCTACGTCGACGTCAAACTGAGAATTGTATAGCCCTGTCCCGTGGGCTTGTCCTTTGACGCGACTGGGCAAGCGTGCTAGGCTGAGCCGCTCAGAACCACAGCATTGAGGAGAAGCCTATGGACCGCCAAAACGTTCTCGCAGAGAATCCGGTCGAACAAGGCCGAGGATTCATGCCAGCAGTGAGCGTCAACCCCAGCCGCGTCTTGTTTACTGCCGGATTGACCGGCCGCACGCCTGATGGCGCCGTGGCCGCCGGGGGCATGGCCGCCCAGACCAGCCGGGCCTGTGAACGTCTGCAAGCCATCCTGACGCACGCCGGGGCTAGCTTTAGCGACGTCATCAAACAACTGGTCTACGTCACGGACTTCGACGCCTACAATGCCAGCGGGCGGGCAGCGCGGGCCGCCTTCTTCGGCGCAGCGCGGCCGGCGTCTACCGGCCTGGTGGTGCGTCAGCTGGCCGATCCTGCCCTGCTCATCGAGGTAGAACTGGTGGCTGATCTGGGCGGCAGCCCACAGTGGAAACCCCTCCTCGAGAAGTATAATGCTGAAAACCATCCTGGGGATTTTTATCAGGGCGTCATCGTCAACGGTGGGCGCTTACTGTACATCGCCGGCCAGGTGGCCAACAACCCCGATGGCTCGGTGGCCGGCGTGGGTGACTGGCGCCGTCAGGCCGAGAAGGTGTACGAGAACATTGGACACGTCCTGCGCGCGGCAGGGGCGACGCCGGCACAGGCAGTGAAAGAGACCACCTGGGTGCTGAGCATTGCGTCCTGGCGGCAGCACGGCCCGGCGGTACGGCGGGCTTTTTACCAGGGCGATTTTCCGGCTTCGACATTGGTCGAGATCCAGGGGCTGGCGCGACCGGAGTTTTTGGTGGAAATCGAGGTCATCGCGGCGGTGGCCTAGAGAGAGGAGACCGTATATGCCGTACAGTACCATTGCACCTGCTGAAGCTAAACCGGTGGCCAACTATAAAATGGCCACGCGTATGGAAGGTGGCCGTCTCCTGTACATCTCTGGGCAGGTGGCGTGGGACGCCGACGGCAATATTGTCGGCAAGGGAGATATCGGCGTCCAGGCACGGCAGGTGTTTCAGAACCTGCGCCGCGTGCTGCAGGCCACTGGTGGAGACCTGTCCCATCTGCTCAAGATCACCACCTATATCACCAAGATTGAAGATTTCCCTGCCGTAGCCGAGGTGCGCAGGAGCATCTTCCAGGGCGAACTGCCGGCCAGCACGTTGATCGTCGTCAAAAACCTCTTCCACCCCGATTTCCTCATCGAAGTTGAGGGTGTCGCGGTCATTGGCTAAGGGAGGAGCCCCACCCGCGAATCGACACAAAGGCGTGAAGAAGAGTTATCCACAGGCATTCTACATCGTGAAACATCATTTATAAGGAGAAGTATGATGTTTTCACGTCGGATAATGTTATGTAAGATACTTTAATCCTCAGATCGTTCTAAGCAAATCCTCAAGTTGTTCTTAGCAAATTGAGATTTTCACATGTGTATACATGAATCCACAGAATGTTGAAAATTTAAAATACTGGAGAAATGCAAAATTTTGGTTGACAACGAGCGATAAGAACGTTATATATGCCTACGTCAGGCATCCTCATGTGCGGCAGAGGCGTGATCAGACGCTGAAGATCAGCGATAGGGGGTGGAGACAGTGGGCGAGGGGCAATTTGCGGGGCTGCAGCATACCTGGGCACCGCAGGAACGACTCAGTAGTGTCGAGCACATCTGGCAAGAAGTCTTGCAGGTGGTGCGCGAGCGTGTGGAGGCTACGAAGTACGCCACGTGGTTTGCGCCGCTCAAGCCGTTGTCGGGTGCTGTGGGGATGTTGCGCATTGCGGTGCCCAACAAATTCGTGCGGGACTGGCTCGTGGAACATTACCACGAGTTCCTCAGCGATACCTTGCAAGAACTTACCGGCGTACCGTACCAGGTCTTTTTCGTGGTGCAAGAACCTCCCGAGGTAACCTCCCCCCCCGAGCCGCCTGTGCCAGCCCCAACGAATGGGGCCGCACGGCCAGCTCCCGGTCTGGGGCAGGTCTTCAACCCGCGCTTTACCTTCGAGACATTTGTGGTCGGCTCGAGTAATCAGTTTGCACACGCCGCCTGCATGGCGGTGGTGCGGCATCCGGCACGGACCTATAACCCCTTGTTCATCTATGGCGATGTGGGGCTAGGGAAGACGCACCTGCTGCATGCTATTGGCCACTACGTGCAGCAGACGCACCGCAACATGCTGACATGCTACGTCTCGTCGGAAAAGTTCCTCAATGATCTGGTGAGTGCGCTGAGCCACGATAAGATGGACGACTTCCGCAACCGGTACCGCAAGAATGACGTGATCCTGGTCGACGACGTGCAGTTTCTGATTGGCAAGGAGCGCACCCAGGAGGAATTTTTTCATACCTTCAACGTGCTCTTCAATGACAACAAACAGATTGTCCTGACCAGTGATAAGCTCCCCAAAGACATGATCGGCTTGGAGAAGCGTCTGCGGTCGCGTTTTGAGTGGGGGTTGGTGGCTGACCTCCAGGCCCCCGATCTCGAAACGAAAATCGCCATTTTGAAGAAAAAAGCCGAATACATGCAGATGGTGTTACCCGATGAGGTGGCGTGGTTCATCGCGCGTCGTCTGCGTGGAGATGTGCGCAAGCTGGAAGGCGCCTTGAACGTCATCGAGGCGTTTACGTCCATGATGGGCCAGCAGATCACCGTGAGCCTGGTGCAGAGCCTCATTGGCGAGCTGGCAGATGTGCAGGAAGAACGACCGATTAGCATCACTGATATTGAGCGGGCCGTGGCCGACCGCTACAAGCTCAAAGGGGCCCTGTTACGCTCAAAGAAGCGCAACAAGGACATCGCGCATGCCCGCCATGTGGCGATGTACCTGGCGCGGACGCTGACCAATGCGTCCTTACCGCAGATCGGCAAGAGCTTTGGGGACCGCGACCATACCTCGGTGTTGCATGCCTGTAACAAGATCAAAGGCATGGTCGAGGACGACTGGCGCTTCAAGGAGGAAGTCGAGCAGCTCATCCGTGCGCTCCAGGGATAGCGTCGGCTCTAGAGGTGGTGTATGTCAAAACCGCGCGTCAAACTCTCGGGCACGGACTATGGGCTCCTGTTGCGGCTCGAATGGGATAGCCCGCTCTCGCAACTGTTGGTCGAACTCGAAGAATACCTGCAGCAATCGCCCAAATTCTTTGCTGGGGCGCAGGTGCTGCTGGAGATTGGCAGTCGGCCTGTCCTGCAGCAGGATCTGGAGCAGCTGGCGGTGGTTCTGTTACGTTATGGTGTCACGCTGCAAGGCGTTGTGCCCATTCTGGACGGTCTCGAACGGCGTCCCCCCCCCGCATCGTACGCGACGTTCACGCCAGCACCACTCGACCCGCAGACATCGCTCCACCTCGAACAGCGTACCGTGCGTTCTGGGGAAAAGGTCGCCGCGGACGGCCATGTGATCATCATGGGCGATGTCAATCCTGGTGCGGAGGTCATCGCTGGCTATAACATTTTCGTCTGGGGTGCTCTCAGGGGCTCAGCATACGCCGGTGTGCCTGACCATGAGGAGGCGATTATTGCCGCCCTGCATTTTGCCCCCATCCAGCTCCGTATTGCTGGGCATATTGCCCGACCGCCAGAGGCGCGACCCAGCGCCTCTGGGACGCCAGAGTTGGCGCGTATTGACGAGAATGCCATTGTGGTCGAGGCGTGGGAGCGGGGGCGAGGGGGATTTTACAAAAGGGGATAGGCTGTGACTGGACGAGTCATTACGGTAACCTCGGGCAAGGGCGGGGTGGGGAAAACGACCTTCAGTGCCAATGTGAGTGCGGCGCTTGCTGAACTGGGGAAGAAGGCGGTCGCGGTCGATACCGACGTGGGCCTGCGCAATCTCGATATTGTCATGGGCCTGGAGAACCGTATCGTCTACGATCTGGTCGATGTCGTCGAGGGGCGCTGCCGTCTGCAGAAAGCCATTATCCGCGACAAACGGATCGCTACCTTGCACATGTTGCCGGCAGCCCAGACGCGTGACAAGAGCGCCGTGAGCCCCGATGCCATGGAGAAAATTTGTGCGGAGCTGCGCTCCCAGTTCGATTTCACCATTATCGACTCCCCGGCGGGCATCGAAAGTGGGTTCCAGAATGCCATTGCTGGTGCCGACGAGGTGGTCATCGTCACCACGCCGCACGTCTCGGCCATCCGCGACGCCGATCGGGTGATTGGCCTGTTGGAAGCGGCGGAGAAGCAGCAGATCTTCCTGGTGATCAACCGTCTACAAGCGGCGATGGTGCGCCGCGGGGATATGCTGGACATTCCTGATATCCTCGATATTCTGGCCATTGAGCTGCTCGGAATTATCCCGGAAGACGAGTCTATCGTGGTGTCGAGCAATCGCGGCGAGCTCGCCGCGCTGCACGCTGCCTCACCAGCCGGGCAGGCGTATAAGAACATTGCTCGGCGTCTCCTCGGTGAGGATGCTCCGCTCATGCCAGTGGACGAAGATAAAGGTCTCTTGAAATGGCTGGCCCGTCTGTTCAAAGGCCGTGCACTGTGATGCTGACGGCAGAGAGGAGAGTCCTGTGGGGTTTCTAGACAAACTCATGAAACATCTCTCGCCGGTGGGCTATGCGCAGCCAAGTAAACAGGCTGCGAAGGAGCGTCTGAAACTGGCGTTGACGTATGACCGTGGTGGTCTGGCCCAAGGGACCATCGAGCAGCTGCGCGACGGGATTATCCAGGTCATCGCGAAACATCTCACCATCAACGAAGACGAGATCGAAATCAACTTCGACCGCACGAGCGAACAAGACAGGCTGATTGCCACCATCCCTCTCCGCATGGTTCCTCGCCCGCGTGCAAAGGGAGGACAAGCGGCCACCACAGCCGAGAAAGCCCCAACACAGTCCAGTAAGACATAAGCGCTAACGCTGCTGTATCTGTGCGACGAGTTTGAGGAGGGTAGCGAAGCAGGTGCGCCATTCCTCATCCGGGAGTGCTCTGAACCATCGCAGCACATCGCTCTCACGGTCTGAGAGAGGAGTGAGTTGGTAATGCGGCCTTCCCTCTTCCACCTGCTCCTGGAGGGACTCGGCCGGGGGCGTGTCCTCAAAAAAGGCCGTCATCGGCACCCTCAGGGCCTCTGCCAGCCGCTGTAACTTTTCTACGCTGATCCTATTGATGCCCCGCTCGTACTTCTGTACCTGCTGATAGGACACCTCGAGGAGAGCCCCTACTGCACTCTGCGAGAGCCCGACTCCCTCACGTAACTGACGCATCCGTTGGCCGATGAACTTGCTGTCTCTGATGGCATGCATGTAGCGCTCCTGACAATCTCTCTCATCCTAGCAATCAGCAGCGCACAATATCTACGCATCATAGGTTGCTTTCTTAGCTTGTCTTGCACAACCTCAAGTCGTATAAAGGAATAACTTGTACCCCTTTCTCTTGTGGCATACTGTGCCAAAGGAGCAATACCACGCCGATACGACCCACTATACTCATCATTGAGGATGAAGCTGCCATACGGGAAATCCTGCACGAAGCCTTGCACACCTATGGCTACTCAGCCCTCACCGCGGCGACAGTCCAGGAGGCTGAAGAGATCAGGCACAGGCTGAACCCAGAGGTCATCAGTCTCGTGCTTGCCGATATTAATTTGAGTCACACTCCTCATGGGCAGGAGGGCTATGATCTGTTTCAGCGCTGGACAGAGGCGCATCCTGCCCTCCCCTTTGTGCTGATGAGCGCAGCTGCCAGTAGCCTGGCCTTGCCGGCCGTGCGTACAAGGAGCGTGCGCTTTCTGGCCAAACCTTTCGACCTTGATGCACTCCTCGATGTCGTGCAGGCTCTCCTGAGGGAAGAAACGGCAACCACCGGTCGTAGCACACGCTGAGGTGTGCACCAGCCGTCTCCGCACTGGTACCCAGAACCAGCGGTTGGACCCGGAGACGATGGACTCTGGCTGCCCGGTTGGGCAGCCAGACTGCAGTAGCTGCTGTGCAAGGGATTGGGTTGGGGCTAGGGAGCACTGTCTTCAGGGATGCCTATGGGGTAATAGCCATGCGAGCTTGATGCTCTGGACGCAGCAGATCAAGGACGGTTTTGACCGGACTGAACGTGCTCAGGGGCACTTCGACGAAGACGGTGTTCCAGCGGGCCATGGCGCCGTTCCACAGGCCGGGCAGTTCCAGGGCTTTGAGGGCTCTACCAGCATAGGTTTTGTGCGAGATAAAGCCGCTGTCCGGGTCAACAAACTGCGTGAGGTCAAAAGGCCGGCCACGATAGTCACGCACCCCACAGACGAGATCAACCGGATTAAAGTGTGTCGAGGCAGCGAAGATGGCGCGCTGCTCAGGCGAGGCCGTGTCTACCTGCGAGGACTCAATAATTTGGAGCGACACAGAGCCGTCAGCGTGCTGCACCCAGAACGGCCCTCCGCCTGGTTCTCCGGCATTCTGCACCATGCCACAGACTCGCAGTGGCCTGTGGAGGCGATGTGCTGCGGTGTGTGCTGCAACCCTGCCGGGGGCATAATCGCGAGCTGCTGCCGCGCAAAGGTCCAGATCTCACCGAGCAGCGCGGTGTCTACCTCCCCAGCAGCAAGTTGTTCCAGGTATGAGAATATCTGCTGCTGTAAGGTCACCAGATACCCGCCCAGAGCCCGTTTGTAGCGATAGGTGGTCTCTTTGAGATGGTCGGGTACGACGTTATCTATATTCTTTATACATACGATGTCGGCTTCGAGTGCCTGGAGATTGGCTAACAACGCGCCGTGACCACCAGGGCGAAACAGTATGTGCCCCTGTTCGTCACGAAAGGGATTGTTGTCCAGGTCAACGGCGATCGTGTCCGTGGCGGGGCTTTGGACAGAAAGTGTGATCTCATATCTGACTCCGGCGCGCTCATAACGACTCCGGGTCGCCTCGATGTGCGCCTGTACAGCCTCCACATGCGCCGGCGTCACGGTCAGATGCACACGGGCAGCCTGATGGCAGTCCTGGACATAGGCTGCAGCTTCGACCAGATGCTCTTCGAGGGGAGTGCGACAGTGGTCAGTATAGCGGTGGAATTGCAGGAGTGCCTTGGGCAGATTGGCGTAATCGAGTCCTTTGGATGTTAAAAGATATCCCAAAAGCTCTGGGTATTGACCACAACTGATCAACGTTTCAATAGTACATCCATGCTTGCTTATGAAATTTTGTAGGTCATCGTAGAAAGCAAATTGCTGTATCTTTTCTGTAAATTGCAGAAAATCGTGGTGGTTTTTCCCATCGACAGGCTCTTTCTGCTCATAGACAGCGAGCAACGCCTGAAACATGCGTGTCGCAGCGCCGGAGGCCGGCACAAATTTGGTCACTCTGCCAGCAGAGGCCGCTTGCGCATAGAGAGCTTCCAGGACTGCCATGTCACTCTGCCGTAAGACAGTAATACCGTCGCCCACCGTACAAGGACGATGCAAAGTTGTAAACGGCATGCCCTTTTTGAAGATCTCTATCTGCGCCAGCACAGTATCTGTCGTATGACCGTGGGCAGTAAAGTGTTGAATATCTTCCTTGCTAAAGCATGTATGAATCATAAAGTCACTTTTGCGTATATGACTGGTTGCTATCAGCATCAGCTTTGTTATGGGATGATACCAGGGAACGTCGCACTGCCGGAACGATAGCCCACAGAATGACCAGAAAGGCTAAGGCAGTAAACACTGTACGCATACGCAGGGCCTCTCAGCGTCTATATTCGTCGCCGCAATCACCAATCACACGGTACAAGTCACGCGACCTGACGAGGACCGCCTGCAGGCGGTCGTGATCCTCGGGGGCCAGGCTGAACTCGAATACCCGCGCATTATCCGTGCGATGGTCGGCCACGCCGAGCCGTACCCCGACGATGACTCCTGCTACGGTCGGACGCTCGAGGATGGCACGCACCGCCACATTGGCGATGCTGACACCGTGCTTATCGGCAATCTGCTTCAACACCTGCAGCAACTCCTGGAATAATTCCCAATCACCCCAGGCCTCGATCATCTGCTTGTACTTCCGCAGGCTGGCAGTATTGAGGGCGGCGCTGCGCGGCTCGGGCTGCCCGAGATACGCCTCGGACAACAGCCCTCCACACAGTGTACCGTAGGTAAGCAGAGAAATACTATTGTCCTGGCAGAAGGGGACCATGCGCACCTCAGGTCGGAGGTCGATGAGGGAATACTGCACCTGATTTGACACCACCCGAATGCCACGCTCAGTGATGATCTGTAAATGGGTGGTATCAAAATTGGTGAGTGCGAGGTGTTTTAATTTCCCTGCATCGCGGAGGTGGGACAAATGGGTCAAGGCATCGAGATAGGCGGCGTCCTCGTAATCCCACCAGTGGAACTGCAGCAGATCCAGAGTGTCCACACCCATCCGCCGCAGGGAGATGGCGATATTGTGCTCGACAATGGGCCGGGTCATGGGGCCCGGTCGGGGCACCCACTTGGTAAAAGCCTGGATGTTAGCGAGTGCTTCTGCCCCACGCGCTGCCGCCAGTTGCCGCCGGAACTCGCCGATAAAATCTTCCGCTGGGCCGTAATGGTCGGCCAGGTCCCAGGTGGTGAAGCCCGCATCGAGATAGTCAAACATGTTCTGGAGCGCAGCCTGAGGATCGATACGCCCGTGGGCGCCAGAGACCTGCCACATCCCATTCAAGATCCGACAGATGCGCATATCAGGAGTGAATTGTAACTGACTTTCTGCAGGAAGTGGCATGGTGCAATCCTTATCCATCTATACTCCGAGTGGCCAAATTAGTTTATTATAACCTATAATCAGAAGAAATCATAGAGTCAACGCATTAGATGTTGTCTGTGCAAGACACTCAGCCAATTTGGCTACTGTACATGGTGCCGAGCCTTCTGCCTTGTTGTTAGCGATGACGAATGCGGGACGGCCCGTATCCAGCGCTGTGCGGCACAGCGTCGCGATGCTCTGGCGGGTGTGTGGATCGTCATCCATGATGTGGTCAAAAGGCTCATAGCGCGTTTTCGCTTCTGCATAGCGTCGCGCCGGATGGAGCATCCAGCGCACAATGAGGGCTGACGCATTCTCAGGTGGGACCATCCTGCTCTGTTCCCGCAGGGCTGGCATGCTGGGATGGATGTTGAAGCAGTGGTACGCACCCACGTCGATCAAGACCTCACGATATGCCGGGGTAAGGAGGCTAGCATTGCGCAACTCGACAGCGTAGAGGGGTCCACGTGGCAGCGCTTCCAGAAAGGCATGCAAACGTGCGGCAAAGTGTTGCGGTCCACTCAGGGCCGGCACATCGAAGGGCGAGAATTGAAACAGCATAGGACCAGCTTTGTCCCCCAGCCCTGTAAGGCACGGCTGCACCACATGCTCGGTGGCATAGCCGGGATGTAAAAAATACTCGTTGGGTATATGGCCGCGCGGCCCGGAGCGGCTCGGGTCGCGCCGGACCGGCTGCGTACACCAGGCGTGGGCTTTCACCATGAAGCGAAAATCGTCCGGCACAACCGCCGCATAGGCTGCAAAGTCTGCTGCTGACAGCGGCGCATAGAATGTCCGGTCGAGGCAGACGGTGCGCAGCAACGGGTGTTGGGAGTAAGCCGCCAGGCCGTAGCGTGCGAGTGCGCTCGGCGCTGCCGAGCGGTCATAGACCAGCCCCTGCCAGCCTGGGAAGGCCCACGAGGACGTCCCAAGATAGAGCTGGGACGGCAGGCAGCGCGCCACTGCGGCGAGGGCTGGAGACACCGCCGCAGTTCCAACTCCCGGCGCTGGTGCTGGTGTGGGGAGCGGCGCGAACAGATCGAGTTGGGCATGGGGTATACGCCTGGCCATATCACCTATCTCGACGCATGATGTTATTGTTTCGCGTGCAGCGGTAGGCGTAGCATGAAGGTACTGCCCTGGCCCACTGCGCTAGTGACCAACACCTGCCCGCCATGCACCTGCGCGATGTGCTTCACAATCGCGAGCCCCAACCCCGTACCACCGCGCTCGCGACTCCGGGCCTTCTCGACACGATAGAAACGCTCGAAGATACGATCCAGGTGGTCCTGCGGGATGCCAATGCCCTGGTCGCGGACAGCGATGACCAGCAGGTCGTCTTCCTGGTGTGCAGTCACCCACACACGACTCTCAGGATTGCTGTAGGTAATGGCATTCTCGAGTAAATTGACCAGGGCCTGTTCGAGCAGGGGGGCATTGACGGCAGCACGCAGTTCCGCTGCACAGGTGGGGAGCACGGTCACGTGCTGGGCTTCAGCCTTCGCAGCACAGTCGAGTATTGCCGCCTGGATCACCTCGAGAAGGGAGGTCTCAAGACGGGGAATATCATAGCCATCGCTGTCCTGCTCGAGTCGGGAGAGCGCCAGTAGGTCTTCAATAATGGCGTGCAGACGCTCGGCGTGGCGCGCGATAATTTCCAGAAAACGCCCAGCGTGCTCGCGGTCCTCGAGGGCGCCATCGCGCAGCGTCTCGACGAAGCCTTTGATGCTCGTGATGGGGGTTTTCAGTTCATGCGACACATTGGACACAAAATCGCGTCGAATGTTTTCCAGGTGGCGCAGTTGCGTCACATCGTTCAACACGACCAACACCCCTATCTCTCGTCCCTGGGCATCCCGTAGCGCCGTCGCTGTCGCTTGTAGAAAACGCTCTCCGGCACCACGCAGGACGATGTCAGCCGTGGTCGGTTCAGGACTGTGCACCGCGGCCACGAGCAGGCGTTGCAGGGCCACATTACGGACGACTTCCTGAATCGTATGGCCCTTGGCCTGCGTGGCCACGACGCCCAGCAACGCTTCAGCGGCCCGATTCACAGTGATGACGCGTTCCTGTGTGTCCAGTGCCAGGACGCCTTCATGCATGCTCTCTAAAATGGCCTCTTGCTCGTTGCGCTGCTGTGTGATCACGGCAATTTGCTCGGCAAGCTGTGTGGCCATCCGGTTGAGCGTCATGGCCAGGCTCCCCAATTCCACAGTATCGGGGACGGTGAGGGGGTGGTAAAAATCACCCGCCGCAAAGCGCTCAGCGCCCCGCCGCATGTCCTGCAGCGGTTGACTGATGCGGCGTGAGGTGAACAGTCCCAGGGCCGCAGCCAGGAGGACGAGCACACAGCCACCAAAGATGAAGGACTGGACGCTGAGATGCGCCCGAGAACCCAGGTCGATCACTGGTTGTGCAAGGAAGATCACTCTGAAGACCTGCACGGCGTAGCTGCCGACCACGACCATCAGGAGGGCCACGACGACGACGAGCAGATAGCTCAAGTAGAGCTTCCAGAATAAAGATAACTGACGCACACTTCACTCCTGCAAACGGTAGCCAACCCCCCGGATGGTCTCAATGGCGTCACCATAGGTACCGAGTTTACGGCGTAAAGAGACGATATGCACGTCCACCGAACGCTCCGTGACACTGACGTCTTCTCCCTGAGCTGCAGCAATGAGCTGGTTGCGGGTGAAGACCCAACCTGGCCGTCGTGCCAGCATGTGCAGCATGCGAAACTCCATCGGCGTCAGCAGGACCGGCTGGCCCTGCACCAGGACCGCATGGCGCCCTGGGTGCAGCACCAGTTCGCCATGCGTGAGCACGGCGTCCGCTGCCACCGGCTCGGTATGCTGCCGGCGCAGGACAGCGCGAATGCGCGCTAGCAGTACACGCGGGCTAAAAGGTTTGGTCAGGTAGTCGTCAGCACCGAGTTCCAGCCCGGTCACAATGTCGGCCTCCTCCCCACGCGCCGTCAACATGACCACAGGAATCGCCGCCGTACGTGGGTGCCGCTTGAGTGTCCTGCAGACCTCTAAGCCATTCACGCCCGGCAGCATCAGATCCAGGACAATGAGATCAGGCGGTGCGGTATGCACCTGCGCCAGGGCCTCTTCGCCAGATTCAACGCAGACCACGTCGTAGTGCTCTCTGGCCAGGTTATACTGCACGAGTTCCAGAATGTCCGGTTCGTCATCGACTACCAGAATACGCATCCGTGCCCTGCCGTTTCCTTGTCCACCCCATCCCGCCTACCGGGCGATCGCCGGTCGCTCCGTCCCCTCCCTCTGCAGGCTACCGAATCTCGCTGTCTGGTGCAAGCACTGACCTGGAGTAATGCCTCCTTGAGGAGTCAGCACTGCTCCCTCGATCGGAAGACCAGGGGGCTGGTGGCGCGGTCGTCAGTGTACACAGCGCCAGGAGGACGGTGTCGTAGTTCACGCGCCAGCCGGCGAAGTCGTCCCAGGCCAGATCCCGGTTGCCCTTGAGCGGGACGCCGTTGTGCGCCAGTTCGTCGCAGGCGGCGTCGAACTCGGCACGGGTGATGCTGATCGGCTGGTCCGGGAAGTGCGGATCGGGATGGTAGTGGATGGAGAAGAAATCAGCGATGCGGCGCAGGGCCAGGTACCCCGCCCGGATACACAGGGAGGCCTTCGGATTGGAAGGAATATCCACGATGGACTGTGCCAGCGCCGCGGCGTCTAGCACCGCGCCAGCCGCCGTGATCCAGGAATGCTCAGGCTGGGGGGAGCGGAAGAACACCACAGCCGGTAACGAGGTGTGACTCTCCTCGAGCTCGGCAAACCAGACCTCCCACGCCTCCCACATATCGGTCAGGTGATCGAGCCCATGGATGCGATGGAAGCGCGTCAGCATCGTGAGCGCCGCCGGCGGTGAGCCGGCCCGGACCTCCAACAGGGTGACGAGCGTCTCACGGCGGGAGAAGGCGGCGTACATGGTTGGCAGGTACGCGATGAGGAGGGCCACCAGCATCAGCCCAATGGTGGCCTCGGAGAACATTACTAGCGTCGTGAGCACGCCGTCCACGGGCGCGAAGCCGAGGGTCAGCAGGGCGGAACCACTGTCGCGCAAGGCCTCATACCACGACGAGACGCCGAGCGCCCAGTAGATGTCCATGTACCCGACCAGGATCAGCGCCAGCCAGACCGGCGGCAGGCTGAGCAAGCTGAGCGGCGCATACAGCTCCAGCACCCGGTCGCGCTCAAGGTAGGTCTGCGTCCAGTGCAACCGCAGCTCGAAGAGCTGTCGCATGCCCACACCCACAGCGCGCGTCAACCGGTCGGGGGCGCTGCGTGGCAGTACGAAGGTGCGAATGGCCGAGACCACCGTACAGGTGACCAGGCCGAGGCCGACAAGAAACACCAGCACGCGCACGATCACCATGAGCATAGCCGTTAGTGCTCGTGGAGCTTGACTACCAGCACCGGACAGGGCGCCTTGGCAGCGACAGCGTTGGAAATGCTCCCCAGCATGAGGCGCTTAAAACCCGTCAGACCACGGGAGCCGACTACGATCAGGTCGCAATCGCGTTCCTGGGCGACGCGACAGATTACCTCGGGCACACGCCCCCAGACCAGCTCGGTTTCGTACGGGATACCCGCTTCGGTAGCCCAATCGGCAGCCTCGTCGATAATGTGTCGGCCAGCCTCTTCGCTCCCCTCGAGCAGGCTATCCAGTGATGTGCCAGCCTCCGCGATGAAGTACGGCGGTGTTTCGGTTAGCACATGCAGAATCACCAATTCCAGCCCGTAATCCCTAGCCAGGTCGATGGCATACTTGACGGCGTTGTCTGACCAGGGAGATCCTCCTGTTGCCACCAGGACCCTGTGAAACATGATATACTTCTCCCCGTGATGGATGCCCTCTAGGGCGCATTGTTCCACACGTCATGGTGCCTGTCAACGTGTGCCTGTCCGCAGCGCTTACTGCGGTGCTTATGACGGGTTGTGTTTTCACCCTTTTGTTGATGGAGTCTACCCATGTTCCAACGTGTATCGGCGACGCGGGCGCAGTGGGGCAGCGTCCTGTTCCTGGCCACAGTCACGCTGACGGGTTGTCTGATCTCCATACCCACTGCGGCGGTTGCCGATGAGATTCCCTCTGTGGTGGCGACTGTCCAGGGCCAATCGATCTCGGCTGAGGAATTGACCAGCGCCCTACACGGGGAGTTGATGCGGCTAGAAATCCAGCGCTATCAGGTCTTGAAAGAGAAACTCGACGAGCTCATTGCCGAGCGGATTTTGAGCCTGGAAGCCGCCCAGCGTGGGGTGTCAGTGCTACAGTTGATCCAGGATGAGATCGTGTCTAAGGTCCCAGCCGTGACGCTCGAGCAGGTGAAGGCGTTCTATGAGGCCAATAAAAATCGTATCCAGCAGCCCCTGGAGAAGGTCACCGAGCAAATTGCCGCCTACCTGCGACAGCAAGAGCAAGAGCAGCGGCGGCAAGCATTGCTGAAGGAACTCCGCACGCACTACCCCGTGACCGTGGCGTTGCGCGCCCCCAAGATCGAGGTCGCTAGCGACGGGAAACCCTCCCTGGGCACTGACGACGCCCCGGTCACGATCGTGGAATTTTCCGATTTTCAGTGTCCCTTCTGCCGTCAGATGCAGCCCACCCTGAAGCGGCTCATGGCGGAGTACGAGGGCAAAGTCAAACTCGTCTTCCACGATTTTCCACTGCGTAATATTCATCCGCAGGCCCAAAAAGCCGCTGAGGCCGCCCAGTGTGCCGCTGAACAGAAAAAATTCTGGCCCTACCACGACAAGCTCTTCGCCGCTGCGAGTTTGCAGATTGATGATCTGAAAAAGTATGCCCAAGAACTGGAACTGCATGTGGAGCAATTCACGGCCTGTCTGGATTCCAATAAGTATGCCGGCGGGATCGATGCGGATATGCAGGCCGGGCAGAACGCTGGCGTCAATGCCACCCCGACGTTTTTCATCAATGGCTACCCGCTCAGTGGTGCCGTGGCGTATGAACGCTTTAAAGAGTTAGTCGATGCAGCACTGGAGCAGGCCCAAAGTGCCCAGCGCACGAATTAGTGCTGCGCCCCGGTGCTGCGCACGGCTAGTTGCCCCGCCAAACTGGCGGGGCCAATTGCGGTACACAGTACCCAGTTTGGCGGGGTGGATCGAGCGGGTGTAGGGCAGTACTGCTACGAAAGGAGCCGGCATGGACGTCTCTGAGGCGCGTCGTCGCTTTGCTGCCCTGGCTGAGCGTGCCCAGGGAGAGTTCCGTCTGGCAGAAGGGGCCTTGCTCATCGCCCAGGAAGAGTATCCTACTCTCGACGTGGAAGCGTATCTGCAGCGCCTCGATGCGATGGCCGAAGCTGTCTCCTCCCACGTGGGTCTCGAGATCGATCCACCGCGTATCGTCGCCCAGCTCAATGCGTATCTGTTTGATGAGCAAGGTTTTCGTGGCAACCTGCAAGACTACTACGATGTCCGCAACAGCTTTTTAAACGACGTCCTCGAGCGCAAGATGGGTATCCCCATTACACTCTCGGTGGTGTACATCGAGCTGGCCAGACAGGTCGGCCTCCCCATTGTTGGCGTGGGGATGCCAGGGCATTTTGTGGTGCGGTATAGCGCCCTGCCGACAGTCTTCTGGATCGATCCTTTCCATCGCGGCCAAATCCTGACCCAGGAAGCCTGCCAGCAACTCCTGGAGGGCATGTACGGGCAGGCGCTGGCGTGGAGTGACGCCTATATCGAGCCAGTGAGCGACCACGCCATCCTGCAACGTATGCTGTACAACCTCAAGGCGATCTATGTCCACCAGGGCGATCATCGCCGCGCTTTGCGTGTGGTGGAGCGCCTGCTCCTGCTGCGCCCCGACGGGCTCACAGAAGTGCGCGACCGCGGCTTGCTCCAGGCCCAACTGGGCTCCCTGGAAGCCGCGCTCGACGATCTGCAACACTATCTGCAACTGTCCCCTGAGGCCTCTGATGCCCCACTGATCACCCAGCATATTACTTCGCTACGCCAGCACCTGCGACGTTGACCCCTATCCTCCTGGGCCTGATTTCGGTATAATAGGCGCCGAGAGCAGGAGGCCTACCAGGAGCCCAGCGTAGAGGAGAGGTGCATGGCGCTGCGAACGCCACAAGCATACCAGGCCAGCTTACAGGATGAGCGGGTCATTTATTATAAGGGTGAACGCGTCAAGGACGTCACCACCCATCCGGTGTTACGCGTGGCGGTACAGCACGCCAGCATCGACTATCAGATGGCCGAAGACCCCCGCTATCGCGATCTGGCCGTGGTGCATGATCCTCAGACCGGCGAGGAGATCAGCCGCTATTATCACCTCCCCCGCAGCAGTGACGACTTGCTGCAACGCAGCCAACTCATCGAGACGGCGACGAGTCTGGGACGTACGTTGGTCGTCCTCATCAAAGAGATTGGCAGCGACGCGCTGTTTGCCCTGCATCTGGTAGCGCGGCGTATGGACGAGGCCCTGCACACGGACTATCTCAGCCGCGTGCAACGGTTTTATCAACACTGCGCGCGCAACGACCTGGCGCTGGCGGTGGCCCAGACGGACGTAAAGGGGGATCGCAGCCTGGGCCCGTCACAGCAGACACACCCGGACTACTATGTGCGCATCGTTGATGAACGCCCCGACGGCATCGTGGTGCGCGGCGCCAAAATCCATACCTCGGTGTTAACCAACGCTAATGAGGTGATTGTCCTGCCCACCCGGAACATGTCGGAGGCCGATCGTGACTACGCGGTGGCGTTCGCCATCCCCGTGCAGACCCCGGGCCTGAAAATGGTCTGTAGTCCCTATGGGGCACCGCGCGCCGGGGGTCATGATCATCCCATCACGTCACAGCACAAGATGATGGAAACGCTGACAGTGTTTGATGACGTCTTTGTGCCGCGCCAGCGCGTCTTTCTGCAGAAGCAGTGGCAGTACGCCGGTGACCTGGCCAAAACGTTTGTGGAATTTCATCGCTTTACGGCCATCTCCTACAAACTGCCGCTCACCGATGCCCTGGTGGGGGCGGCGCAGCTGATTGCCGACTACAACGGCCTGACGCGCGCTGGCCACATTCGGGAAAAGATCACCCGACTCATTGCCTACACCCAGACGCTGCGCGCTTTAACGGTGCAGGCGGCCCAGCAGTGCCACGTGCAGGAAGAGGGGATCGCGGTGCCCAATCCACTGCTGGTGAATATTGCCAAGCTGCATTTTGCTGAGCACTATCACCAGATGATTGCCTACCTGCAGGACATCAGCGGTGGTATCCTGGTCACAGCGCCTGGCGAAGAGGACCTGCACAACCCAGAAACGCGTCCCTGGGTCGAAAAATACCTCGGGGGCAGAGCCGGCGTGTCAGCGGCAGCACGGCTGCGCCTCCTGAGCATGATTTCAGAGCTCACCTCGTCGGATTTCGGGGGCTATCAGGCGGTGCTGGCGATCCACGCCGAAGGCTCGATTGAAGCAGAAAAGCTGACCATTCATCGCGAATACGATTTTCGTCACAGCCTTGCACTCGCCCAGTACATGGCTGGACTGAGTGACGAGTGCCACGTGTAGGATAGTGAGTGAGGCAATTGCCCGGGAGGGGGATTATGCCATTTGATCCGATGCTGTTTCGACAGGTACTGGGCCGTTTTGCAACGGGTGTGACGGTGGTGACCGCCTGTCACGGCGATGTCAAACACGGCATGACAGCCAACGCCTTTTCCTCCGTTTCCCTCAATCCACCGTTGATCCTGGTGAGCGTCGATAAAAAGGCCAACATGCATGAGATCCTGATGCAGGAGGACGCATTCTGCGTCAACATCCTGGCTGAGCACCGCTCTGATTGGTCCTCCTGGTGGGCTGGCAAGGCGCCGAAGGAGGGCGACCAGTTTGCCGAGATTCCACACTCTACCAAGGTGACGGGGAGCCCGGTGTTGAATGAATGCCTGGCCTATATCGACTGTAAAATCTGGGCGCGTTACGATGCGGGGGACCATACGCTGTTTCTGGGAGAAGTGCAGGAGGCAGCCTTAAACGATGACCCCAGCTTAAAACCGCTGCTGTTTTTTTCCAGCAAGTACTGGAAACTTGCCGAGGATGAGTCACTCTGAGGAAGTGTTGAGGATTATCCATGTTTGCGTTGACCGAAGAGCAGCAGGCTGTGCGTACCAGCATGCGCCGTTTTGCGCAACGCGAACTGCGCTGGCGGGCGCGCCAGCTGGATACGGCGCCACCAGGCACGGTCGATTGGGAGTTCCTGCGTAAAAGCTGCGACTTTGGTCTGCTCTCGGCGCAACTCCCGCCCCACTACGGGGGCACTATGGACCGCTTGAGTGCGGTGCTTGCCACTGAAGAGTTGGCGCGCTGGGAAGCCGGTGTGGCCACCCTCCTGGCCTCGCATAGTCTGGCGCAGACTGCTGTGGCGCTGTCGGGGAACCAGGCACTGATGGACCGGGTGTTTCCGGAGGTTGTGGCGGGTGAAGAGCGCCGTGAGCCCATCTTGTGGGCGCTGGCCTTAACCGAACGGCGCGTTGGTAGCGATCTGGTGCATCCCCTCGGGGTGCGTTCTAGTCGGATGATGGTGACTGCCAAACGCCGCGGCGATGGCTATCTCCTGTCCGGTCGCAAAGCCTACTGTGCGGGTGGCAATGTGGCTACCTGGCTGAGCGTGTTTGCCACCGTGAGCGATGACCGTAGTCCAGAGGGTCTCACTGGTTTTGCGCTGCCAGCCAGCACGCGTGGGTTCCACGTCAGTGAGGTGCTCTCCACCATGGGTTTACGCGCCTGCCCTCTGGTGGAGTTTTATCTGGAAAATGCCTATGTGCCCACCGAGCATCTGCTCACCAAAGAGGGCGGTGGCGCTGGCTTGATCCACGACCTCAGTGCCTATGGGCGCTGTCAGGGGGCAGCAATCGCAGTGGGCCTCGCCCGTGGCGCTTTTGAGCTGGCGCGCCAGCATACCCTCATCCGCGTCCAGGGTGGCAGTCCGATCGTGCATCACCAGATGGTGCAACATATGCTGGCCGACATGGCGACGCAGATTGAGGCTGCACGGCTGCTTACCCACAAGGCTGCGGCCACTGAGCCACCCCAGGTCGTCTTGAGTTCCATGGCCAAGGTATTTGCCAGTGATATGGCTGTCAAGGTTGCCACTGATGCTGTACAGATTATGGGCGCGTATGGGACTACCGGGAAATCTGGTGCCGAAAAGTACTTCCGTGATGCGAAGATGACGCAAATTTTTGAGGGCACCAATGAAATGTGCCGGCTCGCCATCACTGCCCCGATGTTACAGTACGCCGGGTTGGGCACGCTGGGCGGCAGTGACTGAGGCGAGCAGCGCGGGCACAGGCACTGGGACCTAGAATGAGGCGGACGGACTATGGCAAAGACAGCCGGCATCATGGTCATTGGCAACGAGATCTTGTCGGGGAAAGTCGTGGACACGAACTCGCCCTATATGTGTCAGGAACTCCGCTCCCTGGGCGTGGACGTCCGACGTATCGTCGTGATCCCGGATGACATCGAGGTGATTGCCAGTGACGTCGTGACGTTCTCGCGTGTCTTTGATTACGTCTTCACCACTGGTGGTGTCGGACCCACGCACGATGACGTGACCATCGAAGCGATCGCGCACGGTCTGCAACGGCGTCTGGTGATTCATCCCGAGTTGGATGCCCTGTTGCAGCAACACTGGGCCGAGCGTCCCTCCGCCGCCCGCCAGAAGATGGCCAGTGTGCCGGAAGGCGCGCAGCTGCTGATGGAGCCGAGCCTGCCTATTCCCGTCCTGCAAGTGGACAATGTCTACATTTTCCCGGGCATTCCACAACTCTTCCGGCGCAAGTTCGAGAGCATCAAGGAACGCTTTCGTGAGCTTCCCTACCATGTCCGTATGGTGTATGTGAACGCCCGGGAAAGCGATTTTGCCCATCTCCTGGACACCGTCGTGCGCGAATTCCCTGAGCTGATGTTAGGCTCATACCCAGAGGTCGCTAACCCCCACTACCGGGTCAAGCTGACCTTGGAGTCCAAAGACCTTGCCTATCTCGAGCGTGCCTGTGCGCGTTTGCTAGCGCTGTTCCCAGCCGACGCGATCCGCAC
>WNGG01015484.1_pt1 | contig 21424 bp, 13 predicted proteins | sample 5400661 | NCBI WGS metagenome assembly WNGG01 (sample SAMN13153372, study PRJNA577476) | soil metagenome | isolation source: 100 cm soil or saprolite under Garry oak tree replicate 1 | place: USA:California | collected 2016-06-15
GATCGGCCTGCCTTCGTCATCCCGCTGCAGCGCCCAGCGGCTCGCCACCACGATTTGCCTCCCGTCACGCCGGGTCTGGGCGAGCTCGCCCTCCCACCGGCCTTCGCGAATCACCTCCGTCTTGATACTCTCGATCTCCGATGGATACGACGACTGCAGGAGTCTCTGAGCGATTTTGCCGAGCGCCTCCTCTCGCCGCCAGCCGTAAGTTCGCTCGGCGCCGGAGTTCCAGTAGACGATAACGTCGTCCATGTCCCGCACGATGATGGCGTCGTGGGCCAGGTCGAGCAGGCTGGCTTGCTTCCGCAAAGCCTCTTCGGCGCTCAGGCGGTGGGCGATTTCGGCCTGCAGTTCTTCGTTGGCTCTGGCGAGCTCGGCCGTGCGTCGTTGCACGCGTGATTCGAGTTCGCCATGCGTCCTCTGGAGGGCCTCCTCCACCCGGCGCCGCTCGCCGATCTCTCTCTCGAGTTTCAGGTTGGCCGCCTCCACTTGTGCGTGGCTGGGAAGGGCCAGGGCCCGGGGGACCAGCGGCACCAGGAGCGCCGCCGTCACCAGTGACGCTGCCGCCGTAACGGCCTTGACAATGCCTGCCAGCCGGTAGGTGCCGTGCCAGACCGTCCACACTTCCATCACGTGCGTCGTCCCGCAACCGAGGATGAACAGGCCAAACATGAGAAACATCCAGTCGAAGGGGAGGTCGCGCCGCCTGCGCACAAGATAGACCAGAGCCACAGGAATGAGATAGTAAGCGAGGGCGATCACTACGTCCGATACGACGTGCAACCAGACAATCTCCGGCCTCCAGAGATAGCAGTGACCGTGCGGCATTAAATCCGACGAAAACAGGTTGGTCAGAAATTCTGTCATTCTGTTGCCCTTTCTTCCTGTCCCGCGCCAGGTGCCGGTCCTCCGGAATCTTGGGCTTGAGTTCGGTCAGGCCATAGGAGTTCCGGTTCGGGGCGGTTCTCGCAAACGGCGGGAACCGCGTGCTCGGGCCGGGGGGCCTTCACGTCCTGTCCGATCCACGACCTGCAATTCATCAAACGACAGAAGTGCCGAGCGCCAGTGTCGGCGGAATGTGAGCTTGGCGCAGGTCGAGTATAATGAACTACTTTGGAGGTTCAATCTACGTTCAAGGAAACGGAAGAACAAGCAAAAAATCCCCGGCGGGTTCGGAGTTCAGGCTTTAGCCTGCTCTCAATCAGTGCAGCCTGAAGCCTGAACTCCGAACCTCACCGCAGAGGCGCGGAGAACGCAGAGAAAAGCCGTGTGAGAAAAACCTTTCCAGCCTGGCAAGAAATTAATGCTTCATAGTATAGGAGACACGGAGCCACAGAACACCTTTGCGCTCTTCGCGTCTTCGCGGTTAATTCGGGCCCGGGTCTCACCGCGAAGGCGCTAAGTGCGCGAAGGGATCGGGAGTGACTCGGCGCTTCCGCTTGCTGACTGGGCCCGCTGAATTGTATAAGAGGGGGTAACCATCGCTTCCGGCTCGGATTGGAGGCCTATGAACCCGGTTGTTCGTCAGGTGGTGCTCGGATGTCTTGTGCTGCTGGCTCCGGCGGTCACGGCGGCAGGCGAGTTGGATGATCTTGCGCGCGACTTCTGGGCGTGGCGCGCGGTTCACCAGCCCCTTTCCTCTGATGACATCCCGCGAATCGAGCGGCCCGCCGGCTGGGTTCCCGACTGGTCTCAACCCGCAGTCGCCGGACGCCGGCAGGCTCTGAAGGCATTCGAGGATCGCTGGAAGAAGCTCGAGGTTTCAGGCTGGCCCATCCCGCGGCAGGTGGATTACCGGCTGCTGGGATCGGCCCTGGCGCGCGTACGCTGGGAGCTGGACATCACACGAGGCTGGCGCCGAAACCCGATGTTCTATCTCGACCAGACTCTCGGTGCGATCTTCGAGCGTCTGCTGCAACCGCCGCCGATAGATCGCGCGCGCAGCGAAGAAATCGTGAGTAGGATGGCGGGCATTCCACGCACGGTAGAGGCGGCCAAGCTCAATCTCGACCAGGCGGTTGCTCCATTTGCAAGGCTCGCGATTGAAGAGTTGAAGAATGCGCGTCCGCGGCTCTTGACCGTGGCCCGGGAGCTCAAACCCTTGTTGGCCGCGGAAAGCGCAGAACGGCTCGAGGCCGCTACCGAGGCGGCGATTGCCGCCCTGGAGTCTTTTCGCGGGTGGCTCGAACAGCGATTGCCTTCCCTTCCCGCCAATACCGCCGTGGGGCGTGAAGCCTATCTGTATTTCTTAAACCGCATCGCGCTCATGCCGTTCACGCCGGAACAACTGCTGGAAATGGGGCGGCAGGAATGGGACCGGGCCGTTGCGTTCGAAACCTACGAACGGCAGCGCAATCAAGGAGCGCCTCCGCTCGCGCTCTTTCCAAACCAGGCGGCGCAGATGGCGCGTGAGGAGCGCGAGGAGCAGGCGATCCGGCGCTTCCTGGAGCAGAAAGGGATCTTGACTGTGCCGGGGTGGGTGAAACACTATCGCAATCTGCCCTTGCCTCCTTACCTTCAGCCGCTTTCATCCCTGGGGGTAACCGACGACCTCACGTCACCGGCCAGGTTGAACGACGATGGGACCAGCTATATCCGGCCCCCTTCGCCCGCGCTCGGGTATTTCGCCCTATCCACGGCGCGTGACCCGCGGCCGATCCTCGTGCATGAGGGCGTCCCGGGACACTACTTCCAGCTCGTCCTGTCCTGGGCGCACGAGAACCCGATTCGCCGGCATTACTACGATTCCGGCGCCAACGAAGGTATCGGGTTTTACACGGAAGAGATGTTGCTTCAAGCCGGTCTGTTCGATGACAGCCTGCGCACGCGCGAGATCATCTACAGCTTTATGCGGCTGCGGGCCCTTCGCGTGGAGGTCGATGTGAAGCTCGCGCTCGGACTGTTCACCATAGAGCAGGCAGGCGAGTATTTGCAGAAGACCGTGCCGATGGATGCGGGGACTGCGCGCTCGGAGGCCGCATCCTTCGCCGCGGCGCCGGGGCAGGCCATCAGCTATCAAATCGGGAAGCTGCAAATCATGGGGTTCTTGACGGATGCCCGGCGCGCGCAGGGGGAGGCGTTCCAATTGCGCGCGTTCCACGACTTCGTCTGGAAGAACGGCAACGTCCCGCTCTCGCTGCAACGCTGGGAGTACTTGGGATTGAAAGACGAGATCGAGCTGCTCGATCAAAGAAGGTGAAGCAAGCAGACAGTCGCCTGATTGCGCCGGGAGGTCGTCGCTGATTTCAAATTTGAAATTTGGAATTTCAAAAGTGTTTCGTTTCAAATCACCAGGTTTTCTTGGCGCGCACAAAGTCCGTGGCACGGGCGTCCCGCCCGTGAGTGACTGGGCCGTACGAGATAGCTCGCTGTCTTATAGCGAGGAAGCCTCATATCGCCAGGGCATTCACGAGCGTGGCACGACCGTCCCGGACCCAGGTTAGATCCCCGTTTCCCACGGGCGGGACGCCCGTGCCACGGGACTGACACACAAACATCTTTATTGGACTCGAGATTTTTCTCGCGGCTCAATCTAATCGCGCAAAGAGGGCAAACCTATGCCGACCGCCAAATCTTTCGTCCCCGGCAATTTCCCCGCCGCGCTTCTGTGGCCGGCGCGCAAAGTCATTGTCTTGATTCTGCCCGGCTTTATTGACGCGGACTTGCGCGATCCGCGCGCCCGCGAGCAGATGGTCCGCGCGGCTGACGAGGCATTGATCCGGGAGTATCCCGTGGCCCGCCTGGTGCGGCAAGACGGCCGCCGGCAAATGCTGCGCCGGCTCGTGGACTCCTTGCTGGACGAGTGCCTGCTGGAGAAGGTCATGACGAGCAAGGCAGGGCGCGTTACGGCACCCGCTCCGGCGGAACTGGGAACCGGGTTTGAGGGGTTCGTTGTTCGCGCCAAAGCGCCCCGGGGAAAGAGCGCCGCCGCTGCGGTCCGGCGAGCCGTGGAGCGGGCCTTGGGCGCGGGATGGAAAGCGCAACCTTTCGGCAAGCATCCCGCGGATTTTGAAGTCACGTCCGAGCGGGCCGCTTTCACCGTGCGCGAGGCCTGGAACGCTGTGTATCGGCTGCGTGAGCAGCAGGGCATTCAGCGTGCCGAGCCGTGCTTTGCCGTCCCGGCGAACCAGGCGGCCGGAGCGCGCGGAGTCAAGTTCACCGCCGCGGGGGCCATGATCGCGCCGAAAGAGCTGTCGCTGGCGTTGAACAACTGCGAGTGGAGCGTCGAGCAAGTCAAAGCCCGCGCTGCCTGGACCTACTCCGGCGATCAAGGCCGGCCAAAGCAGGGCGAAGGGACGGTCGTCGGCCATCCGGACACGGGTTACACGACCCACCCGGAGATCTGGTCAAACGATCCACGACAAAACCGGCTGCTGGCGGAAAAGGGCTATGACTTCTGGCGCAACGATTCCGATGCGCGCGACGACCTGGAGCGGGGGCTTGGGTGTTCGATCGCGACCGGGTTCGTGTGTTTCCCCGGTCACGGTACCGGTACCTGCAGCGTCATTATGAGCGGCGAAGGCTCGCCCAACGGACTGCCGGTTTTCGTCACGGGCATCGCGCCCGCCGCGAAGCTCATCCCATTCCGCGTCGCGCCCACGGTAGTACTGTGGTCCCCAAAACGCCTGGCTCAAGCTGTCTATCGTGCCGTGGACACCGGCTGCCACGTCATTTCCATCAGCATGGGGGGATTACCCTCCGGTTATTTGCACGACGCGGTTCGCTATGCGGTGGCCAACGGCGTGATTGTCTGCTGCGCCGCGGGCAACTACTCGCCATGGGTCGTATGGCCCGCCGCTTACGAGGAGGCCATCGCCGTCGCGGCCTGTAACGCGGCAGAAAAACCGTGGCGTTTCTCTTCATCCGGTAGAGCGGTCGCGGTCTCGGCGCCGGGCGAATCGGTCTGGCGGGCCAACCCCACGGACCCCGGCAAACCCGTCGCTCCCAGCAGCGGGACCTCCTACGCCGTCGCGACCACGGCGGGCGTGGCCGCTCTGTGGATGGCCCATCACGGACGCGACAAACTCATCGCTGCCGTTGGCAAAGAAAGGATCGCCGCCCTTTTCAAGACCATCCTCACGACCAAAGGCTGCAACAAACCGGACAGGTGGGACACGAACGCTTTCGGCGCGGGAATCGTTGACGGGCTCAAGGTGTTGCAAGCCGGCATCCCGGCGCGAAGCAGTCCGCTGGCCAAAAGAGTGAAAGCCGCCGCTGCCGCCGTTTCGGCCGCCCGGCCCGAGCATCTTGATCTGCTGGAAAACCTGTTTTCCGGCGTAAAACCCGGCGATCTCAGGCGTGGCCTGAGCACGCTGCTACAGGCGACCCCGGCGCGCCTGCCTCAGCGGCTCCGCGAGGTCGGGGACGAGCTGATTTTCCACTATGCGTCCGACCCCGAGGCCCGCAGGCAATTCATCGACGGGCTCACCGGCAAAGCGAAAACCTTCGCCGCCGCAGCCACGGCGCCGGTCGCCAGAGCCGGCGTGGCGCTGCGGGTGCAGAATCACGCGGCGCAGTTGCGGCGTGTGGCTTCCGACCGGTTGGCCGCCTTGCTTATCTGACCGCCGCCAGGAATATCACCGCGGAGACACGGGACGTGAGAAAAAATCGTAGCGCCGGCGTCTCGCCGGCATCTGAGCCTCGACAACTCCCTTTTGGGTCAACAGGACCTTTGCCGGCTGGAAGCCGGCGCTACATTTTTTCTCACGACCACCGAGGCCACGGAAATTCACAGAGCAGCTGAGCCGCAACCAAAAAACAAGAGGCCCCGAACTCATTTATCCCAGGTTTGGATCTCAGCCTTCAGGCTGCCCTGTGCCCGTAGCAGGCTAAAGCCTGAACTCCGAACCTCACCGCAGAGACGCGAGGACGCGGAGATCGCCCCTGGGAGCGCACGCATCTTGCGTGCTCTGCTAATCGCGAAACCGTGAGTCCCGCCTTGCGGGACGCTCCCAGGAGAACCCCGATAAAATTCTTTCCAGGTGGCCAAGAATTTTGCCGGTTAGTTATTACAGAGGCATGAAATTCTCCGTGTGTCTCCGTGGCCTCCGTGTCTTCGTGGTGAAGCGGTGCGCCTGAATTTCCGCTACGACAAAACCGAGAACGTTCTATGAAGACTCGAAGAACGCAAAGAATTGCAAAGGGGTGCGCAATTTTACCCATCTCGGGGCTTATCGCCAGGAACCTGTCTCGGAGCGAACCTACGTCGTTGAAGTAAATCCGCGGCAACAAAGCCTTTTCGGCCGCACAGGGGGACAGGCGCGGGATTTGCATAGATATGAACGTATGCACGATAAATCCACAAAGAGGGGGAAACTCGGATGATTCCGGAAAAAGAGTTGGAAGCTCTGTTGCGAAACCGTCTTCATGAAACCATGCCTTCCCAGAAGATCGACGAACTGGTCAGTGAGATCAAATCCCTGGGTGACGGATGGGAAGAGGTGACCGTGAGTCATCGGGACATGGGTTACAGCATGTCCGTGAACTGCGCCGACATCTGCTGGTTCGCTGACCATGTGTACCAGGGAGAAGTAATCAAGCTCTACAGCAAGAAGAAGGTTGCGGCGACGAGCTAAGGTTCCGGTCACGCGATTTACTGCGCACACACAGCTGATCCGCAATGATGCAAGGGCCCAGTTTGATGCCCCATGGCTCGGGTTATCGGTGGGTTTCCGGTATCGCGGGTGACCGGAACATATCGGAGCGTGACCATCCTGAGTGACGATCCCAAGCTGCTACGGTCCTGCTTGCCTCCGCGCTCCACACCATGGATCTATGACAAATTTTGCGCCGACTGCCGCAATTTGAACTGCTACGACTTTATTCCGCCCCAATCCTCCGCTGGCGAGAGAAACTCTCCCGGACCGGCTCGACCTCGACGTCACGCACCGAACGACGGAGCTCGATCTGAAGCCGCTTCCGGCAAATACGAGCGGACTTGGAGTAAACGCTTCGCGATTCTTTGCGTCTTCGTGTCTTCGTGGTGGGATTTTTCGTGTCTTTGTGATGGGATTTCAAAAGCGCCGAAAAACAACGCCCTTCTTCCGTGGGTTTGGAAGAAGGGCGCTGCTCCTATGGAGGAAGAGTAATAAAAGGCGGAAAAGGGGTCTCGAGCTATAGATATTTCTCCTTTCTTTAAGGAGGTTGAACTGACCTGTTACGATATGAAAATAGAGCAAACGCCGTGCCAGCGGCTTAACTGAACCCTGGCTGCGCTGAAAGATCCACAGGGACAATGAAATGCGGTTCCTCAAAAGCAGAACAGAGTCTCCGGGCGGCTTGGGCGTTTTGGGGGATGTTGCCCATCTCTTTGGTAAATTCACCCACAAGAGGGCTCGGAGCAGTGCTCAGCGAGAAATGTCGAGAAGGGTGCGAGAAGGGCGTCCTGCTTTCTCTCGCACCAAATTCTTTGCGCCTTTGCGTCTTCGTGGTGGCTTTGGTTTGTTCAGTTTGGGCTCGGAGTTCAGGCTTTAGCCTTGCCTTGCCTTAGGGCTCGCGCAGAAATAACTTCACATTTTGCTGCTGGCCCCCAGGCCCGCTGGCGAGGCGCGAGCGACGAGCTATACCCGGGGCGGTATGTGAGGAGCGAGCAACAAAGCCAGCGGGCCTGCGGGCCGCAGCCGCGCCTCGCATCTGCCCGCCCGGCGCTCGCGCCAAAATGTGAATTTATTTCTGCGCGAGCCCTTAGCCTGCACGGAGTCAAACTCTAGACTGTGCAGAGCGTATGTGATAGTCCTGATCTTGCGGGCTTCCCGGTGAGAGGTAAGAAACTGACGATGGATCGCTTGACGGAGCGCCAGATCGCCGACAGCAGATTCCGCGCGCTTCTCGAATCGGCGCCCGACGCCATCGTCATCGTGAGCTCGGAGGGCAAGATCGTTCTCGTGAACTCCCAAACGGAAAAGCTGTTTGGCTACGCCCGTGAGGAGCTTGTCGGCCAGACGATGGAGATCCTCGTGCCCGAGCGTTTGCGGGTCAAACACTCCGGGCATCGCGCGGGCTTCTTTGACAATCCGCATGCGCGGCCCATGGGAGCGGGGCTGGAGCTGTACGGCTTGCGCAAGGACGGAGTGGAGTTTCCCGTGGAGATCAGCCTCAGCCCGCTGGAGACCGAAGACGGAATCGTCGTGACCAGCGCCATCCGGGACGTCACGGAGCGCAAGCGGGCGGGAGAGGCGCTGCGCAGAGCGCACGAGGAATTGGAACAGCGCGTCCGGGAGCGCACCGCAGAATTGCACGCAGCCTACGAATCCTTGCGGCATGAGATCGCGGAACGGCAGCGCACCGAAGACGAACTGGCGGCCACGGATCGCTTCATGGCCAATATCCTGCAGGACTCCGCCGATTCCATCGTGACGCTCGACCCGGATGACATCGTGACTTCCTGGAACCGCGGAGCGGAGCTTATCTTCGGCTACACCGCGAGGGAAATGGCGGGCAGGTCTGTCAATATTCTGGTGCCGCCTGAATTGCGGGAAAGCCGGGAACTGCCTCGCATCAGTGAAATACTTCGGAGACAGGGCGCTCTTCGCAGCTACCCGACCGAGCGCGTCACCAAGGACGGGCGCCGGATTCAAGTGATGCTGACCCGCACCGCCATTCGAGACAAGGACGGAAAATTCATAGGCAGCTCCGTGGTTGCAAAGGACGTAACCAATCTTCGAAACCTTGAGCGCGAGCTTGCCGATACCGAGCATCTGGCGGTCCTGGGAGAACTGGCGGCAGGCCTGGCCCATGAGATCAAGAATCCCCTGGCGGGGATCAAAGGAGCAATCGACGTGATTCGCGATTCCATGCCCGAGACGGATCCCCATCGAGAGATCCTGGGCGATGTGCTGCATGAGGTGAACCGGATCGACAAGACTGTCAGGGATCTCCTGTCTTATGCGAAGCCGAAGCCTCCCATGCACACCAGTATCTATCTTCCGGTTCTCGCCCAGCGCGCCGTCGCCATGGTGCGCCAGTCCTCGAAAAAAGAATCGCCGGTCTTTCGTCTCGAAACTTTGACACGCATCCCTGCCTTTACCGGGGACGAGTCCCAACTGGAACAGGTTCTGCTCAACCTGCTGCTCAATGCCCAGAATGCCAGCCCGCCGGGAGGGACCATCGCCGTGCGCCTGCTTTACGACGACGACAGTTTCACGATCCGTCTCGAGGTGGCGGACCAGGGGCCGGGAATTCCGGAAGAGATACGCAAGAAGATTTTCCAGCCTTTTTTTACGACCCGTACGGACGGTACGGGGATGGGATTGGCGACATGCCTGAAAAACGTTCAGTATCACGGTGGGACTATCGACGTTTCCAGTGAACCAGGGCATGGCGCCCGAGTTCTGGTGACCCTGCCTCTGCTCTCAAGAATTTAAGCAGTCGTTTCCAAAATAAGGCAACGTATTTCTGCGGACGTGCGATGGGACATGGATTTTCACTGCGTAAAGTGCAAATGAAACCACAGATGAACACAGATCCATGTTCATCTGTAGTACTAACGTGCAAATCCTTGTCGGCCGGTCAAGGATATTTTCACACCGAAGACGCGAAGAACGCGAAGAAAAGCGATTTCAAAAACTTCGCGTTCTTCGCGTCTTCGCGGTGGATTTTTTGGGTTGCGGCTGGGCTGCACTGTGTTCATCTGTGGTTTCGTTCATAAGAGTCACAATCAGCATGCCGAGAGAAACCGTACTTGTCGTAGACGATGAACGGCTCGTCCGCTGGTCCCTGCAGCAGAAACTGCAGCAGTGGGGCTACAACGTGAGCACCGCGGAGGACGGGGCGACGGCGCTGGGACGGGCCCAGATCGACAACCCGGACCTTATAACGCTCGACGTCAAGCTTCCGGACATGACCGGGATCGACGTGCTTTCCGAGCTGCGCAACCGCAACGTGAACGTGCCGGTTATCATAATCACGGCCTTCGGCGTCGTGGACGACGCGGTGCGCAGCCTCAAGCTCGGCGCCTACGACTTCATCGAGAAGCCGATCAATTTTGAGAAACTGGAAAACGTGGTGCGCAACGCCCTGGAGGCGCGGCGCCTGCGCAGCGAAGTGGCGAGAACCCACGAGCTGCAGCGCAGCGAGTTCAGCGCAGAGCAGATCATCGGGGTTTCCCAGCACGTCAAAGAAGTGCGCGAGCTGGTAAAGAAGGTCGCCGGCAGCGAAGCCTCGACCATCCTGATCCTGGGCGAGAGCGGCACGGGAAAAGATCTCGTCGCGCACGCCATCCACTACGAGTCGAACCGGAGAGACCGGCCATTCTTCGCCATCAATTGTGCCGCTATTCCCGAGGCGCTCATGGAATCAGAGCTCTTCGGCCACGAAAAAGGGGCCTTCACCGACGCCCACACCCAGAAGAAGGGCATGTTCGAAATGGCCGACGGCGGAACGCTCTTCCTGGACGAGGTGAGCGAAATGAGCCTGGGAATGCAGGCCAAACTCCTCCGCGTCCTCGAAGGCCAGTCCTTCCGCCGGGTGGGAGGCGTGAAGAACATCAACGTCGATGTGCGCGTGGTTTTCGCCTCCAACCGGAACCTCGAGGAGGCCGTCCGTGCGTCGAAATTCCGGCAAGACCTCTATTTTCGATTGGCAATCATACCCGTCACTCTGTTGCCTCTGCGAGAGCACAGTGAAGATGTTCCGCCTCTCCTGGAACATTTCATAAGGTACTACAACCAGAAGTTCCGTAAGAGCATCAAGGGGCTTACCAAAGAGGCCATGGACCTTCTGATGGATTACAGCTGGCCGGGAAACGTTCGCGAGCTGAGAAACGCGATCGAACGCGTCATGATCCTTGCCGAGGACTCGACGGTTTCATCGAAGTACCTTCCGATTCGGATCTCTGAAGGGGGACCCCTTGCCGTCCCGCAGCAGGGGATGGAGGGTGAGTGGCACATGCAGCTGCCGCCGAAGGGCACATCGCTGTACGATATCGAGCGCGATCTCATCCGGCTCGCCCTGGAACAGTCGCACGGGAACAAGAGCACAGCGGCCAAGCTCCTGCGCATTTCCCGCGATACGATGCGCTACAAAGTGAAGAAGTACAAACTGGAATGAGCCCCTTCGCGCCCTTCGCGGTTAATTCTGGCTCAGTCTTACCGCGAAGGTCTAACCCCGCTCGATGAGCAGAAGCGTCATATCGTCGGCCTGCCGGACGTCTCCACAGAATCTGAGAACGCTGTCCATCAAGGAACCGATAAGCTCCTTTTCTTTCAGACCCATGTGATCCCGCAGGAAACCCTCCAGCCGCTCCTCGCCATACTCTTCATCCGCTTCGTTGAACGCCTCGGCGATGCCGTCTGTGTACAGCAACAAGCGCTCTCCCGCACCGAGGCATGCGTCTCTCGCTTCGAATTGCGACTCTTTCAGGATGCGGATGCCCAGCGCAGGGGACGTGGAGTGAAGGCGGTCAAAGGCGCCGGGGCGTACCAGGAATGGAGCGTTGTGGCCCGCGTTGACGTAGCGAAACTCCCCCGACGCCGTGTTCAGCTCTCCATAAAAAAGGGTCACCAGGCTGTTGCTGGGCAGGGACGCGCAGAGATACTCGTTCAGCTTTGCAATGAGATCCGGGCCGCGGAAACCCGCCGTGATGAGTGTGCGGAGACTTCCCTGAAGAAGCGCCATCAGGAGGGCCGCCGGCATACCTTTCCCCGCCACGTCTCCGACGACCACACCAACCTGGCGGTCATTCAGCACTATGATGTCAAAGTAGTCCCCGCCCACGGTGTTCGCGGGCCGCATGAACCCGTGAATCGCGGTGGCATCGCGCTTGAAGGGCTGGGAAGGCACGAGTCCGAACTGGATCTCACGCGCGATCTCCAGATCAACCTTGAGATCCAGTTTGTCCCGAAGCTCCATGAGCAAGAGCAGGGCCAGGATCACGATTGTGAGAAGCCACCACCCGGCCCCGGTACCCTGGTTCTTGATCTGTATGCTGAGGAACAGGAGCTGAATCCCGCCTATAAAAAAGGCCAGGATGGCCACGGCAAACGCAATGCGCCGCGCGGGGCTTAATCTATAGGCCGTTGCGACAAAGACCTTCCATGCCATTCCCGGGTAGCGTTTGTACCAGGGCAGAGGCCGGAGTGACTCAAAGTCGATCTCGTGAGTGTAGAAGCGAAGTATGTCCCGGGGATCTCTTTTGACGAGGTTCCTGAGCCCCTCGCGCGTGACGTCTCTCGTAAAGAGATCGCGCAGCGTTCCCAAAATGGACCGAAGGTCCAGACCTCCGTTGCCCGCGCCCTTTCCAGGTCTGCTTCGTGTCCTTTCCTCAAGACGAGCGGCGAACTCATCAAATCGTTGGCCCAGGTTTCCAAACTCGTCTTTGAAGGCCATCGCCCGATCCAGGTTAATGGGACGTTTCAGTTATAGCAAATTTCTTTGTGATTATTCGTGTCTTCGTGGTGGCTTTACCACGAAGGCGCGAAGACGCGAAGGACAACAAACGCCGTGTCGATGAGCGGCGGGCGATTAACGCTTCCGGAGCGCGGCGGCCGGGTTGAACACGACCGTGATAGGCGCCGATTCGCTGCCCCCGGTCACGACGTTGATCAGAAAGTGCTGCCCGTCTCCTGTAACGGCGTAATCGACGCGCCACGACCCGGCCGGCATGCGAACCTGGAACAGGATCTCGGGCGCGGCTGCCTCCAGCGTCTTTCCTTCGCGAATCGGCACGGACATCAGCTTGCCGCCCGGCGCCATGTAGAAGATCTCCCGCGTGTCGCCGCGCCACCGCGGCACGCTGCCGCCGTTGCTGGACACCTGGAGTTTGAAAGGCCGCGCTCCCGAGGGCCCGAACGATTGCGCGTACACCTCTGATTGACCGGTTTCATCCGAGGTGTACGCGATCCAGCGCCTTGATGGTGATAACTGGCCCTGGCCTTCGTCGAACTGATCGGAGGTGACGATGGGCGTCGGTTTCCGCCCGGCGCCAAGGTCGAGCGCCCAGATGTCGGATTTCACTGTCTTCAAGTCCACGGCTCCGTAGAGATGAAACCGCGCGCTCGTTCCGCGCCGCGGCGGCGGCGCCGCGGGCTCGGCCCTGGGGCGCCTGGGATCGCGCTCGATCCACTGGAGCTCGAGCCCGAGGTCGCGCGCCGTCTGCCAGCGCTGTTCCGGATCTTTGGCCAGGCAGCGGGAGACAATGCGGTCGAGCGCTGCCGGCACGTGCGGCACAACCTGGGAGAGCGGTTCCGGCTCGGAGCGGAGGATGGAAGCGAGGATCTGCGCCGGGCTTCCGTTCCCGAACGGCCGGCGCCCGGTTAACGACTCGTAGAGCACCGCGCCGAACGCGAAGATGTCGGCGCGTGCGCCCGGCTCCTTTCCCTCGAGTTGCTCCGGGGCCATGTACTCGAGCGTGCCGAGGATCGTCCCATCGGTCGTGAGAGCCCGCGTCCGTGTCCGCCCCTCGTCGCCAGCCTGGATCCGTGCCGGTGCGCCTGATCGAGAGCGTCGGCGACCTGAATCGCAAGCCGCAGCGCCTGCTCAACGGGCAGAGGCCCGCGCGCGAGCAGCTCGGCGAGCGTCTCGCCCTCCAGGTATTCCATGACGAGAAAGTCGATTCCGTCCTGGCTGCCGACGTCATAGAGCGCGCAGATGTGGGGGTGATTCAGACCGGCGACAGTCCTGGCCTCCCTCTCGAACCGCAGCTTCCGCTCCGAGTCTTGCGCCCAGTCGCCCGGCAATATCTTGAGGGCAACGCTGCGCCCCAGGCGGGTGTCGGTCGCGCGATAAACCTCTCCCATTCCGCCCGCCCCGAGGGGCTCGGCGATCTCGTACGGACCCAGCCGCGTTCCGGAAACGAGAGGCATAGCGGGCAATTATACCCGCGTTGATCTCCAAACAAGTGGCAGTCCCACAATTTGGATAAAATTAAAAGGTGGGAGTCAAGCAGCGCGGCGTGAATCTGCGGTTCCCTACCCTCGGCGGTATGAGGTCTACTCGCTATTGATAGCGAGTGAGCCTCATTCCCAGTCATTCACGGGCGAGACGCCCGTGCCACGACGGCCTCCTACCCCACGGGCTGGAGGCGCGAAGTGTCTGGCTCGGTTGCTTCGGAATTCCGAGAGGCCAGTTTCTCGTACGAGCGCCACCTGGACTGAGCGTCCTCCTGTGCGAGCTTCATGAGACGCCTGGCCTCCGCGGGATTGCTACGCTGCAGCATTTTGTACCGTGTCTCGAGGTAGGCATACTCTTCAAAAGGAATCGAAGGCGGCTTGGAGTCCAGGATGAGCGGGTTCTTCCCCTGCTGCGCCAGCCGCGGGTCGTACCGGTACAAGGGCCAGTGCCCGCTCTTCACCGCGGCCTGCTGGTTTTTCATTGCCGTCGATATGTTGATTCCGTGGGCAATGCAATGGGAATAAGCGATGATAAGGGACGGCCCGTCGTAGGACTCTGCCTCGAGGAATGCCTTGACCGTCTGGCCATCATTGGCGCCCAGTGCAATCTCGGCAACGTAGACGTTGCCGTACATGATGGCGTGCATTCCCAGGTCCTTTTTCGGCGTACGCTTCCCGCCCGCGGCAAACTTCGCCACGGCGGCGCGTGGGGTCGATTTCGACATCTGCCCCCCGGTGTTGGAGTAGACCTCGGTGTCCAGCACCAGGATGTTCACATTGCGGCCGGACGCGAGAACGTGGTCCAGCCCTCCATAGCCGATGTCGTAGGCCCAGCCGTCCCCGCCGATTATCCAAACGCTCTTGCGCACGAGATAATCGGCCAAACTGATCAGGTTTCGCGCGTCTTCCGAGTCGATTGAGGCGAGGCGCGCTTTGAGCTGTGCGACTCGCTCGCGCTGGTCGTAAATCCCCGCTTCGTCGGACTGGCCGGCATTCAGAAGAGCCGAGCACAGCTCCTCTCCGGCCTGCGTTGAGAGTTTGCTCAGCAGCTCGCGAGCTATCTCGGTGTGCTTGTCGATCGTCAGGCGGAATCCGAGACCGAACTCCGCGTTGTCCTCGAACAAAGAGTTCGACCAGCTCGGGCCTCTCCCTTCTTTGTTGAAGGTCCACGGAGTCGTCGGAAGATTGCCTCCGTAAATCGAAGAGCAACCGGTGGCGTTGGCGACCACCGCCCGGTCGCCGAAGAGCTGAGTCATGAGTTTGATGTAGGGCGTCTCCCCACAGCCGGCGCATGCGCCGGAGTACTCGAACAGAGGCTGCAGAATTTGGGAAGTCTTGACGCTGTTGAGCCGAACCAGGCGGCGGTCATACTCGGGCAGATCCAGGAAAAACTGGTAGTTCACCCGCTCCTGTTCGCGGATCGGGAGCTGAGAAACCATGTTGATCGCCTTGAGGCTTGTTTCTTTCTTGTTCTTGACGGGGCACACGTCCACGCAGATCCCGCACCCAGTGCAGTCTTCCGGGGCCACCTGGATGGTGTAGGCCATACCGGGCTGGAAGTCGCTACCCTTGGCCTTCATCCATTTGAACGTGGGCGGAACGTTTTCCGTCAGCTTCTCGTCGTAGGCTTTGATCCTTATGGTTGCGTGCGGGCACACGATGGCGCACTTGCCGCATTGAATGCAGATCTCAGGGTCCCAGGCCGGGATTTCCAGCGCGATGCTTCTTTTCTCCCACTGGGCTGTCCCTGTCGGAAAAGTCCCGTCGGGCGGAAATGCGCTCACGGGAAGAGAGTCGCCATTGCCGGCTATGATGGGCCCGGTCACCGCGTGAACGAACGCGGGAGCGGCGCCTGAAATCAGCGCCGGCTCGATGGCGCTGGTGGCGCTATCGGGAACCTGAACTTCAAAGAGATTGGCCAGCGTGCGCTCGACGGCGTCGAAGTTCTTCCGCACCACGTCATCCCCTTTGGCGGCGTAGCTCTTCCGGATCGACGACTTGATGGCCGCGATGGCTTCTTCCTTGGGCAGGACTCCGGAAATGGCAAAAAAACAGGTCTGCATGATCGTGTTCATGCGCCCGCCCATACCCGTCTCCCGGGCGACGCGATAGCCGTCGATCACGTAAAAACGCAGCTTCTTGTCGAGGATGTGTGTCTGCACGCTGCGCGGCAACTTGTCCCATACCTCGTTGGGGCCGAAGGGGCTGTTGAGCAGAAACGTGGCGCCCGGCAAAGCCGCCTGAAGCATCTCGTACCTTTCCAGGAAGTTGAACTGGTGGCAGGCCACGAAGTGCGCGCGGTCGACGAGATACGTGGAGCGGATGGGCCGCGGGCCGAATCGTAGATGAGAGACCGTTATGGCTCCTGCCTTGCGCGAATCATAGACAAAATAGCCCTGAGCATAATTGGGTGTTTCTTCCCCGATGATCTTGATCGAGTTCTTGTTGGCTCCGACGGTGCCGTCGGCGCCGAGACCGTAGAAGAGAGCACGAAAGACGTCCTCTTCTTCGGTGCTGAACGTAGGGTCGTAACGCAGCGAGGTGTGCGTGACGTCATCGACGATCCCGACGGTGAAGTGATTCTTCGGTTGCGGCGCAGCCATCTCGTCAAAGACGCCCCGGATCATCGCGGGGGTGAACTCCTTCGAAGACAGTCCATAGCGCCCGCCCACGATCTTCGGAAAGCCCGTGAAGGGACTTTGACCCGAGGAGAAGACCTCGGCGATGGCGGTCACGACATCTTGATAGAGCGGCTCTCCCACGCTGCCGGGCTCTTTGGTTCGATCCAGCACTGCAATCACCCGCGCGGAGGCCGGCAAGGCGGACACGAAATCCTGCACCGAGAAAGGACGGAACAATCGGACCTTGACCATGCCGACCTTTTCGCCGCGCGCCGCGAGGAACTCCACTGTCTCCTGCGCGGCTTCCGCTCCGGATCCCATGAGAACCAGGACACGCTCCGCCTCCGGGTCCCCCACATAGTCGAAGAGGTGGTACTGTCTCCCTGCCAGCGAGGCGAACCGGTTCATGGCGTTCTGCACAATGGCCGGCGCCGCCAGATAGAAGGAATTCGCCGCCTCCCTGGCCTGGAAGAAGACATCCGGGTTTTGGGCGGATCCCCTCAGGATGGGGCGCTCCGGCGAAAGGCGTCTCATGTGATGCCCACGAACCAGGTCTTCGCAAATCATCGCCCGCATCTGCTCGGCGGTGAGCAATTCGACCTTCATCACTTCATGGGAGGTGCGAAACCCGTCGAAGAAGTGAAGAAATGGAATGCGGGCTTCCAGCGTGCCAGCCTGCGCAATGAGGGCAAAATCCATGGCCTCCTGCACGGAATTGGACGCCAGCAGAGCGAAACCTGTGGAACGCGCTGCCATCACGTCGCTGTGGTCGCCGAAGATCGAGAGCGCGTGCGTGGCGACGGTCCGGGCGGAGACATGAAAGACCGCGGAGGTGAGCTCTCCCGCGATCTTGAACATGTTCGGGATCATCAGGAGCAGGCCCTGCGAAGCGGTGAACGTGGTTGTCAGCGCCCCGGTCTGAAGCGCGCCATGCACGGCGCCCGCGGCCCCGCCTTCACTTTGCATCTCGGTTACGGAAGGAACTGTCCCCCAAAGGTTTTTCCGCCCTTCGGCCGACCAGGCGTCGGACCACTCCCCCATGGGAGAGGATGGCGTAATAGGATAAATGGCAATGATCTCGTTCGTGTTATACGCGACGTGGGCCACAGCCTCGTTGCCATCTATGGTGACCATCTTCTTTGTCATAGAACCTCAATTCAGCGCTGCCGTCCTTGAACTACATATCTTCCAAAACGCAGCTCGAACTCCTTTTCTCCCTTGGGCGTCAGCGAGACCACAGTCGTCCGCCGACTGGTATCCAGCTGCAGCGTAACGTGCTCGATTTCGTTTCCTGTGAAATCACGGGCGACCAGCGTGCGCGTGAGCGCCTCGCGATTTTCCTCGGGCTTCAACCCTAAGCCCACCACTCCAGCCGGGAGGCACGTTCGACCCAGGTACACGCGTGTCTCACTCACTAAGATGAAGTGATACTTCGACCGCATGTCCGTGGCGTATCCCGACGTGATCAGCGGGGCAATCGCAAGCCGGGTCTTGTCCGGAAACTGAATCGCCGCGAGATTCCTTGTGTCCACCGGGATCGCTTCCGTCTCGAGGGGAACCTTGTCCGGGATGAGCCGGAGAGCGGACTGCGGATCCAGCGAAATACAGGTTTTCGTCCCTTCCTGAGCAGGGACGGAGTGAAGCGGCATTCCCAGAAAGACGATCAACATGATTCCGCGTGCTAGTTTCATTGGCGATTCACCTCCCGCACCTGGGAATTGCAACATCCGCGCCACATCGGCGCTCTTCCCGGCCATAGAGCTAATCTCTTGATCCGCGCGGAGTTACTTCAACGGCGGAAACCCGAAGCCCGAGAAGAGGAGGGAGTGGGGGACGAAGGAATCCGCAGCAGGCGGTCATTTCACCCAGCGGGTCCTTCACCAAACCCTGGTGATTCTTTGCGTCTTCGTGTCTTCGTGTCTTCGTGGTAAACCCCGACCCCGATCCACCACGAAGGCGCGAAAACACGAAGAATCGCGAAACGAAGGAGCGTCACATTCTGGGGTGAATGACCCGGACCGTGGAAATTTCCCTCATCAGTGCGCACCGTCCGGACGCTCCCACAAAAAAACTATCCTGCTTTCGACGCAACAGTTGCGGCGATATCCATCGTTGGTCAGGGAGTTGCATTTACCAAGTCAGGCGCTGCCGGCGCCGCCAAGGTTTAGTGATGGAACAGCCCCGAGGATTCAATACGAAAAGCAAGGACTTATGAACGTACTCATAGTCGAAGACGAGAAGCTGATGAACTGGTCTCTGGAACGGTCTTTGACAGGTTGGGGATTTGACGCCTGTCCGGTCTTCTCCGGAAGGGAAGCGGTTGAGACATCGCGGAAGTCCGGCTTTGACGTGGTTCTCCTGGATTACCAACTGCCCGATCTGAACGGCCTCGAAGTCGCAAAAGAGCTTCGTCAAACGCAACCGCATGCGTGGATCGTTTTGATTACCGCATTTCAGCTGGGAGAATTGAAGCTGGACGACGGGCTGATTGATGGATATCTGAACAAACCCGTGGATATGCAGCAGCTCCGCCAGACGCTCAAATGTTTCGCTGAGATGGAAACGATCGGCCGGACGTGACGGGAATCGGCTGGCAGGCCCGTGGCATGGCCGTCCCGGCCATGAGTCAATACTTGACCGATTTTGTATTACTAAGCCAAAAGTCCTTTGCTAGCTGGAAAGAATTCTTCCACTGATCGAAAACTCTTCGCTTCTTCGTGTCTTCGTGGTGGATTGGGCCTGGCCTTTAACACGAAGACGAAGACGCAAAGAATCGTCAAAGCTTTTGGTTGCGGCCGGGCGGGTCTGTAAACTTTGTATCCACGAAGTGGACCTAGGGAAGGAACGTATGAAACTCAAGCTGTGGGCAACTCTCGGACTCGCATTGTTCACTCTGACCGGGACCGCCACGGCGGCCAATCCCACGTACGTCGGGGCGGAGAAGTGCAAGCTCTGCCACAAGGTCGAGTATGCTTCCTGGCTTACCACGAAACACGCGAAGGCCTACGAGGCGCTTTCGCCTGCAGACCGGGCAAAACCCGAATGCATTCGGTGCCACATTACCGGAAACACAAAAGATCTTCCTGGTGTACAATGTGAGGCGTGTCATGGTCCGGGTTCGGATTATAAGTCGCTGACAATCATGAAGAGCCGGGAAAAATCCACCGCCGCGGGCCTGATCCTGCCAACCGAAAAGACCTGTACCGCGTGCCATAACAGCAAGAGCCCCCAATTCAAAAGCTTCAATTACGCGGAAATGGTGAAGAAGGTCCACGACAAAAAGACCAAATGATTGGTGGGTTTCTTCACACGTCGTGGCTTCTCTCCGCGCTGATCTGGCTTTCAGCGGGAGCGGCTGTGTTGAAGGGACAGCCGCGCGCTCCCGCCGATTCCGACTGCATGGCCTGTCACGAGGACGCCTCATTGAAGCGCGCCGACGGCAGGCCGGTCTTCGTGGACCTGAAGGGCTTCAAGAAGTCCGTTCACGGACAGATGGAGGTAAACTGCGTCAGCTGCCACGCCGATCTGAAGGGCGTCACGGAATTCCCGCACGCAGAAAAGCTCGCGCCGGCATCCTGTAGCGAGTGCCACGACAAGCCTCTCGCGGCCTTTGGCCACAGTATTCATTCGCAGAAGCAGGCCAAACTTGGCGGGCGCGCTCTCAGTTGCGTCCACTGCCATGATGCCCATAACGTCCTTCCCGCCGGAAACCCCGCTTCGCCGACCTCTCCCTTCAAAGTTCAGGATCTCTGTCTGAAATGCCACAGGAATGCGATGCCGGCGACCAACGGACGCGCGACGAACTTCGTGGCTTCGTACGAGGAGAGCATCCATGCCAGGGCTTTGAAGAAGACCGGTTTGAATATCTCGGCGACATGCATCACATGCCACGGCAGCCATGACGTCAGGGCGATTTCCGACCCCGCCTCACCGGTGACCCGTAAGAATATCCCCGACACGTGTGGTTCCTGCCACGGGGGAGTGCTGGCCGAATACAAGGAGAGCATTCATGGCGTCAGTTTTCAGGCCGGCAAAATGGAGGCTCCCGTGTGCACCGACTGCCACGGGGAGCACAAAGTCCAGAGTCCCACGCTTCCCAGTTCCAAGGTCTACTCCCAGAACGTTCCGGAGACCTGCGCGAGATGTCACCAGGACGAGCGCATCGTGCGGCGCTTCAACCTGGCGACAAAGCGCCTGGCTTCCTTCCGGTCGAGCTTCCACGGCATCGCATTGAGGTTCGGCGAGTTGAAGGTGGCGAACTGCGCGAGTTGCCACGGCTACCACGACATTTTGCCGGCCTCGGACCCCGGGTCCAGGGTTCACCCCGCGAATATTCCGCGGACCTGCGGCTCCTGCCACGCCAACGCGGGAACCAACTGGGCACAAGGAAAGGTTCACATCGCAGAGCCAGGGACGGACAACCATTGGGTCTATGTCACGCAGGAGATCTATGCCGCGGGAATCGGCGGGAGCATGGCCGTCTTCCTGCTCTATATTTTCGCGGACCTCTGGGCGTGGCGCCGCCGGAGGAAGGACGGATCTCGATGAGCGATTCCGAATTGCGCGACCCCGCGTCCGCTCCAGAAGAACACTTCGTGCGCATGAGCCTGCTGGAACGGCTGCAGCACGGCCTTCTAATCGTCACCTTCTCTCTGCTGATTCTCACGGGGCTGCCCCTTATCGTTTACGAGTGGCGTCCGCTGCAGGCGTTCTTCTCATTTTTCACCTTCTCCCTGCGCGGAGTCTCGCATCGCGTGGCGGCCGTGATGCTGATCGGCCTGAGCGTCTGGCACCTGCTTTACATGCTCCTTACGGCACGCGGCCGTGAGACGCTGCGGGAGTTGCGCTTGAGAACGCGGGACTTGAAGGACGCGTTTGAGATCTTCATGCACAACCTCGGGACCACGTCCTGGCTGTATCGCAAGGGCATCCTGGCGGATTTCTTCCGGAGGCACCCTTACTGGCTTTTCAAAGATC
>WNGG01002354.1_pt1 | contig 21399 bp, 19 predicted proteins | sample 5400661 | NCBI WGS metagenome assembly WNGG01 (sample SAMN13153372, study PRJNA577476) | soil metagenome | isolation source: 100 cm soil or saprolite under Garry oak tree replicate 1 | place: USA:California | collected 2016-06-15
TCTCGCGCAGGAACGAGCCAACGCGCACGATTGCCTGTTTGCCTTCGGGCAACATCGGATGGAACGCGTGCCAGACGTGAATCATGTCCTCCCAGATTTCCAGCGTGCTGCCCACACCGTCGGCCGTTGCCTTTTGGTCGAGCTTGATGGAATCGTCGAGCAGGACTTCATCCCTGCCCACGTGAATAAGCAGTGGGGGCAATGACCGCAAGTTGGCAAAATTGGGTGAGGCGAGTGGGTTTTTGGGGTCCGCCCCTTGCAGGTAGAGGTTCGCCATGTTGCCGATGTCCGCAGTCACCATGGGGTCGGCGTCGGCACGGGTCTTGTAGGACTCATTCGAGCAGGTCAAGTCGGACCACGGGCTAATGCACACGGCCGCTCCGGGCATTGGTAGCCCTTGGTCGCGTGCGGAGACGAGCGTAGCAACTGTCAAACCGCCGCCCGCCGAATCTCCGGCAATTGCCAGGTGGTGCGGCGCAAAGCCCTGATCCAAGAGCCACCGCAACGACGCGACGCCGTCCTCGACCGCGGCCGGGAAGGGGAACTCAGGTGCGAGGCGGTAATCGACGAGCAAGACTGCCGCCCGGGCCGCCCGCGCAATTTCTCCTGCCAGCGCACGGTGGGTGTGTGGCGACCCCATGACATAGCCGCCGCCGTGCAGATACAAGACCGCACGCCCCTCTTGGATACCAGGCGCACGGAGCCATTCGGCGGCGCGGTCTGCGACTGTCACTTCTTCCACCCCAACGTCGTCTGCAGCCTTGAACGCTACTTTTTCCATGCCTTTACGGCGCTGTTCCAGCGAGACCTGGGTGCCGGGCGGCAGGGCTTTTTCCCGTAAAATCCGTTTCAGTTTTGCAATTTCTGGTCCGGCCATCAGTTGCGCCCTCCTGAAGGTGTATTGTCAGTGGATAGCCAGCGGACGAACCCGCCCTATCTATCAGAGCTGCCTGCGCGTCGCAAATAGGGACGCAGCACAAGAACTGCGTGCGCAGAAACAATTTGCGACTGCACCGGCTCCTGAGCTACACTGGTCTTCTATGGTTGCCGTTAACATGGATGGACGACTCATAGCCGAGCGCCTGAAACCTCAGGTGCAGGCGTACGGGAAAGCACTCAAGGTCGAGTATGGCTTGACTCCTCAGCTTGCCGTCCTCTTGGTTGGCGATGATCCTGCCTCTGCCGTCTATGTGCGTAACAAACAGCGGCTCTGCCAGGAGCTCGGCTTTGGCACAGAGCTCTTTGCCCTGAACAATGGGCAGATCACCCCAGATTATCTGCTGGGGGTGATCCGGGAACTCAACGACGAGAAAAGATTGACGGGCATCCTTGTGCAGCTGCCCCTGCCGGAATCGATTAACAAATTTCACATCTTTGACGCGCTTGATCCCGATAAAGATGTGGACGCCCTAACCCCCACCAACACGCTGCCCTTCTACCGGGGCGAAGAAGGCCCGTTTCTCCCCTGCACCCCCAAGGCCGTGCTGACCCTGCTGGACTTCTACCAGATCCCGACTCAGGGCAAGACTGCGGTGGTAATAGGGCGCGGGGACATTGCGGGCAAGCCGCTGGCCATCATTTTGGGTGGCCGGCTGTGCAACGCTAGCGTGACCTGGTGCCACAGGTTCACTGACGACTTAGAGAAATATACCCGTCAAGCCGATATCCTCGTCTCCGCTGTAGGCAAAGAGGTGGGCCGGCCCTACTTGATCACGGCAGATATGGTCAAAGAAGGAGGGGTGGTCATTGATATCAGTATCCGCAGAGTGGGCGGGACGCTGGTGGGGGATGTCGATGCCGCGGCAGTGAAGGAAAAAGCTAGCCATCTCACCCCGGTACCTGGTGGGGTCGGCCCCATGACCGTGATGAGTCTGATGCAAAATCTTGTGGACGCCACCCGCTATCGAGCCGGCCTGGGGAAGGCGCAGTATCTCTTGGAGCCAGAGGTTGCATAGTAGCAGGGGCCGGTTACCGAGCCCCCGCATGGTCAGCACTTTCGCGCAGTAAACACTTTAAAGAAATGCCACAAACGCCGATAACTCTCATGTCTGCGATAGGCGGCGCAAACGCTAGAGCCGGCGCCCCCTGTCAGTACAGAGGCGAGATGCTCCGGGTGAGCAGGGGCGGGCAGCTCCTAAGCTTGAGCTCCACCCTGGCGGATGTGGTGAGGCGGCATGGCCCCAACCAAGAAGTACTTTCAATCATCTCCGCAGAGTGCCTTCGATTTCCTGGCAGAGTCCCCAGTTGACAGCGCTGTCATTTTCTCGCCTTTTGCTCCTCCCCCTCTCCCCAAGGCTTCTCTTTGGCGGCATCCCCGCCTGAGACCGTACTTAGACCTCTGTGAAGGGATCTTGCGGGACGCCTTCGAGGTGCGCGACCTCTTCCTTGGCTACGCAGCGAGGGGCCAGCCCCCTCCTTCCTGGCTACGCCAGCAGATGGACCAGGACCTGCTGTGGGTCGCGAGCACGGAGGAGGAACAGGAGCGGTTTTCCTTTGTTACCGTGTGTGGCGTCCTCGACCTGGACCCCGGGCAGGTCCGGGTGGTGTATCAGAGCGGCAGGTCTGTCAGGTTCTTTGAGCGACCCAAGGGGTAGTAAAGGCCAAGCCTAGGGCTGCTCCGCTAATCTTCTCCGCTGAATTGTGTATCTTAGCCGTAGCAGGAAAAAAGGCGCGAGGCCCATGACAGACCCTCAACTCCTTGGTGTGCTTATCGTGCTGACGGCGCTGGTTGCGGCTGCAGTCTGGACCCTCACTTACCGCGTGTGGGCAGTGACGACGAGGATTCTCCAAGATACGACAGAAATTTCCCCTGTTGTAAAAACGATTCTCGAAGCAACGAACGAGCTGCTTCGCCGCACACGATGATAGATGCGGGCTTTCAGCAGGAGGGCGCTGGGGGCTGGCTGCTAATCGGCTAAGTCTCTGAAAACACACGTGGAGCCGAAGGGAGTCGAACCCTCGACCTCTTGAATGCCATTCAAGCGCTCTCCCAACTGAGCTACGGCCCCACAGGCGGGACATGAAGAAGATTTCGGCAGGCCAGGAGATGGTGCCACTTTCTTTAGACGGAGTCAACTGCAGAGTCACGGCTGGGCATCTGGTGTGACTGCTGCGGATAAGGGTCCCTCATCGTGTTGGTGACGCTGCAATGCTCAGAGCAACGACGCTGATTCCCTGCGTCTCAGCGGCATGTAATAGCCTCGGTTTATCGAGCATGAGTGTCTTCCCAGCCTCTAAGGCCAGGACCGTGGCCTGGACCTCGTGCATCACCGTGATCGTGTCGGGTCCAACCGTGGGGACATCAAAACGCAGATCCTGCTGGGGCTTGCTCACCTTCACCACCACTGTCCCCGCGCCGCCCAGTTCCCCGCCGCGGCGAATCGTCACGTTCGTCCCTTCCACCCCTTCAACGGCCAACACTGTGCCGCGCTTGACCACCACGCTCTGGCCGATATCCCAGCGGCCGATTTCCCTGGCCACTGCGACCCCCAGGCGGATGTCCGCCCATTGCTGGGCATTAGGGGTAGGTGTGGTGAGCGCCCCTTCCTGCGGGATCAGGGAGGAGAGGAAGCGCGTAGACTCAATCACCATGATCCCCTCGCTCTCCAACTCTTGCGCCACACCCCGGAGAATCACGTCATCCTTGAGGCTTGGCAGCCGACTAATGAAGGCGAGCCCCCGCTCATCTGGCTGAAAGTGCGCCAGGGCGCCAGCCTTGTGAATACCGCCAGCCATGACGGCCTGAGTAATACCGGCCGCCTGAAACGTGGCGATAATCTTCCCCAGCTCACCGACCCGCACCCAGGTTACCTCGGGCGCCAGGGCGCAGATCTCAGGTGGGGTCTCCCCTTGATGCGCCACGGCAACAATATCGATCCCTTCGGCCCTGGCGGCTTCAACAAAGACGAGGGGAAACCGGCCATTGCCAGCAATCAGGCCTAGGCGTGGCATGGGGGTGACGAGCGGAGCTACAGCAATTCCTCTTCGCCTTCTAAGTCGGCAGCCCCGCGCGGGCGGCAGATGCCACGCTGGGATTTGGCGACGAACTCCACCAGATGCGCGACCTTAGAAGAAGAGGGGTGTTCACTGCGGATGCGGGCGAGCGCCTCTTTCAGCGGCAGCCCCTCAGCGAAGAGCGTGCGGTACGCGCTTTTGATCGCCGCGAGCTGTTCGGGGCTGAATCCCCGGCGTTTCAGTCCAATGAGGTTCAGACCGTGCAGGTGGGCGCGATCGCCAGTAGCGATGCAATAGGGCGGCACGTCGAGCGAGACCATCGCTCCGCCCGCGAGGAACGCGGACTCGCCGATGCGGGTAAACTGATGAATGCCCACTAGCCCTCCGACCACCACGTAGTCTTCCAGAGTGACATGCCCGCCCAAGGCAGCGCTGTTGGCCAGCACAACGTGATTGCCAATCTGGCAGTCATGAGCCACATGCGAATAGACCATGAAAAGGTTCTGGTTGCCGACACGTGTTACCATCCCACCGCCGCTGGTCCCGGGGTTGAGCGTGGCGAACTCGCGAATGACGTTGTAGTCGCCGATGGTGAGGATACTGTCCTCGCCTTGGTACTTCTTGTCTTGCGGGATGGCGCCGACGCTGGCGAACTGAAAAATGCGGTTCTCACGGCCGATCGTGGTGCGACCCTCGATGACCGCGTGCGGTCCAATCCAGGTGTTCTTGCCGACTCGCACCTGCGGACCAATCACCGCGTAGGGGCCAACCTCCACGCCGCTATCGAGTTCTGCCCCCGGCGCCACGACAGCTGAGGGGTGGATCAAGGTTGCCGCCCGCGTCACGTGTTCTCCCCCTTGTCTCGCTCCACTTCCAGCGCCACGGTAAACTCCAACTCCACTACGCGCTTGCCTGCCACCAGGGCGGCGCCGCGCATCTTCCAGAAGGACCCGCGCCGCCGTACTACCTCCGCCTCGAGGCGAAGTTGATCACCTGGAGTGACCTGCTGGCGGAAACGCACGCGGTCGAGCGCGGTGAGCATGGCGATCGTGCCTTCGCTGGCCGTGTCTGCCGCAGTGGAACGGGCAAGAATGCCGCCCGCCTGTACCACCGCTTCGCACAGCAACACCCCGGGCATGATCGGGTGACCCGGAAAGTGGCCGCTGAAGAAAGGCTCATTCACCGTCACGTTTTTGAGGGCGACGATGCGACGGCCAGTCTCGATCTCCACCACCCGATCGACCAGGAGAAAAGGGTAGCGGTGGGGGAGGATGGCCGCGACCTCAATTATGTCCATAGCCCTGCTAGTTGGGGGCAGAGGTCTTGCTCCCCGTCTTGGATTGGGAAATCTTCGAGCCTTTTTGGTTGTAGGTTTTAATCACGACATCGGTGAGATCAATCGCCTTGGAGCCATAGAGGACGACCGTGTTGTTGCCTTCCAGGATCAAGGTGTAATTGCCTTGCTCGCCCATCTCCTGGATCACCTGCCGCAGTTCGTCAAGGATGCGGCCGGTCAGCTCGCGGTCTTTGATCTGCAACTCCTGTTGGGAGTCTTTGTACAGACGATCGAAGTCGCGCAGCCTCTGCCGATAGTCGCGCTCGAGTTGGTCACGCTCCTCTTCGCGCAACAAGAGCCCTTTCTTCTCCAGCTCATCTTTGAGCTTTTCCACCTCCTGTTTGCGCTTTTCCAGGCTTTGCTCCATGCGCTCGACCTCGGCTTTGAAGCTCTCCTTGGCTTTTTTCCCGGCCTCGGCTTCGTTTAAGGCCTTCTGCAGGTCCACATATCCGATCTTGAGGCTGTCTTGCGCCAAGACCGAGGAAGGAAAACAGAGCAAGCTACAGAACAGGTACACCAGTGCCCTACGCATTGTTGGGCTCCTATAAAAGGCCCCTCCCTTGGGGGCCTTGCTGACGAGCAACCCATCCCCACTACCCGGGAAGGCTAAAACGGTGACGGCCCGCCTCCACCCCCACCGTACCCACGACCCCCACTGCCTATGCCCCCAAAGCCTCCAAAGGAGAAGTGCATCGTGCTGGTGCGCTCGTCTTGCTTGGCGTTTAGTGCCCGGCCCATCTCGATCCGAATCGGCCCGAACGGCGAGCGCCAGCGGATGCCTGCGCCTACCGAGTAGCGGAGATCGGCCAGATCGAGCCCCTGCTTGCGGGTAAAGGCATTACCGATGTCACTAAACACTACGCCCTTCAGGTTCAGTTGCTGCACCAGCGGAAAGGTGATTTCGTTGTTCAGTACCAGCTCTTCACTCCCACCGATCGGACGGAAATAGGTCTTTAGCCTCTGCCCTCCGGGGGCACTTGAGTCGTCTACGAAGACGGCGACCGGTTCGCGCGGTCCCAGGCTGCGCTCGCCAAACCCACGAATCGAGTTGATGCCACCTGGGAAGTAGCGGTCAAACAGTGGCAGGTCGTTGTTGAGAATCTCTCTACCCCGTGTCCCGTCGAGGTTGGTCTCAGTAAAGTCGATATCACCAACCCCATAGCCGAGAAATCCCCCAGTCATCCAGGTAAACGTCCCCCAGGTAGGGCTGTGATAGATGGGGAGGAAGAAGCGCGCTTCTAGCTCGGCCTTCTCGTACGTGGTGCTGCCCCCGAGCCCAGCATAGCTCAACGTCAACTGTTGCAGCGACCCGGCAGTCGGATCGAAGGGATGATTGATAGTGTTCCGCATGAGCATCGGAGAAATGGTCCCCGTAGTCCGGCTACCGTTCTCGGCTCGAATCGCGTCCGGGGTGATGGGGTCGAAGTTGCTGATTTTAGAGCGCTCCCACTGGTACTGGAGCCCCAGGCGTACATCCTCCAACGGGAACCCCCACAGGGAGTAGTAGCCAAGCGCAGTCAGCGGATAGAAGGTCCGGAGGCTCCCGCCCAGACCGGCACGGTCAAAGTCCTCGAAAGCAAACTTCCAGTCAAACAGGTCCACGCCGAGAGTCAGTGGCGTGTCCATGAAATAGGGGTCGGTGAAGCTGAGGGACGTGTTCCTGTATTGGGTGCCGATACTGGCACCAAGCGCTATCTGCTGTCCTCGGCCCATCAGGTTATTTTCCTGCACCCGAGCGCTGGCGATGATGCTGGTGGAGGAGCTAAATCCCGCGCCAATGCTGAAGGCGCCGGTCTGAGCCTCTTTGACGTCGACCAAGACGTTGAGTAGGTCGTTCCGCACCCCGCGCTGGGTGGCGACGTTGACATCTTCGAAGAACCCCAGGCGTTGCACTCGCTCTCGGCTGTATTGCAGGCCAGTGGCGGTGAACAGGCTCTGCTCCTGAATCTTGAGTTCGCGCCGGATCACTTTGTCGCGGGTTTTGGTATTGCCAGCGACTTCAATCCGATCGATGTAGACCTCCGGTCCCTTGTCTACACGGTATGTGATATCGACGGTTTTATCCTCAGGATGAACGTCAGTCTCGGGCTCGACGTTGACGAAGGCATAACCTTGGTCACTGAAATAACCAGTCAGACGGAACACGTCGTCGCGCAGGATGCTGGCCTTAAAAGTCTGGCCTTTCTCCAGGGCAACGCTCTGTTTCGCCTCCTCCTCACCCCCCGGGACGTCGCCGCTGAACGCTACCTCCCCGATCTTGAACTGCTCGCCTTCGTCGATGCGCATGGTGACGTAGAGACCGTCTTGCTTGCGTTCGACTCTGGGCTCGTCGATGCGCACGTTGATGTAACCGTGATCGTAATAAAAAGCGGTCAGTCGCTCCGCGTCGGTCTTCAGCGCGTCGCGGTTGAGCACTCCTGTGCCGATGAAGCGCGAAAGCAGGTTCTGTTTGCGCGTAGCCATGATGGACCGGAGCTGATCACTGGAGAAGGCTTTGTTGCCTTCGAACGCCATCTCCTTGATACGGATCTTGTCGTTCTCGTTGACTGTAAAGGTGAGGGTCACCTCACCAGTGGCGGACTCCTCGGTCCGATAGGTGATGTCCGCGTCGAGGAAACCTTTCTTCTCATAGGCTTTTTTCACTTCCTCGATGCCACGGCGGATCTTCACCGGGTTGAGAATCGTACGGGGGTGGATCTTAAGGGCATTTTCGAGATCTTCTTTGGACAGCCCTTTATTGCCCTCGGTCCGTACCTCCCGGATCAACGGCCGTTCATACACCCAGTAGGTCAAAACGGTACGGCCGTTCTCCTCACTCAAGCGGGCCTCGACGTTGCTGAAGAACCCCATACCGTAGACCGCGCGGATGTCTTTATCAACGGCCTCCTCGTTCAAGGGCTCTCCGGGGCGGCTACTGAGGTGGACACGAATCGCTTCTTCCTCTACTCGGTCGTTTCCGCCGACCCTCACCTCGGCGAGCCCTTTGTCGGGCTCGGCAGAAGAGAGGCTGGCAGCTCTCGAGCTGTCGGCCCTCGCCTGGGCGGCCAAGATTACGAGGACTGCGCTCACCATCCAGATCTTGTGTAGCATCATGAAGAGTGTCCCCCCCCGCCACAGATGTGTTCCCCCCCCTAACAAAATCCACACAGGTTGTAAAGGCAGTCACTGATGTCGTTCAGCCCATACCTTGGACTCAGGTTCCCTCTCCCCTCGCGGGAGAGGGAGAAGAGAGATGGTTTGGCTTCAGACCGTCACTGTTGTCAGTTTTCCTCTGCTCAGACGGAGGGTGCGGTCCATCGCCGCGGCTAGCTTCTCACTGTGGGTAGCAATCACCATCGTCACGCCCATCTCCTGGTTCAGGGAGAGCAGGAGACGCAACACGCCTTCCCCGGTGACCGGATCAAGGTTGCCAGTGGGTTCATCCGCCAAAACCACACGGGGGCCCAGGATCAGAGCGCGGGCCACCGCCACCCGCTGCTGCTCTCCACCAGAGAGTTCGCCAGGACGGTGGGTGAGACGCTGGCTCAGGCCGACTCGGTGTAGCATTTCCTTGGCCCGCTTCCCTGCTTCAGCCCAACCCAGGCCGGCGATCAGCCCGGGCATCAGGACATTCTCCAGAGCAGTAAAGTCAGGTAGGAGGTGATGAAACTGAAAGATGAAACCGATCTCACGGTTGCGCAACGCGGCCAGTTCGAGGTCGGGCAGGGCGAAGAGATCTTGCTCGTCGAGGAAAACTTTCCCCTCGCTCGGCCGGTCCAGAGTGCCCAGAATATGCAGCAGGGTACTCTTGCCGACCCCTGACTCGCCCACAATTGCCACTCGTTCGGCTCGGCGAATCTCCAGGTCCAGGTTTTCGAGCACGCGGATGGCATTCTCATCCCCGCCATAGTGTTTCCCTAGCCCTGCGGCCCGGATCAACACCTCAGCCACTGCTACCTCTCAGAGGGCAGGAATCGGGGAACCGGAGAATCGGGGAACCGGGGACCCCTCCCTTGGAATGCGGATTGCGGAATGTGGAAAAGCAAAGTAGCCTGGATGAAGCGGAGCAGAATCCAGGCTACGGGATGGGGGGATTCCCCGGATTTCATCCGGGCTACAACTGACTCTGGCCTCCGGACTCCGGACTCTGGACTTCTGCTTTCATTCATAGCGGATGACTTCCACCGGCGCCAAACCTGCGGCCTGACGCGCCGGGTAGATCGTCGCCAGCAGGCAGATAACGACCGAGGCCGCACCCACCATCAGGAAGTTTTCCGGATAGATCTTGACCGGAAGAGTGGAGACGTAGAACACATCCTTTGGCAGTTCGATGAAGTGGTAGCGGTCCAGCAGCCAGCACCCGCCATAGCCGAACAGGGTGCCCAACAGGGTGCCGATCACGCCGATGATCAGCCCTTTGTAGACGAAGATGCGACCGATTGAGCGGCTGGTTGCGCCCATGGACTTGAGCACGGCAATGTCTTTGCGCTTCTCCATCACCACCATGATCAGGGTGGCGATAATGTTGAACGCCGCCACCAGGACAATCAGCAGCAGGACAATGAAGTAGACGGTTTTTTCCAGCGCCAGGGCGGCGAACAGGTTGCGGTTGATCTCGGTCCAGTCGCGCGCTCTATAGGGAAAGCCGAGCGTAGCCTCTAGGCGGCGCGCGATAGCCTGTGCGGCATAAACGTCCTGGACGCGCACCTCGATGCCGGTCACGCGCTCTCCCAAGCCGAAGAAGCTCTGCGCATCGGCCAGGGACATAATCATGAGCCCTTCGTCGTAGTTGTACATACCTGAGTCGAACAGCGCGGTGACGACGAAGCGTCTGACCTTGGGCACCATGCCCAGAGGCCCTGGGGTGGTGTTGAGCGGGGAGATCACGTTGATGGGATCGCCGACGATCACGCCGAGCTGCCGGGCTAGCTCTTGACCGATGATGATGCCGGAGAGCGTCACTGTGCGCTCTTCAGCGCCGTCGCGTATGGTGACCTGCTGCGGCCGGCCCAGGCCCTCAATGGTCCCGTTCTTGAGATGATCGACCACATCGACCACATCGCTGGCCAGGGTCGGTTCCAGCCCGCGCACCAACACCCCGGCGACGTTTTGGCGCGAGGTGACCATAACCTGACTGTAGATGAAGGGGGCTGCGGCCACCACGCCGGGCACCTGTCTGGCTTTCTCCACCAGGTGGTTGTAGTCGCCAGTGGCACCGCTCAGGCTGGAGAGCACGATATGCGGGTTGAAGCCGAGGATGCGATCACGCAGGTCTTCTTCGAAGCCGGTCATCACCGACAGGACGATATTGAGCGTCATCACGCCAATCATCACGCCGATCATAGAGATAGCGGTGATCAACGAGATGAACGCCTCGCGCCGCTTGGCCCGCAAATAGCGCAAGCTGATGAAGAGTTCGTAACGCACAGGCTATGGGTGCTAGGTGCTAGGTGCTGGGTGCTGGTAAAAAATGAACCCCTAACCCCCAGCCCCCAGCCCTCAATCCCTACTTCTTCTCCGGCCGCATCAGCGGGAAGAGGATCACGTCGCGGATCGAGGGCGAGTTGGTGAACAACATCACCAGGCGATCGATGCCGATCCCTTCGCCAGCGGTGGGCGGCATACCATACTCCAAGGCTCGTATATAGTCCTCATCGAGTGCGTGGGCTTCCTCGTCGCCGGCCTCGCGTGCGCGCATCTGGTCAAGGAAACGTTGCCCTTGATCTTCGGGATCATTCAGCTCAGAAAACGCATTGGCGAGCTCGCGGCCGGCAATATACAGCTCAAAGCGGTCCACAAAGCGAGGGTCCGCATCGTTCCGCCGGGCTAGCGGCGAGACCTCGACCGGATACGAGACGACAAAGGTGGGCTGGATCAGGTGCGGCTCGGCCACGGCTTCGAACAGGTCCGCCAACACCTTGCCAAGCGGCGCAGTGGCGGGTAGATGGACCCCCACCGCGCGCGCCTTGGCCCGCACGATCGCTTCCTGTTCGACCTCTTCAGCCGACAGTCCAGCGTACTGACGCACTGCCTCCTTAAGCACCAGACGGCGCCAGGGCGGGGTCAGGTCGATTTCGTGCTCTCCGTAGACCAGACGCGGCCCACCGTTGACCTCCTGAGCGAGAAAAGCAAACAGTTCCTCGGTGAGCGTCATCAGGTGCTCGTGCGTGGCATAGGCTTGGTAGAACTCGAGCAGGGTGTACTCAGGGTTATGCTTGGTCGAGACCCCCTCGTTGCGAAACACGCGTCCCAGCTCGAAGACGCGCTCGACACCGCCCACGACCAGACGCTTGAGGAACAGCTCGGGCGCGATGCGTAGATACAGGTCAAGATCCAGGGCCCGGTGGTGGGTAATGAATGGCTTAGCCAGGGCTCCACCAGCCAAGCTCTGCATCATCGGTGTCTCGACCTCAAGAAAGTCGTGTGTGATGAAGAAGTGACGGATCAACTGGATCAGCTTGGCGCGCTTACGGAAGGTGTCGCGCACCTGGGGGTTGACGAGCAGGTCAAGGTAGCGCTGGCGGTAGCGGGCTTCGACATCCTGCAAGCCGTGCCATTTCTCCGGCAGGGGGCGCAGCGCTTTACTCAGCAGGCGCAGGGTCGCGGCCTTGATCGTGAGCTCGCCTGTGCGGGTGCGGAAGAGGGTGCCTTTGACGCCTACGAGGTCGCCAACATCGAGCGATTCCTGTAGCAGGGCTACGGCTTCTGGTGGACTGTCCCCCTGACGCACGTAGACCTGGATCTGGCCGCTACGATCCTGTAAGTGGAAAAAGGCCGCCTTGCCGAAGTGCCGCAGCGACCTCATACGGCCTGCCACTGAGAACGTTTCCCCTGTCTTGTCCAATTCCTCTGTGCTGGCGGTAGCAAACCGATCCTGCAAGACCGAGGCGCTATGGGTGGGGGAAAAATCATTGGGGTAAACCCGCACGCCCTTCTCTTTCATAACAGAGAGCTTTTTTTTACGGCCCAGGATCTGCTCATTTTCTTCCATAGAGAATGGCCTTAACCGACATCGGAAAGGGCGTCAACCGGTGCAGAGTCGTAGGGGCGACTTCAGTCGCCCCTGCCGCCTGGTAAGCGACCAAAGTCGCTGCTACCAGGCTGGGCGAGGGCGGCCGCGGAGTTGCTGATAATGACAGGGGTCTTTTTCAGCGACCCTTCGCCACCAGATCGAGAATACCATCAAGGAGCGCCTCGCGGTCGGAGCCTTCCAGCTCCCACTGGTCGTTCAGCGCAAGAGAGGGGATACGTAACAGATCTGCGTACAGTAACGGAAGCGGGAGTGGTTCTTCGGTTGGAAATGACGCTTCCGGATCGAACAAGGTGCGAATGTTTTCTAAGGCCCTGCGGCAACAGTTGAGGCCGCCCAAAATCAATATAGAAGAGGGATTGTGCCGCTTCAAAGCCCCGAGTTCTTCCAGCATGGCCCCTTGCCGGCTCCACACCTCTTGCCGCAACTGCTCGGCTTGCTCTTGTAGAGAGCCCCTACGCTGGCCCGGGCGGGATTCGTGTAACTCGATCCAGCGGCGCGCAAGTCCCACCGCTTCCCGCAGATGAGCACGGAGCTGATCGAGGGACCTGCCAGTAATGTCATCGCCGAGACGCCGCCCTAGCACCTCCCGGTCGGTGTGCTCGACTTCCCGCTTGATCTGGGCATCGTCCGATAACTGCTCGACCGCCCGCTTGGCCGCTGCGAGTTTGCTGAAATCGTTTTGCCTGACAGGCAGGAGCAGAGAATAAACCTGGCCTTTTGGCTCCAGCCACTTAGCCCACACCTTGGCCGCCGGCGCATACACTAGAGCGAGTCGCGGCGCGCGGGACCACCACCCCTCAACGGGTTGCTTCAGCGCGTCTATCTCGGCTTGCCACGCAGCCTGATCTTTGCCCTTTTTGAGGACCTTCGGATCGAGTGCCTGAAGCTTGTCCCCGTAGTTGGCAATAAGGTGGCAATAGGCAGAAAGTTCATGCAGCCCTTCCCCGAGTTGCAGCGCGTGGAGAACAGCCGAGGCCCGGGTGTGGGGGGCGAGCAGGGCAGGTTGCAACGCTGCCGCCACCACCAGGAGTCCGGCTGCCTGATCCCATTCACTATGGCCAATGGTGCAGTATTCAGTGCTGAATTGAGCAAAATCGTCCTTGAGCAGGCGCGTGATTTCCCCACTGGCATGACGGACATACCGGCCCAGTGCCACAGAGCGCAACAGCCAAGAAGGCAACCGCGGCTGGTAGTCTGGATATTGGGTTTCCAGGCAGTGGGCTACGTGAAAGGCAAGGCTGACTTTGTCTTCAAAGATCAGCCGCCAGATCAGGTCACGCAGGGCGGTAGGACGTTCCGCCACGGCCCCCCCGTTCAAGAGGGGGGCGGCAATCTTTTGTGCTGTATCGTCCAGCCCGAGCTGGTAGAGCGGAAGCCGTACCTTCTCCTTTTCTTCTTCTTTGTGCTCCTTGGCCTCAATAGGAATAGGAGCCGCCACCGCCTCCTGCGCCGCTGCTGGCTCGCTTGGGGCTGCAGCGGGCTCTGACGCGGCTGCTGTGGGCGGAGACGCGTCTTCGTGTGTCACCCCTAGAAGGGCGAGTTTTCCCCGCGAGGCTGCGATAGCGAGAGGCTTACTGAATGAGCGCTCTACCGAATTTTGCAAGAGGGCCCAGTGGTCATCGTCCAACTCCCCCTGACGGTCAACAAAAGTGAGCAAATCCGAGAAAGGATCTTCGCCTTTGGCCAGGGCTTCGGTGGCCGGGTGCAACTCAGACCACAGCGCCTCAGCAACCGCGAGGCGCAGGGCCCCGGCCTTTGCCTGACACTCCAGTAAAGGCGCAAAAGCGATATGATCCCGATGGCTCATGCTGAGCACACGGTCCAGAGCCGCAAGCGCGCGTTGCCGCAGGTCCTCGATTGCTGCCTTTTTTTCTTCTGCCTGGGCAGCGGTCTGGAGCAACGATTTGAGATCGCTCAGGGAAGCGAGCGCCTCACGCGTCGGGAGGGGCGAAACCGCCAAAGATGCGGCCAGGGCAAGCCCTCTCGCACAGAGATCGGCAAAGTCTCTGCGGGAGGCGACGAGTGCTGCAACCAAGCTTTCGGCCGGAGGCTTGCCAGGGTCTTGCAGCGCTTGGGCTACTTGAGCGAGTCGCGTGCTTAGCTGAGAAAAGCCTTCTGTCAAAGATGTGAGGTGTTGGAACAGGGCGGTTGATTCTGTCGGTTGCATGTCGTCATCCCCTCTGCCTAGCCAGCCACGGAGAGTGAGCAGTTACCGCGATACAAGGGGAGTATCGGCAGCAGTCGGGGATTTTTTACTCTTGGCCGTAGGGGCAGCCCTATATGACCACATCCTCCTATACTAACTCCACCCACACCTCCCCATGTAGCACCACCTCGCCGATCACTGCCGCCGTGGGTACTCCTTCGTTCAACAAGTCCTGCACCAGTCCCTCTGCCTGTCGCTCGGGCACAGCGATGAGCAGCCCCCCCGAGGTCTGGGGATCAAAGGCCACTTCGTTCAGGTCCTGCGGTACGGAGGGGGAGACGTGTACCTTGTCGGCCAGGTAGGTACGGTTACGCTTGCACCCGCCGGTGATGTACCCCTCCAGGGCCAGACGCAGGGCCCCGGGCAGAAGCGGCAGGGTAGGGGAGTGCAGGCGCAACGTTACGCCACTGCCCATCGCCATCTCACAGCCATGGCCCATGAGGCTGAAGCCCGTAATATCCGTGCAGGCATGGGCTGTATGGCGCTGCATCACCCGCGCGGCCTTGTGGTTGAGGGTGGTCATCGCCGCCACTGCAGCTGCGTACTCCTCATCGCCGAGCTGACCTTTCTTGAGCGCCGTCGTGAGGATGCCTGTGCCTAGCGGCTTGGTGAGGACCACTACATCACCGACCCGGGCGCCGACGTTGCGGACCACCTGGCGTGGGTCGATCACGCCCGTCACAGCCATGCCGTACTTGATTTCGTCGTCGGCCACGGAGTGCCCGCCGACAATCACGACTCCTGCCTCGGTGGCCTTATCCGCGCCCCCGCGCAGGATCTCGGCCAGAACCTCCTTGTCAATGCCGCTCTGGGGAAAGCAGACGATGTTCAGCGCGGTTTTGGGTTCCCCCCCCATAGCATATACATCGCTGAGGGAGTTTGCTGCCGAGATCAGGCCGTATGTGTACGGATCATCGACCACCGGCGTGAAGAAATCCACGGTGTTAATAATGGCGAGGTCGTCGCGCAGGCGAAACACGCCGGCATCGTCCGACGTCTCGACGCCGACGATGAGGTCAGGATGATGCGCGCGGGGGAGCGTACTGAGGATGAGCGCCAGGTCCGCCGGACCCAGCTTGCCTGCTCACCCCGCGGCCTTGACCTTCTCGGTCAGGCGGATACGCGGACGCTGGTCCCGGGGGGGCTCGCCCCGGAAGGACTGGTCTGGTTGGCTCATGGCACTCCTCACGGAGAGTTCAGGGTTCAAGGTTCAAGGTTCAAGGTTCAAAGTAAAGAGTCGAGGGTTGTTTCCCAAATTCCGGACTCTAGACCCTAGACTCCAGACTCTAGACCTCATTATGGAAAGTTCAAGGTTCAAGGTTCAAGTACATTTCTCAGACTCCAGACTCTAGACCCTAGACTCCAGACTCTAGACCCTAGACCCTAGACTTTATTTCTTCCGAAGTTTCCGCACGTCGCCGATCCGTAGCGTGAGGCCGGTGCGGTCAAAGTATTCGAGCAGCGGGATGGCAGTCTTGCGGCTGATGCCCAGGAGATCCCGAAAAGTCGCGGCAGTAATCTCGCCCTGGGCTGCGAGATGACCGGTGAGTACAACTCGGGCTTTCTCCAGGGTCGCACTGCTCAGGTATAACTCGGTTGTGATCTTGACCACCTTGCCACGCGACTCCAGCACGCTCAGGAGATCGGTGAGCAGCTTGCGCGGTATCCGCAACTGCTCTTCCAGTTCTTTCACCTCTGGTGGAGTAAACCTGCCTTCCTGCAGCAACCGTTCCAACCGAGCTGCGGTCCCCTGTTCGTCCTCGTTGAGGGTGACGCTGTGCGCTGGCAGCCGCAACATACTCTCCTCGCGCACCGCCACCCCTTCGTCCACCAGCTTCTCGATTACCGCGCGAAAGATTTTGGGGGAAAACGAAAACGGCAACTGGCTGCGCACAGACTCCATCTCCATGCCACGTGCGAGTGGCGTGCTCTGGTGAAACTCGGCCAGAAGCGTGCGCACTTCGGCAGTGAGGCGCTGCCATTTGCCAGCCACCGAGTAGGCCTCCGCATGGCTCTTGTCGGGCAAGGGCAGAATCTCCGGGTCTTGCGCGAGCAGGGCCGCCACTTCCTCCTCACGCCCGTTAACGCCCTGGTAAATCTCTTCCAGCGGCGAAGCAAAGTCACTCTGCACTTCGAGATAGGCACGGCAGGCCTGCAGCAGATCGGTCGTCCGCAGGGCTGCGAGCCGTGCGCTCACTCCGTCCTCTGAGCGACGGTGGCGCTGGGCAAAAGGGTGCAGCACCTCTCCGCCGCCGAGCGTGCCCTGGGCAGTCTGGTTACGCAGAATAAACCGGTCTCCGCGCAGGGCCACGACGGGTGCTTCCAGGACGAGCTGACAGAAGGCGGTCGAACGTGGCGGCAAGGTCTCCCGGCCGTCGAGGATAATGACCTTGCCGATCACCTCGGCGGTGCCGAGGTGCACGCGAACCCGCTCGTGGTTCTCGATCTCGCGCCGCGCTCCTGGCCGGATCTCGACAAAGGCGTCAAAGCGTTGGGTGGTGAACGTCACCTTGGGGTGACAGACCAGGTGTCCGCGCTCGATATTGCTCTTCTCCAGGCCCGCCAAGTTCAACGCCACCCGCTGGCCCCATTTGGCTACGGGCACCGGCTGACCGTGCACCTGGAGCGAACGCACACGCGTCTCGTCCCCGCCGGGCAACACCCGCACGGTCTCCCCCTCACTAATCGTGCCGGCGATTGCGGTGCCGGTCACCACGACCCCGTGTCCTTTCATTACGAACGCCCGGTCTACCGGCAATCGGAAGTAGCCGGGCAGCGACGGTCGCTCGTAGGCCTGCAGTTGTATAGCAATCTCCTGCCGGAGTCGGTCCAGACCCAGGCCGGTGACCGCTGAGACCGAAATGATCGGCGCACCCTCTAGGGTTGTATCGAGTGTGAGGATCTCGATCTCCTCTTGTACTTCGGCTAGGCGCGCTGGCTCGACGAGGTCGGCTTTGGTGATAACGAAGATGCCTTTCTTGACCCCGAGCAAGTGGAGGAAATCGAGGTGCTCCTCACTCTGCGGCATGACCCCGTCGTCCGCAGCTACCGTGAACAGCACCAGGTCGATGCCGTGGGCACCGGCCAGCATGTTACGGATGAAGCGCTCGTGGCCGGGCACGTCCACAATCCCCGCCCGCTCCCCATCGGGCAAATCCAGGTAGGCGAACCCCAGGTCGATAGAGATGCCGCGCTCTTTTTCTTCCTTAAGCCGGTCAGTATCCTGGCCGGTGAGCGCCTTGATTAGCGAGGTTTTGCCGTGATCGATATGCCCGGCTGTGCCGATGATATGCGGCATGCGTGCGCGCCTCTCAGAAGCGAGCTCATTCTGGCAAAAAGGGGATGGGAAGGGAATCCCGTTTGTCAGCAGTCAGCCATCCGCACTGAGCGCCCAGCAGGATAAAGAAAAACAAGCTGTTCATCCTTTAATCACGGCCATCGGTTTGAGCTTGACAACTTTCTTACTAATCCCGGCCCGATCAACCACGTCCACCACGTCAGCCACATCTTTGTACGCATACGGCATCTCTTCGGCAAACGTGCCTTTGCCACGGTAACGCGCGATCACCCCCGCCTTGCCTAGCTCCTGCTCGAGATCGCGACCCCGGGCGGCTTTCTTCGCCTGCGCGCGACTCATGACGCGACCAGCGCCATGGCAGGTCGAGCCGAAGGTCTCGCGCATCGCTTGCTCGGTGCCGATGAGCAGAAACGAGTAGCGGCCCATATCGCCAGGGATCAGCACCGGCTGCCCAATGGGACGGAGTAGCTCAGGAATGGCCGGGTGGCCAGGGCCAAAGGCGCGTGTAGCACCTTTACGATGCACCCAGACTTTGCGTTTGACGCCCTCGATCTCATGGGTCTCGGGCTTGGCGATGTTGTGACACACATCGTAGATGAGCCGCATACCCAGGTCACGCGGTGAGATCTGCAGCGCGGCGAGGAACGCTTGCTCGGCTAGACTCATCATCACCTGGCGATTGACCCAGGCGTAGTTGGCCGCACAGGCCATGGCCGCGAGATACTTTTGCCCCTCTGGCGACGAGATGGGCGCGCAGGCGAGCTGCCGATCGGGTACGGTGATGTGATACTTCTGCATCGCCTTGCCCATCACCTTGAGCGCGTCCTCGCAGGTCTGGTGTCCCAACCCGCGTGAGCCCGAGTGAATGATGATCGCCACCTGCCCGAGCGAGAGACCCAGGGTCGCGGCGATGTTAGGTTGGTAGATTTCTTCGACGCGGTCAATCTCCAAGAAGTGATTGCCCGAGCCCAGGGTACCGACCTGCGCTAGGCCGCGGCTCAGCGCCTCATCAGTTAACACCTCTGGGTCTGCCCCGGCCAGGCAGCCATTTTCCTCGGTGTGGTCAAGGTCTGCAGAGCGGCCAAACCCACGCTCGATCGCCCAACGCGCGCCTGCGGCAACGAGCTTTTTCTCCTCGGCTTTGGTCAGCCGCGGGATCGCGCCTTCGGCGCCGACGCCGCACGGGATCGTCACGAAGAGCGCATCGGCCAGAGCCGAGAGTTTCCCCTGGATCTCAGCCACCTGCAGGTTGGTAACGGCCAAGCGGACCCCGCAATTTATGTCGAAGCCAATGCCTCCGGGTGTAATCACCCCTTCCTCCGCATCCACCGCAGCCACGCCACCGATGGGGAAACCGTATCCCCAGTGGATGTCGGGCATGGCCAGGGAGTAGCCGACGATGCCCGGCAGGTGGGCGACGTTGGCTACCTGCTCCAACGCAGCGTCCTTACGGATGTCGGCCATCAGCTCGCGCGTTGCGTACACGCGGCCGGGCACCCGCATCCCGCCTTGTTTGGGAATTTCCCATACGTAGTCGTTGAGCTGATGGATTGGAATGGTTGCCATAGAAGCCTCACTCGACAAAAATTACCTTTGCTCGCCAGCGACTGCCAGACTGAGTGACTGACCGACTGCCAGACTGAGAGGCATCACACGTCAAAAATCACCCGCGCCCGCCAGCGGCCACTTTCACAGGTGACCGAGAGCTGGTGATAGGTCACCGCTTTGATCTCGGTCTCAAAGTCGTGCCGCTTATAGTCGAGCTTCTCGCCAGCCAGCCGGGCGTGCACATGGGTAGAGTCGATATCGTCGATCGTAATAGTCGTAGCAATAAACCCCTCTTGCAAGAAGCGGTACAACAAACGGGAGAGCCAGTCGTGCAGCAAGTCTTCCCAGCCCTCGGCCTGCACGGTCTCTTCCCGCTCCTCGCAAGCGTTGACACCCTTAGGGCTGACCATGAGGGAGAAGAGCGCGAGACCGGCACAGCGGAAGAGTTCGTCCGCAGTATCGGCCTCGATCTCGATGCCCAGGTCGGCGGTGTGCTCGATCTCGCGGAACAGCGGCTCAGCCACGCAGCCTATTATAGGGCTGAGCGGGATACAGAGAAACGGGGACTGCGAGTGTTACCCTCTCCACCCTCCACCCTCGCCAAGCGGATCACTCGCTGTCATACTGAATCAGCGAGAACACTCCGTACGGTGCCAGGCGTTGGCGGCCTCCCAGGAACGTTAGCTCGATGATAAACGCGGCCTCCACCACTGCGCCGCGCAATTGCCGCACGAGCGTGATGGCAGCCTGGGCCGTGCCGCCGGTGGCCAGCAGGTCGTCCACCACCAGCACTCGGCTACCAGGAGCGAACGCGTCTTGGTGGATCTCCAAGGTGTCGGTGCCGTACTCAAGCGCATAGCTGGCATTGAAAGTCGCGGCCGGCAGCTTGCCGGGCTTACGGACCACCACTATCCCACACCCCAAGGCATAGGCCACTGCTGCGCCAATGAGAAACCCGCGCGATTCCACGCCAAGCACCACATCGACCCGGCCACGGTAGCGTTCGGCGATCCGGTTCACAGTTTCGTGCCAGGCTGGCCCATTGGCCAGGAGAGGGGTGATATCGCGGAATACAATCCCAGCTTTGGGAAAGCCGGGGATATGACGGATCAACGCCTTCAGGTCACGCATAGGATTCTCCTCCTCGTTCGCCTCAGCAACCTCGCTTATCAAAATCAACTTGACGGAGTACTAGGGTGACAGGTTCCTTAACACAGTACGACGGTCTTGGGGAAGATAGCGCAGCGGGTCACGAGCCAGATTGTTTTTCCGTACTTCGAAATGCAGGTTCGAGCCAGTGGCCCGCCCGCTCTCTCCAACCTCGGCCAAGCGTTGGCCCTGCCGCACGACTTGTCCTTCTTTGACGAGATTGACCCGATTATGGGCGTAGACAGTGCTGTAGCCGTCCCCGTGACGGACGATCACGACATTACCGTAGCCGCGCAGCACATCGCTGAAGATGACCTGTCCGTCCGCAGCGGCTACGACCGCGGTGCCGCGCGGGGCAGCAATGTCGATACCATCGTGGAAACTGCCGTTCCGTGGGCCAAAGCCTGAGGTCAGCTCTCCATCCACCGGCCAGGCAAAGAATGCGCCTTCGTCTCGCGGGAACGGAGGCAGAGCCTCCCGCTTCTCGGGCGTCGCCAAGGCGACTGGGCGCGCCTGCCCAGCTTGCGGGATGCGCAGTTGCTGTCCGACTTCTATCCTGTGCGGGTTACGGAGGTCGTTGAGACGGGCAATCTCCTGGTAGGACACGCCGTAGAGTTGGGCGATCCCAGACAGGGTTTCTCCGGGTCGGACCTGATGGTAGAGGCTCCTGGTACACGCCGAAAAATATCCGCACACTAACAAGAAGAGAACCCCCAGCCCAACCCTCTCCCAACCCCGCACTACTTCCCCCCCCGCTGCACCAGCCGAGTAATACAAACCCCAGCAGTATTGGAACCGCAAAGAGGCCATTGTCGGGGGAGAGAGCGGTTATGTCGATAAATGTCTGAGATTGTCCGCTTCCTCTCCCGCTAGGCGGGAGAGGGCTAAGGTGAGGG